>RCUR01000448.1_pt1 | contig 14615 bp, 11 predicted proteins | sample 2166151 | NCBI WGS metagenome assembly RCUR01 (sample SAMN09932785, study PRJNA488358) | compost metagenome | isolation source: compost soil in an enriched community | place: Germany: Experimental Botanical Garden
CTGCGCGTTGGGATCGTCCACCGTGCGCATGCCGACGTTCTTGCTGATGCCCTGCTTGGCGTAGTCCTTGAAGTGCTGGATGGCCGCCGCCAGGCCGCCGAGGCAGGCGTTGGACACCGCCGGGATGAACATCTGGGCGAACGGCACGCGGTACAGCGGCGCCGTGTTCAGCGCGCGGCCGGGGTTGGCCGCGTCGTCGTGCTGCTGGGTGGCGTGGGTGCGGTGGAAGGGCACGAAGGCGTCCTCGACCACGATGTCGTGGCTGCCGGTGCCGCGCAGGCCGATCACGTCCCAGTTGCGCTCGATGCGGAAATCGCTCTTCGGCACCAGGAAGGTCCGGTAGCTGTTGCCCTTGCCGACGCCCGGGGTCAGGTTGCCGCCGAGGAACACCCAGTCGCAGTGCTCGCAGCCGGTGGAGAAGCCCCAGCGCCCGCTGATGCGGTAGCCGCCCTCCACTTCCGTGACCCTGGCCACCGGCATGTAGGTCGAGGCGATCAGCGTCGAGGCATCCTCGCCCCACACCTCCTGCTGCGCCTGCTCGGGGAACAGCGCCAGCTGCCACGGATGCACCGCCACCACGCCGTACATCCAGGCGGTGGACATGCAGCCCTCGGCCAGCGTCTGCTGGATCTCGGCAAACACCTTGGGGCCGAATTCGAAGCCGCCGTGACGCGTGGGCTGCATGACGCGGAACAGCTGCGCCTCCTGCAGCGCGGCGATCACCTCGTCGGCCACCTTCAGCTCATGCTCGGCTTGTGCGGCATTCTCGGCGAGCAGCGGCACCAGCGCACGGGCGCGGGCGACCAGCTCCTCGGGGGAAATTCTTGTTGTTTGCTCCATCGACTCACCCATGGTCGTGCGGGAAGAAGTCGCGAACAGCCCGCGTTTGCGCGGCGGCTCGCCCTGTATGACACGGCTGGATTCTTTGGCGCGGGCCGGGGTGGCAACATCATTCGAATGGACTAGCTGCGCGAGTAGTGCTGGTTTTGTTGATCTGGGTCAGTAGTTTGGCCTGTGACCGGCAGTGATATGGACCGAATAAGATGGCTGGGTTGTCGCCGAAGCTGGCGTGCGGCCAGTGATACCGCCAAGGCATCAGGGTGCTGCACTCGCTGCCCGTAGCTTTCGTAGCTACAGGCATAGGCCCACTCATATAGGCTGATCTGAATGAAGCGCTCGGCCTTGCCGTTAGTAGGGGGTGTGTAAGGCTTGGTGCGCAGATGACGCAGGGGAAATGGCAGTAAGTAGCACAGCGCCTGGAGCAAGGCCTGGCAAGCACTGCGGCCAGGCTAGCGGGATGCAAACGGCTGAAGGCTATTCGGCTGGCATCGTCAAGGGTCGACTTGTTAGTCGAATGTGGAGGGATGCAAGCAACCGACAGCCATGGCGACCAGGCTATCGAGTAAGGCCGGGGATTCGAGCTGGATCGGCATGTCTTCCAGGACTGAGCGGATGACACTGCGCAGTCCCTGTCCGAGTAAATAAGCCGCCAAGGCGGGGTCTTGCGTGGTGATCTCATGTTCGTACATACGCAGGAACGGTAGCCAGGTCGCTTCGATGAACTCACCAGCCGTGTGGTAAGGACCGCGCCACATTCCCAAGTGAAGGGCGGAGTGGTAACGCAAGTGAAAGGCCTTGTTCAATTTGAACAGCCGCGTTTCGACACGAATGATGTTGGCCAGAATTTCCCGCAGCGCCGATTTCAACGGCACGCCAACCAAACGCTCACGCATCCTCAATAGCTGTTCGGACTCCTGGTCGAGAACACGCTCGTAGAGCAAGCTAATGATGGCATCTTTATTGGGGAAATATTGGTAGATCGAGCCGACTGCAACGCCCGATACCTCCGAGATGCGGGCGACAGTTAGGGTCTCCTCGCCATCTTCATCCAGAATCCGCAGACATGCCTGTTCAACAGCGTCAACCAGTGCACGGGAGCGCGATTGAGTCGGGCGCTTGCGTAATGCGGGAAGCTTCTCCGACGTTGGCCAAGGGCCCATTGTGGGTTCACTGCCTTTCTTGTTCATTAAAATCCAAGTGCTGTTTTAGACGGCTAGTCGATATTAAATATTTATCTTATAAATCAATACTTTATTAAGACTTCAAGCGGTCTGGAAATACGAATATCTGAGCGTCGAAACACGTGAGTATGATTGTTCCCGTCGATCAGACAACCTTTAATCGCGCAGTGAATGCGCCCTATAAAAACGGATGCTCCAAGCCTACCGGGAGATTGCCCATGTCGTCATCCTTCACTGTCCGGCCCCTTGGCCCCAGCCTCGGCGCCGAAGTGCTTGATCTGGATCCTAGTTCAATCCATTTGCCAGACACGCTGGCCGCGCTTGAGGCAGCACTGGTTAAACATGAAGCCCTTGTGCTGCACGTCCCAGAGCTGCGGCCCGAACAACACCTGGCGATTGCCCGGTATTTTGGTGAACCAGAAGTTCACACGTTCTATCCCAACCTGGGCGATGGCTTTGAACAGATCACCGTGATCGACTCCGCGCTGGGCGATCGAGCGGATATGTGGCACCACGACGAGAGCTTTCTGCCCAGCCCGCCGATTATCACCATGACCCACGCCCAGATCCTACCGCCGTGTGGTGGCGACACCTGCTGGATCAGCATGACCACGGCCTACGACGCGCTGTCCGAGCACATGAAGCACTACCTCGAAGGTCTCAGCGCCTGGCACGACATGAACGGGCCGATGACCGCAGCACTGCGCCAGAACGTCGTCACTCACGAGCGCTATGTCGAGGTCATCAACATGAACCGGCGACACCTGCACCCGCTGGTCATGCAGCACCCGGTGTCAGGTCGCAAGTCGCTGTATCTGAGCCCGACCTACACCACTCATATCGACGGTCTGGCCATCGCCGAAAGCGATGCGATCCTCGCCTACCTGCATGCCCATTGCCAACAGGTCCACTTTGGCTTCCGCCACCGCTGGACTGTCGGTGACATGGTGATCTGGGATAACCGTAGCGTGCTTCACAATGCCATCTTGGATTATCAACCGCACCAGCGGCGCATGCAGCGCGCTTCGGTATTCGCTCGCGGGCCTTTGCACGCCTGATTCATTGATTGGTTGAACACCGTTTGCAACGGTCACTCAAGAGGTAACGGCTATGTTGAAAGATTCGCTGAACTACGAGTTGCTGGCCCGCTACATTCCCAAGCCAGGTCGGCATGCGCTGCTGCCCGAACTGACACCGCACCAGACCTTGGCGTTGCTGTGCCGGGTGTTGTATCGCGAGGGCTACAACGACCACATCGCCGGTCACATCACTGTTCGCCAGGACGACGGAACATACTTGGCCAACCCGTGGGAACTCACCTGGGGGGAGGTGACCGCCTCGGATATCGTGCGCCTCGATCAGGAAGGCAAGGTGATCGAGGGTGAATGGAACATCACCCCGGCCATCAACTTGCATATGGATCTACACGCCGCACGGCATGATGTCGACGTGGTGATCCACAATCATCCACATTGGGGATCGGTGTGGTCGGCGGCCGGGCGCATTCCGCCTATCTACGACCAGACATCCGCCCTGGTGGATACCGATCCGGTGCTCTATGACGAGTATCGCGGCACGGTTGAAGACACCGAACTGGGCCGCGCCGTCGTGGATGCACTGGGCACGAATAAATGGGCGTTGCTCGCCAACCACGGCGTGCTGGTGGTGGCCAACGGCATTCGCCAGGCGCACTTGCGCGCTATTACATTGGAGTGGCGCAGCCGTCTGGCCTGGCATGTCGAGGCGCTCGGCGGAGGCTCACCGTTGCCCGACAGTGTCGTGCTCGCAACCGGCAAGCGCACCGATGCCAATGGCTTCCCATTCCTGTGGGAAGCCATGGCCCGCGAGGAAATCCGTCGCGATCCAGGCGTTCTCGAATAGGCGTATTTGACCGTTGGACGGCGGCATGGCAGACGTACATGCCGCCGGTACTTAGTACTCTGCCGAGATATGACCACGCGATGAAACCCACTCTATTGCTGCACTCCCGATTGCCCGATAATTTGACTGACCGACTGCGCGGGCATTTCGACTGCCACTCGTATTCGCAACTCGACGAAAAACAGTTCATGGCGCTGGCACCCACTGTGCGAGGCATCGTTGCAACCGCCGAGTCGAGCGTGCCACGTGCGCTGATAGCTCGACTGCCTGCGCTGGAAATCATTTCGGTGCTGGGTGTCGGCTACGATGGAATCGATCTTGAAGCGGCGCGCGATCACAACGTCTGTGTCACTCATACCCCTGGTCTATCCACCGAAGACATCGCGGATTTCGCCATGGCGCTGTTACTCTGTGCCACACGCCAGGTGCTAGCCGCCGACCGGTTTGTTCGCAGTGGTGGATGGACAACGGGCCGCCATCCGATGACTGCACGGGTGTTCGGCGGGCGCATCGGCATCGTCGGTCTGGGCCGGATCGGCAGAGCGGTAGCATTGCGTACACCGGACGCACGCCAAAAATGGATGTTCCCTATCGCTGGTGCAACGATATGCAAGCATTAGCAGCCAGTGTTGATTATCTGGTGGTCTGCGCGAGCGGTGGCCCTGCCACTCACGCCTTGGTCAACGGTGCCGTGCTGGATGCGCTTGGTTCCGCCGGTGTCTTGGTCAATATCGCGCGCGGTTCCATCGTCGATGAAGATGCACTTGTGGAGGCCCTGCGCGAGCGCAAGATTCTCGCGGCGGGGCTCGATGTATTTTGCGATGAACCGCATGTTTCGCAGGCACTGAGAGAGCTTCCCAATGTGGTGCTGACGCCGCATATGGCGAGCACTACAGACGCGACCGTTCAGGCGATGCTGGATCTGACGTTCGATAATTTGGCGTCTCATTTCGCGGGGCAACCGGTGTTAACTCAAGTAGGCTAGTGCTGCTACCTGCAGCCCTGCAGTGAGTTACATCTTTCCCCGCGTAGAGGAAATCCAGCGGGATTGCACTTCTTTGATTGAGCCATTATCACTGATGGTTGTACGACTTTCGCTTACAGGTTTTACTGCGCTCTTGCCGCGCTGCTACCGCGTATAACAATTGATATCCTTGCTGATGCTAGCCCGAAGAACGATCTTTCGTTGAAAAAATAATTTAATCATGGCTCTTTCGGTTGCCGAGGTCGGCATTGAGTAGGGACGTAGTATTGCTCGGTAATGGACACCGGCGGCGGCCCTGACCGGCCGTTTCTGGCCGATCTGTACCCTTCATTACAGGCGAACCCTGTAGGCCCGATGGCGTATCCGCTGCCGCCCAGAGTATCTGGGCCAATTAACCAACCACTAGTGCGCGTAGCTCGTTCTTTGCCACCTTGTTCGACGCATTCACCGGCAACGCGGCGAAGAAGCGCACCAGCCGGGGCACCTTGTAGTTGGCCATGCGTTCGCGGGCCCAACTGATCAGGCCGGCTTCATCCAGGCTGGACTCCGCCCGCAATACCACGCAGGCACAGCCGACCTCGCCCATGCGCTCATCCGGAACCCCTATGACTGCTACTTGAGCGATGGCGGGATGCTCGATCAATCCGGCTTCGATTTCTGCCGGATAGCAGTTGAAGCCGCCGACGATGAACATGTCCTTGAGCCGATCGGTAATACGCAGGTTACCCTGCTGATCCAGGTCACCGACGTCGCCGGTGTGCAGCCAGCCATCGGCGTCAATGGCTTCAGCGGTGGCTTCTGGATTCTCGAAGTAGCCCTGCATCACATGAAAACCACGCAGACAGATCTCCCCCGACTCGCCAGCGGCCAGTTGCTGGTTATCGCTATCCCGAATGCTGACTTCGGTACCCGGGATGGCCCGGCCGCTGGTGCCGGCAATAATCTGTGCCGGATCGCTCGGGTTGCAGATAGTCGCCAGCCCCCCGCACTCGGTGAGGCCATAGGCGGTGGTGACCACAGAAAAGCCCAACTCGTTACGCATGCGTTCAATCAGGATGGGCGGAATGGTTGCCGCGCCCGTCACCGCCACTCGCAGGCTCGATAGGTCTGTCGTGTTCAGACGCGGGTGGGCCAGCATCGACAGATAAAGGGTAGGCGGCCCCGGCAACACGCTGATGCGCTCGGCGGCGATACGCTGAAACACCGCCTCGGCATCGAATACCGGGTGCGGCAGGATGGTCGCCCCGGCCAGCAGGCAGGTCAGCCAACCGGCCTTGTAGCCAAAGGCATGAAAGAACGGATTGACGATCAGGTAGCGATCACCCGGCACCAGCCCTAGCACCTTGACGAATTCGCTGAAGGCCTGCAGGTTCTGCCCGTGTCCGCTCATCACCCCTTTCGGCTTGCCGGTTGTACCTGAGGTAAATAGCAGGTCGCACAGGTCATCGGCGCCGAGCGTCGCCGCGCGCTCGCGGGCTTGCGCCTCACTGACCGACTGGCCACTGGCGATGAACTGCGCCCAGCCCATGTCCGAGTCACGCCCAGGCTGCGCGTCGCCCAGTACCACCAGACGCTCCAGGCTGGCGGGCCGATGCGGCTCCAGAAGCGCCAGATAGTCGGTGCCAAGGAACTCGCCTTGGACGAATAACAGACGCGCCCCGCTACGCTCGAGAACATCGGCGGCCTCTGCGCCTTTCATCCGCGTATTGATCGGCACCATCACCCCACCGGCGCATTGCACCCCCAGTGCGGCAATGATCCAGTCTGCGCAATTCGACGCCCATATCGCCACCCGATCGCCGCGGTTGATGCCGCGGGCCATTAACGCGCGGCTGACGCCCAGGGCCAGAGCCGGCAACTCGGCATAGTCGATCCGTACGCCCGCGTCCTCTATCACCGCGCGCCCGGCGTGCCGCCGCGCGGCGTCGAACATCAATGCAGGAATCGACACGGGCGGCGCCATGGCGTCGGCGGCAGTGGGCAGATTGTTGGAAGGCGCGGCTAGGTTCATAAGGGACTCGGCAATCGGATCATTCAGGGAAGCGAATTCGCAGGTGTTTACTCCGGGCCAGCGACTGGCACGCCAGTGTCCAGCCTTCATCGAGCTCTTGCTGGTCCAGCGCGTCGTTGCGCAGTATTTCCACCGCGCCGCTTTCGACCGTGCACATGCAGGTCGCGCATGAGCCCACCAGGCACGAACTGGGTGGGCGCATGCCGGCGCGCTGCATCGCGCTCAACAGGGTCTCCCCCTCGGCGCAGGGCACTTCGAACTCTTCGCCGTCGAGCCTTACCGACAGCTGGATCGTCGCCTGACTGGTGTCCACTGGCGCCATGGGCTCCAGCGCGCCCTCTTCGGGCAGTGACACGAAACGCTCGACATGAATACGCGCATGGGGCATGGCCAGGCTGTGCAAGGCCGCCACGGCGGCATCCATAAAGGGCCCCGGGCCGCAGATAAAGGCGTCGGCGTGTACGTATGGCCGGGCGATCTCCGCCAACTGCTCGACGGCCGGGATGCCCTGCACCGAGTCCAGCCAGTGGATGATCTGCAGCCGTCCCGGATGGGCGCTGGCCAGTGCCTTGAGCTCGTCCTTGAAGATCACCGAGGACTCGTCGCGGTTGGCATAGATCAACAGTATTCGTCCGCTGCCGGCGAGCAGCGCCGAGCGCAGAATCGACAGCACCGGCGTGACGCCGCTGCCGCCACCGAACAACAGCAGATCCGTGTCCAGATGGCGCGGCACGAACACCCCGGCTGGCGCCAGCACCTGCAGGCTGTCGCCAGCGCGTACCTGGTCACACAACCAGTTTGACGCTCGGCCATCACGCACCCGCTTGATGGTCACGCGCAGTGGTTCCTGCTCCAACGGCGTGCTCGACAACGAATAACAGCGTGGCAGCCAGCCACCCTCGAACGGTATACGCAGGGTGAGAAACTGCCCGGGCTTATAGGCAAAGCGCTCAGCCAGCTCGGTCGGCACCTCGAACACCAGGGAGCGGGCGTCGTCAGTTTCCTCGTTGACCTGGGCTACGCGCAGGTTGATGTATTCGTGATTGCTCATATCAAATACTCATGACGAATTGGCCACTGTCGACACGCAACTCGACCCCATTGATCGCCCGCGACTCGTCACTGGCGAGAAACAGCACGCTGGCCGCCACATCTTCCGGCAGGCACATGCGGTGCATCGGGTCACTGTCGATGGTCAGCCTGCGCGGATCGATCCCCGCTGGATACTCGGCGCTGGACATGGGCGTCAGTACCCCGTCCGGGTGCAGCGAGTTGCAGCGAATGCGGTACTTGCGCCGCCGACACAGGGCCGCGACCGAGCGGGACAAGGCGGCTACGGCGCCTTTGGAGGCGCTGTAGGCGGCGTAATCGTCCCGGCCCGCGAGGGCAGCCAGGGACGAGATATTGATAATCGAGCCGCCCGCCCCTTCCTTCATCAAGGCGATACCGGCACGGCAACCGAGAAACACGCTGTCGGAGTTGACTCGCTGCAGGCGTTGCCAGTCATCCAGGCTGGTTTCCTCGATGGAGCCCTTGAGCAGGATGCCTGCGTTGTTAACCAGGACATCGAGACGCCCGTAACGCTCGCGCAATGCCTCGATCACCGCGTTCCACTCGGCTTCGCTCGCGGCGTCGTGACGCATGAACATGGCTGCGCTACCGATCTCGTTGGCCAGCGCCTGACCGGATTCGACATCGATGTCGCTGATCAACACTTGAGCCCCTTCACGCGCCAACAACAGCGCCGTCGCGCGACCGATACCACTGGCACCGCCGGTGACCAACACCACCTTGCCCTGAACTCGTCCCGCCATGTTCGTCTCCTGGATAACTCAATAGGCCTGGGCCGTGTCTTGGGCCTCGGCAGACGCTGTGCTGGTGGCCACGGCCAACCCGGCGCGCCGCCCGGAAAACACGCAATCGGCCAACGACAGACCACTGATGTACAGATGTGAAGGGATGCCGATGGCCGTGCGTCCGGCGGCGAACAAGCCGGGGATCGGCCGGTCCTTGCCGTCCAGCAGCGCACCACTGTCTTCATCGACCTTGAGCCCGCCCAGGGTCAGCGCCCCCAGCGGAAACGCCTTGTTGCCGACCGAAATATCGCAGGCGTAGAACGGCCCCTTATCGAGAACCTGGCGACACTCGAGAGACTTACCGAAGGGATCCGGCGCCTCGCCACGGGCCGCGATGTTATAGGCCTGCAGCGAAGTGCGCAGTACATCGGCCTGCATCCCGGTGGCCTCGGCCAGTTGCTCGATATTTTGGCCCTTGCGTACTCCCAGCAGCATCAAGACCAACGCAGGCAAGCTCTGGAACCACCAGTAGCCGCCGAACAGCGCCTGTTTTATCGACTGCTTGCGCAGCCGCGCATCGAGCACCAACCAAGCCTTGCCACCCTGCTCTTCACACAGCGGCTGACCAAGCGTCGCACCATAGACCTCTTCGTTGACGAAGCGCTGCCCCTGGGTGTTAACCACAATGCCCTTGGGCCAGCACAGCGGCGGGTTGATAAAGCGCCAGGCCGAGACACGCTCAAGCCGGTCGCTCACTGCCCCAGCAGTCAGCCCCAAACGCAGGCCGCTGCCATCGCAACCGGTCGCGCCAACCTTGAAGTTGCGACGGAATTTCGGCGCATGCTCGGCAATCATCTCGCGGTTGAAGATAAAGCCGCCGGTGCTGAGAATCACCCCACGCCGGGCACGGATCAGCCGTGGCTTGGCGAAGTCGCGCTCGAGCTGGCTGAGCCGCCGACGCAGGCCGTCGCAATAACCCGGGGCGAAGTTCTGCAAGCGCTCTGCACGCGCCGCCAACTTGGCGTGCAGCTGCGCCTGCGGGCTGCCAGCCGGCAAGCACCAGAGTTCGGCACCAAGCACCCGGCCACCGGCGTCGAGCACCAGGCGCCGGGCCGCCGATTGCAATTGAGTGCGCACGCCGTTACGCAGGCAGGCGGCCTTGAGGTGCGAATACAGCACCGCGCCGCACTGGCCCTTGCCGACCGTGCGATGACCGCGTGGAGCTGCTGGCAGGCTGTCGGTGTGCGAAGGCACCAGCTCGTTGCCCGAGTAGTAGAGGAAGTAGCCATCCGGCGGATAGGAGGTCTTGCCCCCCGGTGGCATGCTGTGGGCGTAAGGTGCTCCATGGCTTTCCAGCCAGGTGAGGTTGGCCACGCTGTCGGCGCAGAAGCGGCGCAGGGTCTCGTCGCCGATCACACCCTGGGTTTCGTGCTTGAGGTAAGCGAACATCGCCTCGGGCGTGTCGGTGAAGCCCGCCGCCTGCTGCTGCCGGGTACCGCCGCCGGCATAGACCACACCACCGCTCTTGGCGCTGGCGCCGCCGCCGGTAAAGCGGTCGGCCACCAGCACATCGGCGCCATTGGCGCGGGCTTCGAGGGCGGCACAGGCACCGGCCGCACCCCAGCCGATCACCAACACATCACACTGGTCATGCCATTGCAGCGCATCGGCGCTTTCGACCCGCAGTGCGGGCTGGACATCGGTAACAGTCGTTTTGACAGGGGCAGGCATGGCGACTTCTCAATGGTTACTGGCGATGTGGTTGGCCGCGATATAGCCAAAGGTCATGGCCGGGCCGAGGGTCCCGCCAGCCCCCGGATAGCTGGTGCCCATCACCGACGCCGAGCAGTTGCCGATGGCATACAAGCCGGGAATCGGCTCACCATCCTGGCTCACCACCTGGGCATGCTCGTTGGTCAACAGCCCCCCCTTGGTACCGATGTCGCCGGCGTCCAGGCGCATGGCGTAATACGGGCCTTTGCTCAGCGGCGCCAAACAGGGGTTGGGCTTGACGCTGCTATCGCCGTAATAACGATCGAACACGTTGCCTCCGCGACCGAACTCCACATCGATACCCGTGCGGGCGTATTCATTGACGTTCTGCACCGTACTCTCCAGCCCGGTGGCATCGACGCCAATTTGCTCGGCCAGCCCTGCCAGGCTATCGGCCTTCCAATACACGGTATTGAGCCATTCCTTGCGCAGGCGGCTGTCCGGCATGATCTGCGCCGGCATCAGTGGACCCATGGCGTAGTTGAAGCGGAAATGCCCATCGAAGATCACCCAGGCCGGAATCGACTTGCCGCCGCTGCTCTGGTTGTCGCGGTACATGGCGTCGACGAATTCCAGGTACGGCGCGGCCTCGTTGACGAAGCGCCGGCCCAGTCCGTTGACCGCAATGGCACCGGGGAAGGCACGTTCGGCAAACACCCCGCGCGGCTTCTCTTCGCCCGGCACGGCGATAGTTGGCGCCCACCAGGCCCAGTCCATCAGCGCGGTCGCGGCGCCCAGCGCAGTGCCGGCTTCCAACGCCGCACCGGTGTTGTTGCCCGGCGGCGTGGCGCTCCAAGCGCTACGGGTCGGCTGCGGCAGGTATTTCTCACGCAGCACCTGATTCTGTTCGAAGCCGCCGGAACCGAAGATCACCCCGCGGCGGGCGTAGAGTTCCAGCTCCTGGCCGCCCTGCTGTACGCGCACGCCGCAGACCCGACCCTGTTCGGTGAGCAACTCGCGGAAGTCGGTGTTCAGCCACAGCGGCACGTTGCGATCCATCAGTGAGCGCCGCAGCGAGGCCACCAGTGAACTGCCCAACGCCGCACGGCGGTCGCGCTTGCTCTTGCTCTTGCGCCGCCACTTGAAGTCCAGCTTGTAGCGCGCCATCAAACCGAGCATCAGCAAGCGCCAGCCAAACTCACGGGCCATGGCCTTGTGCGCGTGCCGCGCGGTCCAGGCGATACGCCCCATCAACAGGGTCGAAGGCGAAGGTTTGCGCAGGTTGTCCAGTTCTTCGCCAAGCAGGCTGGTGTCGAATATCTCGGGGTCCAGCGTACGTCCGCCCGGCAGCGCACCCGGCAGGTGCGGGTAATAGTCCGGGTACTTATCCGCCACCGCATAACGCACCCGACTGTTGACCTCAAGCGCGCGGATCATCTGCGGCGCATTGCTCAAATAGGCACGCAGGCGCACCTCGTCGCCATGCTCACCGGTGGCCGCCTTGAGGTATTGCAGAGCCAGCTCGAAACTATCCTGGCCGCCCAGTTCGGCGAAATAGTGGTTGTTGGGGATCCAGATCCCTCCACCGGAAATTGCCGATGTACCGCCATACTTGTCGCTTTTCTCGACGACCAGCACGGAAAGACCCTGGTCGGCGGCGAATAGCGCCGAAGTCATTGCACCCGCTCCGGAGCCGACGACTATCACGTCGTAGCTGGTCTGAGACTGAATTTGAGCCGTCATTATTGTTATGCCATTAGCTGTGATCAGTGGGATCCCGACGCGCAGGCCGGGAGTTCAGGTGTCGGGCCGACCGCTGCTTGCGGCCAGCCAGGACGCCCATCACACGTAAGGATCGGGGTTGGGCAAGCCCAGCTGCACCGCGCCTAAACTGCGGCCGTAGGCCATGAAGTTGTTGGCGATGTGCCCGCGCGCCTGATGCAGATCGCGGAATAGGCGAGCCACCGGATTGGTGCTGTACAGTCCCGAAGCGGCCATGCAGCGCAACAGCTCGCTGGCTTTTTCGGCACAGACGTTGGTCACGTAAGAAGACTGGTAGCGGTACATCAGACGGGTTTCCACATCCGGAAACTCGCCGGCCTCAGCCAGCGCCATCAGGTGCGCGTAGTTACGCTCCAGTACCAGCTTGAGACTGTCGACCAGGATCGTCGCTTCCGCCACGGTGCTTTGGGCCACCGGGTCTTCGGCGGTCTTGACGCCGTGCTTGCCGATGTGCGCAGCCGCGTTGGCACGAAACTCGTTGATCGCCCCCTGCAGCGCGCCGATGGCCGAGGTCGACACCGCACGGGTGAACACCTGGGCGAACGGAATGGCGTAGATCGGGTTGCTGTTGACTTCGCGTCCCGGCGTGGCTTCAAGGCTGGTGTTGTTGGTGCGTTGCACACGATGGGCCGGCACGAACACATCTTCGACCAGGATGTCGTGACTGCCGGTGCCGCGCAGCCCTAGTACATCCCAGTTTTTCTCGATGCGGTAATCACTGCGTGGCACCAGGAAGGTACCGTGCTCGGCGGGCTGCTCGCCCTCAACCGGGATAATCCCGCCCAGCAGGCACCACTGGCAGTGCTCGCTACCGCTGGAAAAGCCCCAGCGGCCGCTGATCCGGTAACCGCCTTCGACAGGCGTCACCTTGGCCACCGGCATGTAGGTGGAGGAGATCAGGGTTGACTGATCCTGCCCCCAGACATCGCGCTGCGCCTCGACCGGGTAGCGCGCCAGTTGCCACGGGTGTACGCCCATCACACCGTAGATCCAGGCGGTGGACATGCAACCCTCGGCGAGGATCATCTGGATTTCGAAGAAGGTCCGCGGGTCCACTTCGTAACCGCCAAACGCGCGGGGCTGCAAGGCGCGCAGGAGGCCTGCTTCCTGCAGCTCACCGATAGTTTCATCGGGAACTTTGAATTCGCGGTCGGCTTGCGCCGTGCGGCTTTTCAGCGCGGGCACCATGCGCCGCGCTCGTTCGATCAGTTCGATTTCTTCCCGAGTCTTTTCTCGCATGCTATCCATCCGTCAGTTCTCCCAATTTCGTTGCGCGGTTGCGCGGGACATGGCTGATGATCGGACTCGGCGGCATATCGTTCATCGTCAAAGCGGACTAGAGAGAAACACAGAAAACAGCGGCGCCGTCCCTGGCACCTCGGCCTTACAACACCGCGCGCTTAGCCACCCAGGGACGCGCCTGCTCCAACTGCCCGGACAGGCGCAGCAACAGGTCTTCGGCACCGAGCCGCGCGGTAAACATCATGCCTACCGGCAGGCCGCCATCGCTCCAGCCGAGCGGTAACGAAATCGCCGGCTGGCCGCTGACATTGGCCAATACGGTGAAGGCGGCGCTGCCCATGGCCTTCTGTGCGTAACTTTCATAGGGCTGATTGAGGGCAAGCTGGCCCAGCTCCGGGGTCAGGTTGGCGGTGACGGGCGAGAGGATCAGGTCGTAGCGCTCGAACTGCTGCTCCATGGTCGCGCTGATGGTTTCGAACGATTGTCGGGCGCGGTACAAGCGCTCGCCAGTGACGCTCGCCGCCCGACTCAGTACCGCCTGGGTGACGGTTTCCAGCTCATCGGCCAGCAAAGAGCGGCCGAGCGCCTGCTCGCGATCACGCACCATCGTCAGCATCGCGGTGCCGCTGGTCGCACCATGGGCGCCGAACAACTGCTGCGGATCTATCGACAAACGCAGTTCCTCGACCTCGTGACCGAGGCTGAGCAGCAGCTTCACGGTCTCCTCCAGCACCTTGGCGATGGCCGGATCCAGCGGCGCGCCGGTCAGCGACTCGCGGACCAGGGCCACGCGCAAGCGTCCCGGTTCACGCCCCAACTCTTCGACATAGGGACGCGCCAACGGCTGAGCCCAATACGGGCTGCCCTGCTCATGGCCCTGGCCGACATCGAGAAACAGCGCCGTGTCACGCACACTATGCGACACCACGTTACCGACGCTGGCGCCGAACCAACCCTCGAAGCGCCCGGGGCCGCTGGGGATGCGGTAACGACTCGGCTTCAGCCCAACCAGCCCGCAATAGGACGCAGGAATCCGGATCGAGCCGCCGCCGTCGGTGGCATGGGCCACCGGTACGATGCCCGCCGCTACGGCCGAGGCCGCACCACCGGAAGAACCGCCGGCACTCATCGCCAGGTTCCAGGGGTTGCGGGTCTGCCCCCACAGCTGCGACTCGGTGGTGGTG
>RCUR01000451.1_pt1 | contig 14589 bp, 13 predicted proteins | sample 2166151 | NCBI WGS metagenome assembly RCUR01 (sample SAMN09932785, study PRJNA488358) | compost metagenome | isolation source: compost soil in an enriched community | place: Germany: Experimental Botanical Garden
GACGCAGCCTGGCGGCAGCTGCTACATCCATGGTCACCCCATTCGGCGTAGCAGCAACTGTCTTGCTCGGCTTATTGCGTCTGCCTCTCTGTACCATCGCGTAGCATGGCATTAAGCCGGATCAGCAAGACCCTCATGCAGGCTCCGCGGTCATTCGGACTTGTTGCGGTGATGCCATCGCCGGCAATCGGAATGCCGCACCACCGGCTCCTACAGTTTATGAGCAAGCCACACCCTCACCGCGTCACATGCAAAAAATGCAGGTGCCGTTCGTATTGGTCGAGAATGTCGCCGATCACGTCGTCGCGGCTCCAGCCCATGATGTCGTAGTCCTGGCCGCCGTCGCGCAGGTGCACTTCGGCGCGAAAGTACTTGCGCGCGTCGTTGCCGTCATCCTCGTCGCGCATGACAAAACTCGGCGCGTTGAAGGCGCGCGGCAGCACTTCATAAAGGAAGCGGCCTTCCCCGGCATGGTCCAGTTCCAGGCTTACGCGGCCATCGCTGTGCGCTTGCACTGAAACCTCATAACCCTGTTTGCGCAGTTCCACCGCCACCTCTTCGCAGGCCGGTGTGACCACATCGGCAATGAAGCGGGTGATGTGGGTGCGACGGGGCATCATGGCGATATGGCGCAAGCGATGTTGCCAGCCACCCTGGCGATGGCGCCCCTGGCTGCCTGAAGGCAAGGCCTGGTTGCGCAGGCCACGACGGGTAGCGTCCAGGTGCAGGGCCTTGAACAAGCCCCAGATGGACGCCAGTAAAATGATCGAGAACGGCAGCGCACTGGCGATGGTCGCCGTCTGCAGGGCCTTCAAACCATTGGCCAGCAGCAACGCGATGGCCACCACACCGATGAGCACCGACCAGAAAATCCGCTGCCACAACGGCGAATGGGCATGGCCGGACGATGCCAGCATGTCCACCACCAGCGCCCCGGAGTCGGCCGAGGTGACGAAGAACACCACCACCATCAGCACCGCGATCATCGAAATGACATTCGACAGCGGGAAATGCTCAAGGAACGCGAACAGCGCCAGGGAACTGTCCTGGTCGATCACTGTGACCAGGTCCTTGACCCCATCGTTGAGGATCATGTGAATCGCCGAGTCGCCGAAGATCGTCATCCACAGCAGGGTGAAGCCCGCCGGCACGAAGAGTACCCCGCAGACGAACTCGCGGATGGTGCGCCCGCGTGAAATACGCGCGATGAACAGGCCGACAAAAGGCGACCAGGACAGCCACCAGCCCCAGTACAGCAAGGTCCAGCCGCCGATCCAGTCGGTAGGTTCATAGGCGTACAGGTTGAAGGTCTTGTTCACCAGGTCCGACAAATAGGCGCCGGTATTCTGCACGTAGGTCTGCAGCAGAAATACGGTCGGCCCCAGCAGCAATACAAACAGCATCAACAGCACCGCCAGCGCCAGGTTCAGCTCCGACAGTATGCGGATGCCCTTGTCCAGGCCGCTGGCCACCGACAGCGTCGCCAGGGCGCAGGTCACCGTGATCAGGCCGATCTGCACGTTGGCATTGACGGGCAAGCCAAACAGGTGATGAAAACCACTGTTGATCTGCAATACCCCATAGCCCAGGGACGTGGCGACGCCGAACACCGTCCCCAGGATGGCAAACACATCCACCGCATGCCCAATGGGCCCATAGATACGATTGCCAATCAGCGGATAGAGCGCCGAGCGCAGGGTCAGCGGCAAACCATTGCGAAAACTGAAATACGCCAGGATCAACGCGACGATGGCGTAGATGGCCCAGGCATGCAGGCCCCAGTGGAAGAAGGTGATTTTCATCGCCTCCCGCGCCGCCTCCACCGTACCGCCGTCACCCACCGGTGGGTTGGAGAAATGCATCACCGGTTCGGCCACGCCGAAGAACATCAAGCCGATGCCCATGCCGGCGGAGAACAACATGGCGAACCAACTGCTGCTGCGGTATTCCGGCTCGCTGTGGTCCGGGCCGAGCTTGATGTCGCCATAGCGGCTGGCCGCCAGGAACACCACACTGATCAGTATCAGGGCCACGGCCAGGATGTAGAACCAGCTGGCGTTGACGATGATCCACTGCTGGATTTGATTGAACTGGCTCTGGGCCTCGGATTGGAATACCACGGCGTAGAACACCAGCAGCACGATCAGCACCGCACTGGTGTAGAAAACGGGCGGATTAAGGGTACTCCTTGGTTTGGAGGGCGTATCCATCGGCAAATTGCTCCTTTGAATAAAACACAGGCATTTGCGGTTACACAAATGACGGCGGATCGTTAACCCTACTAGGTGCAGGCCAGCCCCTCAAGCGTAGCTTGGATCGATGCGGAGCCAGGCGGCGTCAGAACATCCCCTCCGTCGGATTTCAGGGGGGCCGGCTTTCCTAAGCCAAAGCGCTGTCTATGATCAACGACGCACCTGACCCCGCGGAGTTGCCCGATGGACACCAATGCCCTGTCCGCAACGGCCATTGATACCACCCAGGACCGCCCCCAGCTCAGCCATAAGCCTGGCAGCGTCGCCACGTTCGCGTTTTTTTTCATCCTGGCCCTGGGCCTGTGTTTTTCGGCCTACAGCCTGTTGCAGGACGTTGGCAATACCAAGACCGTGGTCACCACCTGGACGCCCTTCCTGTTGCTGGGCCTGGCATTGCTGATCGCCCTGGGCTTCGAGTTCGTCAATGGCTTCCATGACACCGCCAATGCGGTGGCCACCGTGATCTACACCAACTCGCTGCCGGCGCACTTCGCCGTGGTCTGGTCAGGTTGCTTCAATTTTCTCGGCGTGCTGCTCTCCAGCGGTGCGGTGGCGTTCGGCATCATTGCCCTGTTGCCGGTGGAACTGATCCTGCAGGTCGGCTCTTCGGCAGGTTTTGCCATGGTCTTCGCCCTGCTGATCGCCGCCATCCTCTGGAACCTCGGCACCTGGTGGCTGGGGCTGCCGGCCTCCTCCTCCCACACCCTGATCGGCTCGATCATCGGCGTGGGCGTGGCCAATGCCTTGATGCACGGCCGCGACGGCGTCAGCGGGGTGGACTGGGCCCAGGCCTCCAAGGTGGGCTATGCATTGCTGCTGTCGCCGCTGGTCGGTTTCGTTTTCTCCGCCCTGTTGCTGCTGGCGTTGCGCCTGTTTTTAAAGAACCGCGCCCTGTACCAGGCTCCCAAGGGCGAAACGCCGCCGCCCTGGTGGATCCGCGCCATCCTGATCCTCACCTGCACCGGTGTGTCCTTCGCCCACGGCTCCAACGATGGCCAGAAAGGCATGGGCCTGATCATGTTGATTCTGATCGGCACCCTGCCCATGGCCTACGCCCTCAATCGCACGATGCCCGAAGGCCAGGCCATGCAGTTCGCCGCCGTCGCCCAGGTAACCCAGCAGGCTCTGCAACGCGGCAACCCGCAGCCCGCGCCCGCCGACCCGCGCGCCACCCTTTCCGACTACGTGCGCACCCGGCAAGCAACCACGCAACTGGTACCGGCCCTGGCGACGCTGGCGGGCCACATTGGCAGCGAGGTCAAGGGTTACGGCTCGTTGTCCCGTGTACCGGCCGAAGCCATGGCCAACGTGCGCAACGACATGTACCTGGCCGCGGAAGCCATCCGGTTGATGGAAAGGGACAAAGTTGGCGATTTCGATAGCGACACCCGCGCCCAATTGCAGACCTTCAAGCAGCAGATCAATGACGCCACCCATTTCATTCCACTCTGGGTCAAGGTCGCCGTGGCCATCGCCCTGGGCCTTGGCACCATGGTCGGCTGGAAGCGCATCGTGATCACGGTCGGCGAAAAGATCGGCAAGACGCACCTGACCTACGCCCAGGGCGCGTCGGCCGAAACCGTGGCCATGCTCACCATCGGTGCCGCCGACCTGTACGGCCTGCCCGTGTCCACCACCCAGGTGTTGTCCTCCGGCGTGGCGGGCACCATGGTCGCCAACGGTTGCGGCCTGCAATGGCGCACGGTACGCAACCTGTTGATGGCCTGGGTGCTGACCTTGCCGGCGGCGATCCTGCTGTCCGGTTCCATTTACTGGCTGCTGACCCAGCTTATATAAGGTCGGCAGCGGATCTAGCTGCCGGCGCCCATCACGACGCCCTGGGCCCGCAGGCTTTCCATCAGGGCCAGGCCTTGCGCCTGGATGGCCGCCTCATCCATGCCGCTGGCGTGAGCCAGCCCCCGCAGGTGCTCGCGGCCGCTGCACCGGCGCGCCAGCAACGACACCAGCAAGGCATGCGCCAGCGGCGCCAGCCGTGAGAAATGCACTTTCAGCTCATCGCCGCGCCGGGCCAGCAACAAGGTCGGCTGCTCGGGTGCCTGCCGTGGCAGGTAGCCCGGGCCGATCTGGTCGACAGGCCAGCGGTAGGCCAACGGCCAAGCGAGCGGCGAGATCTGTACAACGCCATCGAGCAGGTCGGCGCCAGCGTCCTGGGCCGGCACGTCCTCGTCGCTCAGCAGCAAGGCGCTTTCCACCCATTCGTAATGGGCCAGTTCCACCAGCCATGGCGGCAGGTCCTGGTCACGGTTCACCTGCTCCTCCAGGAAGGTGACGAACTCAGCGGCCAACTCGGTAAACAGAGGCGTTTGGCAACGGTAATCGGCGTAGAAGGCATGCACCAGAGCCTGCCAGCGCCGGGCCCCGAGGCTGGCCTCAAGCACCGGGAATGCACCGCCCAGCAGGGATTGGACATTGCCGAAAAACAGCTGCCGGTAAACCGCCAGCCGCCGCGCCTCGATACCGGGCGGTGGCGCGTGCCGTTGCGGGTCGCGCACGTGGCGGGCCAGGCGCAGCAATTGCTCGTGGAGTAAGTCAGGCATAGCGCACCCGCGGCCAGGCCCTGGCGACCTGCTGGTAAGCGCGAATCTGCTCGACCTCGACCCGCAATTCGCCCAGCGGCGGCAGGTTGAAGTCTCGTTCGAGCAGGGTCGGCAGCGCGCCAAAGCGCTGGTAGGCCTGTTCGAGCAAGGCCCAGACACTGCCTTTGACGACAGCGCCATGGGTGTCGATCTTCAGGTCCGGGGCTTCATCGTAGTGGCCGGCCACATGCAGGCAGACCACGCGTTCGCCGGGAAGCGCCGCCAGGTAGGCCTGGGTGTCGTAGCGGTGGTTGATGGCGTTGACATAGAGGTTGTTGACGTCCAGCAGCAGGTCGCAATCGGCTTCTTCGAGCACCGCACAAAGGAACTCGATTTCGCTCAGGGACTGATAAGGGGCGGCGTAGTACGAGATGTTTTCCACCGCGATGCGCCTGCCCAGTACATCCTGGGCGGTGCGGATGCGCGCCGCCACATGCTGCACCGCTTCTTCGGTAAACGGCAGCGGCAGCAGGTCATACAGCTGGCCATCGTCGGCGCTGTAGCTCAGGTGTTCGCTGAACAGTGGCACGCGATGGCGCTCGAGGAACTGGCGGGTACGCCGCAGCAGCTCCAGGTCCAGCGGTGCTGGCCCACCCAGCGACAGCGACAGGCCGTGGCAACTCAGGGTAAAGCGCTCGGCGAGCTCGGCCAGGCCGTTGCCAAAAGCGCCGCCGACACCTATCCAGTTGTCCGGCGCGCACTCGAGAAAGTCCACGGCGCCGGCGTCCATCGCCAGCAGTTCGGGCATCAGTGCCCGGCGCAGGCCAAGGCCAGCCCCGAGCAAAGTAGAGGCAGCAGTCATGAGGGTTCTCCAGAAGTCATGGACCCTCCCTGGCAATCACGCCAGGGAGGCAGAGCCACCATGAATCAGCCCTTGGCCTGGCTCATGTGCGTGAACAGCTCGGTCGGCACTTTCTTGCCGTTGGAGAGGTACTGGTTGCTGCGGAAGGTGTAGACCTCGGCCTCGGACAGATAACCGTCGTTGTCGCTGTCCATGGCCTTGAACTCATCGCTGCCCTGCGGCGCTACGGCCAGAAGCTCCTTGAGCGATACACGGCCGTCGTCGTCGGTGTCGGTGCGGGCGAACGAAGCATCGCCGCACTTGCCCTCGCCGCATTTGCCTTCTGCCTGGGTGGCCTTGCTGCTGGTCTCGCTGGCGCCGCATTTGCCTTCGCCACACTTGCCTTCAGCGGCCTTCTGCGCCGCGGCAAGTTGATAACCCTGGGGCACGGCGAAGGCGTTGGAAGCCAGGTTCAGGCCACCGGCCAGGGCGACAGCCAACAGGCCGATACGGGTCTTGTTCGAGTGAAGGGTCATGGTGTTTCTCCGGATACTGTGTGCGGCCAGGCCGCCGGGGTCATGCCACAAGGGCGAACTTGCCCTGGAGCGAAGTGCCTCTCTCGCTCGGGCCAGGCTATTTCGCCGCAGCCGTGTATCGGGGGTGTATCCGCTGCGCGCACTATTTGTATTCCAGTCCTTGCACGCCTGGTGCGGATACACAGGGATACACAGGGCCACGCGTTGCCCTCCTTTTTCGAATGACGCTTATCGCAAATTCTTACTATTTGACTTGCCAGGTAACAATTCACGGCTTTAATCAGGCATACGCTGGGATTACTGCATCGCCAGCGCCTGTATTTTTTGACCGTATTTCGGGTCCCGGGGACTCTTTTCAGGAGCATTACCATGCGCAAGCTGCTTTTCTCAGTACTGGGCTCGACGCTCGCGTTGTCCGCCCAGGCCTACGACAAGATCCCCAAGGAACAAGGGTTCTCCGGCTTCGTGTTTTTCGGCGCCAGTGCCAACTCGATGGAAACCAACACCCTGGCCAAGGTCGCCGGTACCGAAGTCAGCGACCAGTCCATCAACTCGCTGACCGGTTCACCGGACAACAAGGACTATTCGCGGGTGCTGCTGGACTTTGGTGTGTCCTACACTTTCGCCGACAGCCGCACCCAGTTGTTCGGTGGCACCGAACTGGAAGACTTCCTGACCCAGGACAGCACCTTCGGCATCGGCGTGCGCCAGGGCGTCGGCAGTTTGGGTAATCTGCGCGCCAGCCTGATTGCCTCTACCCCGACAGAAGTCTGGGAAGACCCCTATGTGGTCGGCGTCGATCGCAACGAGACCGACATCAAGAGCAGCGGTATCCGCCTGGGCTGGGAACACATCCTGGAATCGGATTTCGATGTCACCTACACCCAGCGCAAGATTGAACTCGATGACGAACTCAGCGGCACCTTCCTGGGCCTGAACAGCGCCCAACGCGCCCTGCTCGACCGTGAAGGCGACCTCAAGCAACTGGATATCAGCTATCGCTGGCACGGCGCCCACGACCACGTGTTGATTCCGACCCTGAGCTACATCAATCATGACCTGGACGGCGACGCCATGGCCCGTGACGGCTTTCAGTTCCAATTGAACTATGCCTACCTGGGCCTGCAGGACTGGGAACTGGTCGCCAACGTGCTGCTTGGCAAGCAGGAAAGCGACGATACCAACCCGATCTACCGCAAGACCGAAGACATCGACCGCTATGGCATCGCCCTGGCCGCGACCCTGAAAGAACCGTTCGGCCTCAAGGACTGGAAGCTGCGCACCGCCGTGAACTATGGCGAGGAAGACAGCAACATCAACTTCTACGACGACAGTATCAAGAGCGTCTCGCTGGGCATGATGTACAGCTTCTAAGGCTCAACGCGATAGGTAGCAGCTGGCGGAGCCGGACGCAGGCTTCGCCAGCTGCTACAGGAAATCGTTCGATATGCGCCAATTGTCACTCTTGCGTAGCCGCCGCCAGGCTGCGTCCGCGACAGGCCGCGAAATTCAAGCTAGCGGCACGCCTGGCGGATGCACACGCGCTCAGGAGTTCCTGAGCAGCCGCTGGTCCAGCCGAAACACCTCGCAGGTCAGCACCGCATGGGTCGAATCAATGTGCAGCGGGTTGTACAGGTAATTCAGGGTGTGCGGCATGATTGCGCTGGGCACCGGCATCAGCAGCGCCGCGGCGTTTTTTAGAAAGGTGTCGCCCACCTCCTTGCCATAGCGCATGTCACTTTCCCAGCACTGTCTTCAGTGCGGGTGCGGGCGCGATGCTGGCGGTGTCGGGAAGCTCGACCCGCAGCAGTTGCAAGGTTTCCGGAAAATCCTCCTGGTCGATCTCCAAGTGCACCAGGATTTCCAGCATGGCACCTGCCGGTGTTGCGGCCAGATAGACCACCGGCCTGCCCGCCGTGTGCCAGCGGCCACCGGCGAGAAAACCGCCGCGGCCGGTAAGGTCTGCAAAGGCGCTGATGCGCCAAAAAATCAAAAGGCGAACCCTTCTGCCATTTGGACCAGCATTTCTTCGACTTGCTGGGTTCACTCGATGGTCGACAGCATGGCCATCGGGGTCCTGCCACTGAACCGCTCCTTGGGCTTGGCCAGCCAACGCTTGGCTTTTTCGTCATTGCCAAACAGCGTCTCGGCCATGGCAATGATATGGCCGGCGCGAAACAGCCGGTCGCTTTCATCGACCGTGAGTTTCTGTGCCTTGGCAATGCGTGTCTTGAGGGTCTTGAGGGGGATGATCTGGTCCCGATCCAGGGGCGTGACTTCCCCCTGCTCGCACAACAGCATCAGCCGATCGGCGGCGAAGCCGCCATGAATCAGCTCATGTATCTGCAACGGGTTGGCATCGGCCGGGATGTCCAGCAGTGCCTGCAGGCGCGACCGATACGCGCCATAGGCAGGTCCGCGCAGTATTTCGGCAAGCATGGGGCACCTCATCATCGGTCGGCATATGCCGATCAGTATGTGGCATTTGCCGAGTATATCAACCGTTGCCCCTTCCCACTCATTCAGCCTTGCCAATACCCAGGCGCTTGCGCATGTCGGCGCTGATGCCTTGCCGGGTTTTGCCATAGGCTTGCCAAGGGTCATCGCCCAGCTCGGCCAGGCGCTCGAACAGCGTGCGAATGTTCCACTGATTGGCGCCCTTGATTTCGCCCAGTTCCTCTCGATGGATGGGCACCGATACCGGCAACCCTTCGCGCGCCCTGGCGGCGAAGGCGGTGATGGTCGTCGCGCCCTGACTGTTGCGCAGGTAATCGATGAAGATCCGCCCGACACGATTCTTCGGGCCGGAGACTGCGCAAAAGCGCTCGGGCATTAGCTTGGCCATGTGTTTGACGATGGCATGGCTGAACGCCTTGACCTCGTCCCAGCTGTGTTTGCGCAGCAAGGGCACGACAATATGGACCCCCTTGCCGCCACTGGTTTTCAGGAACGCTTGCAGGCCCAGTTCGTCGAGCAGGGTCAGGGTCAGCTGAGTCGCCTCGACCATGCTCTTCCAGGGCAGCGCCGGGTCCGGGTCGAGGTCGAGGATAAAGCGGTCGGGGCGCTCCAGGTCCTTTTGCGTGGCGTTCCAGGTGTGCAGTTCGATGGTGCTCATCTGCACGGTCCCAACCAATGCCTCGGCACTGTTGATGATCATCACCGGTTGCCCGGTCAGGGCCTTGTCCAGGGTGGTGATGCCGGGTATCGCCAGCCTTTCGGCGTTCTTCTGGAAAAACAACTCACCGGCGATGCCTTCCGGCGCCCGTACCAGCGCCACGGGGCGATCGCGCAGGTGCGGCAGGATCCACTCGGCAACCCGGCCGTAGTATTCGGCCAGGTCCATTTTGCTGGCACCGCTGCTGGCATCGATGATGCGCTCGGGATGGGTGATGCGCACTTGGCCGGCGTTATGCTTCATGGGCTTGCCTCCTGCCTTGACCTGTTGGGTTGTTGCCACCTGTTGCGCTTCGGCCGGCCGCTCCTGGGTAATGTTCGAAGCCGGTTTGTCGCTGCGCAGGCCATGAAACACCGAATGCCTGACCAGGCCGTCCTGGGTCATTTGTGCATAGGCGACTTCAGCCAGCAGTTGCGCCTTGAGCCAATGCACGCCGCGGGCATCGGCGCCCTTGGGTGGGTTGACCACGGCCGGGTGCTTGACCTCCAGAGGCTGGAGTTGCTCGAAGATGCTCGCCAGGGTGCTTCCATTGAAACCAGTGCCGACCTTGCCGGCATAGCGCAGCTCACCGCTGTCGGCGTCATGCAGCCCGAGCAACAAGGCGCCGAAGGCACTGCGCGAACCTTTCGGATCGCTGTAGCCGACCACGACGAACTCCTGGCGCAATTGGCACTTGAGCTTGATCCAGTCGGCGCTGCGGCGTGACACGTAGGTGCTGCCGGCGCGCTTGCCGATCAGGCCCTCCATCTGCATCTGGCAGGCAGTGTCGAGCAAGGTTTGCGGGGTTTCGTCGAAGTCTTCGGAGAAACGCAGCACGCTGTCGTCGCCGCCTTCGAGCAAGGTCGCCAGTGCCGCGCGCCGCTGCTCCAGCGCAACCCCGCGCAGGTCCATGCCGTTGAGGTACATCAGGTCGAACAGGTAATAGAGAATGTTGCGATCGCTGCCCAGGTCAAAGGCATTCTGCAAGGCCTGGAAGTCCGGCACGCCGGCTTCGTTGGCCACGATCACCTCGCCGTCGAGCCACGCCGTGTCTACTGCAAGTTTGCCCAGGGCCTCGGCCTGGCGCGGCAATCTGGCCGTCCAGTCGTGACCATTGCGGGTGAACAGCCTCACCGCGCCATCGTCGATGCGGGCCACCAGGCGATAGCCATCGAATTTGATCTCGTAGCGCCAGTTGCCGGCGGGTGCGGAATCGACCAGGGTCGCGAGCTCCGGTGCGATCTGCTCGGGCAACGCCGTAGCCTTGGCTCCGCTCAACGCCACCTTGCGGCTGCGCCGCGGCGCGGTGCGTGGCTTGGCAGGTTCGGCTGCAGCCACCTTGGCGTTTTTGCTTTTGGCCTTGGTGTTGGCCTTGAGCACGATCGTGCGCTCACTGAGCACGCTGTCCGGTTGCGCCACGACGATGTCGTAGTCCTGCGCGGGTCGGGCGCAATCGTCGCGGTGCTTGATCAGGAACCATTGTTCTTTCTTGCCTTGCAGATGCGTACGCACCAGGTTCCAAAGCCCCGCGAGTTTCTCGCCTTGCAACTCGAACTTGAGCTTGCCCTTGCGGTAGCCCTCCTCGGGTTCGCCAATCGGTAGCCAGGTGCCCCGGTCCCAGACAATCACATCCCCCGCGCCGTAGTGCCCTTCGGGGATATGGCCTTCGAAATCGGCATAGTCCAGCGGGTGGTCTTCCACGTGTATGGCCAGGCGGCGCACGTTCGGGTCCAGGCTGGGCCCCTTGGGCACGGCCCAGCTTTTCAGGGTGCCGTCGAGCTCCAGGCGAAAGTCGTAATGCAGGTGGCTGGCATCGTGCTTCTGGATGCAATAGCGCAAGGCGTGGGCCGCCCGGGCAACGCGCCCGGTGCGGCGACCGCCCGCAGGCTCGGGCGTTGCCTGGAAATCGCGCTTGCTGTTGTACTCCTCCAGAGATTTGCCCATGGCCGCACGCCTCCTCTTTCTCTACGCAATAGAGGGCGCTGCGGCGGTGGGAGTTCAGAAGGATTCGGCCACCCCCTCAGTCGATCGGCCCGATGTTGATCGACAGGTCACTGCCCAGCCCCTCCACCTTGGCCAACAGGTCGGCCGGGGTCTGCCGGGAAAACTGCACCACATAGCCCATGCCGCTGCCGTCTTCCTCGATCGAGGTCACCCATTGTTCAACCTGGTCGGCATTCAGGCCCACGGCCTTGCCCACCAGGCGATTGCGACGTTCGGTGGGGCTTTCATCCAGCGGGATGTCCATGGTGGTCTCCCAATTGACGTAAAGAGTACAAATGTACTCCTGCTGATTTTTTACAACCGCAGCCATGTGCTTGCGACCTTGCACAGCGCCCGATGTTCAAGTGGCCCGGGCACCTCGTGGCTTTTCATCGACCCGCCCAGCTTGGTCTAAGCTTTCGGCACAAGGCCACCTCTGGGCATAAGCGTCGCGGGTTTTCTGGAGAGCGCCTGCACCGCACTCCAAACCATTCACGCAGGATCGACGTGATGACCGAGCCTCTTCTGACCTTCGAGCAACTCAAGCGCGCCGCCACTGCCGGCGAAATCGATACGGTCCTGGCCTGCATGGTCGACATGCAGGGCCGCCTGGTCGGCAAGCGCTTCCAGGTAGAGTTCTTTATCGACAGCGGCCATGAGGAAACCCACTGCTGCAATTACCTGTTGGCCGACGACATCGACATGGAACCGGTGCCCGGTTACGCCGCTGCCAGTTGGAGTAAAGGCTATGGCGACTTCGTTCTCAAGCCGGACATGCGCACCCTGCGCCGAGTGCCCTGGCTTGAAGGCACGGCGCTGGTGCTGTGCGACGTGCTCGACCATCACCACCGCCGCGACCTGCCCCACAGCCCCCGGGCCATCCTCAAGAAGCAGATCGAGCGCCTGCGCGAGCGCGGCTACACCGGCATGTTCGCCTCGGAGCTGGAGTTCTACCTGTTCGACGAAACCTACGAAGCCATCCACAAGCGCAACTACTACAAGCCGAAAACCTCCGGCCACTACATCGAGGACTACAACATCCTCCAGACCACCCGCGAGGAGCCGGTGCTGCGGGCGATCCGCAAGCACTTGCAGGCATCCGGCATTCCCGTGGAAAACTCCAAGGGCGAATGGGGCCCCGGGCAGGAAGAGATCAACATCCGCTACGCCGACGCGCTGACCATGGCCGACCACCACGTGATCATCAAGCACGCCTGCAAGGAGATCGCGCAACTGCAAGGCAAGGCGATCACGTTCATGGCCAAGTGGCGCTACGACTACGCCGGTTCCAGCAGCCACATCCACAATTCCCTGTGGGACAAGAACGGCAAGAAGCCGCTGTTCTTCGACGCCAAGGCCGAGTTCGGCATGTCCAAGCTGATGCGCGCCTGGGTCGCCGGGCAGCTCAAGTACGCCAATGACATCACCTGTTTTCTCGCCCCCTATATCAATTCGTACAAGCGCTTCCAGGCCGGCACCTTTGCCCCGACCCGGGCTGTCTGGAGCCGCGACAACCGCACCGCCGGTTTTCGCCTGTGCGCCGAAGGCAGCAAGGCGATTCGCATCGAATGCCGTATCGGCGGTGCCGACCTCAACCCCTACCTGGCCTTCGCCGCGCTGATCGCCGCAGGCCTGGCCGGCATCGACGAGAAGCTCAACCTGGCGCCGCCCTTCGAAGGCGATGCCTACCAGGATGAACACCTGCCCGAGGTGTCCAAGACCTTGCGCGATGCCAGCGCCGCGCTCAAGGCATCGGCCATGTTGCGCGAAGCCTTCGGCGATGAAGTGATCGACCACTATGTACATACCGCCGAATGGGAGCAGCAGGAGTACGACCGGCGGATCACCGACTGGGAACTGCGGCGCGGCTTCGAGCGCTATTGAGGGTGCCATGACAACCAGCATCAAACTGATTTCACCGGTCGATGGCCGGGTCTACGCCGAACGTGCCTATGCCGATGCCAACAAGATCGAGCAGGCGCTTACCGCGGCCACCAGCGCCCAGGCCGAGTGGAAGCGCCGACCGCTCGAGGAACGCGCCGCCCTGTGCAGTGCGGCGGTCGACGCGATGCTGGCGATGCGCGACGAGATCGTGCCGGAGCTGGCTTGGCAGATGGGCCGACCGGTGCGCTATGGCGCCGGCGAGCTGCGCGGTTTTGAAGAGCGCGCGCGCTACATGATCGCCATCGCCGCGCAGGCACTGGCGCCGGTGGAGCCTGAACCCATCGCAGGTTTCCGCCGCCTGATCAAGCGCGAGCCGATGGGCACGGTGCTGGTGGTCGCGCCGTGGAACTATCCGTACCTCACGGCGGTGAACACGATCATCCCGGCGTTGATGGCGGGCAACAGCGTGATTCTCAAGCACGCCACGCAAACCCTGCTGGTCGGCGAGCGTTTCGCCGAGGCGATGCGCCGGGCCAACCTGCCCGATGGGCTGTTCCACAACCTGTTGCTCGATCACCGGCAAACCACGGCCATCATCTCCTCCGGGCGCGTGCATCAGGTGAACTTCACCGGTTCCGTGCAGGCCGGCACGGTCATGGAGGCTGCCGCCATGGGCCGTTTCCTCGGCATGGGCCTGGAACTGGGTGGCAAGGACCCGGGCTATGTGCGCGCCGATGCCAATCTCGAGCACGCCGTGGCAAACCTGGTGGACGGCAGTTTCTTCAATTCCGGGCAGAGCTGCTGCGCCATCGAACGCATCTACGTGGACCGGCAGCTTTACCCGCAATTCGTCGAGCGCTTCGTCGAACTCACCCGCCAGTACGTGCTGGGCAACCCGCTGGATGAGGCCACCACCCTCGGCCCGCTGGTGTCGGCGGATGCCGCCGAAGTCGTGCGCGGGCAGATTGCCGATGCCATGGTGCACGGCGCCAGGGCGTTGATCGACACCAAAGGGTTCGCCGCCAATGCACCGGGCAGCGCCTACCTCGCGCCCCAGGTACTGGTCGACGTTACCCATGACATGGCGGTGATGCGCCAGGAGAGCTTCGGCCCGGTGGTGGGCATCATGCCGGTCAGCGGCGACGAGCAAGCCATCGCCTTGATGAACGACAGCGAGTTCGGCCTTAGTGCGTCGATCTGGACCCAGGACCTGGACGCCGCCGGTCGCCTGGGCGATGAACTGGCCACCGGCACCGTGTTCATGAACCGCTGCGATTACCTGGACCCGGCCCTGGCCTGGACCGGGGTCAAGCACAGCGGGCGCGGCGTTACCCTGTCGCGCCTGGGCTACGAACACCTGACCCGCGCCAAGTCCTTCCACCTGCGCCACGAGGTCTAGACC
>RCUR01000452.1_pt1 | contig 14563 bp, 12 predicted proteins | sample 2166151 | NCBI WGS metagenome assembly RCUR01 (sample SAMN09932785, study PRJNA488358) | compost metagenome | isolation source: compost soil in an enriched community | place: Germany: Experimental Botanical Garden
CGAACACGGAGTTCCCTTGTTCGTCGTGACCGGTCACGATTCTTCTTATCTTCATGTGGATTACTCAACAAGCAGTAAAAGAGGCAGCGAGGGGAGGGCGAACCGCCCCACTCGCTGCGCGCATCATGGGCAGATTACGTAGTTGCTGAAGCCGCCATGGCGGTTTTCGATACCGGTGATAGCGCTGTTTACATCCTCTAACCGGAAGGCCGTATTCTCAAAGAACGAAAGATCCAGTACTCCGGACTCCACCATGTCAGCCATGGCTTGTCCTTGTCCAGCCGTGAACCAGGCCGACCCGCTGATCTGGATATCGTTGTCCATGATCCAGTGAAGATCGATGGGGACGTCGCCTGCAATAGCGCCGATGTTAACCAGATGCCCACCGCGGTGGATTGATTTGAGAGCTTGAGTCAGGCTTTCGTGCGGCGCCCCCGGGCCCAATGCATCAATGACCACATCAACACCTTCGCCATGGGTTACTTCACTTACCCACTCGTTAGTAGGTATTGCGCCGAGGGTGTGAATTTCAATCCGGCCCGGGGCTGCCAGGTTTTTCACCTTTTGGAACAGATCCTGGTTTCTGGCGGTGCCTAGGATTTTGCGAGCACCCATGGCTAGCGCCAGGGCGACGGCACCCAGGCCGAGTGTTCCGCTGATCCCGTTGATCAACACGGTGCTGCCAGGGCCAACGTTAGCTTTTAGCAATGCTTTGTAGGCGGTTCCCAGATACCCCAGACGTGCAGCGGTTTCAAAGCTGAGGTTGTCGGGCAGTTTGATCAGGCTGTACTGCGGAGCAGGGATGTACTCGCAAAGTCCGCCGTAAGGGTAGTCTTCGAACATCCGCGGGCTTTTAGCGGTAAACCCGAAGTAGCCGTTAAAGGTGTAGGCGGTACAGGCGATGGTGTTGCCCGCGCGGCAGGCCCGGCACGAACCGCAGTGCCGGCCCGGGTTGACATAAACTCGGTCGCCGACCTTGAAGTCGTAGACTTGGGAACCTACCGCTTCGACGACGCCTGATGGATCAAGACCGAAAATGGCAGGGAGCTTAGGCAGCGGGCTCTGTGGGAACCATTTGACCCAGTTGGTGAGGATGTTGTGCAGATTCGGGACAATCCCGCATGCTTTGACCTTAACCAGCACCTCGGTCGGACGAATCTCGGGGACGGCTACTTGCTCAATGACCATGGGTTTTCCGCCTTCATACAGGCGAGCGGCGCGCATAGTTTTTGCAGTCATGATGTTCTCCAACACATATTGTTTTTGTAGTAGTACGTAACCTTGGAGCACGCTTTAAATCATCGGAACTAACGTAATCCGTCCTCGCCCTTCACTTCGGAGGCAGCCAATCCACCCAATCGTGCATGGATCCGGCCGCCAGTTGCCATAGCAAGGCCAAATGCAATCTCCCCGCGTCGAGGGCCGTCCCATAAGGTCATTTCCGCTACACCGAAGTGGCTACGAACATAGGCCGCCTGTATATGCCCCAGCGGGATCATGACCCGGCAACCCGGGCCGCCGATAGTCTTCGCCGCAGGCACGATTGCCTTCGGATTACCCAGGGCTTCGCGCATTGCCCAGCCGCCTGCTTCGTGCCAGACCGCGCCATGTTCCAACTCTCCGTCTTCACCGACGATGGCGCCCTTGCCATAGGCCTGGACATGCATTGCACCGCCTAACGCATGGATCAGTCGCTCGGATAGTTCAGCGCCTAAAATTCGTAACTCCTGCATAAACGGCAGCAGGTCTTCTACATATTTGCCCGCATAGGGATTAGCGACCACCGCGGTAGCTACTGCAATCCTGAGCGGCACTGACGAGCGAGGCCCGCCTTCATGGAACACTTCTTCTATGTCCAGTTTGACCTTACGAACCATCACCAGCGACATGCTTACCTCCAGAACCGAGAGCCACGAGCGGCTCGTTATTTTTTTAACCGGCCTTTTGCATTATGCATTTAATGATGTATGGTGCAAGAAGTTAGTTTTTGTGCACAAAAAAATAGGAGAGGCAAGATGAAGCTGATTTCGTACCGTAAAGAAGGAGAAGCCCATTTCGGCGCCGTGTCCGGTGACGGAGTGGTTGAGCTGACCAACCGTTTCTCGGAGGTTCCAGATCTCGCGACTTTTCTGAGCAACCCATCCTTGCTTCAGGAGACGCGCCAGATCCTAGAGGCTGTGCGGCCTGACTATCCATTTTCAAGTATCCAGTTGGAATCAGTAATCCCCAATCCTGGAAAGGTGATTTGCGTAGGCATTAACTATGTTGCTCACGCTGAAGAGGCGGGCCGAAAGGTCGGCGAGTTTCCGGTCATTTTTCAGCGTTTTGCCGAAACTCTTTTGCCCCACGGTGAGCCGCTGGTAAGGCCTCGAGTCTCAGAGCAATTTGATTTCGAAGCCGAATTGGCGGTAGTGATCGGGAAGGGGGGGGCGCATATTGATCCGGCGGACGCGATGGATCACGTTGCGGGTTACACCTGCTTCAACGATGCCAGCGTCCGCGATTGGCAGTTCCATACGCACCAGTACGGCATGGGTAAGACCTTCAGAAAAACCGGTGCTCTGGGCCCTTGGCTCGTTCCGGCATCGGAAATTTCCGACTACCGAAAGCTGGTTGTGCGGGGGGTACTTAATGGCGAGCAACTGCAGGAAGGCAGCCTTTCGGAGTTGGCCTTCGACATTCCGCATTTGATTTCGTACGTATCAAAGGCACTTCCATGGAACCCGGGCGACATTTTGGCAACCGGTACACCGAGCGGGATCGGCTTTAAGAGGAATCCACCCATTTTTCTGAAGCCCGGTGATGTTTTCGAGGTGGTGATCACCGAGATCGGGACGCTATCGAACGGCGTTATTGACGAAGCCTAAGTGTTGCCCTCTACACAATCATAAAAATTGGAGGTTCCAAATGCCCGCGTTACCAACCATCAATTTCACCCACTCTGGTGTGTTTTGCGCTGACCTTGATCGCATGGTCGATTTTTACTGCCGTACCCTGGGCTTCATCGTCAGTGACAAAGGTGTCGCCTCTACAGGACATCGTCTGTTTTTCATGACACAGAACCCTGAGTTGCATCACCAAGTCGTACTCTTCGACGGAAAACCTGTCGACCTGCCGTTCAACCCAATCAATCAGCTGTCGTTTCTGCTGAACTCTCTCGACGACCTGAAAACGTACTATCAATTCGCCAAAACCAGCGGTATTGAGGGGATTGCTCAGGTGGATCATGGGAACGCCTGGTCCATGTACTTCAAAGACCCTGAAGGCAACCCCATCGAAATGTACGTCGATGCGCCGTTCTATACCGCACAACCCTGCAAGGAACCGCTTGATCTGGAGTTACCGACCGAGGTCATTCTGGCCCAGACTGAAGCCATGTGCAGACGGCGCCCTGGTTTCCAGACACGCGAGCAATGGATGGACTCCATTCGGTCAAAGATCGAAGAGCAGCGGGTTCGAATCAGTTGATGGCGCAGGGAAGGGGTGAATAGCCCGCTCTAACTGTCGGCGTTGAAGCCTGGTTGATGGGCATGCGTAAACCAGTTCATCAACCAGATGTTGCAATAGATAAAAACAAAAAGCGGAGTAGACGATGGACTACGATGTCATCATTGTTGGGATGGGGCCAGTGGGTGCTCTGTGCGCTAATCTGGCCGGCATGTGGGGGCTGAACGCTCTCGTCGTGGATAAGTCCGAAACGGTGTATACCAACCCCAGGGCCATGGGGTTTGACCACGAAGTGATGCGAGTCTTCGGCAACATTGGTTTGGCCGATGACATTGCCGAGCATGTCATGCCTTATCGTCCTTCGGAGTACCGTACAACCGGTTCTCATTTGATCAAACGCATCGATGCCGCCAAACCTCCTTTTCCGCTGGGTTGGGCCCCGAACTACGTGTTCTCGCAGCCTCCTGTCGAACGCGCACTGCGCAGTAAAATTGCAGATTTGAAGTCCGTCAGCGTGGAGCTCGGTTCAGAGGTTCTGTCGGTAGACTCCAAAGGTTCGCAAGCGGATGTTCGCATCCAAGCCAAGGATGGCACCGAGCGCACAGTTACAGCGGACTATGTGTTGGCGTGTGACGGAGGCACCAGTCCTATCCGCACCCGCCTGGGGCTGAAAATGGAGGATCTAGCCTTCGACGAGCCGTGGCTGGTGGTTGACGTGATCCTCAACGAAGGCGCGGGCGAACATCTGCCGAAGACCAACGTGCAGTTTTGCGAACTGGCCAGGCCCTGTACCTTTGTCGTCGGGCCGGGTCAGCATCGGCGCTGGGAGTTCATGATCAACCCTGACGAACAGCCAGCGGAAATCTCACAACCCGAAGCGATCAAGAAGCTGATCGCTCGCTGGTTGCCTGAGGGCGACTATCAGCTGTGGCGCGCATCTGCTTACCGATTCCATGCACTGATCCTGGAGCAATGGAAGTCCGATCGGGTGTTCTTCCTAGGGGACTCAGCGCACATGACACCGCCGTTCCTGGCACAAGGCATGTGCCAAGGGATCCGAGATGCCTTGAATCTGGTCTGGAAACTCGCGCTGGTGAAAGGAGGCCTGGCTGCCCCGGCGTTCCTGAATACCTACCAGACTGAACGTATTCCTCATGTTCGCCAAACCACGATGGCGGCAAAAGAATTCGGTGGTGTGATTTGCGAGCGTGACAGTGAGAAGGCCGCTATCCGCGATGCGCGCTTGATCCAGCAGATGACGGAGAATCCGGGAGGCACCATCAGGCAATCACTGATTCCTGGCTTGAACCAGGGCTTTGTCGCCAATGTTCCGCCTGCCGGTGAGCTGTTTCCGCAACCGATGGTCATCAACCATGCAGGTAAAAAGGCATTGCTGGATGAGTTTACTGGCCAATCCTTTCGAGTGGTCATTGCGCCAGGGTTCGACGCCAGCGCGCTATTAAGATGTCTGCGCAGTAGCCAATCGCTTAAAGGTCTGCCCATTCAGGTCGTTCGGTTAGTCAGTCCCCAGCAGTCTGGCGCACGCGCTGTTGATGATTACGAAGAAGTTGACGGCGTGCTGGCCGAATGGCTGGAGCGTCGCGGCTGCAATGTGGTCATCGTGCGGCCGGATCACTACGTTTACGGCGGGGCAGTCACTGTCGCTTGGGCGATGGAGATGCTTGAGGGCATGGAGCTTGCGTTGTGGTGCAAGGAACCTGAACAGTCTCTGCAGACTAGTGGCGGCGCTTGCGATAAGACGATCAGGTTTGCGCAAGCAATAACCTTGTAAGGAGCAGTACGCCCTTTGCTTCGTACTGCCCACGAACGCAGTTGCGAGGTGAAGGGTTTTTTTGTGGGAAACGTCAAATGCAGCTGTCGATGACGCCTGACAACGTCATCGAGCCGGAAACCCGAAATCAGTGACGGGTCGATGATTACTGGAGCGTAGCTTGTTGACGCTCGATGGCTTCTACGGTTCGACCCAAGGTGTTTTGGATGTGATCGCGTAAGAGCGTCACAGCCTTTGAGTCTCGTGCCAGAGCGGCATCCATCAGCTCTTGATGCTCATTTCCCTTGTGTCTTGGAGTGATCCGCTGCTTGGCGGAAAAGCGCCTGTAGCGCTCTGCTCTGTCGAATAGAGAGTCGATCATCTTTAGCATCAGCGGTGATGGACATGCCGCAAACAGCGCGAAGTGGAAGGCCTTATGCCGGGTAGACCACTCATCGTCGAGTGCGAGTACGCCACTTCCCAGTTTTTTCTCAATCAGATTCAAACGGTGAAACGCACCCAGTACATCGGCTTCCCAGGCATCGTCGCCAAACTGGATGGCATCACTTAGCGCTTCGCACTCGAGCAGGCAGCGCATTCGCGTAATGTCGCGGAAGTCGGTAGTGGAGATCGGTGCGACCCTGAACCCCTTGTTGTCGCTGGCTTCGACGACACCGTCCTGAGTCAGTCGATTGAGCGCTTCACGAATGGGGGAGCTGCTGAGCCCATAGGTTTTGGACAGTTCGGCGACCTTGAGTTTTTCGCCCGGGGCCAGTTCACAACAGACAATCGCTTTTTTCATCTTCGTCAACGCGACATCAATCAACGGACTGTTGGGTGAGGGAATCATGGTCAGAGTCTTCCTAAAATTTGCACTAAACTAATTTTATGCGCAAAACATAGTTTAGTGCAAAGGATCAATTCTGCCACTGCGCACAAATTCACATGTGCGGCAAGGGAAATTGTAGGAGAGATCCCAGATCACTCTGCTGCAGTCAGGGAGCCAAGCACCTAATTTTCTGGCGGAAAGGGAAGACACTCATGTTTGAGTAACTGGATTATCCCAATTGGCTCTTAGCTGCGCGGCCAACCCAATATCTTGGCGAATTGACGGTTGATAGGTGTCTGGCAAAAACTTTCGGAAGCTGAGCTTTCAGGTGGTCTACCCAGGTCTTGATCTTTGCATCCAGATATCTTCTCGATGAGTAGATGGCGTATACGCTTCGTTCGTGAAGCTGATACTCAGGTAGTACACGTACCAAGCTACCTTCACGCAGTGGCTTGCTAGCGACGAAGCTTGGCAATAAGCAGATTCCCATACCTGCTGAAGCACTGAATGCGAGCGCTTCTGAAAGGTTCACCTTAAACGTCTCACCTGGATCAATGACCATCTCACCTTCTGATCCTTCAAAAACCCAGCGATCAGAAAACATTGAGTCTGTCAGTCGCAGGCAGGTGTGGCGGATCAGGTCTGATGGGGTAACCGGAACTCCGCGACGGTTCAGGTACTCCTGGGAGGCACACGCCACACTGAAAAAGCTCCCAAGATGCTGACCTACCACATCAGAATCCGGCAAATTGCGCGAGAGAGTTATCAGGACGTCGAGGTTGTCGTCGATCAAGTGCGGCCTTTGGCGGGCCAGCGTCAAATCGAGCGTCACTTCGGGACAGCATTTTGAATATTCGACCACCAATGGCATTAGGCATTCGAGCCCGAATTCGGTGACTGAATGTACCTTCAGGCACCCACTGGGTTTAAGGAAGGAAGAGCCTGCCTCAGAGGCGGCGTCTTCAACTTTGGCAATGATTTCCTTGCAGGACTCAAGGTAGCGAGCTCCGACTTCTGTCAGTGCCTGACTCCGGGTCGAGCGCTGTATCAAGCGAGCTTTGATAGAGTCCTCTAGCAAAGCAATTGAGCGCGAAATGTGCGCGGTTGAGACATTCAACGAATCGGCAGTCGCCGTAAAGCTGCCGGTCTCGACGACTCTCACAAATACGCGCATGGCATAAAATATATCCATAGTGTCTCCCGTTATTCTTCAGCTGTTAGGCCAGCCGCCACCGAGTGCTCGATACAGACGCACACGGTCAAGCGCTGCTTCGGTAGCGCTATCGACTAGATCGCTTTGAGTTGCTAACAGAGAGCGCTGAACACCTAAAACGTTGATGAAGTCCACCGCTCCTTGGGCGTATCGATCCCGGGCGGTGCTCAGTGCAATGTTGTTCTGATGGACGGCTTCCTCGAGCGCAGAGTGATGCTTCTGCTCTGCCGCATAATCAGTCATCGCGTTATCGACTTCATGCCAGGCACCGAGTACAACACGCTGATAATTCAGTGCCGCCTCCTGCTCTTGGCGCTTTCGCAACTCAAGAGTGCCGGTCAACCGACCGCCTTGAAAAATCGGCAGATACAGGCTTGGGCCATAAGACCATTCCCGGGAGTTCCATGCCCCCAGGTTCGATCCATCCATGGCCTGAAAGCCCATGCTCGCACCCAGACTGATGCGCGGATAAAAATCCGCTTTGGCGACACCTATGGCAGCTGTCGCTCGGTGCAAGGCGGCTTCACTTTGTTGAATGTCGGGACGGCGTTGAGCCAATTCTGATGGTAAACCGACAGGAACATCCGGAGTAGGATTCGGGATAGCCTTGGGTTCGATCAGATCGGCGTGCAATGTTCGAGGTGCTTCACCGAGCAAATAGCTGAGTGCGTTGATCAATCGATCTTGCTCAGCAGCAAGCACCGGCAATACAGCCTCAATTGTCGCAACTTGTGCGGCCGAGTTGGAGGTGTCCAGGTTGGTAGTCACACCATTTTCAAAACGAGTTTTAGTGAGCAGGCTGCTTTGTTTCGCAATTTCCAGATTCTGTTTGGCAACCGCCAGTTTTGCCTGCACACCGCGCAGGCGGATGTAATCAGTGGCGGTCTCCGCCGCGATACTCAATAGCACACCATCACGTTGTGCTTTGGTCAGTTCGACCTCTGCATCTGCGGCCTCGACGCTGCGGCGCACGTGCCCCCACAGGTCGACCTCCCAGCTGGCGTCGATGGCGCTACTCCAAAGTTCGAAGGGTGCTTTGCCACTCAAGTTCGACTCGTCGAGTACCCCTACCGAGCTATTCCGGGCGTGTTTGTACGCACCGCTGGCGCTAACTCCTGGCAACTGTTGACTACCTGTGACTTGGCGTATTAGCCGGCTTTGTTCCAGGCGGTTACTCGCGGTGCGTACGTCAAAATTGGCTTTGGTAGCCCGCTCTACAAGGCTGGTCAGTTGTGAGTCACCCAACTGCTGCCACCACTGGGTATCAACCTTTCCTTCCAAGGTAGCGCCAGACTGCACGGAGTCTTGCCAGGTTGTTGGCAATTGGCTTTGTGGTTTCTGAAAATCTGGCCCCACCGCGCACGCGCCGAGGCTGGTCAGTGCGATCAACATAAGAGTACGTTTCATTTTCAGTACTCCTTGATGGTGTCGACGCTAACCACTACCGACATTCCTATACGCAGCCGATCCAGGTCAGGTTGGCTCTCATCGAAGATGATTTTTACCGGGATGCGCTGGACTACTTTGGTGAAATTGCCTGTGGCATTGTCGGGGGCAATTTCGGAAAACGACAGACCAGTAGCCGGCGCGAGACTCTCAATCCGTCCCTTGAATCCATGATCGGGGAAGCTGTCGACGCGCAGCTCAACGGCCTGTTGCGCTCGCATGTGAGCCAATTGCGTCTCGCGAAAGTTAGCGACCACGAATGCCTCGCTTAGAGGGACTACAGCCATGAGCGGTTGCCCTTGGGAGACATACGCCCCTACGCGAACAGAACGCTGGCCAACCATGCCATCCTGAGGCGCGGTGATTTTGGTGTAGGACAGGTTGAGATCAGCCTGTCTCAGCGCTGCTTCATCCTTTGCCAGCGCGGCCTTGGCCACCTCAAGCTGAGCCGTCAATACCTCCAGCGTTTTCATGGCAGCGATCCGGGAAGCCTCATCCCTGTCACGCGTGGCTTGCCAGCCTTGAAGGTCTGCCTCGGCTTTTTGCCTTTCTTGCTGTGTCCCTGCGCCTGCGTTCGACAGGTTGAGGTAGCGCTGGGCATTCGTTTGCGCGAACTTCAGCGAAGCGGCAGTGGCGCGCGTGGTCGCGGCTGCTTGATCTATGACAGCCGACTGGCGTTCGATACTGGCGCTAAGATTCTTCAGCTCTGCTTTGGCTGCTTGAACGTTTGCCGCTGCCGCCGCCTGTGCAACGAGAAAATCCCGGTCATCTAGTTCGGCCAGCAACTGGCCTGCTTTTACCGACTGGTTGTCTTCCACGGCAACCTTTGTGATTTGTCCGGATAGACGAGGCGATACAAGGACGGAGTCGGCTCTGATGTAGGCATCATCCGTGCTCTGAACTGACCCTGCACTCAGGAGTTTGTAGCCGCTGTAGACAGCACAGATGACAATGGCGGTGGTGATTAAGCTGATAGCAGTTCTATGTTGTTTCATGGCGATACCGGGGGTTGCGGTGGAAAGGCGCGTTTGGGCAGAGTCACGAGGACGATAATCAAAACGGTGATGACAGCCAGCAATGCCAGGAAGGCGTCGCTGAAACTCAATACAAAGGCTTGTTCGCGCACACGCTCCGCAAGGGAGCTGGCGGTGTTGCCGTGAAGTAAGGGGGACAGCGTTTGATGCTTTGAACCCAGTGCATCGAGCAGTGTGTTGGAATGCAGGTGCTCGCGATGGGTGATGAAGTTCTCCAGCGCCGACGCGGCCACCACTGAAAACAACCCTCGCATCGTGTTGACCATCGACGAAGCGAACGGGCCTTCCATTGGATGGATCACACCGGTTGCGTTCATCAGCAAGGGCACTACGACCATTGGTTGGCCGAAGGCGTGGAGCATTTGAAGGACGTAAAAGTCGTTCCGAATCCAGTCACTGGTGATCAATGAACCGCCGACACAAGCAATGGCCAGTAGGGTAAGACCGCCGCCAATCACATAGCGCGAGTCCACCCAGTTGCGATTGATCACGGTCGCCACCAGCGGTGCCAGCAACAATTGTGGTAAGGCAATCATTAGTGTTGTTGGCATTGTTTGGAGCGGCCGATAGCCTTGAACTTCAGTCAAGTACGACGCCGGGATTGCACTGCCGGCCATGGCAAGAAACAGGAATAGGCACAAGGTGATGATGCCGTAGGCAAAGTTGCGCCTTGCCAGCAGTTGAAGCTTGAACAGTGGAAGAGGGTGGAACCATTCATTCAGCAGGAAAAGCGGCAGGCACACAGCAGCCCCTAAAAGAAGGGTGCTTATGAGCGGCGAATTCAACCAGTCGAGCCGTTCACCTTGAGTCAAGGCGATTACCAGCATTGTGATACCGCCGACACCAAGCAGTGCTCCCTGCCAATCGGCTTGCTTGAACCGCTCCAGTCGAAGGGGATCTTGCGGCAGTCCATAGGCGATTAATGAGGCACCGATCAAGCCGGTCGGCACGATTTGCCAAAAGACCATTTTCCAGTCCCCACCTTCAGTCCAAAGAGAGGCCAGCGGCATTGAAATATTTGGGCCGAAAGTTGCTGTCAGGGCGTACGCGGAGAGCCCATAGAGCTTAACGTGCCAAGGCAAAAAACGGAGAGCGGCGGTCATCAGTAACGGGGGCAACGCGCCGCCAGCTAAACCTTGCAGCACGCGCAGCGTAACCAGGCTTTCAAGGTTAGGTGCAAAAGGAATGATTACGCCGAAAATGGTGAAGGCAAATGTGGCAACGATCGCGAAACGACGAAGTGAAAACGTCACGGCAAACCACGGTGCTATAAGCATCGCGGATACCTCGGCAGCCGCGTATGCAGAGCTGACCCAGGTGCCTTCATCATGGCCAAGACCATAGATGCCCAAGATGTCGGCCAAGGTAATATCAGTTACGCGATCATTGATGCCTGACGTAAGTGCGGCAATCAAAACGCCGACCAAGCCGATGGCGAGTCTCCAGCCGAGAGGGGCAGGAGCGGGAGGTGAAATAGGTGCGGACAAGGGAGAAATTCCTGCTGTGCAAAGTATGTACAACCTACTGTGTGGTACAATGTACCAACTGACGATACGAAAGGCAATGCTATGACAATTCAGGAATCTGATCGCGGCGGTGTCCAGGTCATCTCTCGCGCGGCAGCGATTCTTCGCTGCTTGGAGGACGAGCCATCGGGCTTAAGTCTGGGAGCAATCGCCAAGCGCAGCGGTTTACCGCGTTCAACCGTCCAGCGGTTAGTCGATGCACTTGCCCATGAAGAGCTTCTGGAAGTACATGGCAGGGGTGGTGTTTGCCTAGGGCCGGCGCTCATGCGTCTGGCTTCCCATAGTCATGTCGATATCACTCAAAAAGCACGACCTTACCTGGAGGAACTCTCGCGCGTTACGGGGGAAACGGCAGTTCTAGTCGGTGCAAGCGGTGCCGAATTGATGATTCTTCAATCTATTGTTTCGCCACATGCGCTGAGGGTTGCGCCCGTGGCCGGCAATTTTTTGAGCATCTACGCCACATCAGGCGGAAAAATTCTGTTGTCCACCATGCACGACCAGGCCATTTGCGAACTGTTGGGGCCGGAGCTCAAACAGTTCACTCCCAAAACACCAACGCTCCCCCAGTTGTTGAAACAGTTAGAGCAAGTCAGGAAGGTCGGATTTGCCTACGACTTTGACGAGCACACGATTGGTGTTGGCGCGATAGCCGTGGGCATACAGACTCCACAAGGGCGTTATGCGATCGATGTTGTCGGTCCGGTTTGGAGAATAGAGCAGGCGAAGTCAGCAGTTGAAACAGCACTCCTGAAATGCCAGGAAGATCTCATCAACGGCCTACGCAGTATTGATTAATAACTCCTCAATCAATGGAGACTGCTTCCTTCGCTGAAGTAGGCTCCTGCCCCCTCAAAGAATATCTGCTACGTCCCGTTTTTCTCTCTTTCTGAACCCGCTGGCATGAGGAACGCCCCCATGGCCGGGGAAAACTTCTGCTGACAGTTCCCGCATTTTTCTGCGTTCCCATTCGCGTTGGCTCTACTTCGCTTCGGATACCTGGAGCGGAGATGAGCAGGCGCGCCCGAATCTTCTTGACTTTGAATTTGAGCAGGAATACGTTTTGTGCACAAAGATGTGCAGAATGCAGTATTAAGTAATTTATGCACGATAAAATAGAGCTGAGTACAGCTGGCCAAAATCTACGACTTGCGAGGTGGGCGATGAAGACGAAGCGGGTGCTCGACTTGGCTGACGCCGAATTGATGCTCGTGGCGGCTATGAAAAAAGCCGAACAAGAGAGCTGGAAGGTTTCCATGGCGGTGGTGGATGAGGCGGGTTGCTTGATGACGTTCAGAAGACTTGATGGCGCATCCGTCTCGTCAGTCCAAACGGCCATTGATAAAGCCCGCAGCGCTGCAGTCACGCGCCGGCCGACCAGGTTTTTTGAGGACATGGTCGCTGAAGGCCGATCCGGCGCTTCGATGATTCACGGCGTTATTGCCATCGAAGGCGGACTTCCAATCGTTGTTGAGGGTGAAGTCGTAGGAGGGTTTGCCGTCAGCGGGTTGAGATCACAACTGGACATCGTGCTTGTGGAGGCTGGCTTGCAAGCGCTGGCCGCGCATCAGGAGCGGTAAGGCGAGTAACAAAGGAGCTCGGAGCGTTACGCAGCACCCTGATGTATTCGCAGCCAATGCTGCGAGTGGATGACCTTTTTACAAAAACAAAAAAACAGGAACATCTTCATGAAAACAGCCAACCAGCGGCTCTGCCCGTTGCCGGTTTCCAGCCTCGCTTGCGCGGTCAGCGCAACGGTATTGCTGAGCCTCTCAACGCCATCGCACGCCTTCCAGATCGATACCGGCAATCCTGATCTTTCGGCGACTTGGGACAACACGATCAAGTACAGCAACGCCTGGCGTGTGAACAAACTCGATCACAAGGTCGCGGTCGGCCCAGGTACCTCCAACAGCAATCCCAACCTGGATGACGGTGACCGAAACTTTGATCGCGGGCTCATCTCAAATCGCCTGGATGTCCTATCCGAATTTGACATCAAGTACAAAGAGGTGGGGGCGCGCCTCAGTGCAGCTTCTTGGTACGACACTGTTTACAGCCACGACAATGATAACGACTCGCCTAGTACCGCCAACTCCGTGAGCGTCGATCACGATGAGTTCACTAGCGACACCCGCCGCATCCACGAACAGAGAACCGAAATCCTCGATGCGTTTGTATATGGCTCCAAGGAGATCGGCAGCACTTCGTTATCTGGGCGGTTGGGGCAGTTCACGCAAATCTATGGCGAAAGTCTGTTCTTCGGGGCCAACGGCATCGCCAATGCGCAGTCCACTGTCGATCTGGTGAAACTGCAGTCGGTGCCGGGGTCTCAGTTCAAAGAGATTTTGATGCCGACCAAACAAGTGTCCGGTAACTGGCAGCTGAACGATACGGTCAGTGTCGGCGCTTACTACCAATTCGAGTGGAACAAGACTCGGCTTCCCGCCGCCGGCAGCTATTTCAGTGGAGCGGATTTTGTCGGCGAAGGTGGGGAGCGGGTGTTCTTTCCTACTGGCCCGTTACTTCACGGTAAGGACAAAGAGGCAAGGGATACTGGGCAGTTTGGTGCGCAACTGAAGTTCGCCGTCGAGGACTGGGAGTTCGGTCTATACGCCGCCAAATATCACGAAAAGACGCCAGTGTTTTACTTCCGACCGGCCGCATTGGTTCCCGGTGCAGATGACACCTTCATCAACGTTTACCCCGAGGATATCAAGGTGTTCGGGGCGAGTTTCAGCACCTTGGTCGGCGAAGCGAACATTGCCGGTGAAACCTCGATTCGACTCGATACACCCTTGGCAGGTGTTGGCGGCACCATCATTACAGGACTGGATTCCGACAATGATTCCAACCCGGCGTACCCGATTGGCCGGTCGTGGCATGCCCAGGTGTCGATGGTCAACGTCTACGGTGGATCCGCACTGTGGGACGGTGCCTCGTTCATTGGTGAACTGGCATTCAACCGTCGGTTGAGCGTCACCAAAAATGCCGACCAACTGGATCCGAATACCACTCGCGATGCCTTTGCGCTGCGCTTCACTTTTGAACCTCAATACTTCCAAGTATTTCCCGGTATCGACGTTCAAGCCCCGATCACCCTTGGCTACAACCCATCCGGACGTTCTTCAGTCACGCCACAAGCGTTTGGCCCGGAGCATGGCGGTGATCTGACGTTGGGTCTCAAGGCCGATTACAAGAAGCAATGGTACGCCTCGCTGAGCTACACCAATTTCTTTGGCGAGGCTGGGCCTGTCATCAACTCCTCCAACTCGTTCACCTACCAGCAAAACATGA
>RCUR01000453.1_pt1 | contig 14562 bp, 8 predicted proteins | sample 2166151 | NCBI WGS metagenome assembly RCUR01 (sample SAMN09932785, study PRJNA488358) | compost metagenome | isolation source: compost soil in an enriched community | place: Germany: Experimental Botanical Garden
GAATTGCCGCCAGTGGGCAGCTATTGGTCGACTTACAACGTGATCGGCGAGGGCCTGGAGGAGTACGGCTACGACGAGAAGGATGCCCGTGACAGCGGTCAATGGGGGCTCTCGGTGCGCTGGCAGCCGGAAGACAGCGACGTCAACTACGGCTTCTACGTGATGCGCTATCACGACAAGCTGCCGCAAGCGAGCTACAACCAGGCCACGTTCGCGCCCACCTGGGTCTACCCGGAAGACCGCATGCTCTACGGCATCAGCGCCAACCTACCGGTTGGCGACTGGGCCGTGGGTACCGAACTGTCCTATCGACCCAAGGAGGCGGTACCGCTCAACCCCTTGCCCGGTCTCGCATTTGGCCCTGCGCCTTGCTCGGGACGGGGAGGGGAGTGCTGGAAGGACACCAAGAAATTCCAGTGGCACCTGACGGGCATCTACAGCCTGACCAACGCCAACTCCCCGGACTTCCTCGAGTTCACCGGGGCCAGCACGGGTACCTTCCTGTCGGAACTGGTGCTGGTGAAATATCCGGGGCTGCACGACAGCTACGACGGCGAGCTGGTCGCTGCAGGAGCCAACACCTGGGTCGAAGATCTGTCGCAGTTCCCGCCCAAGGCACGCGGCGACGCGACCTCCTCGGGGATTCATCTCGACTTCAGCCTGACCTATGACAGCACCCTGATCCCGGGCTGGACGGTGACGCCGGGCATCTACTACCAGCGCTCCCTGGGCAACGGCCGCACGCCATCGATCTACTCGACCTACACCCGGGATGCCAGCGCGATGAACCTGTATCTCAACCTCGTGCGCAACCCGGGTAACTGGCAAGTCAGCCTGAACTACGCGAAGTTCAACGATGGCGATACCCCTTACGACCAGCTGCTGCGTGATCGGGATTACGTTGGCCTGGCGATTTCGCACTCGATGTGAGGCATGTTGTGAATACTCCTGTAGTAGATAAGTCCGAGAAGGGGGGGCGTGGCGTGCTGCCACGCCTGGAGGGCTGGCTGTTCAGCCAGCGCCGGCTGGTGCTGGTGTTGCTCGCTCTCTTCACCCTGGGCATGGCCTGGTTTGCCGTGCAGCTGCGCATGGACGCCGGCTTCGAAAAACAGTTGCCGATAGGCCACGAATACGTCGATACCTTCCAGACCTACCGCAACGACCTGATCGGGGCGAATCGCCTGACTATCGTGGTCAAGGCCCGGGAGGGCTCGATCTGGAACGTGGCCGGGCTCAAGCGCCTGTACGACGTGACCCAGGCCGTGACCTTCCTGCCGGGGGTCTCGCGTAGCAGCGTGCAGTCGTTGTGGACGCCCAACTCCTTCGTCAACGAGATTACCGAGGAGGGCTTTCGCGCCGATCCGTTGATCCCCGGCACCGTGACGCCCGAGCGTCTCGACCAGGAGATCATCGACAAGATCGCCAACTCCACGGCCCAGGGCGGCTTCGTCGGCACCCTGGTCGCGCGCGATCAAAGCAGTGCGATGATCACCGCCGAGCTCAACGAGCTCGACGCCAGTGGTGGGCAGCTGGACTACGTGGCCTACAACCAGGTCCTGGAGCAGCAGATTAGGGCGCAGTTCGAGGACGACGCGTTCGAGATCCAGATCATCGGTTTCGCCAAGCAGATCGGCGACATCGCCGATGGTGCGTCGGCCGTGCTGGAGTTCTGCCTGCTGGCGCTGCTGCTGACCGCGGCGGCAGTCTACTGGTACTGCCATTCCGTGCGTTTCACCCTGCTGGCGCTCGGCTGCTCGCTGACCTCGCTGGTCTGGCAGTTCGGCAGCCTGCGTCTGCTCGGCTACGGCCTCGACCCGCTCGCCGTGCTGGTGCCCTTTCTGGTGTTCGCCATTGGCGTGTCCCATGGTGTGCAGCAGATCAACTACATCGTGCGGGAAATCGCCTGCGGCAAGAGCGCCGAGGAGGCGGCGCGCTCCAGCTTCAGCGGCCTGCTGATTCCGGGCACCCTGGCGCTGGTAACGGCCTTCGTATCCTTCGTGACCTTGCTGCTGATCCCGATTCCAATGGTGCGTGAGCTGGCCATTACCGCATCGCTTGGCGTGGCCTACAAGATTGTCACCAACCTGGTGATGCTGCCGCTGGTAGCGTCGATGCTGAGCATTGACGCTAGCTATGCCAAGGCCGAGGAGGTCTCCCGCGAGCGCCGTGCACGCTGGCTGCATGGGCTGGCGCGGCTCGCCGAGTGGCGCAATGCCCTGCTGGTGCTCGGCGTCGCCCTGCTGGTGTTTGTCGCGGCGATCTGGCAGAGCCATGACCGGGTCGTCGGTACGCTGCAGGCCGGTGCGCCGGAGCTGCGGGAGGACGCCCGTTTCAACCTCGATGCGGTGTCCATCGCCGGTAGCTACGACATTGGTCTGGACTGGCTCAGCGTGGTCTTCGAGGTCCGGCCGGACGAGTCCGGTGAGGTCACTGGTGCCTGCGAGAACGTTGCCCTGGGGCAGTACCAGGATCGTTTCGTCTGGGCCATGCAGGGCGTTCCCGGGGTGCTGTCGGTCGCCTCCTTCTCCAGCGGCATGCGCCAGTTCAACGAGGGGTACAACGAGGGCAATCCGAAGATGAGCGCGGTCCCCATCGATACCATGAACTACTCCTCGCTGGCCACCGAGGTTGCGCGTATCTCGGGCATCATGCGCGCCGACTGCAGCATGACTGCCGTGCACCTGTACCTGGCGGACCACAAGGCGACCACCATCAACCGCGTGCTCGAGGCGGCCAAGGCGTTTCGCGCCGAGTTCCCCATGCCGGGCGTCTCGGTGCGCCTGGCATCGGGCAATGCCGGCGTGCTGGCGGCCATCAACGAGGAGGTGGAAAAGAGCGAGACGCCGATGCTGCTGTACGTCTACGCCGCCATCGCGCTGCTGGTGTTCGCCGTCTACCGTGATCTGCGCGCCGTGCTGGTGTGCTGCCTACCACTGACCATCGGCACCTTCATCGGCTACTGGTTCATGAAGGAACTGCAGATCGGCCTGACCATCGCGACGCTGCCGGTGATGGTGCTGGCGGTGGGGATTGGTGTCGATTACGCCTTCTACATCTACAACCGCCTGCAGCTGCACCAAGCCAATGGCCAGCCGATCGTCAAGGCCGTCGAGCATGCGTTGCTCGAGGTCGGCGTGGCCACCATCTTCACCGCCATCACCCTGGCCATCGGCGTCGCCACCTGGGCGTTCTCCGAGCTCAAGTTCCAGGCCGACATGGGCAAGCTGCTGGCCTTCATGTTCATGGTCAACATGGTCATGGCCATGACGGTGCTGCCGGCCTTCGCGGTCTGGCTGGAGCGGGTGTTCCCGCGCAAGCGTCCGGTGCGCATGATCGGCGCCCTGGCGCATTGAGGAGAGACTAGATGCGATACGCGTATTTCTTGATGGGCGCGCTGCTCGCGGCAGCACTGCCGTTAGCCGCTCTGCAGGCAGAACCGCTGCGGGCCGAGCGGGCCCTGATGGTGAGCCATGCCAGCGCGGCGGCCATGCTCGATGCCGCATGGGCCGGGGAGCGTCTGGTGGCCGTGGGCGACCATGGCGTGGTGCTGCTGTCCGACGACCAGGGCAAGAGCTTTCGTCAGGCCCGTTCGGTGCCAGTTTCCACGCCGCTGACCGGCGTCAGTTTCGCCGACGCGCAGCATGGCTGGGCGGTCGGTCACTGGGGGGCGATCCTGGCCAGCAGTGACGGCGGCGACTCCTGGCAGGTCCAGCGGCTGTCCAGCGAAGAAGACCGCCCGCTGTTTGCCGTGCACTTCTTCAATGCCCAGCGGGGCGTTGCTGTAGGCCTCTGGTCGTTGCTGCTGACCACCGATGATGGCGGAAAGACCTGGCGCGAGCAGGCGCTGGACGCTCCGCCAGGCTATGGCCGGGCCGACCTCAATCTGATGGGGTTGTTCGCCGACGCCAAGGGCGGCCTGTATGCCACCGCCGAGCGCGGCCAGGTGCTGCACTCCGTCGACTTCGGCAGGAGCTGGCGCTACCTGGACACCGGCTATGAGGGCACCCTGTGGTCGGGCGCAGCGCTGGCCGATGGCTCGCTACTGGTCGGTGGCCAGCGCGGCACGCTGCTGCATGGTTCGGCAGACGGACGCAGCTGGCGGCGCGTGCCGCTGCAGAGCAAGAGCTCGGTCACCTCCATAGTCGCCGCGGGGCGCCAGGTGCTGGTCGCCGGCCTCGATGGCTTGCTGGTGCATAGCCGCGATGGGGGCCGCTCATTCCAGCGCAAAGACACCGTGGATGGGGTCTCGCTGACCGCCGCTCTGCTCGCTGACGGTGGCCGACCCATCCTGTTTTCTCGGCGCGGTGTGATAGCTGCACCGGGCCAGTGACGGGCTAGCTACCGCTGTTGCCAGCGACGGCCGCGCCGCGACCCGCCAACCTATTGAGGTTGGACCCTTTTCAGGGGCCTTGCGGTCATTCGACGCTCGGCCCCTTTTTTGTGGCCCGCCATCCCTGGCGGCCACCCTTCGGGCCGTCGCGAAGCGACGTCAAAAACTTCTCCCGGAAGTTTTTTGCGACTGTGTAGAGAGGAGGATTTATGTTTGCCGGAAGAAAACTGAAGCGCTTGGCTGGGGAAGTCAGCATGAGAATATCGTCATTGTTGAACGGCCAGTCGGACCAGGCGTCATACCGGTGCGACCTGATCGGTCGCTATCCTGAGCTGCTCGATAGCTTCGCTAACCTGGAGCGCTGGTTTGGTCGTCAGGCCGAGGCCGCTGCAGTGACGACCCCGCTCGATAACGAGAGTGCCCTGGTCCGTGAGTTGCACGAGTGTCTGCAGAGCGCCCGAGACGAGCTGGGGCAACTGCGGGGTGAAGTCGAAGAGGGCCGGCACCAGCTGTTTGCCTTGGACGAGCGATTGGCCGCGTGCGCAGAGAGGGAACGGGTTTGGGAGGTGACCAGAAACCTGCTGACCGAGGTTTGCTGGGAGCTGGTCATCGTCGATGGGGATCCGGCTCACCCGGACAACCAGCTGCACTGGTCGCGGCAGTTCCGCGATCTGCTGGGCTACTCGGCGCGGGACTTCCAGAACGACCTGGAAGGCTATTACTCGATCGTCAATCCGGATGATCTGAACCGGGTCGTGGCGGCGTTTACCAAGTACTTGCAGGCCGGCGATATTTCTTCGCCCTATACGGTCGAGTACCGGATGAAACACAAGAGCCGGGGCGAGGTGTGGTTCCGCGAGCGTGGCCAGGGCGTCCTCGACCGCGATGGCAATCTCTGCCGGATTATCGGTGCCGTGCGTGACATCTCGGACGAACGGCTCGCGGAGACCATTCGCGCACGCGAACTGGCCGGCATGCAGACCACCTACGAGCAGATTTCGCAGGTGGTGAGCGTGATCAAGGGCATCGCCGACCAGACCAACCTGCTCGCGCTCAATGCGGCGATCGAGGCGGCCCGCGCCGGCGAACAGGGCCGCGGCTTCGCCGTGGTGGCCGACGAGGTGAAGAAGCTCGCCGGCAGGACCCGTGAGGCCACCCAGAAGATCCAGGAAATGCTGACCGTCAGAGCAGCCTAGCCCGCGGGGAGAGGATGCTTAGGTGAAGGCACGACTCCACGCCTGGAAGTCGTGTCCGGATATCGGCTTGCTGATGCAGTAGCCTTGGGCCTCCTCGCAGCCCCAGCTGGCAAGCATGTCCATGGCCTCGGTCGATTCCACTCCTTCGGCGACTACCTCAATGTCCAGGCTATGGGCCAGCTCTATGATCGACCTCACGATGGCCGCCGACTCCTTGTCGCTACCCAGGCCACTGACGAAGGACTGATCGATCTTGATGTAGTCCACCGGCAGTTTTCGCAGATAGGACAGGGAGGAGTAGCCCGTACCGAAGTCATCGATGAATATCTTGAAGCCCGCCTCGCGCAACCGCACGAGGACCTGCCGGGCGGCCGCCAGGTCTTCCATGATGCAGCTCTCGGTCAGCTCGAACTGAATCCAGTCCGGGGCACCCCCCCAGGTTTGCAGTGCACGCGAGATCTGCTCGTTGAGCTGCGGGTCGCGGATGTCGTGGGGGGACAGATTGATGGCAATAGGAACGGCTCGGCCCGACTCATGCCACAGGTAGCTTTCCCGAACCGCAGCCGCCAATACCCAGTAGGTCAGCTGGGTGATCAGGCCCGCGCTCTCCGCGAAGGTGATGAACTGGCTGGGGCTGATCAGGCCTCGATCGGGATGTTCCCAGCGCACCAGGGCTTCCACTCCGCTGACCCGCTTCGAGCCCATGCGCAGCTTGGGTTGGAACAACAGGAGCAACTCGTCGCGCTCGATGGCGCGCCGCAGATCGGTCATCAGGGCCAGCCGCTGGGCGTTTTCGCTATCCAGCGCGCCTGCGTATATCGCTACTCTCTCCATGCCGCGCTTGGTGCCGTAGCGTGCGACATTGGCGCGGCGCATCAGGGCATCGGGGTCGTTGCCATGTCCGGGGAACAGCGTGATGCCGATGCTGCAGTCGCTGTTGATCAGCAGCTCGCCCAGGGCCAGCGGTGCGTTGAGCGTCTGCGCTACGTTGCGCGCTACTTGCATCGCGTGACTGGCGTCCTGCCCCGGCAGCAACAAGGCAAAGGAGGATTCGGCGATCCGCGCCAGCGTTTCCAGGGGCTCGCCACGCTCTCGCAGCCTGGCCGCGAGCGCCTGCAGGAGCCGGTCGCCTTCGCGGTAGCCGAGGGTTTCGTTGATTTCCCTGAAGTTGTCGACTTCGACATGCAGCAGGGCCAGCGGGGCGTGCGAGTCGCCCGATCGTGCGATGGCTGCGCTCAGGGCCTCGTGCATGGAGAGTCGATTGGGCAGGCCGGTCAATTCGTCGAAATAGGCCATTCTCCGTACGCGCTCTTCGGCACACTTGAGCTCGCTGATGTCGGTGATGAAGCCCTCCAGAGCCAGCACTTTGCCCTCTGCGGAGTAGACGCCGCATCCCTTGTCCCAGACCCATTTGGTTTGGCCTGCCGGCGTCTGGATCCGGTAGCTGGACTGGTAGGGTTGCTGTTTCTTCAAGGCCCTGGTGACCCCACGGCGGAGCGTGGGAAGGTCGCCTGGGTGAATGATATCCGCCATCTTCACCCGCCCTGTGATCAGATCATCCGCGCTATAACCGGTGAGCTGCAGGCAGCCCTCGCTGACCAGTTCGAGGCGCCAGGAAAGGTCGCTGCGACAGCGATACGCCACGCCAGGGAGGTTGCCGATCAGGGTCTGCAGGGTGCGCTGACTCTCCCGCAGATGGTCGATCTCACGCAGTTCCCGGGCGAGCCGGTCTGCCAGATCACGCAGGCCGCTGCGTTGCTCGATCGAGGCGGCGATTTGCCGGGCCAGCAGGTCAAGGGCTTCGAGTTGCGAGGTGTCGAGTGCCTTGGGTAGGGTGTCGGCGACCGCCAGCACGCCGATCACGTCGCCTCCCGCCAGTGCAATGGGGGCGCCGGCGAAGCACTTGATGTAAGGCGGCCCGGCTACCAGGTCACAGTGGCGCAAGCGCTCGTTGGTCGAGGCATCGGCCACCTGGACCCGCTCCCGGGCAGCGGTGACGGCGGCGCTCAACGCGCCTTTCCAGGAATTCTCACCATCGGCCATGCCCAGCAGCGCGCCGCACCAGTCACCGTCTTGGTCCGGGAAAGTCAGCATGACCATTGGCATCTGGCAGGCGAGCGCCGCCAGCTTGATGTAGCCGTCGAGTTCCGCGGCGGGCAAGGGCGCGCGGATAGCACGAAGCTGAACAGCTGCCATCGTCGGCTCCTCCTTCGGACAAGCATCGGCGCGATAGTGGGAGGTTCCTGCCGTACTGCTGCCACGCAGCCAGTCGTGCGCAGGGAAGGCTAACCGGGCTCTGCTATCAGTGTAGCCGTGGAGCCAGAGGCGGCATGTTGGTGCCGTGCCGGGAAGCAATCGGCGGGGGCAAACGCTCCGGGCTGATCGAATAGAAAAAAGCGCGGCTTGCGCCGCGCGAACGCTCAACTATTGGCGTGGGGCCTGCTGTGGTCGACGCATGGGGCCGACTAGGCCCAGGCCCCGTTGAAGGTGGCGTTAGAACCGTTCTGTAGCCAGCTCGTAGAGGCCGTCAGCACCGCGTTTCAGCGGGCCTTGCGCCAATGGACCGGCATGAGTTCTGGCCGCTACCGCGCCGCGCGGACGGCGAGCCGGGATTGAGCATGGCAATCGCTGGCGACTGAGACCGCGCACCCTCGGCAGATCCTGGCACCTGCATGCCTGTTCGCTGATTCCCCCCAACAAACTATCGACGCCAGTCGCTCCGCGCGACTGGCGATGCACGCTGTCGTCCCCCTCGCGCAACCTGGCCGCGAGCGGCCAAACCCTGCTGGCGTCCGCTGGACCGGGCATCTGCTGACTACGCAGAACGTTCGCCGCATAAAGGATTACATCTAGATGAATTAACATAACAAAAGATTTGCATAACACGTGTTGCGTAAATTTGAGGGCATGGTTAGAGTGTGACGAAACAACAAAACGCCTCTAGGAGGTGCGTCAGATGATTACTCTCAAGCCCACCCTGACTCTGCCGGCTGCCGGGCTGTCCGGCTTCGAAACACCGCTGACCGAAGAGGAGGCGGCCATCCAGGCCTCGGTGCACCGCTTCGCCAAGGAAGTGTTGCGCCCGCTGGGGCGCGAACTGGATCGGATGAGCGCCGAGCAGGTCGCCGCGCCGGGATCGCCGTATTACTCGCTGTTCGCTGAGTTCGCCAAGCTGGGGCTGGACCCGGCACTGTTGGCGGAGCTACCGCCGGAGATGGCGGTGCGCATCGAATCGATGATCGGCGAGGAGCTGGGCTGGGGCGATTCAGGTCTCGCCGTGTCGCTCGGTTGCGCCGGCTTCCCGCTGCAGATGGCGGTCGCCGCCGGCAACGCCGAGCTGGTGGAGCTGTGCCAGGGCCGGATCGGCTGCTGGATGGCCACCCAGCCCGATCGCGGCAGCGACAACCAGCTGCTGGATATCGCCCGCGACTGGCCTGCGGGCACGCCGGCCAATATCGGCAACCTGACTGCCAAGGTGGTCGGTGACGAGATCATCATCAACGGCCAGAGTTCGGCCTGGGTGTCCAATGGCGCGGTGGCGCAGGTGGCCTTCGGCCTGATGTGCGCCGACTACGGTGACGGCTTCTACGGCAAAGATGGCCTGCCCAACGGTATCGCGGTGATAGTGCCGCTGGATATTAAGGGGGTCTCCAAGGGCAAGCCGCTGGAGAAGATCGGTCAGCGTTCGCTGCCCCAGGGCGAAATCTACTTCGACGACGTGCGCGTGCCGCGGCGCTTCGCCATCGCCGAGAAGGACGGCTACTACGGTGCCGTCAGCTCCTCTTGGTCCTATGCCGGCACCCACATGAGCCAGGTGTTCACCGGCGTCGCCCGTGCCGCCTTCGAGCTGGCACTGCAGTACTGCCACGAGCGCCGGCAGGGCGGCCGCATGCTGATCGACCACCAGATGACTCGCCTGCGCCTGGGCGAAATGCTGCGCCGCGTCGAGACTGCCCGCGCCGTCGCCCGCCGCTCGCTGAGCTTCGCCCGGCTGTCGCCGCAGACCCATCCGTACGCCACCGCCTCGGCCAAGGTCACGGTCACCGAGGAGGCGCTGGCCGTGGTGCAGGAAGCCTTCCGCCTGTTCGGTGGCAACGGCACCACCCTCGAATACCCGATCGAGAAGCTGCTGCGCGACACCCAGTCGGCGCTGATCGAGGACGGCGAGAACCGCATCCTGACCATGCGTCTTGGGCTGTTGGCCCAGCAGCTCTTCGCCGAAGGCTGGTCGCAGAACTGATCCACCCACTTACCAGACACCATCCAAGAACAAAACGAGGTACTCGAAATGGCCAAATATCCTGTCGTTGTCTATGGCGCTAGCGGCTACACCGGCATGCTGATCATGGATTGGCTGATCGACCAGGGCATTCCTTTCACCGCCGTGGCGCGCAATGCGGCTCGCGCCAAAGAGATGATGGCGCAACGCGTCGTGAATCTGGAGTCGGCCACCTATGAACTGGTCGAGTGCCCACACGAGGTTGAAGCCCTGATCAAGGTGTTCAAGGGTGCCCGCGTTGTCTGCAGCACGGTCGGCCCGTTCGCCAACTTTGGCCTGGTTACTGTCGAGGCAGCGCTGAAAGCCGGCTGCCACTACCTGGATCCGGCCGGCGAGCAGCAGCATATCCGTGCCCTGCGCGATCAGTTCGGTGAGCAGTTCCGCCAAGCCGGTCTGTTGCTGTCGTCTTCTGTGGCCTACATGTACACCTTCGCCGAGATCGCGGCCGAGCTGGCTCTGGAAACTCAGGGCATCGATGCCCTGGAAACCGCCACCCTGACCCGTGGTCCCCGTGGTGGGGCGGGTGTATCCGTGGGTTCTGCGGCGACCATTTTCGAAACCTATCGCCAGGAGTCCAATTACCTGTGGGAGAACAGCCTGGTCCCGCACGACCCGCGTGCCAGCTTCAATGTCGTGTCGCCTGACTTCCTGCAATCGGTGTTCTGTCTGCCCTGGGGCGGTACCTCGCTGCCTGTCTACTTCGAGAATGATGCGCGTGTGCGTAGCTGCATCTCTTGCGTGGGTTTCTACGACAACAATGTGATGCAAACCGTGCATGCGCTGGGCGAGAAGTGGGAGGCCGAGTACAAGCACCTGCCGAGGGAACAGCAGGATGCGGTGATCCAGAGTCTTGTGGATTCCACCACCCCGGTCATGCCTCCGCGTGAGCGCGGCAACCTCCAACGCAGTGTCGACTTTGCCATCGGCCGCGGCCGACTGGCAGCTGTGCGTGCCACCGTGCATGGCATCACGCCTTACATTGCCACCGGTGCCCTGCACGCAGCTGCAGTGGTCAAGCTGTTGGACAACGACGTCGCCAAAGTCGGTTTCGCCTCGTCGTCCAAGGCCTTCGGCCACCGCTACATGCTCGGCTTCCTCGAGCAGCGTGGCCTGGCCCGCGCAACCATCACCCAACTGTGAAGTGACCAAGATGGCAATCATTGATTTCTTCGACCGCGGCTGGCGGATCAATCCGCGCGGTGCCGCCTATATTCAGGACGGTGCGGTCACCAGCTTTACCGAGGCGGGGAAAATGTCCTGCCGCATCGCCAACGCATTGCTGGCGAAGGGATTCGCGTCCGGGACCAAGGGTGCAGTCTGGGCGGCCAACGATGTGACGGCCTGGCTCTGTGCGTTGGGCCTGTGGCGCGCCAACCTGTGCTGGATCCCGGTGGGCGCGCGCAATGCGCCCGAGGAAAACCGCTATGTGCTGGACACCTTCGACTGCGAGGTACTGTTCTTCCAGCGCGAGTTTGCCGAGGTGCTTGCCGCCCTGCGCCCGCAATTGCCGAAGATCCGCCAATGGGTCTGCATCGACGGCGAGGTGGAGGGCGCAGAGTCGCTGCAAGGCTTCGTTGCCGGGCTGCAGGTTACCGATCCACGGGTGATCGTCGATCCGGACGACGTGATCTGGCTCGGCCCCACCGGCGGCACCACGGGCCTGCCCAAGGGCGTGATGAACACCCACCGCAGCGTGCAGACCAGCTTCGCCCACGTCATGATCAACATGGCGTATCCGGCGGGCGTCAAGCCGGTCAACCTGGCCGCGGCACCGATGACCCATACCGCCGGCCTGCTGTCCATGCCCTGCACGGCCAGGGGCGGCACCGTGGTAGTGATCACCAAGCCGGAGCCGCAGCTGCTGCTGGCCGCCATTCCCACCTACAGGGTGACGGAGTTTTTCCTACCGCCGACCGTTATCTATCGGCTGCTGGACATTCCTGATCTGAACAAGAAGGTCGACTTCTCGTCGCTGCGCTACTTCCTCTACGGTGCCGCGCCGATGTCGGTGGAGAAGCTGCGTCAGGCGATCGAGGTGTTCGGGCCGATCATGATGGAAGGCTATGGGCAAACCGAGGCACCTGGGGCCATCGCCCATCTAACGCCCGGCGAGCACTTCATCGACGGTGAAGTGGCCAGTGATGAGCGGCTGTCCTCCGTCGGCCGGCCCAACCCGCTGATCCGGGTCGAGATCATGAACGACGACAACCAGGTTCTCGCCCAGGGTGAAACCGGCGAGATCTGCGTGCGCGGCGACCTGGTCATGAAGGGCTACTACAAGGACCCGCAGAAGACCGCCGAGACCATCATCGACGGCTATCTGCACACCGGCGACATCGGTCACCTCGATGCCGATGGCTACCTGCATATCACCGACCGCAAGAAGGACATGATCATCTCGGGCGGCTTCAACGTCTATCCGAGCGAGGTCGAGCAAGTGCTCTGGGGCCATCCCGCGGTGCGCGACTGCGCGGTGATCGGGGTGCCGGACGAGAAGTGGGGCGAGGCGGTCAAGGCCGTTATCGAACTGAACGAGGGCCAGAGCATCGACGCCGAAGCGCTGATTGCCCTGTGCAAGGACAAGCTCGGCTCGGTGAAGGCACCGAAGTCGATCGACGTCGTCGAGTCCCTGCCCCGTAGCCCGGTGGGCAAGGTGCTGAAGAAGGACCTACGTGCCCGCTACTGGCAAGGCGCCAGCCGGCAGATCTGAAGTCGAGGAGTCTTCTGATGGAACCCATTTATATTGCCGGTATTGCGATGACCGAGTTCGGTCGTCATCCGGATCGCAGCCTCCAGGACCTGGCCCTGGAGGCGCTCAACGGCGCGCTGGCGGATTGCGGTGCTCAGCGCGCCGATATTGGCGCGGTGTTCTACGCAGGTATCACCAATGGTTCGTTGCAGGGCCAGCTGTCCATTCCTGGGCAGGTGATCATGAGCAAGATCGGCATCGAAGGGGTGCCGGCCTACAACGTCGAGAACGCCTGCGCCTCGGGTAGCACTGCGGTGCACCTGGCGGTGCAGAGCCTGCGCGCCGGTGCCAGCGATGTCGCACTGGCCCTGGGCTGCGAAAAGATGGTGGTAGCCGACAAGGCGAAGTCCTTTGCCCTGTTCGAGGCCGGTTGGGACGTCGCCCGCGCCGAGGAAAACTTCGCCATCCTGTCGAAGATGGGCGATGGCATCGTTCCGCCGCCCGGCTCGGAGTCTGATCGTCCGTACAGTCGTTTCATGTCCATCTACGCAGGCTTCTGCCGTTGGCACATGAAGACCTACGGCACCACCCAGCGGCAGATCGCGGCGGTGTGCGCGAAGAACCACAACCACTCGGTGCACAACCCCTATTCGCAGTTCCGCAAGCCTTTCACCATCGAAGAAGTGCTGGCGGCACCGCCGATCACCTATCCGATCACCCTGCCAATGTGCGCACCCATGACCGACGGTGCCGCCGCCGCGATCATCTGCACCGAGGCGGGCCTCAAGCGCATCGGTGCCGATCCCAAGCGCTGCGTGCGCATCGCCGCCAGCGTGATTCGCAGCTTCACCCTGCGCAGCATGGATGAGACGGACAAGCACGTCAGCCATCTGGCCGCGCTGCAGGCCTACGAGATAGCAGGCCTTGGCCCGCAGGACATGCATGTCGCCGAGGTCCACGACGCCTCGGCCATGGGCGAGATCATCCAGGCGGAAAACCTCGGCCTGGCACCGATGGGGTTGGGCGGGGTCTGCGCCGAGCGCGGTGATTTCACCGTGGGCGGGCGGATTCCGATCAATCCCTCCGGCGGCCTGGAATCCAAGGGCCACCCACTCGGTGCCACCGGTATCGGCCAGCTCTTCGAGCTGACCACCCAGTTGCGCGGCGAAGCCGGGGCCCGCCAGGTCGAGGGCGCGCGCCATGCGATCCAGGAGAATGGTGGTGGTCTGATCGGCGTCGAGGAAGGTGCCGTGGCCGTTCACATTCTGAGCCGATAGGAGCACTTGCCATGTCAGCATTCCGTCGAGGCACGAAAAACAGGACCAGCAGTGAAGTCGGGCAATTTCGTCGCCACGGCGGCTGGCTGGATAAGCCGGCTGACCTGCAGTCGGAGCTGGAGAGCGATGTCAGCGCCGATGTGATAGTGGTCGGTGCCGGCTTCGCCGGCTTGTCCACCGCGTTGGAGCTGACGGCTCTCGGTGCCAAGGTGATAGTGCTCGAGCAGGAATTTGCCGGGTTCGGTGCCAGTGGGCGCAATGCCGGCTACCTCGGTGGCAGCCTGGGCATCGAATTCGAGTTCTTCCTCAAGCGTGTTGGCATCGAACAGGCGAAGAAGATCGTCAGCTTCTACGACGAGGGCGTCAGCTACGTGGAGCGCAGGCTCGACGAGCTCGGCATCGACTGCGACTACAACCGCTCGGGCAATATCCGCGTGGCTGTGCATCCCTCGCAGGAGAGGAAACTACGCAAGGCCATGCAACTCGGCCTCGAGCTTGGCTCCCAGACGCAGTTCCTGGACCCTGCCGAGATGCGCGCGCGCGGAATACCGCCGGCGTTTCTGTTCGGTTATGCCCAGCAGCATGGCGGCACCCTGGACCCGGGCAAGTATGTGCTGGGACTGCGTCGCGCGGCGCTCCAGGCCGGCGTGAAGCTGTACGAGAACACGCCGCTGCTGTGGTACAGCGCAGGGCAGACCATCCGCTGCATGACCCGGCGGGGTTTTGCCAGCGCGCCATTTCTGGTGCTCGCCACCAACGCCTATACCCCGCAGCTCGGCCTGCTCAAGGAC
>RCUR01000456.1_pt1 | contig 14466 bp, 10 predicted proteins | sample 2166151 | NCBI WGS metagenome assembly RCUR01 (sample SAMN09932785, study PRJNA488358) | compost metagenome | isolation source: compost soil in an enriched community | place: Germany: Experimental Botanical Garden
TCCCCGCTCGCCAGACGGCGGTTGATATCGGCAATCACCGGCTCGATATCGGCCAGGGTGGCTATCACATAGTGAGCGCCCGCCTGCCGCAGCTTGGCCTCGGCCGGGGTGCGCCGCGCCGTGATCTCGTCGTCACTCATGGCCGAAAACTCCTCCCAGGTGGCGCCAAATTCGTTGCCGGAGACCGCCAGCCCCACGGTCCACATGCCGGCGTTCAGCCCCTCGGCAATGCCGGGCACCGCATCGTCCACCTTGATGGCGCGATGCACGGCATCGATCCCCAGTTCAATCACGTTGGCCAGCGCCATCCAGGGGCCGGGGCGACCGCCGGCCTTGAGATCGTCGGTGGCCACCCAGTGATCCGGGCGATAGCCGTGCTCAGCCGCCGCCGGCACCAGGGCCTCCATCACCGGGCGGGGATAGCCTGAGCAGGAGCCGATGCGCAGCCCCTGTTCGCGCAGGCGCGCCAGCACCGGCAAGACGTCGGGGATGGGGGCGGCAAAGCGGGCCACGGCGGCGATCTGCAGCGGCATGAAGGTGTGGTAGAGGTGATCCACCTCCTCCCGACTCATGGGATGGCCGAAGCGGGCCTGCCAGCGGGCATCCACCGAGGGCAGGCGACCCAGGGTGGCGATGTGATCCCACTTGCCAAGGCCCATGGGCTGGCGCGCCTCGTCCAGGGTGACGGGGAAGTCGTAGGCCCGGGCGAAGGCCTCCACGAAGATGGAGGTCGGCGCGAAGGAGCCGAAATCGACCACTGTGCCGGCCCAGTCGAGGATCAGCGCTTGTACATCGGACTCTGGTTTAACAGACAGTTGTTTGGCAGACATGAGAGTTTTCCTGTTCCAGTGAGGCTTCGACCTGGCCGAGCGCCAGATCGAGAATGACGATGGCGTGCGCGAGTTCGGCACGACTGACCGTGAGTGGAGGAGAGAGTTGGATGACATTGCCCTGGGATACCTTGAAACTCAGGCCAAGTGCCAAACAGCGGTAGAGCACCTGCTCCGCCGCCTGGCTGGCCCGGGTCCGGCTCTGGTGATCTTCCACCAGATCCAGCGCCCACAGCAGGCCGGTTCCCCGTACCTGGCCGATCAGCGGATGGCGGTCGATCAGTGCCGTCAACTCTCGCTCCATAAAGAGCGCATCCTCCCGCACCTTGGCCAGCAGCCCCTCCTCCCGGATCACCGCTATGGTGGCAAGCGCAGCCGCGCAGCCGATGGGGCTCTTCTCGTGGGTGTAGTGGCCGAGGGAGATGGCGGCCGCCTGATTGAAGCGATCCCGGGTGATGAGGGCGGCAAACGGCACCACGCCGCCCCCCAAGCCCTTGCCGAGGCAAATGATGTCGGGCTCGATGCCGAACTGTTCGAAGCTGAACCAGTGGCCGGTGCGACCGAGGGCGTTGGGGATCTCGTCGACGATCAGCAGCACCTTGTGGCGATCGCAGATCTCGCGGATCCGCTGCCAGTAGGCCCGCGACGGCACCTGCACATCGGTGTTGCGGATGGGCTCGGCGATGAAGGCGCCTATCCCCCCCTCCTTCTCGATCACGTATTCGAGGTAGTCGGCGTAGTGCAGATCCTCCCCCTCGCCGCGATACCAGACGCCGCGATAGCGGGTGGGGGGCGGAATCCGCTCGACCCCGGCCATCAGCGGTCCCATCCCCGCCCGGAAACAGGCCTCGCCGCCGACCGAGATGGCGTCGAGGGAGGCGCCGTGAAAGGCATCCCACAGTGACACCACCTTGCTGTTGCCGGTGATGAAGCGGGCGAGCTTGAGGGCTATCCCCACCACCTCGCTGCCACCAGGAGCGAACAGCACCCGGTTGAGATCCCCCGGCGCCAGCTCCGCCAGGGTGCGGGCGCACTCGATGGCGACCGGGTGGGTGTAGCGGCGCGGGGCAAACGGCAGATCCGCCAGCTGCTGCTGCACCCGGGCCACCACGCGAGGGTGACCGTGACCCAGCTGATGGACGCTGTTGCCATGAAAGTCGAGGTACTGCTTGCCGGAGACGCTGGTCAACACAGTCCCCTGCGCCCCCGCCAGCAGATCCAGACAGGGGGTGGAGAGCGCCTGATGCAGAAAATAGCGGCCATCCTCGGCCAGCCCTTCCCGTACCGGCTCGCTTTGCGCCGCCCACCAGCGCTGGCGCGCCTCCCCCAGGTTTATGTCCCCTTCGGTATCGGCGAGGCCGCCGCCGGGCAGGCTGGCATGGCGGCTCATAACGCGCCCTCCTGCCAGTAGCAGGCTGCGGCCATGACGGCCAGCAGTTCGCGCACCCGGGCCGGGCTCACATCGCCGATGTTGCCGATGCGGAAACAGTCCGCCTGGGAGACCTTGCCCGGGTAGATGACGAAGCCCTGGCCCTTGAGGCGCTGATAAAAATCGGCGAAGCGGTAGTCGGGATGGATCGGCGAATGGAAGGCGGTGATGATGGGGGATTGCCAGGGCGCGGGCAGCAGGGGCTCAAATCCCAGGGTCGCCATGCCGGCGACCAGGGTACGCTGGTTCTCCTGATAGCGCCGATGACGGGCGGCGATCCCTCCCTCCTGCTCCAGCTCCCGCAACGCCTGGGCGAAGGCCAGCACTGTGTGGGTCGGCGAGGTGAAGCGCCACTTGCCCCCCTGCTGCTCCATGGTCTGCCACTGGGCGTGCAGATCGAGGGAGACGGAGCGGGCCCGTCCGGCGCAGGCCGCCAGCGCGGCGCGGCGGGCGATGACGAAGCCAAAGCCCGGCACCCCCTGGATGCACTTGTTGGCGGAGCTGATGAGAAACTCGATGCCGAGGCGGCCCAGATCGATGGGGATGCCGCCAAAGCTGCTCATGGCATCGACGATGAGGCGAATGCCACGGCGCCGGCACAGCGCCGCCACCTCCTCCAGCGGGTTGAGCATGCCGGTGGTGGTCTCGCAGTGCACCATGGCCAGGTGGGTGATCTCCGGGTGCCGGCCGAGCAGAGACTCGATGGCCGCGACCTCGGGCCGCGCCGTCTCCCCGCAGTCGAGCTCGAGGTGACGCAGGCCGAGGCAACGCGCCATCTCTACCATGCGGGCGCCGTAGGCGCCGTTATTGACGATCAGCAGGCCATCATCGGCCCCCAGCGCCGAGCCCAGCACGCTCTCCACCACATAGCTGCCACTGCCCTGCAGCAGCACGGCGCCGTAGTCAGACGCCTGTTCCGGGGTGGTCGCCAGTCGCACCAGCTCGCGGCGGATGGGCTCCACCACCCCCAGGTTGTAGTCCGCATCCCAGGTGCAGCTGTCTTGCAGCATGGCGGCGCGCACCGTGGGGGTGGTCGAGAGGGGGCCCGGGGTCAACAGCAGGTAATCGACGGCAGCGGGGGCTGCAGGAATGTGGGTCATGGCTTGCTCCATTTGGTATATACCAGATTGAGCATATTCTGGATAACTCCCCCTCCCAGGTCAAAGGGGTGCCCTATCGTGCAACAAAAAATTCATTTTCGGCGCCCTCATCGCGATAATCTAGTCATCCCGAGCGGAGTGACCAGAACTGGTCTCTACCAAGCACTTTGACACCGACAAGGATCACCATGAGCAAACCGCAGTACCTGCAGATCAAGGATGCCCTCGCCACCCAGATCCAGGCAGGAGGCTTGCAGGCCAACGACAAGCTCCCCTCCGAACGGCTGCTGGGGGAACTCTATGGCACCACCCGGGTCACCATTCGCGAGGCCCTGGTACAGTTGGAGGCCAACGGCCTCATCTACCGTGAGGATCGGCGGGGCTGGTTCGTCACCCCGCCGCGCTTTCGCCTCAACCCCAGACGCACCTCCAACTTCCACCAGATAGTGCGCGAACAGGGCGGTGAGCCACGCACCGAGCTGCTGGAGAAGAGCCGCCAGGCGGTGCCGCCGGCCCTGCTGAGCCGGCTCCAGCTCAGGCCCTTTGACAGCCTCTTCCTGCTCAAGCGGCTGCGTTATGCCAACGGGCGCGCCATCTGTTACTGCGAGAACCACTGCCTGCCGGAGCGGGTGCCCGGCCTGCTCGAGCTGGACCTGGCCGGCAGCCTGACCGAGCTCTACCAGGCGCATTACGGCCTGCACTACGCCCGCATGCAGGTGCGCTTCTTCCCCACCGCCCTGCCCGACGAGGTGGCCAAAGCGCTGGGTGCCACCGCCGGCTTGCCCGCCCTGCGCCTGGAGCGACTCAACTTCGATCAGCACGGGCGGGTGCTCGACTTCGATCTGGAATACTGGCGCCACGACAGCCTGGAGATCGAGGTCGACACCCTGGATTGAGCTCATCAAAACGTCACACGGCCGTCACCTGAGCGTCATAAAGATTGCCTAGCCTCTGCTTCGACCAATCTGGTTTATACCAACTTTGATGGAGAAGAGGATGAAACAGGGAACCCCCTTGCTGGCGAGCGCGCTGCTGGCCGCCATGACAGCCCCGGTGATGGCCGCGACCGATCTCACCGTCTACACCGCCTTCGAGCCGGAGCAGCTCGGTGAGCTGAAGACCGCCTTCGAGCGCCAGCACCCCGACATCAACATCAAGTGGGTACGGGACTCCACCGGCGTGGTCACGGCCCGGCTGCTGGCCGAGAAGGCCCAGCCCAAGGCCGACGTGGTCTGGGGCCTGGCGGCCACCAGTCTGATGCAGCTCGATCAGCAGCAGATGCTGGCGGGTTACGCCCCCAAGGGGCTGGACAAACTCGACAGCCGCTTCCGCGATCCCAGGGCCGAGCCGCACTGGATTGGGCTGGATGCCTTCTTCAGCGCCATCTGCTTCAACAAGGTCGAGGCCGAGAAGCAGGGGATCCCGGCCCCCCGGAGCTGGGCCGATCTGACCAAGCCCATCTACAAGGGCAAGGTGATCATGCCCAACCCCAGCTCCTCCGGCACCGGCTTCCTGAGCGTGGCGGGCTGGCTGCAGACCATGGGTGAGCAGCAGGGCTGGCAGTTCATGAGCGGCTTGCACCAGAACATCGATCGCTACACCCATTCCGGCTCGGCCCCCTGCAAGCTGGCGGCCAGCGGCGAGACGGTGGTCGGCATCTCGTTCGACTTCCCGGCCACCAGCCTCAAGAGCAAGGGCGCCCCCATCGAGGTGCTGTTCCCGAGCGAAGGCTCCGGCTGGGACATGGAGGCCGCGGCCATCATCAAGGGCACCGCCAGGCTGGAAGCCGCCAGACAGTTGCTCGACTTCGCCGCCACCGAGCAGGCCAACAGCCTCTACAACCAGTCCTTCGCCGTGGTGGCCATCCCCCAGGTGGCCAAGCCCAGGGCCGGCTACCCGGCCGACATCAACGGCCAGATGATCAAGAATGACTTCGCCTGGGCTGCCCGGGAGCGCAACGCCATCCTGACCCAGTGGACCGCCAGCTTCGACGGCAAGTCGGAGGCCAAACAGTAAGGGCGAGGCATCGCCGTGACCCCGCACACAAGGCCGGCCTCCGCCGGCCTTGTTCTTTGCGAACCCCCTGTGCGGGAGTCACCCGCCATCACCGCCCTGTCATCTTTCCGTCATCCCTCGGTCACACTTTAAACTCAAACTGGTATATACCAAACCAGCAGTGAGTCTGATCATGACCCGGCCCTATCTGGACATCAAACACCTCAACAAGCACTTCGGGGCCTTCCAGGCCCTCAAGGATATCTCCCTCGCCATCGAGCAGGGGGAGTTCGTCTGCTTCCTCGGCCCTTCCGGCTGCGGCAAGACCACCCTGCTGCGGGCGATCGCCGGGCTGGATCTGCCGGGCAGTGGCGAGATCTGGCAGGGGGGTCGCGACATCTCCCTGCTGCCGCCCCAGCAGCGGGATTTCGGCATAGTGTTCCAGTCCTATGCCCTGTTCCCCAACCTGACGGTGGCGGACAACATCGCCTTCGGCCTGCAGAATCAGCGCCTCGACAAGGCGCGGATCAGGGAGACGGTCCAACACTGGCTGGAACTGGTCGGCCTCGGCGCCCAGTCCCACAAATACCCGAGCCAGATCTCCGGCGGCCAGCAGCAGAGGGTCGCCCTGGCCAGGGCGCTGGCGCTCTCCCCCGGCCTGCTGCTGCTCGATGAGCCCCTGAGTGCGCTCGATGCCCAGGTGCGCACCCACCTGCGCAGCGAGATCCGCGCCCTGCAGCAGCGCCTCGGCATCACCACCATCATGGTGACCCACGATCAGGAGGAGGCGCTGACCATGGCGGATCGCATAGTGGTGATGGAGGGGGGCACCATAGTGCAGATAGGCACGCCAAGGCAGATCTACCACCAGCCGGCGAGCCGCTTCGTGGCCAGCTTCGTCGGCAGCATGAACTTCCTCGATGCCCTGGTGCTGAGCCCGCAGCAGGTGCGGCTCAACGAGCAGCCGCTCACCCTGGCGAACCGGGCGGCCGCCGGCAGCAAGCTGCAGCTCGCCATCCGGCCCGAGGCCATCAGCCTGGCGCCCCCGGCGCGGCAAGGGCTGCAGGCCGAGATAGCGCAGGTGGAGTTTCTCGGCGCCGCCCAGCGGCTGATCTGCGTGGCACAAACCTATCTGGGCCCCCAGCGGGTGCTGGTGCAAGGCCCCAACGATGGGGGCAGCGACTGGCGCAGTGGCATGGCCTGCACCCTGCACTGGCCCGCCGACGCCATGCAGCTGTTTGAGGAGGCCGCCCCATGACAGCCCCCCTGCACGCCCCCCTCCTCGCTCCCCGCCCCGTCCATCCCTGGTGGCGACGCGCCCTCGCCGGCGGGAGCCGCGATCGGGCCATCCAGCTGGCGCTGCTGTTGCTGGGCATAGCCCTGCTGGTCGGCGGCCTGCTGCTGCCCCTGCTCGCCATGCTGCAAAAGAGCCTGCAGGACATGGACGGCAACTGGGTGGGGCTCGCGAACTTTCGGGACTACTTCCTCTCCCCCAACCTGAGCCGCACCATAGGCAACACCCTCTGGCTCGGCCTGCTCATCACTACGCTGGTGGTCTGCATCGCCTTCGGCTATGCCTATGCCCTCACCCGTACCTGCATGCCCGGCAAGTCCCTGTTCCGGTTGATCGGCCTCATCCCGCTGCTGATGCCCTCCCTGTTGCCCGCCATCAGCCTGGTCTACTGGTTCGGCAACCAGGGCGTCGCCAAGGGACTGCTGGGGGGCGAGAGCATCTATGGCCCCATCGGCATCGTCATCGGCCTCGGCTTCTGGTGCTTCCCCCATGCCCTGATGATCCTGGTCACGGCGCTGGGTCACAGCGATGCCCGCCTCTACGAGGCCGCCAGGGTGCTGGGCAGCCCCGCCTGGCGCACCTTCCTCACCGTCACCCTGCCGACCGCCCGCTACGGCCTGCTGAGCGCGGCCATCGCCGTGTTCACCCTGACCATCTGCGACTTCGGGGTGGCCAAGGTGATCGGCGGCCAGTACAGCGTGCTGGCCACCGACATCTATCGCCAGGTGATCGGCATGCAGAACTTCTCCCTGGGGGCGGTCGCCAGCGTGACCCTGCTGCTGCCGGCGCTGCTCAGCTTTGCGCTGGAGCACAGGGTGCGCAGCAAGATGCAGGAGCAGAGCAACAGCAAGGCCGTGCCCTATAGCCCCACGCCCCATCGGCTGCGGGATCTGCTGGCGCTGCTCTGGTGCGGCCTCTGGGCCCTGCTGTTCCTGGCCCTGGTCGGCATGGCAGTGTACGGCTCCCTGGTGCAGTTCTGGCCCTACAACCTGACACTGACGCTGGAGCACTACGCCTTCGACAGCAACAGCGTCTACGGCTGGCAGCCCTTCCTCAACACCCTCAAGCTCGGTGCCCTCACCGCCATCACCGGCACCCTGCTCATCATGGTGCTGGCCTGGGCGCAGGAGAAGGGACGCCACTTCGCCCCGCTGCGCCAGCTGATGCACCTGCTCGCCATGCTCTCCCTGGCCGTGCCCGGCATGGTGCTCGGGCTGGGTTACATCTTCTTCTTCAACCGGGCCGACAGCCTGCTGGGCGGCCTGTATGGCACCCTGCCATTGATGGTGCTCTCCTGCATCATCCACTACTACACCGTGGGTCACATGACGGCGCTGACCAGCCTCAAGCAGTTGCCAAAGGAGCTGGAGCTGGTCGCCATCTCCCTGCGCATCCCGCTGCTCAAGGCGTTCTGGCGCGTCACCCTGCCCGCCAGCCTGCCCGCCCTGCTGGAGATCTTCATCTACCTGTTCGTCAACGCCATGACCACCACCTCGGCGGTGATCTTCCTCTACTCCAGCGACAGCGTGCTGGCCTCCATCGCCGTGCTCAACATGGAAGACTCGGGCGATACGGCCGCCGCGGCCGCCATGGCCACCCTGATCCTGCTGGCCGCCGCCGGCATCAAGCTGCTGCAGCTCTACCTCAGTCGCACCCTGCTGGAGCGCACCCAGCGCTGGCGCCACCCATGAGCAGCCACCAAGGAGATTCCATGAGCCAACCCCACCCCTTCTGGCTGGCCGAGGCCCTCGCCACCGAAGCCCCTCCCGAGCCCACCCCGCTGCGGGGCCAGTTGCAGGCCGACGTCTGCATCGTCGGCGGCGGCTTCACCGGGCTCTGGTGCGCCATCCACCTCAAACAGGCGGAGCCCGGTCTGCGCATCCTGGTGCTGGAGAAGGGGCTGTGCGGCAGCGGTGCCTCTGGTCGCAACGGCGGCTGCCTGCTCACCTGGTCGGCCAAGTACCCCAGCCTGCGCCAACGCTTTGGCGAGCGGCAGGCCGCCTGGCTGGTGCGTACCTCGGAACAGGCGGTGCAGGAGATAGCCAATTTCTGCGCGGCGCACGGCATCGAAGCCCAGCTGCAGGTGGAGGGCAGCTGCTACACCGCCACCAGCGAGGCCCAGCGCGGCGGCATGACGCCCATCATGAGCGAGCTGGAGCAGGCCGGGCTGAACCAGTGGCGGCCGATAGCGGAGCAGGATCTGGCCGGGCAGTGTGGCTCGTCGGCGCACCTGGAGGGGGTGTTCAGCCCCCACGGGGGCTCGGTGCAGCCCGCCCTGCTGGTGCGGGGGCTGCTGCGGGTCGCCCGGGAGCTGGGGGTGGAGGTGTATGAAAATAGCCCCATGTTGTGCCTGGAGGCGGGGCAACCGGCCCGCATCCTGACCCCGCAGGGGGAAGTACAGGCCGGGCGGGTGGTGCTGGCCCTCAACGGCGCCATGGTGGATCACTTCGCCGAGTTTCGCCGCAGCATAGTGCTGGTCTCCTCGGACATGGTGATCACGGAGCCGGCGCCGGAGCCACTGGCCCGCCAAGGGATGGATCACGGTCGCAGCGTGGTGGATGGGCGCACCTTCGTCTATTACCATCGCTCGACCCCGGATGGCCGCCTCATGCTCGGCAAGGGGGGCAACCGCTTCGCCTTCGCCAACCGCTACCTGGCCTACTTCGATCGGCCGAGTCGCTATCTGGCCCCGCTGACCCTGGCGCTGCGCCGCTTCTTCCCCGCTCTGGCACAGGTGCCCATCGCCGCCAGCTGGTGCGGCGCCTCGGATCGCTCGGTGGATGGGCTGCCCTTCTTCGGCCACTGGCGCCACTCCGCCAACATCGTCTACGGCCTAGGTTATTCGGGCAACGGCGTGGCCCAGAGCTGGATCGGCGGCCGCATCCTGGCGGCCCTGGTCAGGGAGGATAAACGGGAAGAGGATGCCCCCTGGCGCCACTGCGCCCTGGTCGGCGGCCCGCGCGGCTACTTCCCGCCGGAACCCATCCGCTGGCTGGGGGCCATGCTGGTGCGCAACGCCATCCGGCGCAAGGAGCGGGCGGAAGATGAGGGACGGGCAGTGCGCTGGCTCGACAAGCGGCTGGCCAGCCTGGCCGATGCCGCCGGCAAGGCGGATAAATAGGCATTATCCCCCTAACCAGCCGGTATCAGGTCCAACAGCGCCCCTCGTTCATCCGAAGCATGAAGCGGGGGCTGGCCGCTCCGGCAGTCCGGAGTTGGCAAACGGCGGCGCCTGTCAGGGCAGGCCCCTCATCGTCATTATTGCCCGTAGTAGTGGTCAAGCAGGGCACTGGCCTCCAGCGGGGAGATCTGCATCTGGGGCCAGCGGGTGGCCTTGTCCCTGATATCCAACAAGTTCTCCTGCTCAGGGCGAAGCTGGCTGCCGAGCTGCCGGTTCAGGGCCTCGTAACGGGCGATGACCGCCTGCCGGCTGAAGGCACCCGGCGTCAGATCCAGCCGGTATCCTCGAAACAGCCACTGCAGCCCCTGATAGACCGCCAGGTGATAAACCGAATGATGATCTTCCTCCTCGTAGTATCGGCTGGTGACGTTCAGGTTTTCGGCGGGCTGCGCCGCCACGCGCCGGGCAAACTGCCGCAGGTGGTCCCGGTGAAACTCGGAGCGACCGAATCCCGGCGTGAACGGGTTGTTGGCCACCGCGATAAACAGCGATGAAGCGTGCTTGAGTTGATGGGTCAGGGCCCGCTCGATGCGCTGGTAATTGTGCGGATAGTCGAACCACAGGCTGGCATCCAGGGCGATGTATCCCTGAAACAGGCCGCTGTCGTTTGCCACCGTATCCAGGGCCAGCAAGCCGCCGAGCGAGTGACCCACCAGCAGGGCCGGCGAGGCGGTGCGATACCGGCCCTCGATGAGCGGACGCAGCTCCCGAGTCAGGTATTGCATAAACGCCGGGCCGCCACCCGTCTTGGCATAACCGGCCCCCGCTGGCTCGCCATTGGGCAGCACCATGGTATGGCTCGGGGTGTAATCCCGCATCCTGTCCGTGTTGTGAACGGCCACGATGATGAGAGACGGGATCGCCGGATTCAGTCCGGCACGCAGCGCCTGGGTGATGCCCGCGACCTGCAACAGAAATTTCTCTCCATCGAGCAGATAGAGCACGGGAAAGCGCTGCTGCGGCTGCCGTTCATAGTCCTCTGGCAGATAGACGCTGTATTGCCGCGCCTCATTGAGCAGGGTCGAGTGATGAGTAAAGCGCTGGGCATAGTGGAGCATGTCTGCCTGGGCAGAAGAGAGACTGAGCATAGTGAGTAGCAGGGTGATGAGTGGTTTCATTGAGTCATACCAGAGTTGAGCGTCATGGATAAGCCTCTGGCGCGGCATCTGGCGCAGGGTTCGCCGGGCGGCACAGATAATCGGCAACAGCGCCATCGGGCCCTGTTGCCGATTGCCGTTACAGCTTGTAGGTAAAGCCCGCCATCAAATTGGCCGGTTCGCCGTACATGTTGAAGGTGGTCGTCGAGCCGACGCGATAGAAATACTCGCGATCGAAGATGTTGTAGACATTCAGGGTCGCCTGCATCTTGTCCGTGATGTCGTAGCGCACGGCCGCATCAAACAGGGCATAGCCCCCCTGATGGGTAGTGACCCCATTCTGGTTGAAGGAGTAGTCGCTGACCGCCGTCATCCCGCCACCCAGGTGCAGGCCCTGCACCCAATCCGCCAGATGGTAGTCGGTCCAGAGGGACAGGGAGTGGCGCGGGATCGCATCGAATTTCGGGTTGTGATCACCGGATTTCTCCTCGATATCGGTAAAGGTATAACCCGTCATGACCATCCAGTTCTGGCTCAGATAGCCGGTCGCCTCCAGCTCCACCCCTTGGGTGTCGACCTTGCCAGTCGCCCAGTAGGTATTGGAAATGGCGATCCCCTGCTCGTCATAGGCCTGGGCCGCGATGTTATTGTCCTTCATCAGGAAGGCGGTCGCTCGGGTGTTGAGCTGGCCATCCAGCAGGGATGACTTGATGCCGGTTTCCCACTGGCTGCCCTCACGAGGCGCCAACATGTCACCATTTTCATCCTGACTGGTCTGCGGCTTGAATACCTTTGAATAGCTGGCATACAGGGTGTGTTCATCGGTCAGGTCATAGACGGCCCCCGCATAGGGAGTGAATTTCCCATTGAAATCACCCGACTCGCTGTTCTGTGCCCCCGAGCTGAGGGTCGTGCTGACAACCTCGGTGTCATACCAGGAGACACGGGCCCCGGTGATCACGGCCAGCGGCTCCATCAAGCGCCAGGTCACCTTGCCGTACAGACCCAGTTCTGACTTCTCTTCGTGGTCGTTCTTGGTGTACTGGTAGTTTGGCTTGGCGACCGTAGCCGGATCGAAATTGAACACATTGATCTTGCCGATATTGCGGTTGGTGTAGGTCTGAATATCGGATTCATAGTGCTTGTAGTCAGACCCCAGCACGAACTCGCTCTTGTGCCCAAGCAGGCCAAACATCTGGCTGTAGTTGGCATCCAGCGCGACGTTCTGCTGCTGGTTCGCCTGGGCATTGAACATCAGCCCGGTGTTCCCCGCGGCATCCACCGGACCGTTGGTGTAGGTCTGCTCCAGACGCATGTCGTGATCCATATAACGGGCCGAGACCTGGCCGACACCACCGTTGGCAAAGGCATGCTGGAGGGAAGCGCCCACATCGGTGGTGTTCGCGTCGAAGAAGTCTTCGTCAGAACCGAGGTAGGTGCTGCGACTGATGTCGAGCATGCTGCCATCGCTGTACGCCGGCAGGCCATTGGTCGGCAGTATGTCCTTGGTTTGATGCAGGGCATAGACCGACAGCAGGGTGCGATCCGACAGCTCGAACTCCAGGGTGCCGTAGTAGGTCCCGTTATCGTTGTTGTTGTAGTCAACCTGGTTCTTGATGTCGGCGTTGCTCACCACGAAGCGGCCGAGCACCGAGCCCTCCTCGTTGAGCGCCCCCCCCATGTCCGCTTCCAGATAGTGCCGATCCCAGCTGCCATAGCGCGCCGTGACCGAGCCCTTGAATTCGTCGGTCGGGCGCTTCAGCACCATGTTGATCACGCCACCCAGTTCGCTGGTGCTGTTAAACAAGCCGGAGGGGCCGCGCATGATCTCCACGCGGTCGACGGCGGCCAGCGACGGCAGGGTGCCGAATTTGCTCTGCATGGGCGATGGCAAGCCGTTGAGGCTCACTTCATCGTATTCGTAGCCGCGCGAGAAGATGGAGGAGCGGCCGCTGTCGTTGACCATGGTGCGCAGACCCGGCGTGTATTTGGCCAGATCGTCCACCGCCACGAAGTTGCGCTCTTTGATGTAGTCATTGGTCAACACCGTGATCGACTGGGGAATGTCTTTCAGGGCTGCCGGGGTCTTGGTACCCACGGTGGCCGAGTCGACGCTGTAACCCCCGGTCTCCTCCGACGGCGCCATCCCGTAAAGCGGGTTGCCGTAGACAACGAGGGTTTCATCCGGGACGACGTTCTGCTCTTCCGCCAGAGCCGGGGAAGCAACAGTGACAGCCAGGGCGGCAGAGACGGCCAGAGCAAGCGGGCTGAGCGCTTTATCCTTAAAGACAACCATAGAAAGAGTGACCCCAAACAGAGATGATAATCATTTTCATTTGATTTTGTGGGGGCTAATATAGCATCCAAGAATCCGCAGTAGTTTTGCGGTTCGGTCATTTAATATTTCGAAATGGTCAAAGTGAGCATGACTGACACAGTGGCAAGAGATACCAGCGTTCGTAAACGCGGCCTGTTTACCGGAAGAGTAGAGAACCTGATGATTCAGGACGGCATCCTCTTCCACAACAAGGACATCGTTCACAAGGCCGATTTCGCCACCCAGCGAGAGCTGCCGCCACAGCTGATCATCGCCATCCCGCTCGAGAGCAAGGCGCTGATGACCTATGGCGCCACCCACAGGCTCAGAGGTTGCCGCTTTCACAAGTCCGATCCCATTGTGGCCACCGCCATCTTCTATGCCGAACCTGACATGGTGCAGGGCGCCGCCAAGGCCCATGTGCGCAGCCGCAGCATCGTCTTGTCGCTCAGCCTGCCCTGGCTTGAGCGCCACCTGATCGGCAAGCACCGCGCGCTGTTCGAACGCATATTCAACCATCACTTGAGTCGCTGCGACTGGTCGCTGCCGCCGCACCTTGGCCAGATAGCGGAAGCCTTGAACCTCACCAGCAGTCAGAATTCCCCAGAGAGGCTGATGAGAGAGGCATTCGCCCTCACCGTATGGGAGAGCCTGATGACCAACATCCAGCAGATCGCCTTTGTCTGTGGCCAGCGCCACAACGAACAACCGACCCGTCTGAAAATGTTGCTGATGGATGAAAGGGTGGACGAGATGGCACTTGCCGACATTGCCGATAGGTTGGGAATGAGTGTGTCTACCTTGCAGCGAGCGGCAAAGAAAGAGCTGGGCATGAGCCTGCAGCGTTATCTGCGCGAGCGAAAGTTGCAGGAGGCGAAGGTGAAGCTAGAAGCGCGAAGCATGTCCCTGCAGGAAGCCGCGGAGCACGCTGGCTACAGCCATGTCTCGAACTTCATTACGGCGTTTCGAAAGCTGTTTGGCTTTTCACCAAAGCAACTCCTCAGGCAAGGCGAAGGCAAGATAGGAAATGGCTGCACCCTGAACAGCCAAGCCATCGAGGACCAGAGAAGTTCCCTCGGCTAGCTTGGACGCCCACATTCACGAGCGTACTCAGTGGCGAGCTGATATGAAAAAGCCCAAGCGATTGAATCGCTTGGGCTCTGAATGAATGGCGGAGGAGGTGGGATTTGAACCCACGGATGGTCGCCCATCGCCGGTTTTCA
>RCUR01000457.1_pt1 | contig 14435 bp, 11 predicted proteins | sample 2166151 | NCBI WGS metagenome assembly RCUR01 (sample SAMN09932785, study PRJNA488358) | compost metagenome | isolation source: compost soil in an enriched community | place: Germany: Experimental Botanical Garden
TAATCATCCAGGCTCAACGGCCCCGGCACGGTGTCGGCGCGCAACAGTTTCGGCTTGCTGCGGCGCAGCACCTTGCGCTTGGCATTGGCCGGCAGGTCGGTGGTGTAGCTGACGCCGATGGAGATTTCCCCCGAGGCCAGCAGCGCAGGCATCAATATATAGTTGACCCGCCTTACCACCAGGACGATGCCTGGCGCCTCGGCGCGCACCCGCTTGAGCAGCATCGGCAGCAACGCGAACTCGGCGTCGTCGGACAGGCCGATGCGGAACACCGCGTTGCTGGTGGCCGGGTCGAACTCGGTGGCACGGCTGACCGCGGTGGAAATCGAATCGAGGGCCGGCGACAGCAGGGCGAAGATTTCCACGGCCCGGGCCGAGGGCTCCATGCTGCGGCCGGTACGCACGAACAGGGGGTCGTCGAACAGGCTGCGCAGCCTGGACAAGGCCGCACTGATGGCCGGCTGGCCGAGAAAGAGTTTTTCCGCCGCGCGGGTGACGCTACGCTCGTGCATGAGGGTTTCGAACACGATCAGCAGGTTCAGATCGACGCGACGCAAGTCGTTACGGTTCATCTGGTTCGCTCAGCTGGGGTGTCGGCAATAGGTGGCATGAATCTTAAGGGCAAAGGCTGGTACCCTGCACCGTAAAATTTGTGTTTGCCGGCGCAGAAGGAGCTGCAATCAATGACAAGCATGTCGACTATTAATGGCCGCTGATGGTCTAACGGGAAAAGCCCGGATAGAGTTCAGGGTATTAGAGGTTCATTTGGCGAGGTTCGCGATGTCCCGCATGATTCGTTTTCACAAGTTTGGCCCGGCCGAGGTGCTCAAGTGCGAAGAGCAGGCACCTGCCCAACCCGCACCTGGCGAGGTGCAAATCCGTGTCGAAGCGATCGGCATCAGCTGGTACGACGTGCTCTGGCGTCAGAACATGGCACCTTCGCAGGCACAGCTGCCTGCCGGGCTGGGCCATGAGATGGCGGGTATCGTGCTGGCGGTGGGTGAGGGCGTCGAAGATCTGGCGGTGGGCGACAAGGTGGCCAGCTTCCCGGCCGAAAGCCCCAACCAGTATCCCGTCTATGGCGAGGTCATCGTACTGCCACGCACCGCATTGACCCGCTATCCGGATATTCTCACGCCCATCGAGGCCAGCGTGCACTACACGCCGTTGCTGATGGCTTACTTCGCCTACGTCGACCTGGCGCGGGCCAAGGCCGGCCAGACAGCGTTGGTCACTGACGCCAGCCACTGTGCCGGCCCCTCGTTCGTGCAACTGGGCAAGGCCCTGGGCCTGAAGGTCATCGCCGCGACCAAAACCGCTGACGAGCGTGATTACTTGCTGTCGTTGGGTGCCGATAAGGTCATCGTCACCGAAGAGCAGGATCTGCTCATGCAGATCAACAAATACACCGATGGCCGTGGTGCCGACATGATCCTCGACGGCCTGGGTGGCCCGCAGATGTCGCTGCTGGGCGATGCCCTGGCGCCGCGTGGCAGCCTGGTGCTGTACGGCTTGCAAGGCGGCAACCAGACGCCATTTCCGGCCTGTGCGGCATTCCAGAAGAATATCCAGTTCTTCGTCCATTGCCTGGGCAACTTCACCGGCAAGCCGGAACTGGGCATCACCCAGGACTACGACGCAACGCAGCGTGCGTTGCGCGACATCAACCAGATGACGGCGGACCGGGTGTTGTTGCCGTTGATTACCCGGGTGTACCCGTTCGAACAGTTCGTCGAAGCGCACCGCTATATGGATGAATGCCCCTGCCGTGGGCGGGTCGCCTTGCAACTGGCTCCCGAGTGAGCTCAGGTTGCCGCGATAATCGCTGATTGGTTCTCCCGACGCCAAGGCTTATCACCTTGGCGTTTATTTATATTCGGACTATTCCAGCGAAACTTTCGGAAATTTCCCCTTGGTAATCCATGTCTGATAGGAGGGTGTTCGGGTTATTTTCCCCGGTGTCGGATGTTGATTAATTCAGTGTGAAACTGAACTGGTTTTTTATGGGATTCTGTATCTTTTAATCACCGCTCAAGTGCCGATAATAGCGCGTTCATCGTCGTTTCACGGAATGAGACATGACCGTACAGCCACTTCGCGTTACGCATTCCCGATACTTGCGTTTTTTTGTGTGCGACAGCCTGACGTCCCCTGTATACGGCAGGCTGACGCAGTCTGCGCGCTGCAACTCTCCGGTTTCACGCCCATCGAAGCCACTCTTGAAAAAGTTGTAGGAAGTTGCAGGAAATTTCCTAGGGCGCAGTTTTTTATACCCACCCGCTCCATGGGGAGAGGGTTCCGTTGGTGCCAGCTGCATCGAGCATGGTGGGCAGGCGTCTATTGTGCTGCCGAACATTAATTTGTGTTGCGCTGTTGTCGACAGCGCAACCGTCATTGGATGACAGGTAATAGTTATGAGCGAGACTCACGATCAGGCCATGAAATATGTCTACCACCAAGTATTGCAGCGTCTGCTGGGTCACCTGTCCGTCGTCCAGAAGACGTCATTGCAGCTGTTGATGCAACGCCTGATCGTTGCTGCCGGCGGGATTGAGTGCATCGGTGGGTTGCGCATCATGATGGCGTACAGCGGCGGCAAGGACAGCTCCCATGCCTTGGCATTCCTGCGCGCCGCGCAACTGAGCATCGCCGCCCGTGCACCGGACACGTTCCAGTTGCGCGTGGCCACCCTGCGTCACGCCGGGATGACACCCGCCGTGCTCGGTAATATCCAGCGCACCTACGATGCCCTGTTTGCCAATGACGACCCTCGGGTTGCGGTGTTGATGGTCGATGATCGCAAGGTCATGCCGTTCGATGCCAAGGCGCGTCTGTCGTTGGCGGCGTCCGAGGCTAATCGTCAGGATGTGCTGATGGCCGGCCACCTGACGGCCGGTGAAGCGAGGCCAACGTTCTGCAACCGGTGCTACGTGAACCTGGCCGATTTCTACCGCCAGGTCAGCGCCTGGGACGGTGGCGTCGATATCATCATCGATAGCGAGCGGCCCGGCGAGCAGGCCAGGTACCTGGCGTGGGGCAGGCGTGTGTTGCGCGGCGCCGGCCTGTTGAGCAATGACGACAGACGCCATCAGGGGCAGTTGCTGGCACAACTGGGCGAACTTGGCGGGGCCTATTACCGGCAACTGCACGGTGACGAACATTGGGCGGCGGCGTCACTGGCGCAACCCTGGGGCGAACCGTGCGTGATATCGGTTCACGATCTGGTGCACACGCAAGAGCCAACCCAAAGTACGCTGCTCAGCGAGTTTCTGGGCTTTCGCTTCGACGACCTGGCGTTCGCTTTCAATGAGTCCGATTGCGCCAACCCCTTGTTGATGGCCCATATGCAGGGGCTGCGTGCACAGTTTCAGGAGGGGCGGGATTACCGTGAGGGGGTCGAGCACTTTTTGCGCGCGGCGGTCAGTATGATGCGGCGCAAGCACACTTGCGAAGCGCTGATCGAAAAAGCGCTGGCCGCGTACCGGTCCGACAGTGACCTGAAACAGCAGCGCCAATTGGCCAGTGATTTTGCCCAACAGGCCTATGGGTTGAGCGAGGCGCAACTGGTCTGCTTGCTGTTCGCCCCTTTCGTCAACGAAGGGCAGGCCCTGGAAAGCTTTTTACGCTGCTGTCACCCGGGCATGCTGGTGGCACTGCCGTACTTGCACAAGGCCTTGCAGGGGCACGGTGCCCCGGAGCCGGTCAGCCAATGGCTGGTCGACATCGGCGGTTTACCCACCGAGGCATTGCAGCGCTTGTACCGCATGCGGCGTGTGGGCGATGTCGACCGCAGCTCTTTGATTGCCCGACTGCGGGACGCTGATCCGTATCAAGTGCCGCAGCGCAACGACGCGCTTTTCGAGCGTGCTTCCGGTCGCCGATGAACAAGCAACCGACGAAGAGCTTTGCCTACCAGGCTGTGTACCGTTACCTGTCCTCGCTGATCGACGAGGTCTTGCCAGGAGCCCGAAAAAAATTGCCGTCGCTGCGCGACCTGTCGCGACGCCTGAAGGTCTCGATTTCCACCGTTCAATACGCTTATGCCTTGCTGGAAAGCGAAGGGCGGATCTATTCGGTGGCCAAATCCGGCTACTATGCCCAGACACCCGGCAACCGGCGGATCTACCAGGGCGAAAAGGATCTGCTGCAGGCCATGCAGTTCTATGCCAACCGGCCGGACATGCTGGTCTTGAGCCAAGCGGAACCCTGCGCCCTGATGTCGCTGGACAGCCCGTTGCTAATGCTCGAGCGAGAACTCATCCGGCAAGGGCCACGCTGTCAGGGCACTGTGCGGCAACCTTGCGGCGAACTTGAGTTGCGCGCGGCACTGGCGGCGCGCTACACCCGTTCGGCCCAGCATTATTGGTGTGCCGATGATGTCTATGTCGGGGTCGACATCCGCGCCGTGCTGGAGGTCATGTTCAATGCCCTGGAGTTGCGCGGCAGCACGGTGCTGGTCGCCTCGCCTTGTTCATGGATGGTGCTGCGGGTGTTGCAGGCTGCGGGGTTGCGCATTATCGAATTGCCGCTGTGCCAGGCCGGGCGCCTGGATCTGGAACACTTCAAGCGCCTGTTGCACAAGGAGCCGGTACGTCTGGTCCTGCTGTGTTCGGGGGTCAACACGCCACAGGGTAGTGTGATGCCCGAAGCGGATAAACATGCCATTGCCCGCTTGCTCGAGCGCCATGGGGTGTGGCTGCTGGAAAACGACCTGGACGGAGAGTTCTGTTTCATCGAACAGCCGGGGCAGAAATTGCGTGACCTGGTCAACCCCGATCACTTGCTGGTGTTTTCTTCCCTGGAGAAGATCATCGGGCCGGAAGCACCCTACGGTTATCTGTTGTCCCGGCATTTCAGCAGTCAATTGCAGCGCCACTTTCTGCTGCGCTCGTTCCGCATGCCACCGACTCGTCAACGCGCCATTGCCCGGTTGTACCGCAAGGGGCGGATCGACTTGCACCTGCAACAACTGCGTGGCCACTTGCAAGAGCACCTGCACGGCCTGGCCAGGCAGCTGCACGAGCATGTGGGCGAGCAATTGCAGTTGAGCTTGCCCTTGGGAGGGGCAGGGCTGTGGGCGCGCGCCCGCGAGCCGGTCGAGAGCCGGCGGGTTTTCGAGCGCTTGCTGGAGAAACGCATCGTCGTGGCGCCTGGCGAAATCTTCAGCCTGCAAGGCTTGCATCGCCAGCACTTTCGGCTGGGCTTCGCGCAAAACCGTTACCAGGACCTGGAGCGGGCGTTGCGGGTGTTTGGCGAGATCCTGCAGCAGGAGCGGCTGGGATAAGGGCTATGTGACGACCGTTCCAAATTTGGGACGCTTAGGTCCAACCTGATGACTACCGCGACCCCAAGCGTCGGAACTAAGGTGTATCTCCAAGCCGTACGGCGCAAGCATGGTCTAAGGTCTATATCCGGGCCATGACAGATGAACCCTTGCCCATCGTGAGTTCCGTCGGTTCCCACCCCCCCAGGAGAATCAGAATGTCCACAGCCTATAAGCGTCTCGACAAGGATCAAGCGGCGGTATTGCTGGTCGACCACCAGGCCGGCCTGTTGTCGCTGGTGCGTGATATCGAGCCCGACAAATTCAAGAACAATGTCCTGGCACTGGCAGACCTGGCCACGTACTTCAAGCTGCCGACCATCCTGACCACCAGTTTCGAAAGCGGCCCTAATGGCCCGCTGGTGCCGGAGCTCAAGGCACAGTTTCCCGATGCACCCTACATCGCCCGGCCAGGGCAGATCAACGCCTGGGACAATGAAGATTTCGTCAAGGCCGTCAAGGCCACGGGCAAGAAGCAACTGATCATCGCCGGCGTCGTCACTGAAGTGTGCGTGGCCTTCCCGGCATTGTCGGCCATCGAGGCCGGTTACGATGTGTTCGTGGTGACCGATGCCTCGGGCACCTTCAACGAGATCACCCGGCATTCGGCCTGGAACCGCATGTCCAGCGCTGGCGCGCAATTGATGACCTGGTTCGGCCTGGCGTGCGAACTGCACCGCGACTGGCGCAACGACATCGAAGGGTTGGGTACCTTGTTCTCCAACCACATCCCCGACTACCGCAACCTGATCACCAGCTACAACACCCTGACCGCCGGCAAGTAAAACCCTTGCCCGGGGTTGGCTCGCACCCGCCCCGGGCGACTTCACGGAGTGCTCCATGAGCCAATCCAGTGTACGGGCGGTGCAGGACGGCATCCCCTATCAAGTTCAACTCAGTGCTGGCCTGCACCAATGGCTGGCCGATGAAAGTGCGCAACTCGGCGGCCAGGACTCAGGCCCCAACCCCCATCAGCTGCTGCTGTCGGCCTTGGGCGCATGCACGGCGATCACCCTGGCCATGTACGCCCGGCGCAAGGAAATCCCGCTCAAGGGCATCGACGTTCAATTGAGCATCCTCAAGGAAGAAGGGCGCCCGCTGGTGCATACTGAAATCGCCCGCGCGATCACCTTGGAGGGTGAACTCGACGAGGTGCAGCGCCAGCGCCTGCTGGAAATCGCCAACGTCTGCCCGTTGCACAAGCTGCTCAGCGGGACCGTGCAGATCAACAGCGAACTGACCTGAAAGAGCCGCCAACATGAGCAACCAAGAAGCCCATTGTCATTTGTCGACCTCAGCCGATTGCCCGGTCGAAGAGGGGCGTCGGGCCATCCAGCGGGTCGGCGCACGCAGCGCCGAAGTCGGCGGTGGCATTCCCGTCAGCCGCGTCATGCCTTCGCGGCAACGGCGCAAGATCGGCGCCTGGTGTTTTCTCGACCATGCCGGCCCCGCGGTGTTCGAGCGTTCAGGCGGCCTGCGCGTGGGGCCGCACCCGCACATTGGCCTGCAAACCTTTACCTGGATGATCGAAGGGCAAGTGCTGCACCGCGACAGCCTGGGCAACGTCCAGGTGATCCGCCCCGGCCAGGTCAACCTGATGACCGCCGGGCGGGGCATTACCCACACCGAGGAATCCCTGGCCGACGAGCATCACCTGCACGCGGCGCAGCTGTGGATCGCCCTGCCTGAAGCGGACAAAGCCTGTGAGCCGGCCTTCGACCACTACCCCGACTTACCGCTGTGGAATCAGGATGGCCTGCAGATCACCCTGCTGGCCGGCAGCTTCGCCGGCAGGACCGCACCGACCCGGCTCTATTCGCCATTGGTAGGCCTGGACCTGGCCAACCCGAGCGCCATCGACACCGGGTTGGTCCTGAACCCTGCATTCGAATACGGCGTCCTGGTGTTGCAGGGCAGCCTGGAAGTGAACGGCGAACATTTCGCCAGCGATGAACTGGCGTACCTGGGGCGAGGGCTCAAGGATGTGCAACTCAAGAGCGACGGGGCGGTTCGCGCACTGTTGCTCGGCGGCGAACCGTTCGAGGAAGAAATCCTGATGTGGTGGAATTTCGTCGGCCACGACAAACAGGAGATTGCCCAAGCCATGCAGGACTGGAGCGAGGGCAACCTGCAACGCTTCGGCGAGGTGGTGGGTTACGACGGCCCACGCCTGGTGGCACCACCATTGCCGTGGCGCCAGGTCAGCTGACGACGGGCGAACCAGCGGCGGCCAGTGGCCGCCGCATCTGCCACTCTAGAAAATGTAATCGGTGGTCAGGAAGCTGGACTCGCGCCGGCGAATGATCTCGCTGATCAACTCTTTATTGCTCTCCTGGAATTTGGTCGCCACCAGCGTGCGGATCGAGAAGGTGCGCAGCGCGTCATGCACCGACAAGGTGCCCTCGGCCGAGTTCTTGCGCCCATTGAAGGGGTAGGTGTCTGGCCCGCGTTGGCACTGGGCATTGATATTGATGCGGCCGACCTGGTTGGCGAAGGTGTCCACCAGGCGCCCGACCTGGGCCGGGTCGGTGCCGAAAATGCTCAGTTGCTGGCCGAAGTCCGACTCCAGCACGTAATCGATCACCGTTTCCAGGTCGCGGTACGGCACCACGGGCACGACTGGCCCGAACTGTTCTTCCTGGTACACCCGCATGGCCGGATTTACCGGGTATAGCACCGCGGGGTAGAAGAAGGAGCCGCGGGTCTGGCCGCCACCGGGGTTGACGATGCTGGCGCCTTTGTCGATGGCATCGCTGACCAGGCCATTGAGGTAGTCGGTCTTGCCCGGCTCGGGCAGTGGCGTGAGGGCAACGCCGGGTTCCCATGGCATGCCCGGCTTGAGGCTGGCGAGCTTATGGTTGAACGCTTCGATGAAGCGCTCGACCACCTGTTCATGGACGAAGAGGATTTTCAAGGCCGTACAGCGTTGGCCATTGAAGGACAAGGCACCGGTAACGGCCTCGTTGACGGCATTGTCCAGGTCGACTTCGGGCAGCACGATGCCGGGGTTTTTCGCATCGAGGCCCAGGGCCGCGCGCAGGCGATGGGGGCGCGGGTGCAGTTTTTTCAGGTCGCTGGCGGCCTTGTTGGTGCCGATGAAGGCGAAGATGTCGATCTTGCCGCTGGCCATCAGCGCACTGACCGTCTCGCGGCCGCTGCCGTAGATCACGTTGATCACCCCGGCCGGGAAGCTGTCGCGGAACGCCTCGAGCAGCGGACGGATCAGCAGCACGCCGAACTTGGCCGGCTTGAACACCACGGTGTTGCCCATGATCAGCGCCGGGATCAGGGTGGTGAAGGTTTCGTTGAGCGGGTAGTTATAGGGGCCCATGCACAAGGCGACGCCCAACGGCACGCGGCGGATCTGGCCGAGGGTGTCCTGTTCGAGTTCGAAACGGCTGGAGCGGCGGTCCAGTTCCTTGAGGGCGTTGATGGTGTCGACGATGTAGTCGCAGGTGCGGTCGAATTCCTTTTCCGAATCCTTGAGGTTCTTGCCGATTTCCCACATCAGCAACTTGACCACGGCGCCCCGTTGTTCGCGCATGCGCCCCAGGAACGCCTCGACGTGCTGGATGCGCTCGGCCACGCGCATCGTCGGCCAGGCCCCCTGGCCCCGGTCGTAGGCGCGCACGGCGGCGTCCAGGGCGGTGAGGGCGGTTTCGGCGTCCAGCAAGGGCGTGCTGCCGAGGATAACTTGTACATCGCCGTGCTCGCCACTGAGGTAGACCGGGCTGCGCACTGGCGCCAACGGCCCCTGCCAGTGGCGCAGGGTGCCATCGACCAGGTAATCGCGCTGCTCGACGGGCTCGCCAAGGCGATACGGTTCTGGAATGTCGGCAAGGGTTGGGTAAAGCCGAGCAAGAATGTTTTCCACAGCGCGTCCCTCGAATTGTTGTAGGTGAAACGTTTCAGCCAGCATAACCCCATCTTCAGGAAAAACACCACAGCGACTCGATGTTGGCGACCGGCTGCCGATCCAGCGACGTGGTGATAGGCCAGTTCACAAGGCGCACATGACAAAAACACCTCAGCCCCCGTTGCACCGTTTGCGCGCCCGTGGCCGCGCGCCTGCTGCCCCCAGCGTATTTCCCCGGCGCACTGCCGGGCTTGAAGCAGAGACCTACTGGGGAAGCGTCTCGATCGTTGCCGATATCGATCATCTGCTCCTGGCCGCCGGTTACATTTCAGCGAGGTGAGTTCAGTGGCTTGGAAACCTTATGATGAGAGCAACGAGCCAGGGGATGCAGCACTGCCCAGGCTTTGGCAATGCCGGCTCGTAAGCGGGTTGTATTCGCCCTGCTGGAAAATCAGAGCGAATACGCATCAAAGGTTGCTTGAGGGCTTCCCCTGATGGGCTGCAATGGCTCATGTGGGAGCTGCTGGTGCGGCATTCCGATTGCCAGCGATGATATCGATACGCTGCCACTGCAAGAGCCTGTCGCCTGTATCGCCGGCAAACACTCACGCCTTGAACTGCTCCTTGCAATACTCGATAAACAACTGCGCCGGCTTGGTCAGTTGCGCCCGCTTCAGCCAGGCGGCGACCAGGGCCGAACCGGTTACGTCTTCGGCCAGTTCCACGCACACCACTTGCTTGCCATCGTAGGTGCACGTGGAATGGGGCCGGGTCACCAGTACTGAAAAACCGAAGCCCTGGCCGACCATGCCGCGCACCATCTCGATGGAAGGCGAGCTGAACACGATGTTCGGTGTCAGGCCCAGCTCTTCGAAGATACTCACGAAATAGGTGCGGCTCGGCTGCACGTCGAGCAGGATCATCGGCTCCAGCGCCAGGTCGCGCAGGGATACCTGGGCCTGCTGGGCAAAACGGTGCCCCTCCGGCAGCAGGGCATAAGGGCGTTGCGGCGCCATCAAAGGTTCGGTCTCGATGGTTGCGTCCAGGTCGTGTTCATAGAAGATCGCAAGGTCGAAGCGCCCGCCGGTGAGGCCCTGCACCAGTTCTTGCTGCTCGCCGTCCTGCAAGCGAATCTCAACGCCAGGGTAGCGTTCGCGAAACCCCGCGATCAGGCGCGGCAGGTAGAGCGGGGCGACGGTCTCGAAGCAGCCGATGTCGATCTGCCCGCTGACCACGTCATTGTCGGCCAGGGCGTTCTGCTCGAACTCCTTGGACATGCGCAGCAATTCCCGGGCCTTGCGGTAGAAGCGCGCGCCGCTGGGGGTGAGGGACACCCCCTGGGCATGGTGGCGGATGAACAGTTGCACGCCGAAACTCTCTTCCAGCCCCTTGATCGCCGTGGAAATGGACGGCTGGGCGATGTACAGCTTGCGCGAGGCTTCGGCGACGCTGCCGCATTCCACGGTGGTGACGAAGTACTTCAATTGGCGCAGGGTGTAGGAAGCCACGGCAAACCTCGAAGGTGTTCCATTCAAGCGCCTACCTTACCGCGTCGGGGACGCCAGTGGGGCGGTGCCTGCTTCAGATTTTGCGTGGCAGTGAGCATATTTTCCATGGGCTCACGGGTGCATCAGAAGCGGTAGTTGACCCCCAGGGTCAGGGTCCGCCCCGGCGCTGGCTGGCGGCCCCAGGGGCTGGTGTCGATGCCGCGGAAGTAATACTGGCGGTCGAACAGGTTGCTGACACCGGCCGATGCGGTCAGCACACTGTCGTCGACAAGCTTGAACTCGCGCGCAAGCGAGGTGTTCCAGAGCCAGTACGCCGGCAGTTCGCCCACCGACGCACTGGCATTCTCGTCACTGCTATTGGCGGCGTCGGTATAGGCCTCGCTCACGTAGAGGCCATCGATGCCGTAGGTCCAGTGCTCGGCGAAGCGGTAGCGACCATCGAGAATCAACTGGTGCCTGGAGGCGAAGGGCACGTCGTTGTCCTTGAACTGGCCGCTGCGCTGCTTGGCATCGAGATAAGCGTAACCGGCATGCAGGTCGAGGTTGGCGATGGCCAAAGGCGTCCAGAACACTTCGGTCTCGATGCCCTGATGGCGGGTGCTGCCCAGGTTGACGAAGCGGTCAATGGTGGCGTTGTATTCGATCTGGTCGTCGAAGTCGATACGGTACAAACCGGCGTCCACGCGCAGGCCATCCCAGGGGGTGTAGCGCACGCCGGTCTCGTAGTTCCAGGCGATTTCCGCGCCCACCGAGCCTTCCTTGACGATTTGCGTGACCTGCGGCGGTCGCAACGAACGCTGGGCGTTGGCATAGACAAACCAGGCATCGGTGGCCTGGAAGCCAATGGTCAGGCCCGGCAGCCATTCCTCGGAGCGGTTGTCGTTCTTGAAGCCGGTGACGCCGTCGCGGTAGTCCATCGTGGCGTTTTCGTAACGCACACCGGGGGTAATGACCAGGCGGCCATCCATGAGGCTGACGGCGTTGCTCAGGTAAGCGGCGGTGGCTTCGTCGTCGAAGGTCCAGTCGCGGAACACGCTGGTGTTGCCGGTGGCCAGGCTCTGACGGTCGACGCGGTAGTCGATGTCTTCCTTGATGTAGCGTGCACCCAGCAGCCAGGTCTGGCCGACCTGGTCGCCGTCGATGCTCATGCTCAGGCGCGGCTCGCTGCCCCAGACCTTGAAGTCGCGCGGGCCATCCTGTTTGGTGACGGCGGTGCCATCGGGGGTAAAGGGCAGGCCGACCACGAAGTTGCGGTAGCTGTCGTGGGCAAAGTTGGTCCAGCTCAATTCCACTTCGTCGAACGGGCCGAAGGCGCCCAGGCGTTGGGTATAGGTGCCCCAGACGCGGTTGGTGTCGCCCTCGAAGCGGTCCAGGGGGCGGGTCGACTGACGCGGGTCGTCCTTGTAGTCCTGCACGCTGAGGGCGCCGGCCAGGTCCATGTCGGCCTTGTAGCGCTGCACGCCGAAGCTCAGGTCGCGGTCATCGTCGATGTTCCACTGGCCGCGCAGGCGATAGTTCTGGATGTCGGTACTCGAATGCTCGCGGCCGTACTCGCCGGAAATCGTGTTGAGGTCCAGCTGCAAGCCGAAGTTGTCGGTCAGGTAGCCGCCGGTGCCCAGGTAGGTATCGAACAGCTGGCGGCCGGCGGGGGCGAAGGTGGTGCGTTCCTGCAGCGTGGTCTGCCATTGGCTCGGGATCGGCGGGCTGATGAAGTTGATCACGCCGCCGACGTTGTTCGGCCCGTACTGCACGGCGGCGCCGCCACGCACCACATCGATGCGGTCCAGGGTCGCCAGGGTCACCGGGAACAGCGACAAACCGGTCTGCCCATAGGGCGCCAGTGCCAGCGGCACGCCGTCGGCCAGGGCCTGGATTCGCCCGCTGCGGCTTTCATACAAACCACGCACGGAGATCTGCGGCAGGGCGCCGGTGCCGGTTTCGTCGAAGATCTTTATCCCGGGTACGCGCTGCAAGGCATCGTCGATGCCTCGTACGCTCGGTGTCTTGAGCTCGGCCGAATCCACCACGCTACGGCTGCCGGCGTAGGTGCGTACCTCTTCGTCGCTGGCACTGCCCAGCACATCGCCCTTGATGACCATGGGGGCGATGAAGGCGGCTTCGGCCGGTGCTGGTGCGGGCGCAGCCGGTTGTGACGCCGCCGGGATCACGATAAAGGTATGGTCGTCACGCGCCTGGGGCTGCAGGCCGCTGTGGTCGAGCAGACGGTTCAGCGCTTCCTGAGGCGTGTAGCTGCCCTTGAGGGCTGGTGCGGTTTTGCCCTCGGTGACGTCGCTGGCGAAGATGATCTGCACCGACGACTGCCGGGCCAGGGCATTGAGGGCTCTATCCAGGCGACTGCTGGGCAGGTCGAGCTCGATTTTCGGCTGGGCATGGGCCGACAGGGCCAATAACAGGCTGCTGGCGACGACGCTCAGGTGCAACCGCGCAGGGCGCCGGGAATGCTGGGTCACGAAGGGTTTCTCCTGGAAGATGGGGTGTTTCCTGAAGTAGCCGTCGTGAGCCAGGCAAAACCCTACCTCATCCTGCAATTATTTTTTCAAAGGCTTGCGCCGCACGTGCACGGTGCCGTCGGCGTCGGTCGACAGGCTCAGGGGCAAGATGCTCGGCAACAAGGCGAGCAGGCCATCGGCATCGGTGCTGTCGAAAACCCCGGAGATCGACAATTTCGCCAGGCTCGGGTCATCCAGGCGGATGGGCGGCGCGTGGTAGCGCTGGATCACGTCGAGCGCCTCGGCCAGTGACGTCTGCTCGAAGACCAGGCGGTTGTCCTTCCAGGCAATCGCCGCCTCGACATCCACGGCCACCGGCGGCAGGGCGTGGCCCCGACGGGCGTCGACCTGTTGGCCCGGGGCCAGCTCGACGTGGCGTTGGCCGTCGGCCGCACCGTGCACGCTGACCCGGCCGCGCACCAGGGTGACGCGCACGTTGTCCTTGAAGCTGTTGACGCTGAACAAGGTGCCCAGCACTTTCACCTCGGTCGCGTCGGCGCTGACCAGGAATGGCCGTATCCAGGCGCGCGACACATCGAACAATGCCTGGCCGGCTTGCAGTTCGACACGCCTGGACAGCAGGTGCCAGCTGACGGTGACGCGGGTATTGCTGTCCAGGGTCAGATGACTACCGTCGCTCAGGGCAACACGGCGTGTTTCGCCCACGACGCTGCTGTAGCGCTCCTGCCGATAGGCCGGGTCGGTCCAGCCCAGGCCTGCCACCACCCCTGCCAGCAGCAGGGCGGCGCCGAGGGCCTTGAGTTTGCGCCGGGGCTTGGGCTCGGGCAGGGGGAAGCGCTCGCGCAAGGCCTCGCGGTGACGGGCCAGGGCGTCGTCTTCGCGGGCGAATGGCGGGTCCTGGCGAGGTGTCTGGCTCATTGCACGCACTCTGCTTCCACTGGCCGTTCAAGATGCGCCCGGCAGGCGGCCATCCCCAGGCGCAGGTGCTTTTCCACGGTCTTGAGCGACACGCCCATGCGCGTCGCGACATCGGCCTGGGGCACCCCGTGGATCTTGTGCATGACAAACACCATCTGGCAACGCGCAGGCAGTTGGGTTATTGCCTCGCACAGACGTTCGAGCTCGCGCCCGGCCTCGTAATGGCGTGCGGGCTGGGGGGCGGCGCAGGCCACGTCCGGCAGTTCGGGCAGGGCCACCACCCAGCCCTGGCGCCGATGTTCCCGGCGATAGAGGCTCAGCGCCTGGTCATGGGAAATCTTGCGCAGCAACGCCAGGGG
>RCUR01000462.1_pt1 | contig 14359 bp, 13 predicted proteins | sample 2166151 | NCBI WGS metagenome assembly RCUR01 (sample SAMN09932785, study PRJNA488358) | compost metagenome | isolation source: compost soil in an enriched community | place: Germany: Experimental Botanical Garden
GTCTCGCTGACCAAGCGCGAGGACGGCAGTCAGGGCGTGATGCCGCACTTCATCGACCGCGCCAAGCCGGGGGTGATCGCGGTGACCCGCCATGGCAAGCGCTTCACCAACGAGGCCAACTCCTACCACGACTATGTGCAGGCGATGGTCAAGGCCTGTGAGCATGAGGATGAAGTCGCCTCCTGGCTGATCTGCGACCACCGCACCCTGCGTCGTTACGGTCTGGGTTGCGTTGCACCTTTCCCGTTGCCGATCGGTCGCCATCTGAAGTCCGGCTACCTGCTCAAGGGGCGCACTCTGGCGCAACTGGCCAGTACCGCGGGCATCGATGCCAAGCAACTGGTGCAGACGGTGGAGAACTTCAATCGTCAGGCGCGTACCGGTCAGGATCTCGAGTTCGGCAAGGGCTCGAAGGCCTACAACCGCTACCAGGGCGATGCCTACCACGCCCCGAACCCCTGCGTGGCGCCGATCGAGAACGGCCCGTTCTATGCCGTGAAGATCGTCCCTGGCGATATCGGCACCTATGACGGCATCCCGGTCGACCGCCACTCGCGCGTGCTGGGTGCCGACAAGCAGCCGATTGCCGGCCTCTATGCGGTCGGCAACGACGCCACCAGCATCATGGGCGGTAACTATCCGGGGGCGGGTATCACCCTTGGCCCGGCATTGACCTTCGGCTACGCCGTGGGCATGCACCTGAGTCAGGCAGGGCAAGTAAGGGAAATCAAGGACGCGAAAAAAGTGTCCTGATCAGGGTTATCCCGACCGGTTGCCTTGGCAGCTGCCGGTTGGGTTTACAAAGCCGGGTCGGAGTTGTCGCCCGGTCGTAGCGCTAGTGTCTCCACTACAACTACAAGAAGGCAAAAGCATGTTCAAAAACAACAAGAAAGTATTCTCTGCTGCAGCTGTCGGCATGCTGTTCACCGGCCATGCCTTGGCTGCTGACGATGTAACCCTGCGTTTCGCCCACTGGCTGCCCGATCAGCATCCGCTGGCACAGCACAGTTTCCCCGACTGGGCGAAATCGATTACCGAGGCTTCGGGCGGCACCATCAAGTTCGAGTTCTATCCGGCGCAGCAACTGGGTGCGGCCAAGGATCACTACGATATGGCCCGCGATGGCGTGGCGGATGTCACCTGGGTCAATCCGGGCTACCAGCCGGGTCGCTTCCCGGTTCTGGGGGCGGTCGAGTTCCCCTTTATCTTGACGGATGGCGATAAGGGCAGTGCAGCGGTACATGGGTGGTATGCACCCTATGCCAAGCGCGAGATGAAAGATGTGAAGGTGTGCATCACCCACGTCAACACCCCGGGTACCCTGCACTCGAAAACCAGGATCAGCGCCCCCGAGGACTTGAAGGGGCTGAATATTCGCGCCTCCAACGCATCGGTGGCCACTTATATCACCAAGATGGGCGGCGCCAATGTCCAGGTTGCCGCACCTGAGGCGCGTGACGCTCTGGAGAAGGGCTCGGCAGACGCCATCTTCTATCCGAATGGCTCCTTCTGGCTGTACAACCTGGATGAGGTGGCGAAGTACCACGTCGATCTGCCGCTCTATACCAACGCGGCGACGGTAGTCATCAACAAGGCAGCGTACGAGGGGATGAACGTCGAGCAGAAGGCGGTCATCGATGCCCATTGCACCGCCGAGTGGGCCGAGCGTCTGGCCAAACCCTGGAATGAGTTCGAGATGGCTGGCCTTGATCGCCTGCGTGCCGACTCCAAGCAGATCATGGTCAAGCCTTCCGAGGCAGAAACCCAGGCCTGGATCAAGAATGGTGAGTCTCTCCGTGAAGCATGGGCCGAGCGCGTCAACAAGCAGGGTTATGACGCCGGTAAGGTCTGGAGTGATCTGATTGCCAGCTTGAAAAGTCATTCCTCTGCGTTCGAGTAAAAATAACCAAAAAGTCTGAACTGGCCTCCTGTGCCGGGAGGCCGGTTTTCCGTCAGTTGCTGGCGGGGAGGGTGGCCTTGTGCAATTTTTCGATTTGATAGATAGAACTGCCAAGAAAATCGAGACCGTTTCCGGTGTGATGCTGGGACTTATGACTGTCCTGATTTTTCTCACGGCAATGGTGCGCTACCTCATGCCGTTCACACTGCCGGATGGCTACGACATATCGCGCTTGCTGTTGGGAATTTCCGTGCTGTGGGGTCTGGCAGCGGCTTGTTGCCATAATGAAAATATCAAGGTTGATATCTTTTGTTCGGTGCTGAGTCCCTGGGCCCGGCGCAAGGTGGATATATTCGCCGAGTCTCTGGTGTTCTGTTTTGTAGTGCTGTTCGCCTGGAAATTGTTTGGCACGGTGGAAAAGACCTATCTCTCCAATGAGGAAACCTTCGATCTGGGCCTGGCCATCTGGCCGGCCTATGCATTGGCCTGGCTCGGTGTGCTGGCTGCAGCACTGATGGCTTTGCTGAGGCTGATGCGTTTGATTATTTCCGGTGAAGAAAGCGATTGCCTGCGTCAGAAAGAAGAAGGGAGCAATTACTATGAGTGAGCGCGATATCATTGCGATCATTGGCTTTATCTCCCTTTTTGCCCTGATGTTGCTGAGGGTGCCGGTGGGTATTGCCATGAGCCTGGTGGGGGTTGGCGGCTTCGCCGCTGTGGTGGGCATTGATCCGGCGCTGAATCTGCTGGCTATGTCACCCCTGCGGGCGGTGACCAACTACGAACTGAGCGTGATTCCCATGTTCGTGCTGATGGGTGTGTTCGCCACGGCCAGCGGCATGAGCAGCGAGCTGTTCCGCTCGGCCAACGCCTGGTTCGGCGGCCGGCGCGGCGGGCTGGGCACGGCGACCATCGCCAGTTGCGCCGGCTTCTCGGCGATCTGCGGTTCGTCGGTTGCCACCGCGGCCACCATGACCAAGATCGCCCTGCCGGAAATGCGCCGGCTGGGTTACTCCGACAGCCTGGCTACCGGGATGATCGCCGCGGGCGGCACCCTGGGCATCCTGATTCCGCCGTCGGTGATCATGGTGGTCTACGCCTTCATCACCGAGCAGGACGTCGGCAGGCTGTTCATCGCGGGTGTCATTCCCGGCTTGATCGCGGTGCTGATGCACATGACGGTGATCTGGCTGATTGGCTATTTCCGGCCAGGGACCGTGCCGGCCGGGCAGAAGACCAGCTGGACGGAGAAATTCGCCTCCCTGCGCGGCACCTGGGCCATTGCGCTGGTCTTCGTCGCCATCATCGGCGGTATCTATCAGGGCATCGTCACGCCGACCGAGGCCGCAGCACTGGGTGCGGTGGTCACCCTGATCATCGGTTTCGTCCGCAGGAGCCTGACCTGGCGTGGAACCCTGACTTGCCTGGTCGACGCGCTGAAGACTTCGGTGTCCATCTATACGGTGATCATCGGTGCGTTGCTGTTCGGCTACTTCCTGACCGTTACCCAGACTCCGCAGAAGGTGGCCGACCTGCTGGTCGGCCTGGGCCTCGGCCCGATGGGCACGCTGGCGCTGATCCTCAGCTTCTTCATCCTGCTCGGCTGCGTGCTGGAGTCGATGGCGATGATGATCCTGCTGGTGCCGATCGTGTTCCCGGTGATCGTGCACTTCGGTTTCGACCCGATCTGGTTCGGCATCATCATGGTGGTGGCGGTGGAACTGGGCCTGATCACGCCGCCGGTGGGCATGAACCTGTTCGTCATCAAGTCGGTGGCCCCCGATACCAATCTGGTCCAGATCATGCGCGGGGCGTTTCCCTTCGTGCTGATGGATATCGTCCGCCTGGTCCTGCTGGTCGCCTTCCCCATGCTGGTGCTCTATCTGCCCTCGCAGATGGGCTGAGGCAATTTGCTAGGAAACGAGGTGTTGAGATGAAAGTTGCCTTGATAGGTGCAACCGGCAATGTCGGTGGCGTTCTGCTGGAGGAGGCTCTTGGCCGCGGCCATCAGGTCACAGCGATTGCCCGGCATGCCGCAGCGCTGGCGCCCCGTCCGGGGTTGACGGTGGCCGAGTTGGACGTTGCCGATATGGCGTCGTTGAGCGAAGTGCTGCGCGGACACGATGCGGTGATCAGCAGCGTGCGTTTCCTGCAACTCTCTGCAGCGACCTTGCTGGCGCCGGTGCGAGCCAGCGGGGTAGGGCGTTTGCTGGTCGTGGGTGGTGCTGGAAGCCTGCAATTGCCTGATGGCAGCCGGCTGGTGGACAGCCCGAGCTTCCCTGCGGTCGCTCGCGCCGAGGCGCTGGCCGGTTGCGAGTTTCTTGCCGCGCTGGCCAGCCAGTCCGAGCTGAGCTGGACCTTCATTGCGCCATCGGCGCAGTTTGCCCGCGGCGAGCGAACCGGCCGCTATCGCCTGGGCCTGGATCGCCTGCTGGTGGACGAGCAGGGCAAGAGCTGGATCTCGGTGGAGGATTTCGCCATTGCCCTGCTGGATGAACTGCAAAGAGGCCGCCATCCATCCCAGCGCATCACGGTCGGTTATTGAGCAGTCCCTGAACCCAAGCAAATACCTTGCGTAGCCACGGTGTAGCGCCAGTCCCTGCTTATGGGCTGGCCCGTCGAAAACAATAAGGAAGCAATCATGACTCAGCAAAACCAAACCCTGTTCTCCCTGGCGGGCAAACTGATCCTGATCACCGGTGCCGCACGCGGCAACGGCGAAGCGGTCGCCAGAGGCGTTTCCGCTCTCGGGGCTAAGGTGGTAGTGGTGGACATCGACGGCGAAGGTGCCGCCAACACGGCTGCCTCCATCCGTGCCTCCGGCGGCGAGGCTTGGGGCTTCGCCCTGGATGTGAGCGACCGCGCTGCCTGTGAAGGTCTGGCGGAAATGGTTGCTGCAGAGATCGGCGAGATCGACGTGCTGGTCAACAACGCCGGCCTGCTCAAGCGCGTGCCCTTCGCCTCTCCGGAAGCCTGCGATGCGCTGTCCATCACCCTGTCGGTGAACGTCCATGGTCCGTTCAACGTGACCCAGGCCTTCCTGCCGGCACTGAAAAGCACCCGCGGCAACGTGATCAATGTGGCCTCGATCCAGTCCTTCGTCGCCGCCACTACTGCGCCGACCTATGCCATTTCCAAGGGCGCCGTAGCGCAGTTCACCCGTACCCTGGCAGCCGAGCTGGCCGATGACGGCATCCGCGTCAACGCGGTTGCTCCGGGCATGTTCGCTACTGCCATGTCGGCCAGCACCCGCGGTAACGAACAGGCACTGGCCAGCTTCCTCCAGCACGTGCCGATGAAGCGTGCTGCCGATCCGAGCGAGCTGATCGGGCCGATCGCCTTCCTGGCTTCGCCGGCCGCCAGCTATGTCACCGGCGTGGTGCTGCCGGTAGACGGTGGCTATCTGGTCTCCTGATGGTCCGGATTGGCTATCCAGCCCGGCCTTTGCATGGGCACTCCGTGAAGGCCGGGTAGAGGAGAACACGCATGAACTCAACAAGGATGGCGACGAGTTCGCCGGCAAGGTGGCGCAGGCTGCCAAGCTCTGCGCGCATCCTTCGTGACCGGCAGTTGCTACATGGCCGACGGGGGCTATACAGTGCGCTGACCTCGCGACCCTGGCTGAAGCTTCAGACAGGGGCAGCGTGTAGACAACATCGACACCGGCCCCGGCCGGTGTTGTTTTTTGGAAAGGGAACCGATGAAGGCGACGCAGAGAGGGATTCAGAGTGTCGAGGTGGCGGGACAGATCCTGCAGACGGTGGTCGCTCAGGCACGCCCGCTGACACTCAAGGAGATTGCAGAGCTGGTGGATACGCCTGCGGCGCAGGTATTCACCTACCTGGTCAGCCTGACGCGAGTCGGCCTCCTCAAGCGTAACCCCTTTACCCAGGAGTTCGAGCCGGGGCCTCTGTCCTTCCGGCTCGGGGTTGCCGCATTGCACAACCTGCCCAAGGTGCGCGAAGCCATGCCGGTCGCCGACGAGCTGGGTCGCCGTCTGGGGCTGAACGTGTTTCTCGCGGTATGGAGCAGGCACGGCCCGACCGTGGTGCGCTACATCGAGCACGGCATGGTGCTCAATATCGGCTTTCGTCTGGGTACCATCATGTCGCTGACGCGCACCGCGACCGGTCGGCTGTTTTCGGCCTTCCAGCCCCAGGCGCTGTGCGAGGAGGTGATCGCCAACCAGACCTTCACCCGCGACAGCCTGGATGCCTTCCGCTCCGGCCAGTTCCAGCAGGACCTGACGGAGATCCGGGCCCAGCGCCTGTCGATGGCGCTGGGCTATCCGACGCCTTCGGTGTCCGCCTTCTCCGCACCGATATTCGATGCCGAGGGACGCCTGCTGCTGGCGCTGAGCGTCTTCTCGTCAGCCACCAGCTTCGATGAGGGGCGCATCGCCGAGGTGACCGAAGCGATACGTCTGGCAGCCGACGGCCTGTCGGCCCAACCCTGAGTCGGGAGCGCGAGCATGAGCGAACAGAACGAAGAAAAGCAGCAGCGTGGCATTCAGTCGGTGGAGGTCGCCGCCGAGCTGCTGGAGGCGTTGATCGGCTTTGGCGGGGCGGTATCGCTGAAGGACTTTGCTGCGGCGGTGGGCATGAGTTCGGCGCGGGCCTTCCCCTACCTGGTGAGCCTGGTGCGCGCCGGACTGGCACACAAGGATGAGGCGACCGGGCTCTACGAGCCGGGCCTGCTGTCGCAGGAGCTGGGCATCCTCGGTCTGCACTATCTGAACCCGCTGGACGAGGCGGAGGTGGTGGTCAGAGAGCTGGCCGGCGCGACCGGGCATGCCGTGGCGCTCAGCGTCTGGGGCGCCCTGGGGCCGACGGTGGTGCGGATGGAGGAGTCGCGCTACAGCCTGTACTCGGAAATCCGCCTGGGCTCGGTCATGTCCTTGGTGAACTCCTCGATCGGCCGGGTCTTTTCGGCCTGGATGCCGCAGGCCATCGTCGAGGGAGCGCTGGCACAGGAGGGTGTGCGGGCAGCCGGGCGTAGTCTGAGCGCGGCCGAGCGCAAGAGATTCATCGACGGGCTGGCGACGATCCGCAGCCAGGGCATGGAGGTTCGCCAGGATGCGCCGATGCCTGGGCTGAGCGCGATGAGCGCGCCGGTGTTCGGTCTCAGCGGCGAGATGGCCTTCGCGCTGACGTTGTTCGACGAAACCCCGGCGATGGACCTCGCACTCGATGGCCAGACGGCACAAGAGCTGCGGCGCAGGGCTGGCGAGTTGTCCATGCGGCTGGGGCATTTCGGCCAGTAACGCGGCACACCCAACAGCGGAACGTAAAGCGCGGCCAGCTCCCTTGCGGAGCTGGCCGCTGTCGTTTCAGGCCTGTTCCGGCAGCGCGGGCGGCAGTAGCTGGAAGTTGTCGGTGATGCGCGAGTACATGCCGGGGCCGATCAGCCGGCCGATCGGGTTCAGGCGCGCCATGTCGATATGCTTGCGCTCGTCGATCACGTCCTCACGGCAGTGCACCTGTACCACCTCGCCGATCACCACGTGGTAGGGGCTGTTGCCCAGTTCGAGGATCTGCACCAGCTTGCATTCGAACTGTACCGGCACATCGACGATGCGCGGCGGCTGGATGCGCACCGAGGGGGCCGTGGTGAAGCCGGCCAGTTCGATCTCGTTTACGCCGGCCGCGTACTCCGGCACGCACAGGTTCATCTTTTCGATATTCGCCTCGTCGACCACGTTGACGACGAACTCGCCGGTCGCCCGCACGTTGACCAGCGTGTCCTTTTCCTGGCCCTTCTTGGCGCCCTGGTTGGGGCCGACGCTGAACATCAGCATCGGCGGATCGATGCTGATGTAGTTGAAGGCGCTGAAGGGGGCGGCGTTAGGCCCCAGCGGTCCATCGGTGGAAACCAGGGCGATGGGGCGGGGGATGATGGTGCTGGACAGCAGTTTGTACTGATCGGCCCAGCCCAGCTCGCTGGTGTCAAAGCTCACCGACTGCTGAGCCGGGGATGCGCTGCCTGCGTTACTGCTCATGGTGTCGTTCTCCAGGTGTGCGGTGATTGTCGACTTCCTTGGTCTACTATTGCATATTGACAAAGTTATTTGCAAAAGCGTAATTTTGGTTTGTGCCAGTCCGGCAGTCCCAGGCTGCCACCGTCCGGATCAGGAGGATGTCCATGCAGTTCATGTGTTTCCTGAAAGCGCGCCCCGAAAGAACCGGAGCCTTCCGCCAATGGTTTCTCGAGTCCCTTGCGCCTCGTTTGCTGGAGATGGCGCCGGTGCCGGTACAACGGCTGATCGTCAATCTTGCGGATTGCCCGCCTGCTGGCTTTGCCATCTATGGCGGTGCGGAGGTGACGGTCGGGCCGCAGTACGAGGTGATCCTGCAGGTCTGGTGCGAGTCCGGCGCCGACTTCGAGCGGCTGCTCGCGGTTGGCGAGGCCGAGTTGCAGGAATGGGTGGAGGTGCTGCACTGCTATCGCATCACCGAGACGGAGGTCCTGCACAAGCCCGACTTGCTGGTGGGCAAGCCCACACCGGGCTACAAGCTGCTGCGCGGGTTGTTCTTCCACGAGGACATGCCCGATAGCGCGGTCCAGCGCAGCTGGGAACGTCACCAGCATCTGGCGGTGAAGGTGCATGTCGGTCTGGCGCGCTACGTGCGGCACTGGGTCGACGAGGTTCTCTCGGCGGACGCGCCCGCCATTCGCGGCTTGTCGGAGCTGCATTTCCCCAGCGAGGAGGCCCTGCTGGAACGCTATTTCGACTCGCCCCGTGGACAGGAAGAAATCCTGCACGACATCGGGCATTTCATCGGCGGCGGGACCCACAGGTTCTTTGCCAGGGAGCATGTACTGAAGCCGGCCTGAGCGCCGCGTTGAGCAGCATCAGGGATGAGTACGAATATTTGAAATCCCCCCCTTGCCTTGGGTGCGGCACTAAACAAATACAAGAGAGACAACAATGAAGACTCAAACCCTGAGCTACCCGGTTGGCGGAGGCCTGGCTGTCAGCCCTGACGCTGCGCAAGAGCTGTTCCGCAAGGTGCTCTGGCGCCTGCTGCCCATCCTTTTCGTGGCCTACTTCTTCTCCTTCCTCGACCGGGTCAACATCGGCTACGCCAAGCTGCAAATGCAGCCGCTGCTGGGCATCACCGAAACCCAGTACGGACTGGCCGCCGGCATCTTCTTCCTGGGCTACGCCCTGTTCGAGATTCCCAGCAACCTGCTGCTGGACAAGATCGGTGCACGTAAGACGCTGACGCGCATCATGGTGCTGTGGGGCATCACCTCGGCGATGACCATGTTCGTCACCACCGCCAGCCAGCTGTATGTGCTGCGCTTCCTGCTCGGCGTGTTCGAGGCCGGCTTCTTCCCCGGCGTCATCCTCTACCTGAGCTACTGGTTCCCCAGCTACCTGCGCGGTCGCGTCACCTCGATCCTGCTGCTGGCTACCCTGACCGCCCCGATCCTGGGCGGCCCCGTTTCAGGGCTGATTATGCAGAACATGGGCGGGATCAATGGTTGGGCCGGCTGGCAGTGGATGTTCCTGCTCGAGGCGCTGCCGATCATCTTGGTGGGCGTGGTCTGCTTCCTCTGTCTGAGCGACAAGCCCGAAGGTGCCAGCTGGCTCTCGGCCGGGGAGCAGCAGCTGCACGAGCAGATCATGCGCAAGGACCGCGAGTCCCACGGGCACGACGATGGGCACGGGCGTGATGCCATTCTCTCCGCCCTGATCGATCCGCGTGTCTACCTGCTGGCTCTGTTGGCCTTCAGCGCCTACTGCGGTTCCTATGCCTTCAATTTCTGGCTGCCGACCATGATCCAGCAGATGGGCATCAAGGACGTGTCGCAGATCGCCTTGTACGCGGTGATTCCCTTCTCCATGGCCGCCATGGGCATGCTGCTGGTGGGACGCAGCTCCGACCTGCGCCGCGAACGCCGCTGGCACTATGCCCTGAGCATGCTGTTTGCGGCCGTGATGCTGGCGGTGGCCAGCCAGTGGCAGGGTTCGCTGCTGACCTCGCTGTTGCTGCTGGGGTTGGCCGGATTCGGCTTCAGCGGCGGAGTCACCGTGGCGTGGTCGCTGCCGGCGACCTACCTGAAGGGCAAGGCGGCGCCCGCCGGTATCGCCATGGTCAGCTCGCTGGCCACCCTCAGCGGCTTCGCCGCGCCTTGGCTGATCGGCTACACCCGCGACCTTACCGGAAGTAGCAGTGCTGGACTGATCACCATCGGCGGCGTGATGTTGTTGTCCGCCCTGGTGATGATCTTCCTGGTCCCGCAGAGCGCCGTCCATGTGGGGGCCCGCGAGGACTGAGCATCGGTCCGCAGTTGGTCTATTCCGCTTCTAGCTAGCCCATTCCATTGGCTCGACAGGCTATCTCCCTTTCAAGGGGGATGGCCTGTTTTTGTCTTTTTTCGATGAATTTCTATTCGCTCTCTTGTCGGTGAGAAGTTTTTAAATTTTGTATTGGCAAATAAATTTGTTTATGGATAATTTGAATGGCGTCTGCGGCGAGGCTCTGCCGATGCTTTTCCCGCGTAGGGCAGGTGGAACGGCGACATGCGTCCGATCACGTCACCTGACCCGGCTCCAACAACAAGAAAGGGACACCATGAAAAAATTTCCGCTCAATCTCGCGGCGCTTCCCCTGCTGAGCGCCATTGCCATTGCTTCCGGCACCGCTCAGGCCAATCAGGCTGACGCCAAGGGCTTCATCGAAGACGGTCGTCTGGATGTGCTCAATCGGAACTTCTACTTTCACCGCGATCTGCGTAACGGCACCTTCAACTCGGCGGGCCGCAACCGCTTCAAGCCGATTGCCGAGCGCAACGGTTACCGTGAGGAGTGGGCGCATGGCGTGATGGCGCAATACACCTCCGGCTTCACCCAAGGCACCATTGGCTTCGGCCTGGATGCGCATGCCTTTCTGGGGCTGAAGCTGGACAGCGGTGGTGGCCGCACCGGTACCAACCTGCTGGCCGTGGATACCGAGGGTCACCCCGAGGATGCCTATTCCGAGCTGGGCGGCTCGGTGAAGGCGCGGGTCTCCAAGAGCGTACTGAAGTACGGTGCCCAGATGCCCGCCGCCCCGGTCTTCGCCGTGAGTACCGTGCGCCTGCTCCCGGCCACCGCGACCGGCTGGACCCTGAGTGTCAACGAGATCGCCGATCTGAACCTCGACTACGGCCGCTTCACCTCGGTCAATGGTGTCGACTCCACCAACAGCGACGGCGAACTGACCACCGACTACGCCGTCGGCATCACCTCGAAGAAGGTCGACTACCTGGGGGCCAACTACAAGTTCAGCAACGATCTGAGTGCCAGCCTGTACGGCTCCGAGCTGGAAGACGTCTGGCGCCAGTACTACGCCAATGCCAAGTACCGTCTGCCGCTGGCCACCGGGCAGGCGCTGAGCTTCAACCTCACCGGCTATCACACGCAGGATCATGGGCAGAGCCTGGGCGGCGAGATCGACAACACCTCCTGGTCATTGCTCACCAGCTATATCCTGGGTGGACATACCTTCACCGTGGGCTACCAGAGCCTGCATGGCGACGAACCGCTGGACTGGGTCGGTTTCGGCAGCATGGGTGGCAACGTCGCCATCGGCAACGCCGCGCAATTCGCCACCTTCACCGAAGCCAACGAGAAGTCCTGGCAGCTGCGTTATGACCTGGACATGGTCGCCTATGGCGTGCCGGGGCTGAGCTTCATGGCGCGCTATATCCGCGGCGACGACATGGACAACGCCGACAGCAACAACGCTCGCTACACAGCGCGGCATGTGTACGACACCAGCAAGGACAACAAGCACTGGGAGCGCGACCTGGAGGTCAAGTACGTCATCCAGAGTGGCCCGGCGAAGAATCTGTCCATGCGCGTGCGCCATGCCACCCACCGCAGCACTACCGGCTATCGCTATACCGATATCGATGAAGTTCGCGTCATCGCCGAGTATCCGCTTAACGTGTTCTAAGTCATCTAACGGGGACGACTGAAACACGGCAACTTGGCTCTTCCGCCTGGCAGCGAGAGGTAACTCATTTGGAGAGCAGGGGTAGCACTTGTCGGGGCTACCCTTTTTTTTGCCTATGGCTTTTGCATTGCTCGTGGCAGAAGCTCGGCTATTCAGGTCGAGGGTCAGATATATGCACGGTACAGGGAGCAGCTTGAGGGTCCACTTGGCCCTGATGGCACTCATGGTGGTCTGGGGGCTGAACATCTCGGTGGTCAAGCAGTTGACCGGCATGCTCGATGTCATGCTGGTGGCCAGTGTGCGCATGGTCCTGGCGGCAGTAGCGCTGGTGGTCTTGCTGTACTGCTGCAGAGGCCGTTTTCCTCGCTGGCGGGGACGCACCCTGTTGCTGGGATTGCTCTGCGCCTTTCTGATGGTCTATGCCAATCAGGTGCTTTTTGCCGCGGGGATGGAGCGCACCACAGCTACCAATGGTGCCTTGATCATGGCGCTTTCCCCGATGATTTCCGGGCTGCTGGAGGCCATGATATTTCGCAAGCGCCTCACAGTGCCCTACATGGCTGGGGTTTTGCTGGCATTTGGAGGCGTTGCCTTGGTGATTCTCAATCGGCCGGGGGCTGGCTGGTCTGGTGTCGCCGCCGGCGACCTCCTGATTCTGGCTTCCATATCCTCCTTCGCCTGTGGCGGGGTGATAGTGCAGCGCCTGGCGCGCAACAGCAGCCCATTGGCCATTGGTGGTTTTCTGCATGTGCTGGGAGCCTTGCTGCTGACGGCTCATGCCGGCGTCACGGTGGACGAGGCACTCCCCGCGCTAGTGGCGCTGAGTGGCTTGGGCTGGGGGTTTTGTCTGTTTTCCGGCGTGCTGGCCACGGCCATGGGGGCCGTGGTGTGGGGGCGCAGTATCGCTGCGCTGGGCATTGGCCAGGCGGCCGTCTATCTGGCGTGGATCCCGGTATTCGGGGTGGGCTTCGCCGCGTGGCTGCTCGATGAGCCGCTGACGTACTGGCATTTCATCGGCGTGGTGGCGGTGCTGGGGGGGACGCTGCTCAGCAGTGCGCGTGGCGCTGCAGAGACTGCTCCGGGGCGGGCCGCCGGGAAAGCGCTCGATTGCACTCCGGGGATCGTCGATGGACGCGGCCGGAGCAGGCCATGCTCCTAGGCATCCACCTGCGCGGGAGCAACGTTGAGCGTCTTTTTCAGGCGCTCCAGAGGGAAGGGTGGAGCGGAGAAACGGCCGCGCCGCGCCATGTGGGGAGGCATGGCGCGGCGCGGCCGGTGTTGCCCGGTCAGTCGAACACGATGCCCTGGGCCAGCGGCAGTTCGCGCGAGTAGTTGACGGTGTTGGTCTGCCGGCGCATGTAGGCCTTCCAGGCGTCCGAGCCGGATTCGCGGCCGCCGCCGGTTTCCTTCTCGCCACCGAAGGCGCCGCCGATCTCCGCGCCGCTCGGGCCGATGTTGACGTTGGCGATGCCGCAGTCGCTGCCGGCCGCGCTCTGGAAGGCCTCAGCCTCACGCACATCGAGGGTGAAGATGCACGAGGACAGGCCCTGCGGCACTTCGTTGTTCAGGCGCAGCGCCTCGTCGAAGTCACGGTAGGTCAGCACGTAGAGGATCGGCGCGAAGGTCTCGTGGCGCACCACCTCGCTCTGTGCCGGCATCTCCACCAGCGCCGGGGTGACGTAGAAGGCGTCCGGGTAACTGTCGGCCAGCTGACGCTCGCCGCCGAACACCTGGCCGCCCTCGTCACGGGCTTTTACCAGGGCGTTCTGCATGGACTCGAAGGCCTGCTTGTCGATCAGCGGGCCGACCAGGTTGCCCTGCAGCGGGTGGCCGACGCGCACCTTGGCGTAGGCGGCCTTGAGGCGGCTGACGATCTCGTCCTTGACCGACTCGTGAGCGATCAGGCGGCGCAGGGTGGTGCAGCGCTGGCCGGCGGTGCCGACGGCGCTGAACAGGATGGCGCGCACGGCCATGTCCAGGTCGGCGCTCGGCGTCAGGATCATCGCGTTGTTGCCGCCCAGTTCGAGGATGCAGCGACCGAAGCGGGCGGCGACGCGCGGGGCGACTTCGCGGCCCATGCGGGTGCTGCCGGTGGCGCTGACCAGCACCACGCGCGGGTCTTCGACCAGGGCTTCGCCGGCATCGCGGTCGCCGACGATCAGCTGGCTGAGGCCGGCCGGGGCGTCGCCGAAGGCCTTGAGCGCCTTGTCGAACAGCGCCTGGCAGGCGAGGGCGGTCAGCGGGGTCTTTTCCGACGGCTTCCACACCACGGCGTTGCCGCAGACCAGCGCCAGGGTGGCGTTCCACGCCCACACGGCGACCGGGAAGTTGAAGGCGCTGATCACGCCGACCACGCCCAGCGGGTGCCAGGACTCGCGCATGTGGTGGCCCGGACGCTCGGAGGCGATGGTCAGGCCGTACAGCTGGCGCGACAGGCCGACGGCGAAGTCGCAGATGTCGATCATTTCCTGCACTTCGCCCAGGCCTTCCTGGGTGATCTTGCCGGCTTCCC
>RCUR01000463.1_pt1 | contig 14346 bp, 16 predicted proteins | sample 2166151 | NCBI WGS metagenome assembly RCUR01 (sample SAMN09932785, study PRJNA488358) | compost metagenome | isolation source: compost soil in an enriched community | place: Germany: Experimental Botanical Garden
CGCCCGGGCCGTTGACCACGCAGCCGATCACCGCCACGTCGAGCGGCACCAGCAGATCCTCGACGCGCTGCTCCAGCTCGTTCATGGTCTTGACCACATCGAAGTTCTGCCGCGAGCAGCTCGGGCAGGCGATGAAGTTGATGCCGCGCGAACGCAGGCGCAGCGACTTGAGGATGTCGAAGCCGACCTTGATCTCCTCGACCGGATCGGCGGCCAGCGACACGCGGATGGTGTCGCCGATGCCCTCGGCGAGCAGCATGCCGAGGCCCACCGCCGACTTGACGGTGCCCGAGCGCAGACCACCGGCTTCGGTGATGCCCAGGTGCAGCGGCTGTTCGATCTGCGCGGCGAGCAGGCGGTAGGCGGCGACGGCCATGAACACGTCGCTGGCCTTGACGCTGACCTTGAAGTTCTGGAAGTCCAGGCGGTCGAGATGCTCGACGTGGCGCAGGGCGGATTCGACCAGCGCCTCCGGAGTCGGCTCGCCGTACTTCTTCTGCAGGTCCTTCTCCAAGGAGCCTGCGTTGACGCCGATGCGGATCGGGATGCCCTTGTCGCGGGCGGCATCGACCACCGCGCGCACGCGGTCCTCGCGGCCGATGTTGCCCGGGTTGATGCGCAGGCAGTCGACACCCAGTTCGGCGACGCGCAGGGCGATCCGGTAGTCGAAGTGGATGTCGGCGACCAGCGGCACCTGCACCTGCTGCTTGATGCGGCCGAAGGCTTCGGCGGCGTCCATGTCCGGCACCGAGACGCGCACGATGTCGGCACCGGCGCCTTCCAGGCGACGGATCTGCGCCACGGTGGCGTCAACGTCGCAGGTGTCGGTGTTGGTCATGCTCTGCACCGAGATCGGCGCATCGCCACCCACCGCCACCTTGCCGACGAAGATCTGCCGCGACTTGCGGCGTTTGATCGGGGATTCGCAATGCATCTTACTGTCCCAGGGTGACGCGGGCGGTACCGCCCGAGGTGACGTTGCGCAGGTTGACCGGCGCGCCGTTGTAGCTCAGCTGCGCGCCGCGGGCAAAGCCCAGGCGCACTTCCAGCGGCGCCTTGCCGGCCACCTGCAGGGTTTCGCCCTGGCGCTTGACCACGCTGACCAGCACCCGGCCATTGGCGTCGGTGACCTGCACCCAGCAGTCGGCGCTGAAACTGGCCTGCACCAGACCCTCGCCCGCGGCGACGCTCACCGGCTCCGCGGCCGGAGTCGGAGTCGGAGTCGGAGTCGGAGCAGCCTCGGCGACAGGAGCCGGGAGCGCAGCTGCAGCCGGGACCGCAGGCACAGCAGGTTCAGGCGCCGCCGGCGCGCCGAGCAACGGGCTTGGCGTCGCTGTGACGGACGGCACCGGCGGCACAGCCGGGGCAGCACCTTGCGCTGCGATCAGGGCAGGTACCGGCGCCGCGGCGGGATCCGCCACCACGCTGCTGGCCGCATCTTGCGGCTGGCCCGTCACGCTCGGCGCGATTTCCAGCGGAGCCTGCTGGTCGGGCTGCAGCGCCTCGGCCACCGCCTGGTCTTCCGGCTCATCCAGCGGATGGATCTCGGTGGTGCCGTCGGCGCTTTCCACTTCGATGTGCTTGAGGCCAAAGGCGCCCAGATCGGCCAGGCGCTCGGGACGCTCCTGCCACCAGAACCAGGCCAGCGCGAGCAGCAGGATCAGCAGCACGGCACTGGCCAGACGCAGCACGGTACGCGACAGGCGCAGCGGCTCCGGGACATGGCCGAGGCTGTGCACGGTGCTGCCGCTGGCGTCGGTACCGGTGAAGTGATCGTACTGGGCGACCAGCGCGGCTTGATCGAGGCCCAGCAGCTTGGCGTAGGCGCGCACATAGCCACGGGCGAAGGTGTGCCCGGGCAGACGCTCGAACTGCCCGGCCTCCAGCTGGACCAGCGAGTGGGCCGCCAGGTTGAGCTGGCTGGCCACCTCGGCCACTTGCCAGCCCTTCTCCTCGCGGGCCAGACGCAGGGTTTCGCCGGGGTTGTTCCGCGGCTGCGCTGCGGCTGCTTCGGTGTGCGACATGGTCATTTCTGCTCCGCGAGGTATTGCTGATATTCAGGCGTGCCCGGATACAGACGGCGCAGCTGCATGGCGTAGTTGGAAGCCCGGTCGTGGTCCTCGAAGACCTTGGCCAGGCGGATGCCGAGCAGCAGACTGCGGGCGTCCTGGGCGCCCTTGCCGACGGTCAGGAAGCGCTCGTAGTAGCCACGCGACGGCACGTACTGGCGGTCTTCCCAGGACAGCTGAGCCATCTCCAGAAGCACCCGCGGCTGATTGCGGTTGAGGCGCAGCGACTTGTCGAAATGCTCCTGCGCCTGCGGGCGCTGCTGCAGTCGGAGCGAGGTCAGGCCGAGGTTCTCGTAGACCCGCGAGCGCTCCGGATACAGGTTGTCCTCGGCGGCCTGCTGGAAGCGTGCGTAGGCCTCGGCGTAGCGCTGCTGCTCGAACAGGAAACTGCCGTAATTGTTAAGGATGCGCGCGTCGCTGCGCGCCGACAGCGCCTTGCGGTAGTGCTCGTCGGCCAGCTTGGGTTCCTTCTCGGTCTGGAACACCAGGGCCAGCGCGGCGTGGGCGTCGGCGTTCGACCCATCCAGCTCCAGGGCCTTCTTCAGCGGCACCTTGGCCTGCTCGGTACTGCCCTTCTGCAGGTAGCCGATACCCAGCTGGATATAGGCGTCGCGGGCGCCATCACGCCCTTCCGCAGTCTTCATCGGATCCTGATGCCCCGTCGATACGCAGGCGCTCAGCAAGCCGCCCAGCAGCAGGAACATCGTGGTTCGCAACAACATGTACACACTCCGTCGTCAGGTTCGGGGTCCGGCAGAACGGGGCTGCTCGCCTTCGCTGTCCAGCTGGCGCACGGCAATGTAGCGCTCGCTGCGGCGCGTGCGGTCCATCACCTGGCCGACCAGCTGGCCGCAGGCGGCATCGATATCCTCGCCGCGCGTGGTGCGCGTGGTGACATTGTGCCCGGCCTGATGCAACAGGTCCTGGAAGCGGCGAATGGCATTGTTGCTCGGCCGTTCGTAACCGGAGTGGGGGAACGGATTAAACGGAATCAGGTTGATCTTGCAAGGAAAATCCTTGAGCAATGCGATCATCTGCGCAGCGTGCTCGGGCTGATCGTTGACATCCTTGAGCAGGGTGTACTCGACGGTGAGCACGCGCTTCTCGCCCAGCCCGGCGACGTAACGCCGGCAGGCGTCCAGCACCACGGCCAGCGGATACTTCTTGTTGATCGGCACCAGCTGGTTGCGCAGCTCGTCGTTGGGCGCGTGCAGCGACAGCGCCAGTGACACGTCGATCACCTTGGCCAGCTCGTCGATCATCGGCGCCACGCCGGAGGTGGACAGGGTCACCTTGCGCTTGGAGATGCCGTAGCCGAGGTCGTCCATCATGAGGTTCATGGCGGCGACCACGTTGTCGAAATTCAGCAGCGGCTCGCCCATGCCCATCATCACCACGTTGGTGATGGCGCGGTCGATCTTGGCCGGGACGGTGCCGAAGGATTTGTTGGCGATCCACACCTGGCCGATGATCTCGGCGGCGGTCAGGTCGCTGTTGAAGCCCTGCTTGCCGGTGGAGCAGAAGCTGCAGTCCAGCGCACAGCCGGCCTGCGAGGATACGCACAGGGTGCCGCGGCTGCCCTGCGGGATGTACACGGTCTCGACGCAGCTGCCGGAATTCACGCGCACCACCCACTTGCGGGTGCCGTCGCTGGAAATGTCCTCGCTGACGATCTCGGGACCGCGAATCTCGGCGCAGGCCTTGAGCTTTTCGCGCAAGGCCTTGCCGATATTGCTCATGGCGTCGAAGTCATCCACGCCAAAGTGGTGAATCCATTTCATCACCTGTCCGGCACGGAAGCGCTTCTCGCCGATCGACTCGAAGAACTGTTCCAGTTGCGGCTGGGTCAGGCCCAGCAGGTTCACCTTGCCGGTGTTTGCAGTCATGGATTCACCCTCGCTCATCCGTTGATCAGCGGATGCGCGCGCACACTTCGGTGGCGGCAAAGAAGTAGGCGATTTCGCGGGCAGCGGAAGCCTCGGAGTCGGAACCGTGCACGGCGTTCTCGTCGATGGAAACGGCGAAATCGGCGCGGATGGTGCCGGCAGCAGCTTCCTTCGGGTTGGTGGCGCCCATCAGCTCGCGGTTCTTCAGAACGGCGTCTTCACCTTCCAGCACCTGAACGATGACAGGGCCCGAGGTCATGAAGGCAACCAGGTCCTTGAAGAAGCCACGCTCGCTGTGCTCGGCGTAGAAACCGGCCGCTTCGCGCTCGGACAGCTGAACCATCTTGGAAGCGACGACGCGCAGGCCGGCCTTCTCGAAACGGGTGGTGATTTCGCCGATCACGTTCTTGGCAACGGCGTCGGGCTTGATGATGGAGAAGGTGCGTTGCAGGGCCATGGAATAACTCCGAAAAGGCAGGGTTGACGGTTAAACCGGAGCGCGCCGCCATCGGCAGGCGAGGCAGCGCGCAGGAAGTCCGATAGATAAAACCCGCGGATTATACGCGGGTTCGGGTGAAATGCGTACCGGCGCGCCGGACGGCGCAGCGCCGGCAGACCACGCCTCGCCCCTCACGGGCAAGACGCGGCCAGGGCTCAGTCAGCCTCTTCCATCCACGCCAGCTGGATGGCTTCGAGCACCTTCTCGCCGCCGCGCTGCGGATCGTCGGCAAACTCCGGCAGGCCTCCGGCAGGCCGACCACCCAGTTGTGCAGGTCGACGAAATTGACGTAGCGCGGATCGACGTCCGGCTTGCTCTCGGCGAGCTGGATGGCGATCTCCAGCACATCGGTCCATTGCAGGCTCATGTTCGCTCTCCCGGCGGCAGGTCAGTGACGTTCCGACACCTGGTTGATGGTGTAGCGCGGGATCTCCACGACCAGATCCTTGTCGGCCACCTTGGCCTGGCAGGACAGCCGCGACTCCGGCTCCAGACCCCAGGCCTTGTCGAGCATGTCGTCCTCCAGCTCGTCGGACGGCTCGAGGGAGTTGAAGCCCTCGCGCACGATCACGTGGCAGGTGGTGCAGGCGCAGGACATCTCGCAGGCATGCTCGATCTCGATGCCGTTGCGCAGCGCGGCCTCGATGATGGTTTCGCCGGCCTGAGCCTCGACCACCGCGCCTTCCGGGCAGTGGTCGGCGTTGGGCAGAAAGACGATCTGCGGCATGAATTATTCCTCGATTTCGTTGAGCCGGCGCCCGGACAGGGCGGTCTTGACGCTGTCATTCATGCGGCGCGCGGCGAAGGCGTCGGTGACCTGACTGAGGCGACGGACCTGCTGCTCGATGGCCGCGGTGTCGCTGCCAGCCGCGCGCTCGCGCAGTTCCTGCATCTCGTGGTCGATGGCGATACGCTCGTCGGCGTCGAGCAGGCGCTCGCCGTCGACGGCCAGCGCGGCCTGCACGGCCTCGAGCAGGCGCTCGGCCTCGACCTGCTGCTCGCGCAGGGCACGGGCGTACTTGTCGTCGCCGGCATGGGCGAAGGAGTCCTGCAGCATGCGCGCGATCTCCTCGTCGCTCAGGCCGTAGGACGGCTTGACCTGGATGCTCGCCTCGACGCCCGAGCCCAGCTCGCGGGCGGCGACGTTGAGCAGACCGTCGGCGTCGACCTGGAAGGTCACGCGGATCTTCGCCGCACCGGCGACCATCGGCGGAATGCCGCGCAGCTCGAAGCGCGCCAGCGAACGGCAGTCGCTGACCAGCTCGCGCTCGCCCTGCAGCACATGGATCATCATGGCCGTCTGGCCATCCTTGTAGGTGGTGAAGTCCTGGCCGCGCGCCACCGGAATGGTGGTGTTGCGGGCGATGACCTTCTCCATCAGGCCGCCCATGGTCTCCAGTCCCAGGGACAGCGGAATCACGTCGAGCAGCAGCAGCTCCTCGCCCTGCTTGTTGCCGGCCAGGGTATCGGCCTGGATCGCGGCACCGATGGCCACCACCTCGTCGGGATCGATATTGGTCAGCGGGGTACGCCCGAACAGCTCGCCGACCGCGGCGCGCACGCGCGGCACGCGGGTCGAGCCGCCAACCATGACCACCGCCTCGACCTCGTCCAGCTCGATGCCGGCGTCGCGCACGGCGCGGCGGCAGGACTTGAGGCTGCGGGCGATCATCGGCTCGATCAGGGCGTCGAACTGCGCGCGAGTCAGCTCGCCGGACCACTCGCCATGGCTGACGGTCACGCTCTCGGCGTTGCTCAGCGCTTCCTTGGCGGCGCAGGCGCTCTGCAGCAGGCGGCGCTGGGTGCCCGGATCGAGATCGGCGGACAACCCGGCCTGGGCGATGATCCAGCCGGCGATGGCATGGTCGAAGTCGTCGCCACCGAGGGCGCTGTCACCACCGGTGGCCATCACCTCGAACACCCCGCGCGACAGGCGCAGGATGGAAATGTCGAAGGTACCGCCACCCAGGTCGTAGACGGCGATGACGCCCTCGGCGCCCTTGTCCAGACCGTAGGCCACCGCCGCGGCGGTCGGTTCGTTGAGCAGGCGCAGCACGTTGAGGCCGGCCAGACGCGCGGCGTCCTTGGTGGCCTGGCGCTGGGCGTCGTCGAAGTAGGCCGGCACGGTGATCACCGCGCCGACCAGTTCGCCACCCAGGGTGGCTTCGGCACGCTGGCGCAGCACGCGCAGGATGTCGGCGGAGACTTCCACCGGGCTCTTCGCCCCCTGCACGGTGTCGATGAACGGCATCTGCGAGTCGCCACCGACGAAGCGGTACGGCAGTTGCTGGCCGAGCTGTTTGACGTCGGCCAGGCCGCGACCCATCAGCCGCTTGACCGAGATGATGCTGTTGAAGGGATCGCTGGCGGCGGCGGCGACGGCCGCATGCCCCACCTCGATGTCATCGGCCAGGTAGCGGACCGCCGAAGGCAGGATGACCCGCCCCGACGCATCGGGCAGCGGCGCGGTGCGGCCGCTGCGCACGGCAGCGACCAGGGAATTGGTGGTACCGAGGTCGATTCCCACCGCCAGGCGGCGCTGGTGCGGCTGGGGACTGAGCCCCGGTTCGGCAATCTGCAGTAGGGCCATGATCTTCGCGTTATCAGGCGCCGCCTTGGCAGGAGACGCGGGTTAATCGTCGAGGCGCTCTTCCAGTTCGCGCACCTCAAAGGCCAGCTTGTCGAGAAACTGCATGCGGCGCATCAGGCGCTCGGCCCTCTCGCGCTCGCCAGGCTGGTCCCAGCAGGCGGCAAAATCGCCTTCCAGCTCGGCCTGGGCCGCCTTGAGGCGCCGCTTGAAGGCGGCGACACCGGCCAGATCGGCACTGTCCTGCAGCTCTTCCAGCTCCTCGCGCAGCATCATCTGGCGCAGCAGGAACTCGGGGTCCTGCACCGTGGCTTCCAGCGGCAGCGTGTCGCCGCGCAGGCCGAGCAGGTACAGGGCGCGCCGGCTCGGGCTCTTCAGCGTCTGGTAGGCGTCGTTGAGCTGCGCGGCACGCTCCAGCGCCTGGCGCTGCTCGCGCGCCGGGGCATCGGCGAAGCGGTCCGGATGGGTCTCGCGGGCCAGCTCGCGGTAGCGCACCGCGAGCTGCTCGAGGTCGAGGACGAAGGCCGGCTGCAGGTCGAACAGGGCGAAATGACAGGTGCTCACGGCAGCCCTCAGACGTTGAAGCTTTCGCCGCAGCCGCACTCGCCACGCACGTTGGGGTTGTTGAACTTGAAGCCTTCGTTCAACCCCTCGCGGGTGAAGTCCAGTTCGGTGCCGTCCAGATAGGTCAGGCTCTTCGGGTCGATGATCACCTTGACCCCGAAGCTCTCGAACACCAGATCCTCGGGCGCCAGCTCGTCGACGAACTCCAGCACGTAGGCCAGTCCGGAGCAGCCGGTGGTGCGTACGCCCAGCCGGATACCCTCACCCTTGCCACGCCCTTCCAGCGAGCGCCGCACGTGCTGTGCAGCGGCTTCGGTCATGCTGATGGCCATTGCGCCTCCCGGATTCTCAGAGCAAGCCTTTCTTCTGCTTGTAGTCGCGCACGGCCGCCTTGATGGCGTCCTCGGCGAGCACCGAGCAGTGGATCTTCACCGGCGGCAGCGCCAGTTCCTCGGCCAGCTGGGTGTTCTTGATGGTCTCGGCCTCGTCCAGGGTCTTGCCCTTCATCCACTCGGTGGCGAGGGAGCTGGAGGCGATCGCCGAACCACAGCCGTAGGTCTTGAACTTGGCGTCTTCGATCACGCCGGCGTCGTTGACCTTGATCTGCAGGCGCATCACGTCGCCGCAGGCCGGCGCGCCGACCATGCCGGTGCCGACATCGGGATCTTCGGCGTCGAGCTTGCCGACGTTGCGCGGGTTTTCGTAGTGGTCGATGACCTTGTCACTGTATGCCATGACGGTATTCCTCGCTGAATCGATAGGGCGTCAGTGCGCCTGCCACTCGACCTTGGACAGGTCGACGCCTTCTTTGAACATGTCCCACAGCGGCGACAGTTCGCGCAGTTTGGTCACCGCCTCGCGCACCTTGGCGGCGGCGTAGTCGACCTCTTCCTCGGTGCTGAAGCGGCCGAAGGTGAAACGGATCGAGCTGTGCGCCAGTTCGTCGTTGCGGCCCAGGGCGCGCAGCACGTAGGACGGCTCCAGGGAAGCCGAGGTGCAGGCCGAGCCGGAGGACACGGCGAGGTCCTTGAGCGCCATGATCAGCGACTCGCCCTCGACGTAGTTGAAGCTGAGGTTGAGGTTGTGCGGCACGCGTGCGGTGGCGCTGCCGTTCAGGTAGACCTCTTCCATGCCTTCCAGGTGCGCCAGGAAGCGCTCGGCCAGCGCCTTGATGCGCAGGCTGTCGGCGGCCATTTCTTCCTTGGCGATGCGGAAGGCTTCGCCCATGCCGACGATCTGGTGGGTGGCCAGGGTGCCGGAACGCATGCCGCGCTCGTGACCGCCGCCGTGCATCTGCGCCTCGATGCGTACGCGCGGCTTGCGCTGCACGTAGAGGGCGCCGATACCCTTGGGACCGTAGGTCTTGTGGGCGGAGAAGGACATCAGGTCGACCTTCAGCGTTTCCAGGTCGATTTCCACCTTGCCGGTGGACTGCGCCGCGTCGACGTGGAACAGGATGCCGCGGGCACGGGTCAGCTCGCCGATGGCGGCGATGTCGTTGATGGTGCCGATCTCGTTGTTCACATGCATGATCGAGACCAGGATGGTGTCGTCACGCAGCGCCGCCTCGACCATCGCCGGGGTGATGATGCCGTCTTCGCCGGGCTCGAGGTAGGTGACCTCGAAGCCTTCGCGCTCGAGCTGGCGGGTGGTATCCAGCACCGCCTTGTGCTCGATCTTCGAGGTGATCAGGTGCTTGCCCTTGCTGGCGTAGAAGTGCGCGGCACCCTTGATCGCCAGGTTGTTGGACTCGGTGGCACCGGAGGTCCAGACGATCTCGCGCGGGTCGGCGTTGACCAGTTCGGCCACCTGGCGGCGGGCATTCTCCACCGCCTCCTCGGCCTTCCAGCCGAACAGGTGCGAACGCGAGGCCGGGTTGCCGAAGTTGCCGTCCATGGTCAGGCACTCGCACATCTTCTGTGCCGCACGCGGGTCGACCGGTGTGGTCGCGGAATAATCGAGGTAGATCGGCAATTTCATCAAATCTCTCCTGTCAGGCTGGCTTCCGCGGCATCAGTCGATGGCGGACGCTTCGATCTTTTCAAGCAGACTGGGCGACAGCCCCTTGCCATGCTGCTGGCGGCGCTGATCCTGCCGCTGCGCCACGTCCTGCACATCCTGGCGCTGGACCAGATCGGCCAGGCTGATGCCGCTGAGGAATTCGTGAATCCGGTCGCTGAGGCCGCACCACAGATGGTGGGTCAGGCAGACGTCGCCCTCGTGGCAGCCGCCCAGCCCCTGGCAACGGGTGGCGTCGACCGATTCGTTGACGGCGTCGATGACCTGGGCCACGTCGATGCTGGCCATCTCGCGCGACAGCTGATAGCCGCCGCCGGGGCCGCGCACGCTGGTCACCAGACTGCGGCGACGGAGCTTGGCGAACAGCTGCTCGAGATAGGACAGGGAGATGCCCTGCCGCTCGGAAATGTCGGCGAGGGACACCGGCCCGCTCTGCGCATGCAGCGCGAGATCGAGCATGGCTGTCACGGCGTAACGGCCTTTGGTGGTCAGTCGCATGGGCTTGCACCACGATGGTTCGGAAAGTGCCGGCAGTATGCTATTTCCGAGCAAAGCAGTCAACTTTAAGCCTGACCATTTCACTCGGAATAAGGGCACCCAGAACAGGGCGGACGATCTTATAGCAGATCCCCCGCCCACGCACCTCAATCGTGCTGACGCGGCGCCGCGGCCTGGTCAATGGCGGCCGCGCCGACTTCCGGCTTGACCCCGGCGAAGTCCTCGTCGCGCAGCACCGGCAAGTCCTTGGCGCAGTAGTCACTGCCCAGCGCGGTCAGCGCCTTGCACATGCCTTCGAGACGGCCATCGACGGCCTGCAGGTGATCGAGCAGCTGGCCGATGGCGCGCGCCACCGGATCGGGCATGTCCTCGCTGACGCCGTAGGCATCGAAACCGATCTTCTCGGCCATCGCCTTGCGCCGCGCCTCCTGCTCGTCGTCGGCCTTGGCGATGATTCGCCCGGGGATGCCGACCGCGGTGGCGCCGGCCGGCACCGGGCGGGTGACCACCGCATTGGAGCCGACCTTGGCGCCGGCGCCGACGGTGAACGGACCAAGGATCTTCGCCCCGGCGCCGACGATCACGCCGTCCTCCAGGGTCGGGTGGCGCTTGCCCTTGTTCCAGCTGGTGCCGCCGAGGGTCACACCATGGTAGAGGGTGACGTCGTTGCCGATCTCGGCAGTCTCGCCGATGACGATGCCCATACCGTGGTCGATAAAGAAGCGCCGGCCGATCTTCGCCCCCGGATGGATCTCGATGCCGGTCAGCCAGCGACTGAGGTGCGACACCACCCGCGCCAGCAGCTTCCAGTCGGCGCTCCACAGCCAGTGGGCGACGCGGTGCAGCCACACCGCGTGCAGCCCGGGATAGCAGATGAGCACCTCCAGGGTGTTGCGCGCCGCCGGATCGCGATGGAACACACTCTGGATGTCTTCTCGCATGCGCTCGAACATCAATCGTTTCTCCGCTTGTGGGGCTCGCCACGGGCGGCCTTCTGGGTTTCAGTGAGGATACCGCGCAGGATGTTCATTTCCAGCTTGCTGATGCCGCTGCGTCCGTACAGGCGACGCAGGCGCGACATCAGGTGGCGCGGCTTCTCCGGATCGAGGAAGCCGATCGCCACCAGAGTCTGCTCGAGATGCCCGTAGAACAGCTCCAGCTCCTCGGCGGTGACCGGCACCGTGTTGAGCATGGCGGTGGACTCCACCTTGGCCATCTTGGTCGGCTGGCCCTGCTGCGCCAGCCAGGCCATGCGCACCTCGTAGGTCAGCACCTGCACCGCGGTGGCCAGGTTGAGCGAGGAGAACTCCGGGTCGGAGGGAATGTGCACGTGGAACTGGCAGCGCTGCAGCTCCTCGTTGGTCAGCCCGGCGTACTCGCGACCGAACACCAACGCCACCTCGCCGCCCTGCTCCACCTGCGCCAGCGTGGTCTGCCCGCACTCGCGCGGATCCAGCAGCGGCCAGGGGATGCGCCGGTCGCGGGCGCTGGTGCCGAGCACCAGGCTGCAGCCGGCCAGCGCCTCCTCGAGGCTGTCGACCACCTGCGCCGCCTCGAGAATGTCGGTGGCCCCCGACGCCCGCGCATTGGCCTCGCCGCTGGGGAACTCCTCGGGCTGCACCAGCACCAGGCGCGACAGGCCCATGTTCTTCATGGCCCGCGCCGCACCGCCGATGTTGCCCGGATGACTGGTATTGACCAGCACCACGCGAATCCTGTCGAGCACGACTGCTCTCCCGCCAGTGAAAAAAGAGTCGAATCTTACCCAAGCGTCGGCGCCGGCGCACGCGCCCTTTATGGGCCGGGCTTTTCTGCTAGAATTGCCGGCTTTCTTTAACAGCCCAGGTGACCCTCTCCATGCAGCCCATGCTGAATATCGCGCTGCGCGCGGCCCGCAGTGCCGGCGAACTCATCTTCCGCTCGATCGAACGCCTGGATGCAATCTCGGTCAACGAGAAGGACGCCAAGGACTACGTGACCGAGGTTGACCGCGCCGCCGAGCAGACGATCATCAATGTGCTGCAAAAGGCCTACCCGAACCACGGCATCCTCGCCGAGGAAAGCGGCCTGATCGAGGGCACCGGCGACGGCGCCGACTACCTGTGGATCATCGATCCGCTGGACGGCACCACCAACTTCATCCACGGCCTGCCGCACTTCGCCGTCAGCATCGCCTGCAAGTACCGCGGCCGCATCGAGCACGCCGTGGTCCTCGACCCGGTGCGCCAAGAAGAGTTCACCGCCAGCCGCGGCCGCGGCGCCGCCGTCAACGGCAAGCGCATCCGCGTCAGCAGCCGCAAGAGCCTGGAAGGCGCCCTGCTCGGCACCGGCTTCCCGTTCCGCGACAGCCAGCTCGACAACCTGGAAAACTACCTGGGCATGTTCCGCAGCCTGGTCGGCCAGACCGCCGGCATCCGCCGCGCCGGCGCCGCCAGCCTGGACCTGGCCTACGTCGCCGCCGGCCGCTTCGACGCGTTCTGGGAATTCGGCCTGTCCGAGTGGGACATGGCAGCCGGCGCCCTGCTGGTACAGGAAGCGGGCGGCCTGGCCAGCGACTTCACCGGCGGCCACGACTTCCTCGAGAAGGGCCACATCGTCGCCGGCAACACCAAGTGCTTCAAGGCCGTGCTGACCGCCATCCAGCCGCACCTGCCGCCGGCGCTCAAGCGCTGATCGACTGATTGCCGCACCAGAAACCCGGCCCTCGCGCCGGGTTTTTTATTGCGCGTTAAAAACCGGGCATGAAAAAAGCGCCCGCAGGCGCTTTCTTCGTTACAGCCACGAGCCTTACGGCAGCTCGTCGACCTCATCCTCGACCACCGGCGGAATCAGATCCTCGCGGGTCAGCTTCAGCCAGATCAGGAAGATCGCCGCGATGTACACCGACGAGTAGGTGCCCACGCCGACGCCGATGAACAGCGCCAGGGAGAAGCCCCACAGGCTCTCGCCGCCGAACAGCAGCAGCGCACCGACCGCCAGCAGGGTGGACACCGAGGTGGCCATGGTGCGCAGCAGGGTCTGGGTGGTGGAGATGTTGATGTTCTCGATCAGCTCGGTCTTGCGCAGCAGGCGGAAGTTCTCGCGGATACGGTCGAACACCACGATGGTGTCGTTCAGCGAGTAGCCGATGATCGCCAGCACCGCCGCCAGCACGGTCAGATCGAAAGTGATCTGGAAGTACGACAGGATACCGATGGTTACGATCACGTCGTGAATCAGCGAAACGATGGCGCCGACCGCGAATTTCCACTGAAAGCGGAAAGCCAGGTAGATCAGGATGCCGCCGAGCGCCAGCAGCATGCCGAGGCCGCCCTGGTCACGCAGCTCTTCACCGACCTGCGGGCCGACGAACTCGACACGCTTGACCGTTGCCGGGTTGTCGCCGCCGACCTTCAGCAGCGCTTCCGCCACCTGATGGCCCAGTTGCGGGTCTTCACCCGGCATCCGCACCAGCAGATCGGTAGTCGCACCGAAGCTCTGCACGATTGCTTCGTGGTAACCCGACGTCACCAGCTGCTCACGCACCTTGGTAACGTCGGCCGGACGCTCGTAGGTCAGCTCGATGAGCGTACCGCCGGTGAAGTCCAGGCCCCAGTTCATGCCCTTGGTGGCGACACTGAACAAGGCCAGCACGGTAAGGAACAATGTGACGCCGAACGCGAAGTTGCGAACGCCCATGAAGTTGATTGTACGTAACATGGCAGCCCCTTAAATCCACAACTTCTTGAAGTCACGACCGCCGAAGATCAGGTTGACCATCGCGCGGGTCACCATGATGGCCGTGAACATCGAGGTAAAGATCCCGAGGGACATGGTCACTGCGAAGCCCTTGACCGGGCCGGTGCCCATGGCAAAGAGGATGCCGCCGACCAACAGTGTTGTCAGGTTGGCGTCGAGAATCGCGGTGAATGCCCGGCCGAAGCCTTCGTTGATTGCACGCTGCACGGTCATGCCGGCGGCGATCTCTTCACGGATCCGCGAGAAGATCAGCACGTTGGCGTCGACCGCCATGCCCATGGTCAACACGATACCGGCGATACCCGGCAGGGTCAGCGTTGCACCCAGCAGCGACATCAGGGCCAGCAGCATCACCATGTTCACCGCCAGCGCGACGGTGGCGATGAGGCCGAAGAAGCGGTAGATGGCCATGATGAACAGCGAGACGAACAGCATGCCCCACAGCGATGCATCGATACCCTTGGTGATGTTGTCGGCACCCAGGCT
>RCUR01000464.1_pt1 | contig 14333 bp, 10 predicted proteins | sample 2166151 | NCBI WGS metagenome assembly RCUR01 (sample SAMN09932785, study PRJNA488358) | compost metagenome | isolation source: compost soil in an enriched community | place: Germany: Experimental Botanical Garden
GTGTATCAGATTGCAAAAAGAAGTACTTAAAACTCCTGAGTTTGCCAAATGGGCTAAGGAAAATGTGGTATTGGTTGAGTTGGATTATCCAAGAAAGACTCCTCAAACTCCAGAAATAAAAAAGCAAAACAATGAATTGCAACAAGCTTTTGGGATACAAGGTTTTCCAACTATTTATTTTGCTAATGCTACCACCAAAGACGGGAAAGTAAATTTTCAGGGATTGGGAAATACAGGCTATGTAGCCGGAGGGCCTAGTGCTTGGCTTGCGGTAGCTGACGGAATTCTGAAAAAAAAATAAAACTAGTTTAATTTATAGAATCCCTTTTCACCAGTTGCGTGAAAAGGGATTTTTTCTTTATGGCAACTGGCTTTCCAGCGTTTCTGAATGGTTTTGTAATTAGACATATCAGCAACAACGATTTTTGGTTTGACTGTTTGGAACAATCGATCTAAATTTATTTTTGGGGTTTGTGTAAGAATCAAAACATCAGGTTTTATATTTTTTGGATAGATGGTTGTGCTATCCAGAATAAGTATTTTATTTCCTTTGAAGAACATAAGATTCTGAATTTTTTTATTGTTTTGTAAATTGGCGGAAGCGCCTACCAAATAGGAGGTTATAAGTACTTTTTTTGATGATGTTTTCAAGATACTGTCGGTACTGTAAAGAGTTACTGATTTTCCTTTACGTTCAATAACCAAGGTGCTTTTTTTAGAATTAAATAAAACCCATTCGTGCTGGTTTTGTGTGGTCCATTCGTTTTTTATTAATGAAACCTGTAAAATAATAACCGAAGTTAAGACAAAAATGAGTTTATTGAAATTTGGTTTTTTAAACCAAATTATGGTTGTCAGAATCAATAAATAGCTGCTTAGTAAAAGATACGAATTAAAAGGAATGTCCTTTATGATGAATTGCTCGATGGAGGCAATCGCACTTATTACTTTATTCAGATAGTAAATGCTCCATTCCAATATTTTAGAAAGTAGTAGCGGCAGACAATCAAATGCAGCCAGCACCATCACCAAAACTCCTACAATCATAATAATTCCCATGAAAGGGAGGATAATTAAGTTGGTCACGAAAAACAAACCTGGAAATTGATGAAAATAAAACAAACTCAAGGGAAGAGTGCCTATTTGCGCAGCAAAAGAAACAGTGAGGATGTCCCAAATGTATTTTGGAATTTTGTGTTTCGGTGTCCAAATAGAAGCTAAAAGCGGTTGAAACCAAATGATAAAAAACAATGCTATGTAACTCAATTGAAACCCAACATCGAATAAGAAAGAAGGTTGAACGAGTAAAATAAGTAATATGGAAACCAGCAAAGTGTGATAAATGTTAACACTTCTTCGTAAATGATCGCCAATAGCCACGAATGAAAACATAGTGACAGAACGTACTACCGATGGTGATAAGCCAGCCAGTATTCCGAAGAGAGTTAAGGAGGTTATAATGATAATTAATTTAATAAAAGACCCTCTTCTGTTGTTTGGAAAGGGTTTTAGAATAAAACTTATGAAAATTAGAATAAATCCGATATGAAGTCCTGATACGGATAGAATATGTACGGCACCGGCATACTGATAATCCTGAATGATATCTGAGGAAATATCTTGTTGTTGTCCCAAAATGAGTGCAATGGCTACATTCAGTTCTGTTTTGTTAAAGTCACTTTTCTCTAAACGGCTTATAATTTTTGTTCTTAAGCGCGATGTGTAATACCAAATATTTTTTTCAACGTTTGTGCTAATAAGAATTTCGTTGGCATCAACATATAATTGAGCATAAATTTGTTTATTTTCAAGGTACTTGCTGTAATCAAACTGGTTGGGATTTTTTGGTGTACTGTTTTTGTGTAAAATAGTTTTAATGCGTAGGCACGTTCCTATTTCGAAAGCATGGTTTAAACTGTCTTTTCGAATATTAAGCAGAATTCTGCCGGAACGTTTAGAGTTATCTATTTGGTTGATTAGAGCTATGTAACGATCGTTGAAATTGGTGCTTTTTAGTTTTTCTCTGATTGTAATTGTGAACAGATGAGATTTGTCGAAGATGCCATCGTGGTGCAGGTAATTATTTTTTTGGTAAGAAGCAGTATGAAAAACTAGTGTGCTCACGCCAATTGTAAATGAAAGTAAATAAACCGTTAAACCAAAATGGATTGTCTTATTGAATTTTTTTCGTAGCCACAAATAAGCAATGCAAAAAATGCTTATGGAAATTGAAAGTAAAACAAAAGTAATTTCAGGTTTGAGTAGTATGTAATAGGAAAACAGAATGCCTAAAATAAAACAAACCGTAATTCTGGCTAAAGGGAATTGTAGTACTTTCATTTTACTAAAGTACTATAATTTTGTAAGAAATAACTTTATTTTTAATGAAATATACGTAGAAGAGATAGTTGCATTTCTACTACGCTTTCAGGTTAAATGATTAAAAATGAAGATTACTGCAAATCAGATACAATCAATTTCGCTGTTTTCTCACTGGCTCCAATTCCTCCGAGTTTTTCTTCTAATAAGGTATAATTATGCAAAAGGGTTTTACGGTGATCAGGTTCCAGTATTTTTTTTAATTCTTCACGAATACGTTTTGGATTGCAATCATCTTGGATTAATTCTGTGACAACCTCTTCATCCATAATCAGGTTAACCAATGAAATGTATTTTAGGGTAATAATTCGTTTTGCAATTTGATAAGAAACCCAATTTCCTTTGTAGCACACCACTTCCGGGACTTTAAAAAGTGCTGTTTCGAGTGTGGCTGTCCCCGAAGTGACTAAGGCGGCAGTGGCGTTACGCAGCAAATCATAAGTCTTATTAGAGATGAATTTTATATTTTCATTAGAAATAAATTGTTCATAAAAAGCAAATTCCTGGCTTGGCGCCCCAGCGATTACAAACTGATAGTCAGGGAAATCATCCACTACACTCAACATTACAGATAGCATTTTAGTAATTTCCTGTTTTCGGCTACCTGGTAAAATAGCAATTATAGGTTTTTCGTTTAGTTGGTTTTCTTTTCTGAAAATGCTTGGGTCAATGGCCGGTTGATTATGGATGGCATCAATTAACGGATGGCCAACGAATGCAACAGGATAATGGTGCTTGTCCTCATAAAAGCTTTTTTCAAATGGAAGAATCACATACATTTTGTCAACATCACGTTTAATATCTGTAATGCGGCTTTCTTTCCAAGCCCATATTTGAGGAGAAATGTAGTAATGTGTTCTCATTCCTAATTCCTTCGCCCATTTTGCAATACGCAAATTAAAACCCGGATAATCAATAAAAACAAGGACATCAGGCTGGAAATCTAGAATGTCTTTTTTGCATATTTTGATATTATTCAAAATGGTTTTTAAATTAAAGACAACCTCGATAAATCCCATGAATGCTAATTCTCGGTAATGTTTTACCAAAGTACCACCTACATTTTGCATTAAATCACCACCCCAAAATCGGATGTCAGCCTTAGGGTCTTCTTTGTATAGAGCTTTCATCAAATTAGATCCGTGCAGATCACCCGAAGCTTCCCCTGCTATAATGTAGTATTTCATGTTTTTTTCTTTAGAACCTTTATATTGATTTCGAATCAAACAAAGATATAAATAATAGATTTCTTAAATAAACAAAGTGATAACTGCAAGAGTAATAACTGCCAAAACGACGCCTCTCGCCATTAGCTCTTTGTTTAATTTTAATAAAACGGCAAAAACAATCAGGTCAAGGATGGAGCCTAAAGTGATTATTTTAGCCAAATTGCCTTGTGATTTTATGATTTGTATTCCTGTTACAAAGTCAAAATCAGTAAAAAAAGTAATGAAAATAAAACTACCCAATAAAGAAGTTAGTATTCCAATTATAAAACCCCAAAGTAAATCTATTTTATTCATTCCACTTCCAGTTATTAAGTTGTTGCATGCTGTGGTAGGCCGTTAAATCAAATTGAACAGGTACAACTGAAATGTAGCCATTGTCTAAGGCCCATTCGTCAGTATCTTCTCCTTTGTCCTGATTGACAAATTCGCCGGCGAGCCAATAATAATCTTTTCCTTGCGGTGTTTGTCGTTTATCAAATTTTTCCATCCACATCGCTTTAGCCTGTCTGCAGACTTTTATTCCTTTGATGTTTTCTTTTTTTAATTTCGGAAAATTTACATTTAGAATAACCCCTTCTGGCAAACCTTTTTCAACCACTTCTAAAGTAATTTTCCTGACGAATGATTTTATGCTTTCAAAATCGGCATTCCAATCATAATCAGATAAGGAAAAACCAATGGCGGGAATCCCCTCGATGCCTGCTTCTACAGCGGCACTCATTGTTCCTGAGTAAATTACGTTTATGGAGGAATTTGAACCGTGGTTTATGCCGGAAACACATAAGTCCGGTTTTCGTTTCAAGATTTCATTTACGGCCAGTTTTACACAGTCTACCGGCGTTCCAGAGCAACTATATTCGGTAATGGAGTCGTTTTCTTTTGAGATTTTATTCAAATACAAAGTGCTGTTTATAGTGATGGCATGACCCATAGCGCTTTGTGGTTTATCGGGGGCAACAACTATTACTTCTCCTATTTCTGACATGACTGCTATTAGTGCTCGAATTCCTGGAGCTAAAACTCCATCGTCATTGGTTACTAATATTAGTGGGGTATTTTTTTTCATTATTTTTTTACTTTCAAAAAAGGAAATATTATCTTACTGTTTAAGCAAATTTAGTCACAGATAACCGTAATTCACAAACAAAGAAAACAAAATTTATCAACTTGAAACATTAATATTAGGACAAAAAGAACAATTTTATATCTTTAACAAAAAATTATGGGGGTCTTGTAAATGATGGCATAGTTTTTACCGTAAATTAGATTAAAAAATTGATGAATACTATTATTGACTATATGAAAAGAAATTATAAAATACTCCTTGTAATAGCATGCCTATCAGTTACCTTATTGGCTTTTAAGATTAATACAAGCAGTGTAGACGAGACTAATCCTGATAAAGATAAATTACTTTTAGAGTTGCTGACTTTTGTAATTGAGAAAGGGCATTATAGCCCCGCAACAATTGATGATAATTTTTCAAAGGGTGTTTACAAAGATTATATCGAGGCTTTAGATCCTTCTAAACGATTTTTCCGACAATCAGATATAGACGAATTTGCAAAATATGAAACTCAATTGGATGATCAGTTGTTGAATAAGGATTTGACTTTTTTCAATTTAACTTATACGAGATTAATCAAGAGAATGGAAGAAAGTAAGGCTATTTATAAAGCTATTTTGAGTAAACCTTTTGATTACACTGTTGATGAAAGTTTTAATACAGATTATGAAAATGCTCCTTATGCAAAAAATACTGCCGAGCTGAATAACAGATGGCGTAAACAAATCAAATTATCTACGCTTTCCTCATTGGTTGATCGTTTAGATATGCAGGAAAATAAAAAGAAAGGTAATGTTGGACAAATTACAAATGATCCAATAAATCAACTGAAACAAGGGGAGAAAATTGAAGATGGTAATTTAGATAAAAGTAAAGACAACTCGTCAACAGACAATGGGCAACCAAAGACTTTTGAAGAGTTAGAAAAAGAAACAAGAGAGAGTTCTGTAAAATCCTTGGATGAGTATTTTGGTTTCATTAAAGATTTAGACAGAAATGATTGGTTTTCAGTTTATATTAATTCGATTACCGCTCGTTTCGATCCACATACAAATTATCTTGCTCCTGAAGAAAAAGAGCGTTTTGATGTTAGCATTAGCGGAAAACTGGAAGGAATTGGAGCGCGTCTTCAAAAGAAAAATGATTTCACGGAGATTTCTGAGCTTATTTCAGGAGGGCCGGCTTGGAGAGGAAAACAATTGGAAGCAGGTGATTTGATTATGAAAGTGGCGCAAGGTAATCAACAACCGGTTGATGTTGTTGGAATGCGCTTGGATGATGTTGTTAAGAAAATTAAAGGACCTAAAGGGACTGAAGTAAGATTGACGGTAAAAAAAGTTGACGGAACCATTACTGTTATTTCTATTATAAGAGATATTGTCGAGATAGAAGAAACGTATGCTAAATCTAGTATCGTGAACAAAAACGGATTGAACTATGGTGTGATTTATTTGCCAAAATTCTACATAGATTTTGAAAATAAGGACGGTAGAGATGCCGGTAAGGATATTGCGCTTGAAGTGGATCGTTTGAAAAAAGCTGGAGTAAGCGGAATCGTACTTGATGTTCGTGATGATGGTGGAGGATCATTATCGACTGTGGTTGATATAGCAGGTTTATTTATTGAAGAAGGGCCAATTGTACAAATAAAATCTGCGGGTAGAAAGAAAGAGGTTTTGTATGACAGAGATCAAAAGATCGAATGGGATGGACCGTTAGTAATCATGGTTAACAGCTTTTCTGCTTCAGCTTCCGAGATTTTAGCTGCTGCGATGCAAGATTATAAGAGAGGGATTATTATTGGAAGTAAACAAACCTATGGAAAAGGAACGGTTCAAAATGTAATTGATTTGAATCAATTTGTACGCAGTAGTTCAATGGGTGACTTAGGAGCTTTAAAAACAACAACACAGAAGTTTTACAGAATAAACGGTGGTTCAACACAATTGGAAGGGGTTAGTAGTGATGTTGTGATGCCAGATAGATATGCTTACCTAAAAATGGGAGAGAGAGATGTAGCTAATGCAATGCCTTGGGATAAAATTGACCAAGCTCCCTATAGTATTTGGAAAAACAACAGTAATTTTAATCAGGCAATAATTAACAGTAAGAATAGAATTGCTCAAAATCAACAATTTCAACTGGTTGAAGATAATGCGAAATGGATTGATAGCCGAAGTAAAGAAAATGTTTATAGTTTGCATATTGAAAAGTTCAAAATTGCTCAGAGTGAAATTGAAGAGAAAGCAAAAAAATACAAACCTATACTTGATTATAAGAACTCTTTAAAGTTTACTTCTTTGCCTTATGAAAAGGATATGATGGTTAAAGATGCTACTTTGAAGGAAAAAAGAGAGCGTTGGCATGAAGCATTGGCAAAGGATATTTATGTCGAAGAGGCTTTAAATGTATTGGATGACTTACAATCAACAGCTGTTGTGAAGAAAAATGTTTCCAATAATTTAAAAAAGGAAAAATTAGTTAAATCCTAAAATTATCTAATAAGTTTAGAATTGAAAAGCACTCCAGAAATCAAAAAGAATTTCGGGAGTGCTTTTTTTTGGTGTTCAATTACTTTTTTATACAGTATAATTGTTTTTGTAAGAGCCTGAAGAATATTAGGAGCTGATTTCAGAATTTAGCGTAAAACATAGGTAAAGAAAAAAGAGGATGGGATAGGTGGCTTATTTTGTAAACGATTTATAAAAATTAAAATCGATATCCAATTTGTACCATGTATCTAAATCCGAGATTAGTTGTTTTTGTTGAGCCATTCTTCTTAAATTCGCCCTCATCAATAACACCACTATATCCAGGAAATTTTTCCTGTAAGGCCTCATTTAATTTATCAAAAAAGAGTTCTTTATCTTCATCGGATAAGTTAGTGTCAAGTGTTGCATCTAATTTATAACTTGCTATACCCGGACCAATCAAAATTAAGTCTAAAGCAAGTCGTTTCCATAGGATGAATTGATAGCCTAATTCAGCACCAAAAGTATTGATTGTAAAGTCTAGATTCGTATTTACTTTGCCTTCGTATCCGGTTGTTGCCAGGGACCAAGAATGCTCTTTATTGAAATAATTAAAAGAGTAATAAGGACCAATGTAAACACCTCGAGGAGCGTTATATTTATTTTCTTTAGAGAGATAAAAACGATAGTCCGCTGAAATATGTAACCCTTTTTCTGAACGGATGGTTTCCATTTCTAATTCATCTGTATTGATTATGTTTAAGTCGGGGAGAGAAGCTTGACCAACATTTACACTGAAAGAGCGTTTTTTATTTAATACTCTTTCGTAGCCAAACACCAACGATCTGTCCCCAAATATCATTGGGTTGGTTAAATTAAAATGAATAGTGTTTTTAAATTCTCTTCCATTGTTTTGTATTGTGTCAGTTGTCTGAGCTTTAAGAGAAAAACTATTGATTCCAAAAATGACCAATACTGTAAGATAGACTACTGCACTTCTATTCTCTAAGTTGACTTTTAAATTCTTCATGATTTATTTAGTATAAGATTAATCAAATTTTGGTTTGCTTTACAGGACGACATCCAAGATTTAATTTCTTGGGTCATTAATTTATGATCATCAATATGAATAAATGGTATTATTTTTTTGATTTTATCAAAACAACAAGTTATAAGAAGATAACTGATTTAAATTTGAATTAAAGTTACGTAATATTTTTGTTTTGGAAGAATAGATGAAGGGATTTAATGGAAAATTTTGGGCATAAAAATAGTATTAAAATCACCTGTGATTTTAAGTTAGGTAAGGTTTTTTGATGATTAAAAGTGTGCTTTTAGAATCTTGTCTGTTATTTCAATGCTATTGTGGTGTTTTAGAATAGCTCTTTTTTGCGCATATTATAAAAAGTAGAATATTGGGTTACGGCTTAATTTGTGTGCTACTGAAGGTTCGATGGTGCTTTTTTTAAGATGAGACTTAGGCAAAGGAATAGCTTTTTACAACTGCTATTTCTTTTTTAAATATAGTTTAGTTGGAGTGGTAATAATAAATACATGGTTTGATAATCATTACCATTCATTTACCTTATTGGCATCCATTTTTAAAAATATAAAAAGTAAGATAGTAAAACCCCAAAGACCGGAACCACCATAAGAAAAGAAAGGGAGTGGTACCCCAATTGTTGGGAAAATACCAACAACCATGGCGATATTTACAAAGAAATGAATGAACAATATTCCTGCAACACAATAGCCATATACTCTACTGAATTTTGTTTTTTGTCTTTCTGCTAAATAAATAACGCGTAGCAATAGTCCTGCAAACAAAGCAATGATTATAAGAGAACCTACAAATCCCCACTCTTCGCCTACTGTAGTAAATATATAATCAGTATGTTGTTCGGGTACAAAACCACCTTTGGTTTGAGTTCCTTCAAGAAATCCCTTTCCAAACCAGCCTCCAGATCCAATAGCTATCTCTGATTGATTAGTGTTATACCCAATGCCTTTCATGTCCACAGTTTTTCCCAATAAGATATTGAAACGATCCCTATGGTGTTGTTTGAAAACATTTTCAAAAACATAATTTACAGACAAAACAAATCCGGATATCAAAATCAAAAGAATTCCGCTTAAGACTATATTTCTATCCGCTAATCTAGATTTGTAATGAATAAGTGCTAGAGCCAATAAAGCAATTAGAATTACATATTGGGGTTCTAATATCAGTGTCATTACAAATAAAAGAATAGTAATAAAACCTGTCCATACATACCAAGCTGGTAGACCTTCGCGATATAAAACAATGATAAAAACACTATAAATTAAAGCACTTCCTGGATCGGGTTGGGGTAATATAAGTAATACAGGTAAAAACACTATTGCGAGTGCTTGAATTTGTCTGTTTACATCTTTTAAATTGATTTGAGTGTCACTCAAATATTTGGCTAAAGCCAATGCAGTGGCCGCTTTTGCAAATTCAGAGGGTTGTATTGTGAAATTGCCGAAACCATACCAACAACGCTGTCCCGCAATAGTTTTACCAAAAACAAAAAGACCTGCTAACGAAAGTAAGGAAATACCAAAAATAATACTGGCATATTTTTCATAAAATTTACCATCCACATAAAGGACAACGAAAATTAAGGGAATAGTTAATAAGATGAATATGAGTTGTTTGTCTGAAGTTCCATCCATAGAAGACAGGGAGGATGAATAAATGTTTAACCATCCCATAATTACTAAGATACTATAGATAATGACGCATATCCAGTCAAGATTGTTTGTTATGCTTTGGTTTTTCATTTCAAATGAATGGCTTATTAATTTTGTTTAGTAGTATCTACTTTTATTTTTGGAACTATTGTTTTGCTTTTTAAAATAGAATCTTGTTTTCGTAATTCTAATTTAACAGTCTCAGAAAGACCTCCTAATTTAGCATATTCGCTTTGTAAACTTTTATTAAGAATACGGGTTTCTAAATCTGTTCTGGTGATTTTTTGTCTAAGATATTTTTCTATCATTAAACTGGCTATCGGTCCCGCTATTGTAGCTCCAAATCCTCCGTTTTCAACCATAACTGCAATAGCTATCTTTGGATTATCTTTTGGTGCAAAAGCCACAAATATAGAGTGGTCTTTTAGCTGCACTCTTTTTCCGTCTATTTTGGCAAAATTCTCTGCTGTTCCTGTTTTACCGCAAATATCTATACCATCTACTTTTAAGTAGTAGGCAGTTCCCTGATTATAAACGTCGAATAGGCCGCTTATTATCGGTTTAAAATATTTTTTATCTACTGTGGTAACATGCTTAGTAGTGAATTTTTTGTCAATTTTTTGCCCTTCAATTTTTTTGATGATGTGAGGGGTATAGTAATAACCCTCATTCGCAATTGTAGCCATCATATTAGCAAGTTGAATAGGAGTCATTAAAACTTCTCCTTGTCCGATTGAATTCGAAACGATTGTTGTACTTCTCCATCCGCCATTTGGATAGATTCGTTTGTAGGTTTTTGAAGTAGGTATTTTTCCTTTTCTACCTGTTGGTAAGTCATAACCCATAAATTCTCCAAGACCAAAACTTTTAACATGACTACTCCATACATCTACTGCATAGGCCGGTTTCTTATATTTGTTTATCGTCTTCATGTAAGCAGTTGCAAAGTACGAATTACAAGATTCGTAAATACCTCTGTGCAATTGAAGCGCACCCCCACGACAGTGACATCTCATGAATCTGCCTCTGGCATAACTGAATCCGTGATTACAAAATACGGTCGTTTCTTCGTCGATTACGCCTTCCTGAAGTGCAACTAAACCAGTTAGTATTTTAAATGGAGAACCAGGGGGATATTCGGCCAATAATCCTCTATCATAAAGTGGTTTTGCAATGGAGTCCCGATACAATTGAGTATAGTTTTTAGATCTCTGTCTTCCAACTAATATGGAAGGATCGTAAGACGGAGCTGTAACAAGGGCTAATATTTCTCCTGTTTTAGGTTCAATAGCGACAATTCCCCCTCTTTTGTTAATCATCAACTCTTCCCCATATTTTTGAAGTATCCCATCAATAGTCAGATTTATATCCTCGCCTTGAACAGCAATTGTATCATATTTTCCGTCTTTGAATGAACCTATTTCTCTATTGTATTTATCTTTTTGAACGTATTTTACACCTTTAATTCCGCGTAAAATTTCTTCATAGCTTTCCTCAACACCTTGTTTACCAATTAAATCACCACTATTGTAATAAGGGTTTTTTTCAATTAATTTTTCATTAACCTGAGTAATAAACCCAAAAATATTGGCTCCGAAATCAGCCTCATAATCTCGAAGAGAACGTTTTTGGAAGTAAAAACCTTCAAATTTTCTAATTTTTTCTTGAAATGCCGCAAATTCAGCTTTATTTAATTGAGGTAAAAAAACAGAGGGTAATCTTGGGCTGTAAACAATAGCCTTTTCCATTTTTTTTATAAAATCCTCTTTAGTAATATTCAGCAATTGACAAAATTCTAAAGTATCTATGTTCTTTAGCTCTCGGGGAATAACCATGATATCATAAGAGGGCTGATTGGCTACTAATAATTTTCCATTTCGGTCATAAATGTAGCCTCTTTCAGGATAATCGTATTTTATTTTAATGGCGTTATTGTCTGACTTCAATTTGAAGGAGTCATCAATAATTTGTAAATAAAATATTCGTAACACCAGTAATGATGCTGCAACAATGATTAAGGATGGCAGCAAGACTTTTCTCATCGTTTGTTAGGCTTAATAAGGTATATTATTATAATGCAAATAATAATTGTAAATACAGTACTCAGTGCTGTTCTTAGTAGGATGTCCCAAAAAAAGCTAAATTGAAAAGCTTCTAATACAAACAACACAAAATGGTGAATTAACACCGATAGCAATATAAAGGAGAATCGTTCCGGGGTTAATACATCATTTAATTTTACAGTCTGATATTCATAGCTTAGACCAAATGAGAATTTGAAAAGATACGGTCTGTAAAAGGCTAATGCCAAACAAGAAGCGGCATGGATTCCTCCTGAATTGCTGAACATATCCATCACCAGTCCAAGAAGGAAACTAGCAATTAACAGTCCTGATTTATTACCGTTAACAGGATATAATATTATAAAAAGTATATATGGGAACGGACTTACAAATCCGAAAAAATTCATATTGTTGAAAACAATAATCTGTACTGCCAGCAACAGTATAAATCGGAAAATATTGACTAACAAAGTGCTATTCATCTTTAGTCGTTTTTTCTAAATTGATAAGTTCTTGGCGGTCTTTACTTTTTATGATATATACATGTCCTAAATTTGTCATGTCATTGAAAAGTTTTACATCCAAAGTATAGTAATTCGTTTGATTGTCAGTATAAATTTTTTCAATGGTACCTATGTTGATGTTTTCTGGAAATATAACTGATTGACCACCAGTTACAATCGTGTCGCCTTTTCTGATAGCTGCCAATCTGGGTACATCGATTAATTGAACAATACCTGTGCTTTTGCCATTCCAAATCAGAGACCCAAAGTGATTCGACTTTTTGATTTTGGCGTTAATCTGAGATTTTTTATTCAAAATACTCACGACTGTCGAATAGTTAGTAGAAGTGTTATCGATGATTCCGATAATTCCTAAACTGTTAATTACACCCATATCTGGTTTTACACCCTGTAATTCCCCCGAATTTAATGTTAAGTAATTTTCATGCACATTATACGAGTTGTGAATTACTTTTGACACGATGATGTCTTGTGGTTTAACACCTTTTATGCTGTCTAGTTTTTTTAATTGGGCAGTGTCTTTTTTATTAAACAAAATACTTTTTAAATAAGCATTCTCTAATGCGAGCTCGTCGTTTTGAGTTTTTAAATTAAGATATTCATTGATGCTGTTCACTTTCTCGTAGACACCGCCACTCAAAAAATTAGCAGAACTAATTATTTTGCTTCTATGGAAAGAGTGGGATTGAATGGTGAGTGCTAAAGAAATGCCTAAAAGCAGCAAAAACAGTAATCGATTACTGTTTTTAAAAATAAAATTAAATATTTGCTGCATTTTTTAAATGTATAATGTAAAATTGTACGTCTTATTTACGATCTGAGTACTGAAAATTAAGAATGACTTGGAGTACAAACTATATATCAATTCAATTATTTAATCAAGATGCTTTTAAATTTCACGATGTTTTTAAGGGCCATTCCAGTTCCTCTAACAACTGCTCTTAATGGATCTTCTGCAATATAAACAGGTAAATCTGTTTTTTGAGAAATTCTTTTATCAAGACCTCTTAACATTGATCCTCCACCAGCAAGATAGATACCAGTATTGTAAATATCAGCTGCTAATTCAGGAGGTGTTTGTGATAAAGTTTCCATTACAGCATCTTCAATCCTTTGGATGGATTTGTCGAGTGCTTTTGCAATTTCTCTATAGGAAACTTCTACTTGTTTTGGTTTTCCGGTAAGTAAATCCCTACCTTGAACAGACATGTCTTCTGGAGGCGTTTCTAAATCTTCAATAGCGGCTCCAATTTGGATTTTTATTTTTTCAGCGGTACTTTCTCCAACAAAAAGGTTATGTTGAGTACGCATATAATATACAATGTCATTGGTGAATACATCACCGGCAATTTTCACCGATTTGTCACATACAATTCCACCTAATGCAATTACAGCAATTTCAGTTGTTCCACCACCTATGTCAACAATCATGTTTCCTTTAGGCTGCATGATGTCAATACCGATACCAATTGCCGCAGCCATTGGTTCGTGTATCAAATAGACTTCTTTACCATTTACTCTCTCACAAGATTCTTTAACGGCTCTCATCTCTACTTCGGTAATACCGGAAGGGATACAAACAACCATTCTTAATGCCGGAGTAAACATTCTTTTTTTCAATGCCGGTATGCTTTTTATAAACATACTGATCATCTTTTCAGAAGCATCAAAATCTGCAATTACACCATCTTTCAAAGGTCTTATCGTCTTAATGTTTTCATGTGTCTTACCCTGCATCATGTTGGCTTCCTTACCAACTGCAATAATTTTCCCCGAAATTCTGTCTCGGGCAACTATTGAAGGGCTGTCAATAACAACTTTATCATTGTGTATGATTAAAGTGTTTGCGGTACCAAGGTCTATCGCAATATCCTCGGTCATGAAAT
>RCUR01000466.1_pt1 | contig 14307 bp, 11 predicted proteins | sample 2166151 | NCBI WGS metagenome assembly RCUR01 (sample SAMN09932785, study PRJNA488358) | compost metagenome | isolation source: compost soil in an enriched community | place: Germany: Experimental Botanical Garden
CCTTCGGCCAGGTCTATGTCAACGACTTCAACCAGTTCGGCCGCACCTACCGGGTCCAGCTGCAGTCCGAGGCGGACTACCGTGCCAAGAAGAGCGACATCCGCAACGTCTATGTGCGCTCCAACAAGGGGGAGATGATCCCGCTCAGCAGCCTGGTGACGGTGCGTGACGCCACCGGCCCCGAGCTGGTCGAGCGCTTCAACATCTTCCAGGCGGCCAAGATCATGGCGCAGCCGGCGCCGGGCTACAGCTCGGGTCAGGCCATAGCCGCGCTGGAAGTCGTGGCAAACGACACCCTGGGCAACGACGCCAAGCTGGAGTGGACCGGCTCCGCCTACCAGGAGAAGGCCTCCGCCGGCAGCGCCGGCACCGCGTTCGGCTTCGGCATAGTGATGATCTTCCTCATCCTGGCCGCCCAGTACGAGCGCTGGAGCCTGCCGTTTGCGGTGATCACCGCGGTACCCTTCGCCCTGTTCGGCGCCCTGCTCGCCACCTGGGCGGTGGGGCTCACCAACAACGTCTACTTCCAGATAGGGCTGGTGACCCTGGTCGGCCTGGCCGCCAAGAACGCCATCCTGATCGTGGAGTTCGCGGTGATGAAGCACGAGGAGGGGATGAGCCTGATCGAGTCGGCGCTGGAGGCGGCGCGACTGCGTTTTCGCCCCATCATCATGACCTCGCTGGCCTTCATCCTCGGCTGCGTGCCGCTGGTGACCTCGAGCGGCGCCGGTGCTGCCAGTCGTCATGCCCTCGGCTGGCCGGTGATCGGCGGCATGCTGGCGGCGACCTTCATCGCCACCTTCTTCATCCCGCTCTTCTTCCGCCTCATCATGAAGCGATCGGAGTCGCGAGCCCAGCCCCCCAAACCCTAACCCTGAGCCCCCGCCGATGCGGGGGCTTTTTTGTCTGCCCCTTTTATCTGCCCCTCGCCATTTCCCCTGCCGGATCACCTATTTGCCGCTCCACTGCCGCCATACCTTGACCTTCTCCTGTAGGTAAGGTTTACATTTCACCTATCCGTCAGAGGGAAAGCATCCATGTTGTCATCGAGATTGCCCACAGAGCTCATCGCCCGGCTGTTGCTGGCGCTGGTGCTCGTCTGCAATCTCACGCTCTGCATCAGCTGGCATGGCGCGGCGACGGCAGAGATGGCCATGGCCGCCGACACCCTGGTCATGACCGATGCCACCGAGATGTCGTCCGCCATGCAGGGGCTGCCCTGCCACGATGCCGGCAACGCCATGACCGGCGCCAGCATGAGCCAGGGAGACTGCCAGATGCACGGCGGCCTCACCTCCCCGGGTGCGGGTATCCCCCTGCTGGCGGCGCTGCTGACCTTGTTTGCCCTGCCCCTGTTGCTCATGCCCCGCCCGGGCGCCACCGCGTCCCTGCTGGATCAGTGGCTGCGGGATCCCTTCTTGCGCCTGCGTGGCACCCATCCCCCCTCCTGGCCCAGACGGCATCTGATGCTCTCTGTGCTGCGCCATTAGCGCGATCTTCTCCCCCTGTAAGGAAGTGGCCTGGCCCGACCTTGCACGCTGTGCCGTGCACCTGCTGATCCGTCGGCGGTGCTCCGTTTGCCGCCCCGTTCGTACGTTGTGAGAGGCAAGCCTGCCCAAGCGGGCACGCCTGTCCGGGTCTGAGAGACCCGCACTCCTACGACGACCCGGCGGCCCGACACGAGAGAAGATGTACCATGTCACCAGCCAACTTTGTCGCCTCCCCGGGCGCCCCGTCCTCCTGCACTTTCTGCATGCAGATCCGCGCCGGAGGCCTGCTATGAACAAGAGCCTGCTGATGTCCGCGCTGCTGCTCGCCCTCGGCGCCGGCGGCGGCTACTGGGCCGCCAGCCAGACCGCCGGCAGTGGGCCTGAGGCGAAGGCCCCGCTCTACTGGGTCAACCCCATGGATCCCCGCGATAGGCGCGACGCCCCCGCCAAGGACAACATGGGGATGGACTTCATCCCCGTCTATGAGGAGCAGAAGAGCGGCTCCCCCGGCACCGTCACCATCAGCCCCGAGATCCAGCAGAACCTGGGGGTACGGCTCGCCAAGGTGGAGCGCCTGCCCCTCCACCAGCAGATCGAGACGGTCGGCTACGTGGGCTACGACGAGGAGCGGCTGGAGGCCATCAACGCCCGCATGGCGGGCTGGATCCGCACCCTCGCCATCAAGAACGAGGGCCAGCGCATCGCCAAGGGCAGCTTCATCTACGATCTCTACGCGCCGGATCTGGTCAACGCCCAGCACGAATACCTGCTGGCGCTCAACACCGCCAACCCGCTGCTGCTGCGCGCCGCCGAGGGCAAGCTCAAGTCCCTGCAGGTACCGGCGGATCAGATAGCCGCCCTCAAGCGCACTCGCCAGGTGAGCGAGACGGTGCGCATCTATGCCCCGAGCAGCGGCTATGTCTCCGAGCTCAAGGTGCGCGAGGGCCAGTATGTGGAGCCCGCCGCCGCCCTGTTCAACATCAGCACCCTGCAGCAGGTGTGGGTCAGCGCCGAAGTGTTTGAGCGCCAGGCCGGCCAGCTGAAGGTGGGCGACCCTGTCACCATGACCCTGGATTACGCCCCCGGCCGGCGCTGGCAGGGCAAGGTGGATTACCTCTACCCCACCCTGGACGCCGCCACCCGCACCCTCAAGGTGCGGCTGCGCTTCGACAACCCGGACGAGTTTTTGAAACCCAACATGTTCGCCAAGGTGAGCATTCGCAGCGGCAAGGGCGAGCCCCAGATGGTGGTACCGAGTGAGGCGGTGATCCGCACCGGCAGTCAGAACCGGCTGGTGCTGGCGCTGGGGGATGGCGGCTTCAAGTCGGTGGCGGTCACCCTGGGCGCCCAGTTCGGTGACAGGGTCGCCATCCTCGACGGGGTCGAGCCGGGGGACAACATCGTCAGCTCGGCCCAGTTCCTGCTCGACTCGGAATCCAGCATCGACTCCGACTTCCAGCGCATGACGGCGGTGCGGCCGCAGCAGATCTGGACCCAGGGGGAGATCCAGACGCTGGATCTGGCGAGCCGCACCCTGACCGTCGCCCACCAGCCGATCCCCGAGTGGCAGTGGCCCGCCATGGAGATGGACTTCGCCGTGGCAGATGGCGTCGACATGAGCAAGCTCGTCCAGGGGCAGCGCCTGCACCTGCAGGTCGAGCAGCAGGGGGATGAGTACCGCATCGTCAACATCCATGTCGAGGATGCCCCCGCCAGCCAGACCGCGCCCGCCAAGGATGAGATGAAGGGCATGGAAAACATGGAAGGCATGGACCACAGCCAGCACCAGATGGGGGACAAGCCATGATCCCGCCCATCATCTGCCGCTTTGCCGGCAACCGAGTCCTGCTGCCTGCGCGCCAAGCGAGAGGAGTCAAGCCATGATCCCATCTGTCATCCGCTGGTCCGTCGGCAACCGCTTCCTGGTGTTGCTGCTCACCCTCATGCTGACCGCCTGGGGGCTCTGGTCGGTCAAGCAGACCCCGGTCGATGCCCTGCCGGATCTCTCCGACGTGCAGGTGATCATCAAGACGGCCTACCCGGGGCAGGCGCCCCAGGTGGTGGAGGATCAGGTCACCTACCCGCTCACCACCGCCATGCTGGCGGTGCCGGGCGCCACCACGGTGCGCGGCTACTCCTTCTTCGGCGACTCCTTCGTCTATGTGCTGTTTGACGACAGCACCGATCTCTACTGGGCCCGCGCCCGGGTGCTGGAGTACCTGAGCCAGGTGGCCCCGAGCCTGCCCGGTTCGGCGCAGCCCCAGCTCGGCCCCGACGCCACCGGGGTGGGCTGGGTCTACCAATACGCCCTGGTGGACAGGAGCGGCAAGCACGATCTGAGCGAGCTCACCTCCCTGCAGAACTGGTTCCTGAAATACGAGCTGCAGACGGTGAACGGGGTCTCGGAGGTGGCGACCGTGGGCGGCATGGTGCGCCAGTATCAGGTGCGGGTCGATCCGGACAAGCTGCGCGCCTACGGCATCCCGCTCTCCCTCATCCAGACCGCCATCGAGCAGGGCAACCAGGAGACCGGCGCCTCCGTCATCGAGATGGCGGAAGCCGAGTATATGGTGCGCTCCAACGGCTATCTGAAGAGCGTCGAAGATCTCAAGCAGATACCCCTCGGCACCCAGGTGCGGGGCGCCCCCCTGCTGCTGGGAGACGTGGCGGACGTAGTCACCGGCCCCCAGAGCCGGCGCGGCGTCGCCGAGCTCAACGGCGAGGGCGAGGTGGTGGGCGGCATCATCGTCATGCGTTTCGGCGAGAACGCCCAGCGCACCATAGACGGGGTCAAGACGCGGCTGCGCGATCTCAAGAGCAGCCTGCCGGAGGGGGTGGAGGTGGTCACCGTCTACGACCGCTCCGATCTCATCCAGCGCGCCATCGACAACCTCTCCGGCAAGCTCATCGAGGAGTTCGCGGTGGTGGTGCTGGTCTGTCTGGCCTTCCTGTTCCACCTGAGATCCTCGCTGGTGGTGGTCATCACCCTGCCCATCGCGATTCTGGTGGCCTTCATCGTCATGCACCTGCAGGGGATCAACGCCAACATCATGTCCCTTGGCGGCATCGCCATCGCCATCGGCGCCATGGTGGATGGCGCCATCGTGATGATAGAGAACGTCCACAAGCATATGGAGCGCACCGAACTCACCGACAAGAACCGCTGGCAGGTGATCGTCGAGGCGAGCATAGAGGTGGGGCCCGCCATCTTCTTCTCCCTGCTCATCATCACCATGAGCTTCCTGCCGGTGTTCGCGCTGGAGGCGCAGGAGGGGCGTATGTTCCATCCCCTCGCCTACACCAAGACCTACGCCATGGCGGCGGCGGCCGGGCTCTCCATCACGCTGGTTCCCGTCATCATGGGCTACTTTATCCGCGGCAAGGTGCTGGCGGAACAGGCCAACCCCCTCAACCGCTGGCTCAGTCAGGGCTATATCCCGCTGCTCAACGCCGTGCTGGCCCGCCCCAAGACCACCTTGCTGCTGGCGCTGGCAGTGACCGTCATCGGCTTCTGGCCGCTCAGATATCTGGGGTCCGAGTTCATACCGCCGTTCGATGAGGGGGACATCATGTACATGCCCACCACCGCGGCCAACATCTCGGTGGGCAAGGCCAGGGAGATACTGCAGCAGACCGACAAGCTGATCCGCACCGTGCCCGAGGTGCAGAACGTGTTCGGCAAGGCGGGGCGCGCCGACAGCGCCACCGACCCTGCCGATCTGGTGATGATGGAGACCAGCATCCAGCTTAAAGATCGCGACCAGTGGCGCCCCGGCATGACCCCGGAGAAGCTGAAGGAGGAGCTCGACTCCCTCATCCAGTTCCCCGGCCTCACCAACGCCTGGGTGCCCCCCATCAAGACCCGCATCGACATGCTGGCCACCGGCATCAAGACCCCGGTCGGCATCAAGATAGCCGGGCCGGATCTCAAGGTGATCCAGCGACTCGGCCAGCAGCTCGAGCAGATCGTCGGCAAGGTGGAGGGGGCGGCCTCGGTCTACGCCGAGCGGGTGGCCGGTGGCCGCTACGTCAAGGTGGACATAGACAGACTCAAGGCGGCCCGCTATGGCCTCAACATCGCCGACGTGCAGGCGGTGCTGGCCACCGCCGTCGGCGGCATGGACGTGGGTCAGACCATCGAAGGCCGCGAGCGCTATCCCATCAACCTGCGCTATCCCCAGAGCTACCGCGACTCGGTAGGCAGCCTGGAGCTGCTGCCGCTGGTGACCCCCAAGGGGGAGCGGATCGCCCTGGCGGACGTGGCCCGCGTCTACATCAGCGACGAGGCCCCCATGCTGCGCAGCGAGAACGCGCGCCTCAACGGCTGGGTCTACGTGGATATCCGCGAGCGGGACATCGGCTCCTTCGTGGCCGATGCCAAGGCCCAGGTGGACAAGCAGCTGGTGCTGCCGGCGGGCTACGCCCTCACCTGGTCCGGTCAGTACGAATACATGGAGCGGGCCAAGGCGCGCCTCGCCTACGTGGTGCCGCTCACCCTCGCCATCATAGTGCTGCTGCTCTATCTGGCGTTCCGCCGCATGCAGGAGGTGCTGCTGATCCTCACCACACTGCCGCTCGCCGTGGTCGGCGGTATCTGGACCGTCTGGCTGCTGGACTTCAACCTCTCGGTGGCGGTGGGGGTGGGTTTCATCGCCCTGGCCGGGGTGGCGGTGGAGACAGGCGTGCTGATGCTGGTCTACCTCAACCACGCCTGGGACGATCTGCTGGCCCGTGGCAAACCCGACTTGCGCGGCCTGCATCAGGCCGTCATCCAGGGCGCCGCCCTGCGGCTGCGCCCCAAGATGATGACGGTGGTCACCATCATCGCCGGCTTGCTGCCCATCATGTGGAGCCACGGCACCGGCTCTGAGGTGATGCAGCGCATCGCCGCGCCCATGATAGGCGGCATGGTGACGGCCCTGGTGCTGACCCTGCTGGTGCTGCCCGCGGCCTTCTATCTGTGGCGCCGCCGTGGCCTTGCGCCCGGGCAGGCCGACTGATCCGAATTTACAACCGATACAAATTCAACGACTTCAAGGAAAACACCATGAACTACAAGACGCTGACCCTGACCCTGCTGCTTGGCCTCGCCTCTCTCCAGGCCCGGGCCGAGATGACCATGAACCACGAGGGGCACGACATGTCCCAGATGGAGGGGATGGAGATGAAACCGACAGAGGAGATCGTGATGACCAAGGGGGTCATCAGCCGCATCGACGAGGCGAACCAGAAGGTCGGGATCAAGCACGAGGCCATCGCCAACCTCAAGATGCCCGCCATGACCATGGTGTTCGTGCTGGCCGACCCGGCCCTGCTCAAGGGCCTGCAGGTGGGGGATGCGGTCGGCTTCCACGCCGAGAACCCGGCCGGCAAGCTGACCATCACCCGGCTGCAGAAACAGTAAGATACGCACCGGACAAGAAGACGGCGGGCACTGGGCCCGCCGTTTCTTTATCTGCTCTCTCGGCCGGATTCAGCCGCGAATATGGTCGATGAAGGCGTCGATCTGCTCGCGGCCGCAGGCCGGGTTCATGAACACCGCCTTCTCGCCGGCGATGTAGGAGTACTTGCCGCGGGCGTCATAGTCCGAGCGCGCCACCGCCTCCACCCAGTTGGTGAACAGCCCCACCTTGCCGCGCCCCTTGAACAGGCTGCGGTGATAGTCGGTGTTGCGCGCCAGCCGCGCCTTGTAGGCCGCATCCGAGGTGCGCGCCAGCTCGAAGGCGAACTCGGCCTCCGGATCCTGCACCCACTCCGGGTTGTAGATCTTGAAGCCCACGCTCGGCCCCTGGTTCTCCTGGGCCACCAGCTTGACGTTGCCGAGCTGGCTCAGGCGGAAGCGGAAGTAGTTGGCATTTTGCAGGCAGTGGGCCAGCACGGTGCGATAACCCTCCACCCCCAGGTAGTTGAGGGCGGCATAGGCGCCGAACAGGCCGCTCGCCCCCCGGGAGCACTCTATGGTGGACTGCAGGTGGGTCTGGCCCTGGATGTCCCGCTCGAAGTAGGAGAAGTTCTCCGGATCGTTCTCCATCGCCTTGAGATCCTCCTGTTCCTTGATCATCACCAGGCTGGAGGTGTAGGGCACATAGCCCCACTTCTGGAAGTCGACGGTGAAGGAGTCGGCGTATTTCAGCTCGGCGAAGCGCGCCACGTTGCGCTCTATCCCCGCCAGGGTGGCGGCGTTGATGGCGAGCGGGTTGGCGCCAAAGTCGTAATCCAGGAAGAAGATCATCGACCAGCCGATGGCCGCATCCACGTGGATGTGGGGCTTGACCGCCACCTCGAACCGCTCGCACAGCCGATCCCGCAGGTCCACCACGGGTTTCACCCTATCCACCCCGAAGGTGTCGGTGGTGCCCATGGTGAGCATGATGGTGGGCACCACGTGTTTGAGGGCAAAGCAGGCGGTCAGGGTACGCTCGAGATCCACCAGATCGATGTCGTTGTTCTCGCCGACCTGGATGCGGATGGTCTTGTTCTCGATGTCGACCCCGAGCAGGGAGAGGTTGGTGATGTTGGAGTAGTGGCCGCCCTGGGAGTTGATGATGCGGTAATCCTGATAGTGGCCGAGCCCCTTGTGCTTGGCCTCGGGCAGGCTCTTGCGGATGCCGAGCAGGTAGCCGTAGAGGTTACAGAAGGTCCCCCCCTGGGTGAAGATGCCGGTGGCGCGGGCCGGATCGTATCCCGCCAGCAGGGCAATCTGGCGCACCACCTTCTTCTCGAGCTCCTCCGCCACCCCGGCATACTCGGAGTAGACCAGGTTGGGGTTGGCGAGGATCCCCATCTGGGCGCCGTAGATGGCGGGATCCGCCGACATGGTGATGACGTTCTCGACGCTGGAGGGGTTCTCCCAGTCCTTGGAGAGGGCGCCGGCAAACAGCAGCTCGGCCATGGGCTCGCCCGGGGCACGCATGGCCTGGGGCACCGGCATGGTCTCGCACAGATCCGCGAGCCGGGCCCGGCCATCGGGCCAGGCGTTCAGCCGCGCGTCCGGGGCCAGGCCACGGGCACGAAACTCGTTGAGGGTGGCGAAACCGGGTTCGCGGAACACCGGCCAGAGCTCGGGATTGCGGGAGAAGTAGTGGGCTTTGACGGTGGCGAAACGACGCTCGAATGCGGGGGAGACGGCATTGACGCCGTCATCTTTCAGATAAACCAGATCGCTCATTTTTAGACCATTAGTACTGCAAAGGTGCCCCGGTTATACCTCTGAGGCTGCGTTTGAGACAGCGACAATATCTAATGGCCTGCCCTACTTTTTATCATGGCAGCGGCAGGCCAAGGGCTGGCGGCGAGCCGCCCCCGGCCGGCCCGATGCCGTTTCGTGATCCGGGTCATGCCCGCCTCAGCGCAGCGCCGCCACCAGCCAGGCCTCGAGCTCCGCCAGCTCATGGGCCTGGGCCGGAAATGCCAGCCCCAGCTGGCGCAACAGGGCCGCGACGGCCTCGGGTCGATAGGCAGTGCCCGGCAGTCGTTCGGCCAGCGCATCCAGCGGCGCCGGATCCAGGCTGTCGCTGAAGATCTGCACCCGGCCTATGAGCCCCTTCTCCACGTCGAAGTGCAGCTCGACCCCGCCCCAGCCGAAGCGCTCATCCAGCTGGTGACTGAAGGCAGGCGCGTGGCCGAAGTTCCACTCCCAGCTGCGCTGACGGGCGAAGGTCTCGGCGAAGCCGGGCAAGTCCGGCAGTCGCTCGGGGGAGATGTGTTCCGGGGCGACCCGGGCACCATGATGCGCAAAGAAGGCATCAGTCAGCGCCTGGACGACCCGCTCATGATCGATTCCCGGCAGCAGCTCGCAGAGGTTGGCGACCCGGCTGCGCACCGAGGTGATCCCCTTGGCCGCCAGCTTCTTGGGATCCGGGTTCAGGTAGTTCGCGAGTCGGCTCAAGTCGGCGTCCAGCAGCAGGGTGCCGTGATGAAAACCGCGATCATGGGTCTCTCGATAGGCGGAGCCCGAGACCTTGCGATCCCCGTCCGGGGTCGCCACCAGCAGATCGTTGCGACCGGAGGCGAAGGCCTCCACCCCGAGCTGTTTCAGGGCTGACAGCACGATGGCGGTGGAGAGGCTCTTGTCATAGCCGGGCTTGCCGGCCATGAAGGTGAAGCAGCTGTTGCCCAGATCGTGAAACACCGCCCCGCCCCCGCTGCTGCGCCTGGCCAGGGTCACCCCATCCTCTTCCATGCGGCGGGTGTTGCACTCCTTCCAGGGGTTCTGGGCGCGGCCGATCACCACGGTATTGGCGTTGCGCCACAGGAACAGCACCCGCTGGGCGGGATCCATCTGGCGGAAGATGCACTCCTCCACCGCCAGGTTGAACAGGGGATCGTGAGAATCTGAGATAAGCAGGCGCAGCATGGGCAAGCCTTGTCAAAACAACGGGGCTCCGATGTTACCACCTTCAGCCCCGTGAGGGAGCCGTCGCGCCAGCCAGCGGCGCGATAGGCCCAGGAGACATCAGGGCTGGTTGCGTTGATGCAGCCAGGGCAGCGCTCGATCGATGAGCAGGACGCCGGCCACCATGGCGGCCACGAACAGCCCAATCATGGGCTGGCCGCTGACGAGCAGGCTCAGCGCCGGGCCCGGGCAGATCCCGGCCATGCCCCAGCCGATGCCAAACAGCGCCGAGCCGCCGAGGAGACGCGCATCCAGCACGGGTGCAGGCAGGGCGCAGATGGCGTCACCCAACAGACTGTGGCTGCGGGGTTTGACCAGCAGGAAGTAGCCCGGCATGAACACCAGCAGGGCCCCGCCCATCACGAATGCCAGGCTCGGATCCCAGGCCCCCGCCACGTCGAGAAAGCCCAGGATCCTGGCCGGATCCACCATGCCGGAGAGGGCGAGGCCGAGCCCGAACAGCAGGCCGGACAACAGACTGATCAGCAGTTTCATTCCGGATCTCCTTACAGCAGATGGTGGCTGACGAACACGGTGAGCGCACCGGTGGCCATGAAGGTGAGGGTGGCGGCGAGGGAGCGACGGGACAGCCTCCCCACCCCGCAGATACCGTGACCGCTGGTGCAGCCATTGCCGAGGCGGGTGCCCATCCCGACCAGCAGCCCGGCCAGCAGCACCAGCGGCCAGGCCGGCAGCGTCGCGAAGCTCGGCATGGGGACCCACGCCAGGCGAAACGCCAGCAGCGCCCCGCCGCCCAGCCCCAGCAGGAACAACCAGCGCCAGGCATCCGTCTGCTGCAGGGCGCCGGCCAGGATGCCACTGATGCCGGCCACCTTGGCATTGAACAGCAACAACATCAGGGCGGCGGATCCGATCAACATGCCGCCCCCCAGGGCAAACAGCCATTGGCTCTCAAACATAGGCACTCCTGGTAACGGGCTCAGCCTGCTGGCAGGCGGGCCCCGTGGCTTGACCCGCCCACAGCGCCGACGGGATGATACATAAATTAGAGACTGCTAATGTTTGCCATTCTACGATCCGAGAAAACATTAGCAACCGCTAATTTATAGCCGCTGCCGGCGGCAGGCGCACCCTGCCGTGGTGGCGTCGCCCTTGAGGGTGCCGGGTCGGTGAACTTGTTTCCGAATGTTGCCGCGTTAGGAGAGGGCTTTACCTCGGCGCCGTGGATGGGTACCATCTGGCCGTCCATCAAACAGCGGAGACCATCAGTGGGCAATTCATCAAGTGACAGTTGTAGGCCGACCCTGATCGTCGGCACCCAGGTCGCGAGATAGCCGCAGCGTTGCCTCTGCCGCCCTCTCGCAAACCTGCGAGAAGCGGAAATCCACTCCCCTCTTCTCTCGTTTTACACTTGACGTCAGGTGAGCCCCTGTCCATGTCGGCGGCCACCTTGCCTGCATAGTTTCTGCTTCCCACAAGGAGGCTGCTATGCGCTTTGTTTCAACCCTATTGACCTCAACCCAAGCCCGTCCCCTGCTGAGCAGGCTGGGCCTGTTGCCACGCTGGCCGCGCGGCAAGCAGCGCCAGCACCACTACCGGCTGCAGATCCGTTGTCAGGATCGCGCCGACATGGAGCTGGTGCTGGGCATGGTGGCCCACAGCCTGCAACCGGCCGGGCTGCACCCCATGCAGTCGCTGCGGCCGGGCCGCGGCGATGGCCGGGAGCTGGTGCTCAACCTGAGCTGCACCCCGTCCCAGCGCCGTTACCTGGTGCAGTTCGTCCATCAGGTCGGGGTCGCTCACCCCGTTCGTTGGGAGCTGCACCCACGGCGAGGTGACGAGACCCGGCTCAATTAAATGAAAAAGGGGCCAACTTGGTTGGCCCCGTTCAATCACACTTTAGTGCCCGCCCGCCGACGGTCTGAGAACGCGGGCCGGCTCGGCCTGTGCGCCCGCTTTCCATCATCATGATGGCCTTCACCGCTCAGACGCCATTTATCGGGGCATCCGACGGCCCCCTCATCCATGCCGAAGGCCATCTTCAACCAGAAGGAGTACGCCATGAGAATGTGGCAACAACTAGACATGATTTCCCTGCTCGACACCCTGGCCAGCCTGCTGCTGGCCTTCGTGCTGGGCAGCCTGGTCGGGCTGGAGCGCCAGTACCGCCAGCGCACCGCCGGCCTGCGCACCAACGTGCTGGTCGCCGTGGGGGCGGCCCTGTTCGTCAGCCTGGCCCAGCGCATCTATGACCTGCACGGCGGCAACTACAACGTGGTCCACGTGGTGGCCTACATCGTCTCCGGCATCGGCTTCCTCGGTGCCGGCGTCATCATGCGCGAGTCCGGCAACATTCGCGGCATCAACACCGCCGCCACCCTGTGGGGCGTGGCCGCGGTCGGAGCCGCCTGCGGTGCCGGGCTGGCCATGGAGGCTGTGCTTGGCGCCCTGTTCGTGCTGGCCGCCAACACCCTGCTGCGGCCACTGGTCAATCAGATCAATCGCCGGCCGGTGGACAACACCGACACCGAGGTGACCTATCGCGTCACCGCCCTCATCCGGCGCGAGCACCAGAAGGAGGTGCTGCCCTGGCTGGAGAAGATGCTGGATCAGGCCAACTACCCCCTGAGCGAGCTGGATATCGAACCCTTCGGGGAGCAGGATCTGGAGATCTCGGCGGTGCTGCTGGCCACCTCCATCGACGGCGTCGAGCTGGATGCCCTGATGCAGACGCTCGGGCAGCACCCCTGCATCCGGCAGATCTTCTGGCGCACCAGCATCACGGATTGATAGCTGGGAGCGAGTCAGGGGCACCGGGGGGCGCCCCGCAGACAAAAAGAAAGCCGGCACAGAGGCCGGCTTGCATCACGCTTGCGGTGATTACTTGGTCAGGTCATCGAAGAAGCGTTTCACCCCTTCGAAGAAGCCTTCCGATTTTGGCTTGTGGGTCTTGGCGGCGGCACCGCTGAACGACTCGTCCAGCTGACGCAGCAGCTCTCGCTGGGTCTCGGTCAGCTTGACCGGGGTCTCGATCACCACCTTGCACATCAGATCGCCAACCTGGCCGGAGCGCACGGACTTGACGCCCTTGCCGCGCAGACGGAACAGCTTGCCGGTCTGGGTTTCCGCCGTGACCTTGAGCTTGACCCGACCATCCAGGGTCGGCACCTCGATCTCGCCGCCGAGCGCCGCCGTGGTGAAGCTGATGGGCACTTCGCAGTAGAGATCGTTGCCGTCACGCACGAAGATCTCGTGCTCCTTGACGTGTACCTGTACGTACAGATCCCCTGCCGAGGCCCCCGCTTCCCCCGCTTCCCCTTCACCGGAGAGACGGATGCGGTCACCGGTATCGACCCCGGCCGGGATCTTGACCGACAGGGTCTTGGTCTTCTGGTAGCGGCCCTCACCGTGACACTTGCGGCACGGATCCTTGATGATCTTGCCACGACCGTGGCAGTGCGGGCAGGCCTGCTGCACCGCGAAGAAGCCCTGGCGCATCTGCACCTGACCCGCACCGTGGCAGGTCGGACAGGTATGGGCCTGGCTGCCGGTGTGGGCACCCGAGCCGTTACAGACCTCGCAATGGACCTGAGTCGGTATCTTGATCTCCTTGGAGACCCCGCGTACCGCCTCTTCCAGGGTCAGCTCCATGTTGTAGCGCAGGTCGGAGCCACGGGCCGGGCCACGACGGCCACCGCCACTGCGGCCACCGAAGATGTCACCAAAGATATCGCCGAATGCATCACCGAAGTCCGCGCCGCCGCCAAAGCCGCCGTGACCACCGCCACCCTGGCTCTGATCCACCCCGGCATGACCGTACTGGTCATAGCGGGCGCGCAGGTTCTCGTCGGTCAGCACCTCGTAGGCTTCCTTGACCTCTTTGAACTTCTCTTCGGATGCGGCATCACCCTGGTTGCGATCCGGGTGATACTTCATCGCCAGACGCTTGTACGCCTTCTTGATCTCGCGCTCGTCGGCACCTTTCGATACCCCGAGCACTTCATAGAAATCGCGCTTCGACATACTCATCCTGTTGCTACTTAAACAGTTATGCAGACGGGCGTTGGTCACCCAACGCCCGCAAATTCAGTGACTAAGCCAATGGGCAGAGCGAACTCTGCCCAGCTGGGTATGGCTTATTTCTTGTCGTCTTTCACTTCTTCGAACTCGGCGTCGACCACGTCGTCTTCGGCCTTGGCAGAAGAAGTCTGACCGGCATCGGCGCCAGCGCCCTGTGACTGCTGCTGGGCAAGCTCCATCAGCTTCTGGGACGCTTCCAGCAAAGCCTGTTGCTTGGCTTCGATGGCTGCCTTGTCGTCACCCTTGATGACGGCTTCCAGCTCGCTCAGCGCGGTCTCGACCTTGGTCTTCTCGTCGGCGGGCAGGGCGTCACCGGCTTCGGTGATCTGCTTGCGGACCGAGTGGACCAGACCGTCAGCCTGGTTGCGGGTCTGCACCAGC
>RCUR01000470.1_pt1 | contig 14263 bp, 10 predicted proteins | sample 2166151 | NCBI WGS metagenome assembly RCUR01 (sample SAMN09932785, study PRJNA488358) | compost metagenome | isolation source: compost soil in an enriched community | place: Germany: Experimental Botanical Garden
AAATGCTGACCAGGAATGTTTTGTGCGGCCATCAAAAAGGCCACCATTGCGAGGTGGCCTTAGCTTCAAACTTCATTGCCCTTGGATCTTCAGTGGTGCTCTTAACCTGCTGACGATTAAGCCCAAGCGCCTACACCCTCATAGTACACAACGTGTGAGTTGGGTGTCTATCCCTAGTGAGGGTTTTTGGCCTGGCAGCTTCCAGAAAATGCAGCGGTAGTCGCCTAGGTCTCTACAGCGCTGGTCTGGCTGGGCAAACGTGACTCAGCTATGCCGCTACCATCACCGTCGTTACGTAAGGAGTCTCGGCCAGCTCTGCATCTTCAAATATTTCACCTAGCGGGGCAGCCATTCCTGCTGCCCACCCTTTTGGCTGACTGCGATGGGCTTTCGCCCGGCTTAGACCCCGAGTATAGATCGAAAGGGTGAGCTGAGCCTGTCCCATGGCAGCGCATGTAGCATGCTTATCAGCCGAATGCAGGTATAGGGCGTCGACAGAGCGGATCGCGAGCTATCAGTGGCAAAAAATTCACTCGGGACAGATCTGTAAAGGCCAATTTCATATCCTATTCAGCGGGCCAAGTGTGTTGGGCCCGAAGTCCTTCGGACTAACCTTGATCATTTTTAGTGGGTACCGCATGGGTACCGTATGCTTGCTGAGCCATTTCTCGAACCGATGCCCGGAATTATCACCACAATAAAATTCGCCTCTAACCTTCGCTAGAGTCCAATAACCCGCACATATCGAAAAGCCACCATCGACATCCAGCACTATCCGAGCGGTGAATAGGGTGCGCATTGATTCACGAATGTCATCGATGCCATGTTCTTCCATAAACGTAATGAGCTTGTCAGACCCTATAAATTGGGGCCCTTGCTGAACGAGCAATCTAAGAAATTCCTTTTCGATAGTTGAGATCATAAACGGCGCCCATGTGCGCTGCTGGGGATCAGCCTTCGGAATAGGTGCGTTATTGTATTTATGGATCCATCCTGAGACGGCGCCATCACGGGCGATCGGCTTGCTAATCATTAGTGGAAACCACGGCTCCTCACTTTGATCGTCGCCCCTGTCCAACTTGATATTACGCGCAAGCTCCACTCGATCATAAAGGAGCTCTAGGATCAGCACCATCGGATCAGCGCTGGTAGAGCCAAGCCAGCACCACTCCTCGAACTCTTCGTTCCATACACCCTTGTAAGGCATGCCATTAAGTTTGATGACGGAATATCCCTCACTGATCATCAGATTTGGCATATTGATTACCCCGTAACCTTCAACCTCTTCATTGCCGTGATACAGATTGTAAAACGCGTTGCGCAGACCTTTCTCGGTTTTATAGCCGTTGTATCCGATGGCGATGCGTAGGGGGGTCAGCATATCCCTGACCAAGCTGTGGTAAACAACGCGCTTGTTGAATGCGAGCTTGGCGCTTTCCTCATAATGACATGGCCACTCACGGAAGAGGTTTAGATATTCATGGGCAACCTTGCGGGTACTGAATTCCAGAGTGCCTTGCGCCTGCCGACGCTCATAATCACGCTTGGACAACTGAAATACTTCCTCAAGCTGCCCATATGCCTTGCTAAGGCTCTTACCATAGAGCGTCTTTTTTACTTCGAATACGGCCAAAACCTGCTCAATCGGATAAGAAAACTGTGAAGTGCAGTGAAACGGCTCCCCCTCTCCGACCACTACCATACAGTCAATCTGCTGCGACTCTTCGTCGCCAGATGTGATGACCCCGGAGACTACTTTTAATCCATAACGGGAAAGGTCAATTTTTTCCAATAGCTCGATAGTAAGACCTTCATACATACTTCCCATCAGCGTTGATTGCTTTGACTTGTGACCGTTCAACAACGCAACCTTCTGATCATAAAGCTTCCGAAGAAGCTCTGCGATGACTTTCATCCGTTTACACCCCGCCCTAATCCTGTGGGACAAATCAAAAACCCCTGAGAAAATAAACCCAAGAGCGATCATAATCAGCGACGTCAACCTCACACCACAGGATGAGGTTTGTTTGCGGCCAACTACTAGTCAGCATAGAAGGCACCTTGCCCCGGATAGTCGAGAAGACTTTTCTGGAGCAACCTTCGTAGGTGAATAACCTCTACCTAACTTCAAATGAACGAATCTTCGCCAGAGCACGGCTGATTGGAGGGTTTTCCACGCCTGCCGGCACAAAGATATCGTCCTCAGGCTGAATTGCCGAAATCTCCTGGTCGTTTTCATCGATTTCCCAGGCATGAATGACAATTACGCCAGAAGTTATTAGATGGCTTACAAGCTTCCCTTTGGCGTTCACCGTGGCAACATGACACTTCTTATGCACTTCGTAATCTTTCAAAAACCTTTCAATATTCTCAGAAGAGTTCGGGGTCATAGTATGAAGCCTAGAGAGTGCCGTTTGGATCCTCGAAACCCCATCATCAGAACGATCAAGATTACTTGTGACGGCCACGCGATAATGCGCAGGGTTCTGCCTGCTAATGCCTCGTATCAATGCGATACGCAGCGCGTTATTGGGATCTTTATCCCCGATGGTTTTCGCGATATTTTCGAATATCTTATGCCCAACAGCGGCATTCTCGAAACCGAAAATCAACACTGGAATTTCGCCTTCGCATGTTTGAAAGCCCAACCCCTTCCAGCCGGCTTGATTCCACAGGCTCTCTTGGATGAGAGAAACAACTTTTAGCTCTCGATGCTTCATTGTTGAAAACTGAAACGGATGTTTTGGACGCTCCTCAGGCACATCAGACTTAGGCGGCCAATCCATGGGCGCTATATTGTGGTGCTCAAACCAAGTCACACGCCGTGTTGGCTTATGCAATTCAAGGGTAGCATCCTGATGAGACCCGATGCCAGGGACGGCATCACGCCCCATGAAATAGCTGTCCAATCCGATATTACAGTTGAAGACGACTGCTCGTTCCAGGGCTTTGTCGTCTCGAAGCATCTCTTCGAATTTCGACCAGCCAACTTGAGGACAGATGGTGGACACAAAGTGAAGGCAGAATTCACTGTAAAATTGCCGGATCGTGTCTCGTTGTTCATCGGTCAAATTGGCAATGCTGAAAGGCGAGCAGAGGATTTCTGCAGAGGTTACCTGCGCAGCGGTGTCGAAGCTGTGCCGCAGTATGAAGTCGTCCTCATCTTCCAGCAGGACATCAATATTCACGGCGGGCACTGTAGCCGCTGCATGGTCTGCCATCATCGGTGCGCAGAAGCTCTCAAGTACAGCCAGCAATTGCTGCGCTAGCTCAATGCATGGGGATTTCACCGGAAAAGACACAGACACCTTACAACCGAGGATATATGAACTTATGGTCGTCCAGCGATCCAGATAGAGGTCGAGCGGGGCCACCGGGGCTCCCATATCAACACTGCGCCACATGTTCATAAATTTTAGATCAATTGGCTCATCCTCAGGCCCCGCCTTATCTTCATGACCTAAGCAAACTAATAGCGCATCTGCACTGAGCCCTAGATCCAGTTGATTTAACTTGTCCGGCAGCCAGGCGATTCTTTCAACGTCTGAAAAATTGGCATTGAGAAACAGCTTACCAATCAGAACCTCATAATTCATTTTCTGATTTTCTGTCCACGGACTTTCATCCAGCGTTTGAGAGATCAGTTGAGCTAAGTGATACCAGGTCAAAGACTGGCCCACGCGACCTAGCTGACCTTCCATCCACATGAGTCGTTGGTAAATAGCAGCTTGCTTAGCACTGCTTCGCTGTTCTTTCAGTGCGTCAGTGGTTACCACGTAGGCTGCCATCAGCGCTGCTCCTCGCGCAGCCCAGAGCAGGCCCTGCTTCTCGTATGCATGCGACAACATATACAGGGCAGCGAAGACTTCTGCCTTGCTTTCACTGCTATACAGCCCATACAGGGATAACCCGAAGCACTTGATCGCCCTGTAGTAGTCCTTTTTATCGCTGCTCAGCGCTCCTCGCCTCAGGTACTTATCTGCCTTAATCCGGCTATTTTCCCGCGCACCGGCATCATCAATGAGCTTATCCATGAGATCTTCGTAGGCCTTGAGATCTCCGAAGGCCACATCGAGTGCTTCGAGCAAATTGACGAGACGAGCCATAGGGTAGCCAATCAGCTTATGAGCACTATCAGCGATTTCGCTCAAAGACCGGAAGGTGTTGTTGGCTTGCTCCTCATTTTCTGCAACCAGCAGATCTAGAAGCGCCAAAGAGGTCTTGGCTTGCAATGCCCCGCTGACCATATCCGCGTTAGCGGCTATCGAGTTCAATCTCTCTCTAATGGTGGTCTCTAGGGAGTCCACATCGAGCGTGCACTTACCGTCTCGATGACTGGTGACCATTAAATTGAACAACGTTACGACTTTCTCCCACACCTCCACGTTTTCGGTCTCTTGAGCCACTCCGAGTGCTTTCTCAAACGTTTCCTCAAAGAGTTCCGCATTTTCCAGCCACCAGTACGCGGCCCAGGTCAGTTGGTAAAGGGCATCGAAATGCTGCCTCTGGGTACCAAACTTTTTCGCTGTCCGCACAGCGATATTGAACTGATGCTCAACGGCAACCGCATCCCGTTCCAGCTCTTTGTAGATGATGGCGCGCTTGGTGTAGAGGTCGACCTGAGAGAGCGTCAAATGGCCAGGGTCTTCGATCTGCTCGATCTGGCGCTCGATCGCTGTTAGCTGGATTTGCTTGTCAGCATCGAACGGGCCGATCTGAATCTTGCTCTCGATATTGCCTGTGAGACCTAAGTAATCGATGGCAAGATGCTGATTCTTGGGTTGTAGCGTTTTATCAAGCAGCCAGGTTCGATCAAGGATAGTGACCTTGACGTCATACTTTTTGGAAAGCTCGTCTTGCAGCTCCGCTCTGGAGCTGTTCTTGATGAAACGGCTGGTGACACAGAAGATCTGGACGTAGCCACGCCCTGTCGACATGACGCTCTCGACGTCCTTCCTGCATTTTGCCCTCCAATCTTTCTGGGTGCTGACACCGAATGCCCATCGCTCGGACTCCGGGGTCTCGTTTAGCCCCCAGAAAAAGGCGATCTGGCTGGAAACAGGGTAGGTCTCGGTATCGGTTTTTCCGTCTCCACCCGCAGTCGGGCCAGTCTGAGCAACCAGGTTCGGACAAATTTCCCGCTCGCACAGTTTCCGTACGAAGATCTCGAACTCAAGCTCCTGGCTTCGATTATTCAGAGTCTCAAAATGGTACTCCAGCATGGAGCGGTCGATGGTCGGCTCTTGTAGCTTCACAGAATCTGAGAACTGTTCCGGACGCCTCGCTCGCAGGAAGTCTTGCGGCTTAGGGCCAGCGATCTTGGTAGCCGATTGTTCCTTTTCCATCATCCACTCCTGAAATGACCAATGGCATCGCCCGGCCACCACCGACGCTTGGCCCTGGGTCAATAAAGGCTCGACGTCATCGTGTTGGTCTTCGGTTCACGACGCTGCGGGACGCCCACGCAGACATGGTGGGCGGACGATCGTTTGTATCAGCCACCTGCTCGAATCTGATGACTTGCCAAATTTATGGGGCCTACCTTGCGGACTGCCAGAAATTGCAGCTGAAGTTATTCAAGCCACCGCCGTAGGGACTAGGCCTTACCGCGAATACCTCAGGCACATCATTACCGTCACCGCCATCGCGGAAGAACTCCCTCATAGAGAAGAGCGCCTGAGACTTCAAGCGCTCCCACTCTCGGTACAGACTGTCTTCTAGATCCCTCGCGGCTTGAGCGGCGCTGGGTTTGCGCTTGGGCAGCGGCAACGTGTAGCTGGGCTGAGGGGAGAAATCGTAGACAAACGTCAGGTGCCCGTGCTTCCAGTCCGCAGACGGCGACGCTCGCCAGCGAAACGACACTTGCACTGATAGTCGCTTGCTGAGATGGAAAGGCGGCCTGATCTGATCTTCAATGAAGAACAGCTCACCCTCTTTACGCTCGGTTTCGAGCCGCCCTTTCATCTGCTGCAAGGCGTGAACGAGGTCATTGCCGGCATACAGCGCATCCTGTCGAGTGCGTTCGCGCTTGGCATGGGCCTTGGCCTTGCTGTACTCAGCGATCGCTTGTTGGAATGCGTGAAGCTTGATACCCACGTAGGGGCCACAGTCACTGAGACCTAGGCCATGAATCGGCCCTATGCGCTCTTCATCCAGGCACTTACGCACTGCTGTCCGAAGCGCTGTCTCGTCTACGTCGCTGATTGCAGCTTGCTGATTACTCGGCAGGTTAATGTAGGTCATACCCAAAACTGTCCTTGTGTAATGGCGGCCAAGATACCCCCTCATCTCAGCGCACAGCTTTCCGCACCGCTGAGAGATAGCCCATAGCGATAGAGCGCTGGAGCTTGAGGTTGAGGTTGAGGTTGAGGTTGAGGTTGAGGTTGAGGTTGAGGTTGAGGTTGATCAGGGGATGCTGGCACAGATGCTCAAATACGCGCAGCGCCCACAATGCCGACCTCTGGAGGCGGATCGATCACCTGCGGCAAAACGTTGAGCCATCTTGTATACGGACGTGCTCGCGGCCTGCTTGGAAGGGCCATCCATCACGTGCTGGTCAGTGATAATGGAGTAGATCTTCGCACTCGGCCTTCGAGATCCATTGATATCAAGCATCATGGGCCGTAGGTGACTAAGGGTGTACTGGATCCCCGTCTGAGCTCGAATCCAGTGCAGCTGCCCTTTATCGACGAGCATCCAAGGGAGCTCAATGCGAACACCGTTGACTTCAGAAACCATCCCTTCTTCGACGACATCGCCGACGCTGTTAACCACCACCAGCCCACGCTTGGCGGCGGCAATCGCATCATCCATCAAGCCAGGGTCTTCTGCCCTATCTGGAAGTCCGCGTAACGCCCATGCAGCTTGGAATGCCGTGTTGGGGTCAGTGCCGTCCCTCGCCACGGCCAACAGCATGTCCATAATCGCCCAGCGAGCACGGATCGAGACGTCGATTTCCTGCTCGGCAGTGAGCGCTAGCTCATAGCGATAGTGGTACTGGAGGGGACAGCTCATGTAGGCCTGGAACGCCTCATAGCTCACAGTGGGTACCACGGTGCTGCTAGCCAACGGCAGCGGTATGATGGGTGCGGGCGGTACCTTCACCCCCGAGCGCTTAACCAGACTAGTGGGAGCAGCGCGATTGAGCGGAACTGGACGTGGCCATCCGCTGATCTCATAGAGATACAGGTAATCACGGGCCCGAGACAGGGCGACATAGAGCAGGTTATTGCGCTCTACCCGCTCTTCGAACATGAACTCTGACCCAGTGCTGTTCAAAACTTCGGGAGGGATGAGATCCAACCCCCGCACATCGTATGCATAGGGTCGATTGGCGCCGTATGACGCGTCGTCAACATCGGTGACGTGAACTGCTGGGTACTCAAGCCCCTTGCTGGAATGCACGGTCATAACGCTCACCGCATCCAGGACTCGCGCTTCAGGCGGTAAACCACGATCCCCTAGCTTTTCTCCGATCCTACGGCGTAGCTCCTCGCGAAGCAGGAACTGGGAAAGCCGTGCCTGGCGGATATCTCCGTCACCATTGCGTACGGCGTAGACGAACAGCCATGTTGCCAAGCGCTGAGTATGGGCCTGAATGGTCTGATCAGCAGGGTTTGGAAGACCGTAGCGCTGATCGAGCAGTACTTTGGCGACAAAATCCCAAGGCCTTGAATTCCGCTTGAGCCCTCTCAACAGCAACGCCAAATTTGACTTGGCTTGCTGGCCAGCGGGCGAGAGGCCTGGCGTAGGCAGCCATAGCCAACGGCCTCGCTGCATGCTCAATCCCGCGCCTTTGCGGGTCAGGAATATGAGGTGCTCAATGTCTTGGGGCGGCATTCGAAACGCTGGCTCAGAGATCAGCCCGACCAGTGAACGCGGCTGTCGCATACACAGCAGTTCCATCAGGCACAGCAGCTTCTTTATCTCAGGGCGCTGGCAGACATCGCCGATGTGCAGCACTGGCACATTCAGATTTTCAAGCGCTTCAACAATTTGCTCAACGTTTGCCGATTTGCGGCTGATCACGACTTGATCCCTGTACGGGACACCCCTCTGCACCAGCCCATCAATGCGCTGAGCGATGGTGACGGCTTGGGAGGGCTTGGAGTCGCACTCATACAGGGTAGGTATGACCCCGATCGAGGGACGATACGCCGTGACTGGTTCCAGAGGCATCCGGTCATTCAGTGCATGATGGATGCCTGCGCAGGAAAATAGCTCCAAGATCTCAGGCGTGCTTCGCCGATTCAGGTCGAGAGCGTAGCGGCGCACCGTTGCTCCTGGAATGGTGCTCAAGAACGTGGTGTCGAAGTGCATCAAGCTACGGATCGACGCGCCTCGCCAATGGTGAATGGCCTGACGCACATCACCGACGACCCAGAATGATTGAGCATTCAGCGCCAATTGACGAAGGAGGTCGACCATCACCTCGGTGACATCCTGATACTCGTCCACTAGTACGTGCGAGAAATGGTCGATGTACTGAGCAACGCTTGTTCTATCCCGCTTGGCCTGGGATGCAGGGAGGGCAATGAGGTCAACGTAGTCGACCAAATGCTCAGCTCGCATTGCTGTTTCGTACGCTTCAAACAGGGTGGCGATGTCTTCGCGCTCATTGGCTACATCCGGCTCGCAGGGCGGAAGTGCAGCCAAGCGCGTGCGGTAGTCGGCAACTGTGAGGCATTCTTCCTTGAGTCGTTTGATATGGCCCAGAACGCCAGGTAGCCAATCGTACGGGTTCTGTAGCCTCAGATAATACTTGAGCCGCACCTTGGGCAGCGTGCTCACCATCAGGCGAACTTGCATCAGCGGATCTGCGAGCCGAACGTCGGACTCCAGGCCGAAAATCTGATGGTATTTGCGAAGGAATTCGAGCCCGAATGCATGAAAAGTCCCGGCCCACACGTCGGCGGCTCCGGCGATGCCAGACACCTTCAGGCGTTCAACCAATTCATGAGCCGCCTTGTTCGTGAAGGTCAGCACCAAGATTTGGCTGGGAGGGATACCGCGCTCGACCAGGTGCTTGATGCGATGGATCAGTGTCGTCGTTTTACCAGTACCCGGCCCGGCAACAACGTTGACGAAGGTTTCGGACGCGGTAGCAGCATCGTGCTGCCCCTGCGTCATAAGCGGCAGAGGAGGAGGTGGAGCAGGAGGCAATATGGGGAGCAAAATGCCGTCGAATAGCTGAAGACGAACGATCTCCAGCGGTACCTCCAGAGTGGCCGCGATGACCGTGGCACCAGTACCGCTATGGAACAGTTGGCTTGCGACACCACGGGGTAGCAGAAGCTCACGAGCAAACACGTTTGCTTGAAGCTCCAAGCGCTCACGAGCACCGTATGCTTCCACCGCCACCGTAGCCTGACTCCCATAGGAATCCGTCATGCTGGTCAGATGAGCGACCGTCTGTGCAGGGCGATCGCCGTCGAGGTACCAGTGACCCAACTCATGGGCGATGAGATAGGCCGTTTCTCCTGGAGACACATCGTTGCGGATGTAGATGGTTTGAATTTCTCGCTTGAGCACCCCGCTGCCGCCACCCAACTCTGGGTGCCCGAAAGGTAAGCGCTCAATCGCGATTTCGAGCGTGTCCTCAACATGAGCCAAGAGCCCAGAGGAGCTGACGCCACCTAGAGAAGCGGCCAATCCGACCAGGGCTTCTCGGGTTTCGAATGCTTGCCGACGTGCCCGGTCGAATGGATTCACACTTAGCCCTCTAGGTTCAGGAGACGCTCTTGTTCCTCAGCCGGCAGCTGAAGCTCTTTGACTGCGACACTCCACGCCTTGCGTTCCGCTTGCACGGTGGGTTTTCCATCAGTCGCTTTGAAAGCTGGAACGCATTGGGTGGCGAACCGACGCTCCAAGGCTACCGACACAACATCCAAAGGCTTCTTCAAAACGACAGCCAGCTTCGCCAGGACTCGCGCAGGCGCCAGTACAGAACCACCAAGGATCATGTTGGTCAGGCCGCGTTGCTCACCTAGATCGATCTGAGGAGCGAGAGCACGGGCTTTTACCCCACTGACCTGCTCGATCGCCTTGATAGCCTCTACGACAGCCTCATCACTGGTAATCGAACTAGTCGTTGCCTCACGCACAGCGGCAGCGTGAGGGCAATGGCTCAAAGCGTTGGCGAGAAGGAAGTTGGTGAATGATGACAACGAGCGCTCATATTCGCCTGCGCGTAACCGCGCTCTCATCACCAGACGCCTGTCAGCCCGAATGATCCAACTCTCCGAATCGGCACCTGCGTAATCATTGGCAGTGCGCTCGTAATCAGTCAGCAGCTCCGACGGATCTACTGTCCTTGATTCTTTATCGAACCGGGTCAGCCCGTCCTGCACCAAATCACGCGCAGCGATCGACAGCGATACGCCACGGCGTTTTGCTACGCGTCTTACCAACTCATGAAGCGAGACCTTGGTAGTTAAACCAATTTGCAAGCGGGCAGCTTGGGTTCGCTCATCGGTGATTTTGGTAGTAGCGGTAGGTTGCATGGTCGCCTCCAAAGTCTTCTTATCCGCAGGCACTGTGCGTGAGACAGGTGGCATCGCTAACCGTTCGTCGGCTGGAACTTGAGGAATCAGTTCGACGAGTACGGACATCAAGCCAAGCAGCAGGTGCGGCTCGTCCTTGCCGGTGACCACTACAGGCTGGCCATTAGCCAGTGTCATCTCACACTCAATGCCCTGGGAGGTCTCCCGCAAGTGCATGAATGGCTTAAGGCAGGCTAGGAAACTAGCGCACCCTTGGAGATAATCGGCAGGCTGAAGCTTGGGCATTTTCATAGACGGATTTGGTCGCTGGTGAGATCGTGCGTGATAATCACGCTGACATACATCACTTTTATATCACTCGCGCGTGTAGGGACACAATTGATCCAGGCAATCTTTACAGAAGCAGTGCGTGTCGCAGTCAGCGAATGGCGAGCGAACGTGACCTACGAGCAAGTGCTTGAGTACCTGGCGCGCCCCGGCGATCTGGGGCGTGAGCTGCAGCCTGCGATCGAACGCGAGCTCAATAGCCGGGGGAGCAGCTGTGCAGAGGTGCAAGCCTTTGCATGGGCACAGCCTTGCCTGACGCTGGAGGGTATCTTCCGGCCAGATGACCTACCCGATACCCCTATTGATTTTTGCCCGGTGCCTGAAGCAGAAGGCACGGTCATTGCCCGAGTCACTGCGATCGCGTGCCTTGCGGCTATCAATTCCGCCACGGTTTCCTATGGCTCCGAGAACGGAGGCGATCTGTTCGTGAACCTGGTGGTGTTCCCGCCTGGCCGAGGTAAATTCACAGTCAAATCGGCGGACAAGATGAGTGGGCACACCGATGGAGTGACCTTCCCGTTGCGGGGATACCGCGACCCCCTGAATGAACGCATTGCACCCTCTCCAGACTTTGTGTGCTTATCGGCACTGCGCAACCCGAAGCAAGTTCCGACTACGGTTATGCCTCTTGACCACCTCATGGCGCACTTGAGCCAAGAGCATATCGACGAACTCCAGAAGCCCCAGTACATCATTGGTTCGCAACTGACCTTCCAGGATGGGATGGTAGACATCCTGGGCGACGAACTTGATGTCGATGATGCGCAGCTTCTCTTCCAAATGAATGGAAGCTGGTGGATCCGATTCAGCCACAGCACCACGCAGATTGCTGACATCGGCCACAAGTCCGCGCAGGAGGCAATGGACGCTCTGAAACACGCATGTGCTGACTGCGCAATCGCTGTTCCTCTGCAGCCAGGTGATATCGCCTTGGTAAACAATCGCATTGCGCTGCATGGCCGCAGTGAGCCTGGAAGTGAATACGGCGAGCAAACACGCTGGCTCCTGCGCACCTACGGGCTAGAAATCACTGATATCGATCCTAGCCAGTGGCATGAGGGCAGCGACTTCAAGCTATACCCGTAAACCTCAGCGCTTGGGCTATCACAAATGAGCTCGTCCGCTGCAAGCCTCTGCAAGTCCGGAATCCGTAGGTGTCTCAACTGGACAAGGTCAAAGCCCCAGGTCTGCCGCAAAACGCTGGTCGCGGATTGAAGCAGGGGCATGCCCATCGATGATCAGCTTCTGCTGCAGATGGCGTACGAGATGCCAAGCCAGAGGTTCGCGGATCTCCAAGCAACCTTGGATCTGATGGAAACTATTGGAGCGCTGTGTAACAAGGGCCTCTCGAAGCGCTGTAAAGCCATCAACGCCGATAACCGACCTGTGAACACGAATAGGATTATTCAGCCCAGGACGACGCTCGTAGGCGCTTAAAAGCGATCGAAGGATTACAGGGAGATCATCCCCATAGGCTTCGCAGGCAAGAGACCAGAGCTGACCATCAGACAGTGGGGTCATAGGATCCGATGTCGGGCTCGCATTATCCATAAATTGGCAACATAGCCCCAAGCGCGGCCAGAATTCAGGTGCACCCTGTAAACCAATTTTTTAACGTGTTAACCGCTGAGGTTTACAGATCAAAAATTTAGTTTACAGATCCGAATTTTCGAAGCGCACAGTAGGTCACCGGGTGCGTCTTGCTAGAACATTGAAGGCGACGGACGCTTGCAGACGCCTGTTGTCCGAGACGGGTGGAATTTCAGACGGACTGATCCCAGCAAAAAAGCCCTATTGGTTTGACGTCAAAGCGTAAGCAGCAGCCTGCGGCTGCAAAGGAAAGCGATTTCTCCTTGGCCCCCGGCCCACCCATTCCAACCTCAGCTTCACACCAGACCCTCAAACCGTGTGATCTAGAAGCCGTAAATATCAGATGTAAAAGCCGGTGGTAGTCTGTGGGAAAGGCGGCGTCTGGGCCACTGCCGCTTTTCTCTTGCTCTCAAATATAAGAACTCCGTCTCGCTTAAAAATTTTCAAGAGGGGGGGGTGGAAATAAATTGGTGATTACCGACGAGCGGTCAAAGAATTGCCTCTTTGGCAATTTGATTTATTACTCAAAAATCTTCGAAAAGCTATGAAAAAGGCCATTGAACGAGGACAAAATGCCAGAACTGGTGAATTTCGGTTTACCAAGTGCGAATTTGGATCGCCTACGACACCACTCAGCAGGTACTTAAATCAGATAGGAAAAAGCGGCAGTGAGGATAGGCACACAAGACCACGGATCGCACAGCTTCTGGGATGGCGACCACTAACTCGATAGAGAGCAACGACAGGCTAAATGGGATTAGGCACGTATGCCGTGTTCAAGCCGCATAATCTCGTCATGGATAATTGTGAATCCCATAGGTGTGCACAGCACCCTGCAGGGTGCCTGACGGCCTACATCTACTACAGATTTTACGAGCCATCGCTCCGCCTTCTTTCGGCTTCCAAACACTTCAAGTGCGATTGAGAAGACCTGCTCGTAACGCGTCTCAAAACAGCGATGCGTAGCACTCCAGCAGCCAATCGGGGGGCGAACGCATCGCCCGACAATCCTAAGCTCATCCATGCTTCACCCTCTGGTGATACTGGTCTGGTCGCCTCTCGTACTCTGCAGGGGGCATCCCGGCAGGGCCAACTCGTGGCGCGGCCCTTTAGCTCAGACGCAACGCTTACCATCGAATTGAAGATCTGCTCGCAGCTACCTATCACTCAGCACTGATCGTGCAAAATGGGAAAGATTGGAAGCCCCGTCTCCATTCCTGCGCAACAGGTAACCCTTGATACCAACATGGCCAGGCCCATCTCGATCACACCTTTCTGAGTCGCCAATCATGACGATCCGCCTCTGACCGCTGAGCTCATTTTCTGGCCGGACATTAAGCAGATCGCAGGTGTGCTGGTAGATGGCGGCTTGCGGTTTCATAACACCAATACGATAGCTGAAACCATAGGCCCCAAGGTGCGGGAAAATCCTTTCCACTACGGGGCCGTAGGCCATTGCCAGGTTTGAACATACGGCCAGTCTCACCCCTGCAGCTTGCAGTAGCCCAACGGCCTCAACCGCGTCTGGATAAGGCTGAATGCTTGCCAGCTCTTCCTCCAAGCATTGGTCGAGAAATGCAAGCTGGGAGGGCGAGATCTTGATACCAAAGGCCAGCGCAGCCTCGCTTAGAGAAAGGCGACGGGTCATGATCGCTCGAATGTCATCAGCGCGAGGCAAGCGGCCTTGGCGTCGCCCCTCTCGAAGCAACTGTCGAAACGGATGTGTCGGCTGCTGTATCTCTACCAGCGTTCCGAAGGCGTCAAAGATTACGGCACTGGTCTTCATCTGAGTTTCCTTCGCTGGTCACCGTCCGCAAGACAGCCAGCCACTCTAACGAGAATCA
>RCUR01000473.1_pt1 | contig 14223 bp, 14 predicted proteins | sample 2166151 | NCBI WGS metagenome assembly RCUR01 (sample SAMN09932785, study PRJNA488358) | compost metagenome | isolation source: compost soil in an enriched community | place: Germany: Experimental Botanical Garden
CCCGGCACGGCCTGCAGGGCGCGCTCGACGCGGCGGACACAGGAGGCGCAGGTCATGCCGTCGATGGCGAGGCTGAGCGGCGCGGCAGCGTCCTGGCTGCGGGTGGGGCTGGGAGTATCCATGTCTGCCTCCTGGTGCGGGGTTGCGGCGTGATGTCGTGACTTGCCGACCACCCTAAGGCTTGCCGCGGTGGCAAGGTCAAGCCCGCGGCGCTTCAGTCTCCCGGACGGCGGTGGGCGTGCTGGCACACCTGCACGATGCGCTCGGCCGGGACGCGCAGCTGCTTCAGCAGATAGCTTGCAAAGTCCGCGCTATAGGGCTGGCGGGCGATGGCCTTTTCCATGCACAGCAGCCAGGCCTCGCTGTCGGCCGCGCCGATGGGCCAGCGGGCGTGGAACTGCGGGATGACGATGCTGCCGTATTTCTCGGCATACAGCTTGGGGCCGCCCAGCCAGCCGCAGAGAAAGCGGGTCAGCTTGTCGCGGGCCGGGTCCAGATCCTGCGGGTGCATGCGCCGGATGGTGGCGGCTTCGCTGGACTCCTCCATGATCCGGTAGAAGTCGTCGACCAGGCGCTGGATGCCCTCGATCCCGCCGGCGGCCTGGAACGAGGCGTCGCCGACGCCGAATACGGGTGCTGTGTTGGCTGACATGCTGGCTGTCCTGAATAGGCGGATGCGGTGGCTGGGGAGTGCGTGATGATGCCAGAGCGGGTGCAGACGTCGCAAAACGACGAGGGCTTCACGCCGGGGAGGGCGATTGCGCGGGGACATGGCATGCGGGGGCATGGAGGAATCGCGGGCACAAAAAAACCGGCTGCAAGGGCCGGTTTTTTTGGGTTTCCGTGACATGCCAGGCATGTGGAAACAGGTATCTGGAGCGGGCGATGGGAATCGAACCCACGGCTCTAGCTTGGGAAGCTAGGGTATTACCATTATACGACGCCCGCTTGGCAGGCCGTCTTTTTACCAGAAGATGCGTCTGGGGTGAAGTCCGTTTTATGCCGAAGTGGTATTAATCGGTGGGCACCCTCAGCAACAGGCGATTTCCTCGGCGCTCAGCGGGCGGTACTGGCCGGGTTGCAGGCGCGGGTCGAGGCGGATCGGGCCGACACTTTCGCGGTGCAGGGCGGTGACCGGGTTGCGGAAGTGACCGAACATGCGCTTGACCTGATGGTAGCGGCCTTCGGTCAGGGTCAGGCGGGCGCTGTGGCTGTCGAGGATCTCCAGGCGGGCGGGCTGGGTGGTGAGGTCTTCGAAGGCGAAGTAGATGCCGCGGGCGAAGGTTTCCACGTATTCGGGCCCGATCGGCTCGGCGGTTTCCACGTGGTAGACCTTGGGCAGCTTGCTGCCCGGCAGGGTCAGGCGGCGCGACCACTGGCCGTCGTTGGTCAGCAGGAGCAGGCCGGTGGTGTTGCCGTCGAGGCGTCCGGCGATGTGCAGGTCCGCGCGCTCGGTCTCCGGCAGCAGGTCGAGCACGGTGCGGTGCTGCGGATCACGGGTGGCGCTGACGACGCCTGCGGGCTTGTGCAGCATCAGGTAGCGCGCCGGGCGGCCTGGCTGCAGCACCCGCTCGTCCAGCTCGATGCGGTTGAAGTCGTTGACCTCGCGGCGGCCGTCGCCAACCACCTGGCCGTCGACGCGCACCCGGCCGGCGAGCAGCAGGTGACGGACGTCCTGGCGGTTGAATTCGGGATGCTTGCTGAGGAAGCGGTCCAGGCGCATGGCAGGGCTCTTGGTCGGTGGGCGGCCGTAGGCAGAATGCGCAGGTTGCCGGTCGGATTGGTGACTGGATTGGCAAAGCTGGCAGAGTGACATGCTACCGCTCAATGAACCAAATGCCGATAATGGACGTCTTATATTTCAACCAACTAACTGATTTGCAGGAGCTTACATGCGCGGTCTCTCCGTGTTGATGCTGGGGCTGGTGGTCGTGCTGGCAGGTTGTAGCGTGCGTGTGCCGGGGGTGAGTGCCGATGTGGGTGACGGCGTGCATGTCGACATCGGTGGCGGCGGTGGCGGCCATGGTGGCGGCAGCTTCTGCCCGCCCGGCCAGGCCAAGAAGGGCAACTGCTGATCGGCGCTTGCCGGTACGAAACAACGGGGCGCTCAGGCGCCCCGTTGTGCTTTTCCAGATCCTTGAATTCGGCGTGCCGGCTTGAACTCCCCGGGCGACTGCGAATCTCAATAGGCAGGTCAACGGCTGCAGAGGAGCCGAACATGCGTGGACTTGCCGTATTGCTGTTGGGGGTGGTGCTCGGGTTGTCGGGTTGCGTGGTTTACGACGATGACTATGACTACGGCTACCGGGGTGGCCATGACCATTGGGATGGGGGGGATCGCCACCACCGTCATTGGGAGGGTCGTGAGCATCGCCGTGATCGGTGGGATGACCGCCGCGATGGCCGTCGTCGTCACCATGACCACGATGACTGATCGCGATTTGCCGGGCCCACCGGGCTTCGGGCATTCGACAACGGGGCGCCTTGGCGCCCCGTTGTGCTGTCCGGGGCAGACCCGTTCAGTGGTCGTTGAGGTCGGCCAGCGGATGATCGCCTTCCCAGGTCGGGGCGAAGTGGGCCTCGATGGCGGCGGCGGGAATGGCGGCCACGTCCGGCCAGTGCCAGCGAGGCTGGTTGTCCTTGTCGATCAGCCGCGCGCGCACGCCTTCGGCGAACTCAGGGTGGCGGCAGCAGTTCAGACTCATCGCGTACTCCATGCGAAACACGTCGGCCAGCGAGAGGAAGGGCGCCCGGCGCAGCTGTTCCCAGACCAGATGGGCGGTGAGCGGGCAGCCGGCGCCCAGGGTCGCGCCGGCGCGGGCCAGCAGCGGGTCGCTGTCGTCCTTCAGCGCGGTCAGCGCCTGCCAGGCCGCCGGCAGGTCGCTGACGTCGAGCAGGCGGTCGATCCGTTCGCGGCGCGGCAGCAGCTGGGCGCTGGGCAGTTGCGCCAGCGCCTCGTTTTCCAGCGCCTGCAGCAGGCTGTGCAGCTGGCTGGCGGCCTGCTCGCTCCAGTTCAACTGGACCAGGCCATGCAGCAGGGCGTCCTGCTGGCTATCGAGCAGGAAGCGGTCGGCCAGGTCGAGATCGAGGGCGTCGCGGGCGTTGAGCTGGCAGGCGCTGAGACCGAGGAATAGGCCGAGACGGCCGGGCAGGCGGTTGAGAAACCAGCTGGCGCCGACGTCGGGGTACAGGCCGATGCCGATTTCCGGCATGGCCAGGCGACTCGAGGGCGTGACGATGCGCAGGCTGGCGCTCTGCATCAGGCCCAGGCCACCGCCCATCACGTAGCCGTGGCCCCAGCACAGCAGCGGCTTGCGGTAGTGGTGCAGGCGCTGGTACAGGCGGTATTCGTCGGCGAAGAAGCGTCGCGCCAGCGGCGGCACCTCGCCGGGGTGGGCGCAGCAGGCTTCGGCCAGATGACGGACGTCGCCGCCAGCGCTGAAGGCCTTGCTGCCGCGGGCGCGCAGCACCACGCAGGCGATCTCGGTATCGTCCTGCCAGGCATGCAGGTGGTGGTCGAGCGCCTCGATCATCGGCAGCGACACGGCATTGAGGCTCTTCTCGGCATCCAGGGTGGCGATGCCGATGCGATAGCCGTGGCGGCTGGGGCGTTCTTCGAAAATCACGTTCATTGCAGCGTCTCCCGCGCTTGTCGCACGCGTCAGCGGTTGCGCCAGTGCGGATCGCGTTTTTCCAGAAAGGCGTTGACCCCTTCGCGGGTGTCGTCGGCGTCGAACAGGTCGACGAAGCGCTCGCGCTCCTCGGCCAGCCAGCTGCTCGGACCACGCTGGCGGGCGCCCTGGATCAGCGGCTTGATGGTGCGTACCGCCACCGGGCTCTGCCGGGCCACCCGCGCCGCCAGCAGCAGGGCATGGCCACGGGCCTCGCCGCTGTCGACCACTTGCTCGACGAGGCCGATGCGTAAGGCGGTTTCGGCATCCAGGCGCTCGCCGCAGAGGATCATGCGCTTGGCCCAGCCCTCGCCGACCAGCCAGGCCAGGTGCTGGGTGCCGCCTGCGCAGGGCAGCAGGCCGACCCCGGCCTCCGGCAGGGCCAGCTGCGCCTGGCGCTCGGCGATGCGGATGTCGCAGGCCAGCGCGCACTCCAGACCACCGCCCATGGCGTAGCCGTTGATCGCGGCGATGCTGACGCCGCGGAAGTCGCGCAGCGCCTCGAAGGCTTCGCCGAACAGGCGCGCCATGCTGCGGGCGCGGGCCTTGTCGCCGTCGGCGAACAGCTTGAGGTCGGCGCCGGCGCTGAAGAACTTGCCGCCCTGGCCGCTGATTACCAGGGCGTAGATGTCGTCGTCGCGGTTGAGGTGCTCGACCAGTTGGCGCAGGCCGATCAGCGAGTCACGATCCCAGGTGTTGGCGGGCGGATTGTTGATGGTGACCAGTGCGGTGTGGCCGTGCTTTTCCACGGTCAGCTTGTGGGTCAGGTCGAAGGGGGCGGACTTGTAGGGTTCGACGGCGTTGCTCATGTCAATCCTCGGGCGTCGGGCGGGTGTGCCGCACCTGCCGGGATTTCCAGCTGCGGCCACCCGGGAGGCGGATGCTCAGTCTGGTGCGCAACTGCAAGGGATGAGCTTCTTTTAGCTGGCCCGGCTCGGGGTGTCCAGTGCCGGGGTGACCGCCTGCCGTCGAAGCCACGGGCGTGGACAGCGAAGGCAGGCTGGGCGAGGGAGGTTTACTGCAGCTGCGGCGGCTGGCCGGCAGCGGTGCGCTCCTGCTTCCACTCTTCCGGAGTCTGGGCGGCGAGGGCGCCGTCCATGCGGCCGACGATCTCGAAGTAGTCCTGCTTGGAGCGGTCCTTCATGATCTCGTCACGCGACTTCACCTTCACCGCATAGACCGTCTGCAGGTTCTGGTGGTCCAGGGCACGCCACTCCTGCGGTCCCTTGAGCAGCTGGTACTTGTGGCCTTCCAGGGCCTTGATCAGGCTTTCGCTGTCCAGGGTGCGCGCGCGGGTGGCCGCGTCGGCCCACTGGTGCACGATGCTGTAGGCCGAGGCGGCCGAGCTGGACGGGTAGAGGTCGTAGCGTTCGCTGAAGTTCTTGACGAAGGCCATGCCGGGCTCGGACTTTTCCAGCTCCGGTACGCGCCAGGTCCACGGCTCGGTGCCGATCACGCCCTGCATCAGGCCGGGACCGGCCTGCTCGACGATGCTCTGGGTCAGGTTGGGCGCGACGATCTGCATGCGTTGGGTCAGGCCGAGATCCTCGGCGATGCGCATGGCGCGCACCAGGTCGTCGCCGAACAGCACCAGGGTGAGTACTTCGGCATCGCTGCTGGCCGCCTGGGTCAGTGCATCGCGATAGTCGGCCAGACGGGCGCCGGGGAACGGTACCTTGAGGCCGGGGTGCTTGCTGGTGTCGGCGCTGCCGGTGGTCTGGCGCAGCGAGCTTTCGGTGGTGGTGCCCCAGGTGTAGTCCGAGGTGATGTAGAAGTAGCGCTTGTTCGGCAGGGTCTTGGACAGGTACTCGCCGAGCACCCGGGCGCTCATCCACGCGTTGTTGCACTCGCGGAACATGTAGCGATGGCCATTCTTGCCGGTGGTGTCGTTGGAGTAGGTGAGGGTGCCGAAGTAGAGGATGCCGCGTTCCCTGGCGCGCTTGCTGGCGGCGATCGCCACGGCGCTGGACGAGCCGCCGAACAGCATCGCCGCGCCGTCATCGATCAGGCGGTTGACGTTGTTCACCGCCTTTTCCGGGCGCGAGGCGGTATCGCGGCTGATCATGCGCAGCGGCCGGCCGAGTACGCCACCCTTGGCATTCAGTTCGTCGATCGCCAGCAGGGCGCCGCGCATCTGCGCGAGGCCTTCTTCCTTGTAGCTGCCGGTGCGGGGGTAGTTCAGTCCGAGGGTGATCGGATCTACAGCACTGGCAGTGGTGCAAAGTCCGGCCCACAGGGCTAGAGCCGTAAGAGTGCGCTTCATGGGGCCTCCAGATCGTTGTTATATATGCCCAAGCGTCTTGTACGCGGCGGCGAAGATGGGGGGCATTAGATGTTGGTCTAGCGCGGGGATGGGGTGTTTTGTGATGTGCGTCACGCACGCTCCAGACCGGCTGTGCCGCTCTGCCGGTCAGTTGCGTGGCGCTTGCCCGGCTCTGCCCTGAAACCCCCGGATCAGAGCCTTTTCATCGAAAAATCAGAGGCTTACTCGAGAGTCAGGCTGTCGCGTTCCTGCTCCCAGTCTTCCAGGGAAACCGCAGCCTGCTCGCCCTTCATGCGGTAGATGATCTCGAAGTAATCCTGTTTCAGCCGTCCCTTCATGATCTCGTCGCGCGGGCGCACGCGTACCGCGTAGATGTCCTGCAGGTTCTGGTGATCGAAGGCGCGCCATTCCTGCGGCCCCTTGAGCAGCTGATACTGGTGGCCCTCGAGCGCCTGGATCACCGCCTGGCTGTCGCTGCTGCGGGCGCGCTCCACGGCCGCAGCCCACTGGCGGACGATGGCGTAGGTGGAGGCGGCGGTGCTGCCGGGATACTCCTGGTGCTGGGCGATGAAGGTCTTGACGAAGTTCGTTCCGGCCGCGCTCTTCTCCAGCTCGGCGACCCGCCAGGTCCAGGTTTCGGTGCCGATGACGCCGGCCATCAGGGCCGGCCCGGCCTGTTCGACCAGCGGCTTGGTCAGGTGCGGCACGATGATCTGCAGGCGGCGGTTGAGGCCCTGCTGCTCGATCAGGCGCAGCATCTTGACCAGGTCGTTGCCGAGCAGGTTGAGCACCAGCATGTCCGCCTCGCTCTTGCTGGCGGCCTCCAGGGCTTTGCGCATGTCCGCCAGGCGCGCCGCGTTGGCCGCCAGGCTGCGCCGGCCATGTCGCGCCTTGTCCTGGGTGGCGGTGCTGTCGCGCAGCGCGCGCTCCATGCTGTTGCCCCAGGCATCGTCGCGGGTGATGTGGAAATAGCGCCGGCGCGGCTGATTGATGGCCAGGTACTCGCCCAGGACCCGGGCGCTCATGTGTGCACTGCCCGACTCGCGGAACAGGTAGCGGTGGCCGTGCTGGCCGGTCACCTCGTTGGCGTAGGCGAGGGTGGCGAAGTACAGCAGGCCGTGCTCGCGGGCGCGCTGGCTGGCGGCGAGCACCTCTTCGCTGGTGGCGCCGCCGAACACCATGACCACACCGCGCGCCTGCAGGCGGTCGACATTCTTCACCGCGGTTTCCGCCCGCGAGGCGCTGTTGGCGGTTTCCAGGCGCAGCGGACGGCCGAGCACGCCGCCGCCGGCGTTGATCTCGTCGACCGCCAGCAGGGCGCCGCGCATCTGCTCAAGGCCCTCGGCCTTGTCGTTGCCGGTGCGTGGGTAGCTGAGGCCGATCCGCAGGGGATCGGCGGTCGGCGCGGCGTGAACGGCGAAACCGAGCAGCAGCAGGCTGAAGCAGACGAGTCGGCGCATGGACACCTTTCCTTGTGATGGGGGAGGGCGTTGTTGTACGCCGGCGTGCCGGGGTGGCCCATGCGCTTTTAAGGTGGCCGGGCCGCGACTTCGGTCGCTATCCCTCCCGCGCCGAAGGTCGCGCCTTGACTTGCCGGAGGGGCGTCTCTAGGGTGCCGCTTTCGTTTGCACGCAGAGGTCTGCCATGAGCGCCGCGCAGGATCGCATCAAACTCGAACCGGGCTGGAAGGCCGTTCTCGGCGAGGAATTCGACAAGCCCTACATGCAGACGCTGGGCGAGTTCCTGCGCAGCGAGAAGGCCGCCGGCAAGGAGATATTTCCGCCCGGCGGGCTGATCTTCAATGCGCTGAATACGACGCCGCTGGAGCGGGTCAAGGTGGTGATCATCGGCCAGGACCCCTACCATGGCCCAGGCCAGGCCCACGGTCTGTGCTTCTCGGTGCAGCCGGGCGTGCCGGTGCCGCCGTCGCTGCAGAACATCTTCAAGGAGCTCAAGCGCGACCTGAACATCGACCCGCCCAACCACGGCTGCCTGCAGCACTGGGCCGAGCAGGGCGTGCTGCTGCTCAACACCTCGCTGACCGTCGAGCAGGGCAAGGCTGGTTCCCACGCCAGCGCCGGCTGGCAGCCGTTCACCGACAAGGTGATCGAGGTGGTCAGCCGCGAGCGGCCGCACCTGGTGTTCCTGCTGTGGGGCGCCCATGCGCAGAGCAAGGAGCGCCTGATCGACCCGACCAAGCACCTGATCCTGCGCTCGCCGCATCCTTCGCCGCTGTCGGCGCACCGCGGCTTTATCGGCAACGGCCACTTCGCCCGCACCAACAAGTTCCTCGAACAGCATGGGCTGACGGCCATCGACTGGCGCCTGCCGGCAATCTGAGTTCAGCTGCCGCACACCAGGCCGTCGAGATCCGTGCGCACGGCATCCAGACGGTGTTGCAGGTGCGCGCGCTGGGCCGGCGTGGCGCTGGCCCACAGTTCGCTGAACAGCTCGGCCAGGCCCCGCTGGGCGCGGTTCACCGCGCGCCGGTAGTCGTCGTCCCAGTAACGCTCGGGGTTGCCCAGCAGGGGTTCGAGACGGGCAGCCAGTTGATCGCTGCGGGGTTGACGCAGGCTGTCTAGCAACTGCGTCTGCCAGCGCTCGCGCCAGGCCAGCCAGGGCTGCACGTTGGCCTCCTGGCGCGTTGCCCACAGGCGCAGATAGGCGCGCTGCAGCGGGTGCAGCGGGCCGAGCCAGTCCTCCAGGCGCCGCTCCATGCGGGTGGCCCGACGCTGCAGGCGTTGCTCCAGGCTGCCGACCAGGTGCTGCTCGCTCAGCCTGGTCCGCTCCGCGCTCAGGCGCTGGTCCAGTTCGGCGATCTGCGCGGCGCTGAGCCCGGTCAGCAGCTCGGTGCCGTCCGCGGCCACGTGGCGCAGGCTCGCTTGCAGCAGTGCGCGGGCCTCGCCCATCGGTCCCACCAGTTGCCCGGCGTCGGGGTTGCCGGCGAGCAGGACGCGGTGGCGCTCAAGCCAGTCGATATAGCGGGGCAACTCGCTGCTGCAGTGCCAGCGCAGGTGCTCGTCCAGTCGCGCATCCAGCCAGGCGCTCTGTCCGCTGTCGAGGCTCAGGTAGTTGTCCAGCCTCCAGGGGATCAGCCAGTCGAGGTTGCGGTAGACCAGCTCGATCCGGCTGCAGGCTGCCAGCACCAGCAGGGAGAGCAGCAGACCGAGCGAGCGGGTGGAGAGGGCGAGGCGGGGCATGGGGACTCCAGCGGCAGTCCAGACTGGCTTGAGGATAAGCCAGGGGGACGGACCCTGCCCGACGCCCGTTGTGCAGTACTCTGCTAGCCCCGCCGGTCCCGTGTGGCCGCCAGGCGCCGCCAGCCCAGATACAGCGGCTCGGCCAGCAGCATCACCAGCAGCAGGCGCAGCAGCTGCTGGGCACTGACCAGTGCCACCGACAGCTGCAGGCTGGCGGCGGTCAGGCCTAGTTCGCTGATGCCGCCGGGCATGCTGCCGAGCATCAGCGCCCGGCCGTGGCCTCCGGCCAGCTGGCCGAGCAGGGCGCCGAAGCCGGCGGCGGCGAGCATGGCCAGCAGCGTGAAGATCACCACCCGGACGATGAAGCCGGGTGCGCGGCGGAAGAACGCGCGGTCGAAGTGCGCGCCCAGGGCGCAGCCGAGCAGCCACTGGCCGAGCAGGGCCAGGCCACCCGGCAGGGCGAGCTGCAGGTCGAGGCTGGCGCTGGCGATCGCGCAGAGCAGCAGCGGGCCGAGCATCCATGGGTTGGCTTGACCGATACGGCGCCAGAACAGCGCGGCGAGCAGGCCGCCCGGTAGCAGCAGGGCCAGCGCCGACCAGTCGGGGGGAGTTTCGGGCAGCGCGGGCAGACGCGGCAGCCCCCAGCCGAACAGCGCCGGCACCAGCAGTAGAACCAGCAGCAGGCGCAGGCTGTGGGCCGTGGCGACCTGCGCCGGCTGGGCCTGGTGGCGACGTGCCAGGTTGACCATCTCGCTGGCGCCGCCGGGCAGGCTGGCGAAGAAGGCGGTGGCCGGATCGATGCCGCCGCGGCGCAGCAGGACGATGCCGATCAGGGTCAGCAGCAGGGTGGCGCCGGCGCCGGCGAGCAGCAGCGGCAGGTGGCTGTACAGGGCAAGGGCGGCGTCGCGGCTGACATGCAGGCCGACCGCGCTGGCCACCAGCCACTGGCCGGCCTGGCGGCCGCCGGGCAGCGGCGTGGTCGCCAGCCCGGCGCAGCGCGCCAGCGCCACGCCGAGCAGAGAGCCGATCATCCACGGTAGCGGCCAGCCGGCCAGGCTGGCGAGGCTGCCGCCCGCCAGTCCGGCCAGGATGCCGGTCAGTGTGCCGCGGACATCAGACGGCAGGCGCATCGACGATGTGCGCCTTGCGCCGGGCACGCCACCAGCGGATACCGGGCAGGGCCAGCATCACCGCCACCAGGGTCCACAGCACCAGGCTGATCGGGCTGGACCAGAGGATGCCCAGCTCGCCGGCGGAGATCGACAGGGCGCGGCGCAGGTTGTCCTCCATCAGCTCGCCGAGGACGAAGCCGAGGATCAGCGCCGACAGCGGGAAGTCCATCTTGCGCAGCAGGTAGCCGAACACGCCGAGGGCGAGCATCAGCACCAGGTCGAAGGTGGTGCTGTGCACCGCGTAGACGCCGACCAGGCTGATGATGATGATCGCCGGCACCAGCACCCAGTTGGGCACGCTGAGCATGCGCGAGAACAGGCCGACCAGCGGGATGTTCATCACCAGCAGGATGACGTTGCCGATGAACAGCGAGGCGATCAGGCCCCAGACCACGTCCGGTTGCTGCTCGAACAGCAGCGGGCCGGGGGTGATGTTGTACAGGGTCAGGGCGCCGATCATCACCGCGGTGGTGCCCGAACCCGGTACGCCGAGGGTCAGCATGGGGATCAGCGAACCGCAGGCCGAGGCGTTGTTGGCCGATTCCGGCGCGGCCAGGCCGCGCAGGTCGCCTTCGCCGAACTTGCCCGAGCTACCGGCCATGCGCTTCTCGCTCATGTAGGTCATGGCGCTGGCGATGGTCGCCCCGGCGCCTGGCAGCACGCCGATGACAAAGCCGGCCACGGCGCTGCGCACCATGGTCCAGAAGGTGAAGCAGAACTCCTTGAAGTTGAACAGCAGGCGGCCACCGGTTTTCACCGCTTTCTGCCCGCTGTGGGTATTTTCCAGCATCAACAGCACTTCGCTGACGCTGAAGAAGCCGATCACCACGATGATGAACTGGATGCCGTCGGACAGGCTGACGCTGCCGAAGGTGAAACGGTATACGCCGGTGGTCGAATCCACCCCGACCGTGGCCAGGGCCAGGCCGATCAGGGCTGCCATCAGGGTCTTCACCGGTTTGTCGCCGACCATGCCGCCGAGGCAGGCGATGGCGAAGATCATCAGCACGAAGTATTCGGCCGGGCCAAAGGCCACCGCCCATTTCGCCAGCAGCGGGGCGAACAGCACCACGCCGCAGGTGGCGATCATGCTGCCGATAAAGGAGCTTACGGCGGATAAGGACAGGGCAATGCCGGCCTTGCCCTGACGGGCCAGCGGGTAGCCGTCGAGGGTGGTCATCACCGCGGCGGCGTCGCCCGGCACGTTAAGCAGAATGGCCGAGATGCGTCCGCCGTATTCGCAGCCCAGGTACACGGCGGCCAGCAGGATCAGGGCGGTTTCCGGCGGCAGGCCGAGGGCGAAGGCCAGCGGCAGCAGCAGCGCCACGCCGTTGATCGGGCCGAGGCCGGGCAGCATGCCGACGATGGTGCCGACGAAGGCGCCGAACAGGGCCATCAGCAGGTTGATCGGGCGCAGGGCGACATCGAAGCCCTGGGCCAGGAAGTTCAAGGTTTCCATGGCGTCACTCCACGAGGAATTCGAACACGCCCAGCGGCAGGGGCACGTCCAGCAGCAGGTCGAACAGGGTGTAGAGCAGCACGCCCATCAGCACCCCGGAGATCGCGCAGGGCAGCGGGCGGCCGCCGAACAGCAGGCCGAGGCCGGCCGCCGCCAGGGCGGTGCTGGGGATGAAGCCGAGCGGTTCGAACAGCAGGGCGTAGGCCAGCAGGCTGGCGATGCACAGCAGGGCGCGCAGGCTCTGCTTGCCGGTCAGCAGGTGCTGGTGCAGGGACGGTCGGAACACCAGCCACAGCGCACCGGCGCCGAGCAGGGCGAGCAGCAGCAGGGGGTAGGCGCGCGGGCCGACCGGGTCGTAGGCGAAGGGGGCCTGAAAGCCCCAGGCGATCACGGCGAGGCCGGCGCACAGGAGCACCCAGACCGCGCCGAACAGGCGGTCATACATGGCGAAGTACCTGGAGGAGGGGAGGTGGAAAAGCCGCCCTCCGCGGAGGGCGGGCCGGCCGAAGGCGCAGGAGGCGCGCCTTCGGCCTGACGCTTACTGGACCAGGCCGAACTCGCCGGCCAGCTGCTTGTACTGCTCGACCTGCTTGAACACGAAGTCGCGCAGCTCGTCGCCGGTCATCGCCAGCGGGAACAGGTCGCGCTGTTCGCGCAGCTGGGCGAAGTCCTCGTCGGCGAGCATCCGGTCGAACTGTCCCTGCCACCAGGCGAACTGCTCATCGCTGACCTCCGGGCCCATGTAGAAGCCGCGGATCACCGGCCAGGTGATGGCGTAGCCCTGCTCCCGGGCGGTGGGGATGTCGGCCAGCTTGCCGGGCAGACGCTGGTCGGACAGCACGGCGAGCACGCGGATCTTGCCGGCGGCCAGCTGCGGGGTGATCTCGCCGAGACCGCTGGAGGTGACCTGCACGTGGCCGCCGAGCATGGCGGTGAGGGTCTCGCCGCCGCCCTCGAAGGCGACGTAGCGCAGCTTCTGCGGGTCGACCCCGGCGGCGCGGGCGATCAGCGCGGTCTGCATCCAGTCCTGGCCGCCGATGGTGGCGCCGGCGCCGAACACCACGCTGCCCGGGTCCTGCTTCACCGCGGCGACCAGTTCGTCGAGGGTCTGCCAGGGCGCGTCGGCGCGCACCGAGATGGCGCCGTAGTCGGTGCCGATGGCGGCCAGCCACTTGACCGCGTGCTCGTCGTAGCGGCCGAACTTGCCCTGGGCCAGGTTGAGCAGGGAGCCGCTGGAGAAGGCGGTGATGGTGCCCGGGTCCTTCGGACGCTGGGCGACCACCGCGTTGTAGGCTACCGCGCCGACGCCGCCGGGCATGTAGGTGACGCGCATCGGCGCCTTGAGCAGGCCGCCATCCTTGAGGCCGCTCTGCGCCAGCTTGCAGGTCAGGTCGAAGCCGCCGCCGGGTTTGGCCGGGGCGATGCATTCGGGGCGCTTGGGCTCGGCGGCGAGCAGCTGGCCGGCGAAGGCGAGACCGGCGGCGGCGAGGGCGAGGCGGGTGAAGGTGGTGTGCATGGCAGTTTCTCCGACAGATTCTTATTGTGGGGCAGGGCTTACCAGATCGGCAGGCTGTAGCCGACGATCAGCCGGTTCTCGTCCGCATCGCGGGCGAAGCTGGAGCGGAAGCTGGCGTTGCGCAGGCGCACGTAGAGGTCCTTGAGCGGGCCGCTCTGCACCACGTACTTGAGTTCGATGTCGCGTTCCCACTCGCTGCCCTCCAAGCTGCTGCCGGCGACCTCGGCGTTATCGCCGCTGACGTAGCGGGTCAGGAAGCTCAGGCCGGGCACGCCCAGGCTGGCGAAGTCGAAGTCGTAGCGGGCCTGCCAGGAGCGCTCGTCGGCGTTGGCGAAGTCGTTGATCTGCACGAAGTTGACCAAGAACGGGTCGCTGCCGTCGATGTAGGCGTAGCCGGTGTCGCCGCTCATCTGCTGGTAGCCGAGGCTGAATTTGTGGGCACCCAGGCCGTAGCCGAGCATGCCGTTCAGCGCGCGGTTGTCGATCTCGCCGGCGTTGGCGGCGCCGCTGTCGTCGCTGAGCATCACGCGCAGGTCGGCGCTCAGGGTGCCGGCGCCCAGCGGCTGCTTGGCGAGCAGGCCGAAGTAGTGCTGGCGGTAGACGTCGTCGAGGTCGGCGAAGAAGTAGCGGCCGGTCAGCGCCTTGCTGAACTGGTAGTCGAGACCGGCGAGATCGAGGTGGTCGCTGCTCACGCCGCTGGCGAAGCGCCTGTTCTTGCTGTTGAGGAGCAGGTCCTCGGAGTTGGTCGAGGCGCGGTCGATCACCTGGTTCAGACGTCCGCCGATGAAGGTCAGGCCGTCGATTTCCTTCGAGGAGAGCAGACCGCCCTCGAACACCTGTGGCAGCAGGCGGCTGTCGCTGGCCTTGACCACTGGCAGCTCGGGGACGTGCGAGCCGTAGCGCAGCTCGGTGGCGGAGACCTTGACCTTGGCGGTCAGGCCC
>RCUR01000475.1_pt1 | contig 14210 bp, 12 predicted proteins | sample 2166151 | NCBI WGS metagenome assembly RCUR01 (sample SAMN09932785, study PRJNA488358) | compost metagenome | isolation source: compost soil in an enriched community | place: Germany: Experimental Botanical Garden
CGGTCAGCCTCCACCACCCGGTTCAGAAGACCGAGGCGCAGAGCCTCGGCGGCATCGAAGGTATCGCTGAGATAGGCGATCTCAAGCGCCTTGCGTTGCCCCACCAGACGCGGCAGCGACCAGGAGATGCCCCCATCGCAGCTGGTGCCGATGTCGCTGTAGGCGAAATTGAATCGAGTGCCATCGGCCGCTATTGCCAAATCGGCCGCAAGCGCCACGCTCATACCTGCCCCGGCCACGGCACCATGCAGGCTGGCAAGGACCGGTTTGGGCATTTCCGCGAGCAGGCGGATGGCCTCATGCACAGGCGGGATCAGTTGGTTGACCGCCTCGACTGGTGCGGCACGCAAGGCCTGTAGATCGCCCCCCGCCATGAAGGCCTTGCCGCCGCCGCTGAGTACCACGACCCGCACGGCGGCGTCTCCAGCCAGCGCGCGGCAAGTCTCGGAGAACGCCACGGCCAATTCCAGGTTCAACGCATTGAGGACTTCGGGACGGTTGAAGCGCACGTGGGCTACGTGCTCCGCCACATCGACAGAGAGCGGCGAGCTCATTGCGGGATTCCTTCTTCTTATCGAGAGATTGCCAACGACTGCCTGGATTCACGCAGGTGGCTGCAGGCGACAGGCTCCAGACTCAGCACTGCCGATCCGGAACATGCAGCGTCAGGTGGCCGTCGAGCTCGGGCGTCACCATGATCTGGCAGCTGAGTCGGCTATTCGGCCGGCGCTCCGCGGCAACGGCGTCCAGCAGCTCGTCCTCCAGCACCCCGCACTCAGGCAATAGCCCCAGACAGGCCTCGTCCACATACACATGGCAGGTGGCGCAGGCACAGGACCCGCCGCACTCCGCGACGATTCCGTTGATACCGCTCTGCACTGCGCCGCTCATGGCGCTGGCGCCCTTCAGCACAGTGACATCGCGACGTTCGCCATCCGGCAATACAAAGGTCACGCTAGGCATGGAGACTCTCCTGAAACGGTCGCCCCGGGGCGGAGCTTGTTCTTGTTGTCAAAGGCTTGGCATCGAGCCGAGGAAACCGGCAGGCCGGTTGTGGAACAGCGCACCGGCGGAAGTACCTGCCACCGAAACGCCAGAATCGATCACCAGGGTGTGGGCACTGACGTGCCGGGCCTCGTCACTGGCCAGGTAGAGCAGGCTGGCGGCAATCTCCTCCGGATGCGCCGGGCTACCCAGGGGCGAGCTCCGCCGCGCGCCCTGCAGGGCGCCGTCGTGATCGCCATAGACCTGCTCGACCAAGGGCGTCACCACCAGGCCGGGGGCCACGGCGTTGACCCGGATGCCGTATTGCGCGAGCTCTGAAGCCGCACCACGGGTCAGGGCAATGACCCCGGACTTGGCCACGCTGTACACGTGCGGTCCGACCCCGCCGACGACCCCGGCCAAGCTCGACAGCGACAGGATCACGCCTCCGCCCTGTTCGCGCATTTGCCTGCCGGCATGCTTGATGCCGTAGAACACGCTGTCGAGCAGTACCGCCAACGTGCGCTGCCAGTCCTGTCCGCGGGTGTCCAGGATCGAGCCGACGACACCTATCATTCCGGCATTGTTGATCATGCAGTCGAGTCGCCCATAGCGTCTCACCGCATGCTTCACGGCTTGCTCGACCTGCTCCTCGACGCTCACATCCGTGGCGACGAAGTCCGCGCCCAACTCATCGGCCAGGCGCTGGCCGGCCTCGACGCTGATGTCCGCAAGCACGAGTTTCGCCCCTTCGCGGGCAAACAATTGTGCGGTCCGGGCGCCTATGCCACTGGCAGCGCCGGTAATGAGTACCACTTTATCCTTGAGGCGTTGGTTCATCGCATTCTCTCGTCAGTTCGCTCGTCTCAGGCTTGGCCGGAAGGACCGATGAAGCTGCTGGGACGGTCACGCAACACACTCGCGCCCGAGGCAAAGCCTCCAGCAGTCAGGCCGGAGTCGACCACCAAAGTGTGCGCAGTGACATGGGCCGCCGCGTCACTGGCCAGGTAAAGAAGGCTTGCTGCAATCTCCTCGGGCAGCAGCGCGCTACCCAACGGCGACGCTTGTGCCGCCCCCTCGAGCGCTGCGGCGGAACCGCCGCGTACCTGTTCGATCAGTGGGGTCACGGTGGTGCCCGGCGCCACGGCATTGACCCGAATGCCGTACTGCGACAGTTCGGCTGCCGCTGAGCGGGTCAGTCCGACCACGCCGTGCTTGGCCGCCGTGTAGGCATGGGGTCCCAGCCCCCCCATGACCCCGGCGATGCTGGAAACGGAAAGGATCACACCGCCATGACCACGCATTTGCCGGGCCGCATGCTTGATGCCGTAGAACACGCTATCCAGCAGCACCGCCTGAGTCGCCCTCCAGGCCTGCGCCGAGGTTTCCATGAGCGAACCGACAGCGCCGACCAGGCCTGCGTTGTTGATCATGCAGTCGAGCCGGCCATGACAGGCAACCGTGTCGGCAATGGCCCGCTCGACCTGATCCTCGCTGGTCACGTCGGTGGGGATGAAGTCAGCATCCAGCTCACGCGCCAGCGCGGAGCCGTTCATCTCATTGATATCCGCGAGGACCACCCTGGCACCTTCGGCGGCGAACAGGCGCGCCGTGGCAGCCCCAATACCACTGGCGGCTCCGGTGATCAGCACCACCTTATCTTGCAGACTTCCGTCCATCATTGACTCCCGATCAACCGAGTAATGCATAGGGCCGCTCGAGCCATTTGCGCAATGCGGCGAGGAAGGCCGCTCCGACCGCCCCATCGATGGCCCGATGGTCACAGGACAAGGTCACCGACATCAGGGAGCGGAATTCAATACCACCCTCCGCAGTCTCGCAGGCCTCGCGACGCACGCTGCCCACCGCCAGGATCGCTCCTTGCGGAGGATTGATCACCGCATCGAACTGGCGGATACCGAACATGCCGAGGTTGGATACCGTGAAGGTGCCACCGCCGAGCTGCGCCTGGGTCAGGCTACGGCCGCGTGCCCGCTCGGCCAGTTCGGCGACCTCGGCAGCAATCGCGAACACGCCCTTGGCTTCCGCGTTGCGGATGACCGGAGTGACCAGACCACCGTCGATGGCGACCGCCACGCACAGATGCACACCGCTGAACTGTTTTATTCCCGCCTCGGTGAAATGCACGTTGGCTTCGGGAACCTCCTTCAGGGCCATCGCCACGGCGCGCAGCAAGAAGTCATTGAGCGACAGCTTGCCGCGTCCCTCGCTCTGCGCATTGATCGCCTGGCGCAACGCGATCAGGGCGTCGAGCTGCAGATCGACCGTCAGGTAGAAATGCGGAATGTTCTGCTTGGAGTGCGTAAGGCTGGCCGCAATGGCTTTGCGCATCGGGGTCAGCGGGATCAGTTGGTGATCGACCTCTTCCACTTCCGGCAACTGTTGTTGCAGGACGCTCTTGAAGGCCTCCTGCACATCATCCTTGAGCACGACTTTGCGCGGTCCGGTTGCAGGCAGAGAGGCGAGGTCGATCCCCAATTCCGCCGCCAACTTGCGTGCCGCCGGACCGGCGCGCAAGTCCGCCTGGGACACGGGCAGCGCCACGACGGAAGGCCGGGAGTCTCGCAATGCCGCCTCGATGTCGGCGACCGAAACCCGACCACCACGTCCGGTTCCTCTCAAGGCCGTCATGTCCACTTGACCGCGATTGGCTAAACGGCGCGCCACCGGCGAGGCGTGCACGTCGAGATTACGCTGCCGCAATTGCTCGGGTGCCAAGGCTGGCAGCTGCACGGAGGCCAGATTGAGACCTGGAGCGCTTGCCTCAACATCGTCCAGCGAAACCCGCCCATGACGACCGCGGCCCTCCAGCAGGGAGATATCGATACCGGCGCGATTGGCGACACGCCGAGCCACCGGGCTGGCGTTGACCGCGGCATTGAGCTCGATGATCCGCTCGAACTCCTCGTCGCTTCTCGCCGAGCGGACCGCGTGCGGTGTTTCGACATGGGCAACCGGCTCGGCGAGTGCGGCACAATCCGGGGCGGGCTCGACGGCTGGTGCCTGGACCTGATGGGCGACTTCCTCCGGAGTACCTGCCAACCGCCCCTGAGCGGACAGGTAGCTGTCGATCTCCGCATCGCTGACATCGGCCTCGGCCACCACTGCGAGCAACCCACCCACTGCCAGGGTATCGCCCTCCTTCGCCAGTAGCCGGCGGACCACACCGGGCATGTCGCCCTTGGCGTCCATCGTATTGACGATCTTGGCCGTTTCGATGTCGACGATGTCGCAGCCCTTCTCGATGCGATCGCCCACGGCGATGTGCCATTCCGAGATGGTGCCCTCGGTCATTTCCAGGCCCCATTGGGGCACGGTGATTGGATGAATCTTGACCATGCCGTTCCCCTTAGGACGCCAGGACGGCACGAATGCCCTGCTCGACGCGTGCAGCGTCCGGCAGGTATTCGCGCTCGAGTTCAGGGGCGAAAGGAACCGGGCTGTGCGGCGGAGTCACTGTGACTACCGCTGCACGCAGGCTGGAAAAAGCCTTGCGCGCGACCAGGGATGCGATGTCGGCGGCCATGCCACAACGCGGCGGTGCCTCGTCCACCACAACCAGCCGGCCGGTCTCCCGTACGCTCTCCAGAATCAGTTCTTCATCCAGCGGCGAGGTGGTGCGCGGATCGATCAGATCGCAGCGGATCCCCTCCGAGGCGAGCTTATCCACCACCGAGGCCGCCAGCTTCACCATCTGCCCCAGCGCAACCACAGTGGCGTGCTCGCCCTCGCGCAACAGAACGCCTTCGCCGAAGGGGATGGTGTAGTCACCGTCCGGGACCTCGCAGACGTCGTTGTAGAGCATCTTGTGTTCCAGGAACATGACCGGGTCATCGTCGCGGATCGCCTGCAGCAACAGCCCCTTGGCGTCGTAGGCGTTGGAGGGCATGACAACCTTGATCCCTGGGATCGAACTGAGCAGGGCATGCATGCTCTGCGAATGCTGCGCCGCCGCACTGCGCCCGGCGCCGACGGTCATGCGCACCACCAGCGGCGCCTTGGCGCCATTGAACATGTAGCGGAACTTGGCGGCCTGGTTGAGGATCTGGTCGAAACAGACACCGATGAAGTCGGAGAACATGATCTCCGCCACCGGGCGCAGCCCGGCCAGGGCAGCGCCATTGGCCGCACCGACGATCGCCGATTCGCTGATCGGTGTATCGATCACCCGGTGCTCGCCGAACTTGGGGAGCAATCCCTTGGTCAGGCCGAACACCCCGCCAGCGGCATCACGCTGGCCGGAACTGCCACCGGCACCACCGGACACGTCTTCGCCGAGCACGATCACCGAAGGATCACGAGCCATCTCCAGGTGCAGGGCTTCGTTGATGGCTTCTCGCATTGTCTTCTTAGGCATGGCAGCGGACCCGATCAGTAGTTGTCATAGATATTGGTGAGCAGGTCTTCAATGCGCGGGCGCGGCGCGCTGCGTGCCTCATCGACGGCTCGTTCGATCAGGGCCCGCACTTCCCGGTCGATGGCATCGAGGCAAGCCTCATCCAGTTCGCCATTGGCCAGCACGCGCTGGCGGAAATTGACCAGGCAATCGTGTTCTTCGCGGTAACGCTGAACTTCACCCTTGGCGCGGTAGTTCTGCGGATCGCCTTCGAAGTGGCCGAAATAGCGGATGGTGGTGCAGTAGATGGCAGTCGGGCCTCCACCGTCGCGGGAAACCTCCAGAGCCTTGCCCATCGCTTCGTAAACGGAAAAGAAGTCAAAGCCATCAGCCTCCCAGACCGGAATGCCGAAGCCCTCGATGCGCTTGACGATATCGTCACAGCCGATGCCGTAGGACGCACCGGTGTGTTCGCTGTAGCCGTTGTTCTCGAAGACGAAGACCTTCGGCACCTGCAGTACCACGGCCATGTTCATGGCTTCGAACACCGTACCCTGGTTGGAGGCGCCATCGCCGGTGAAGGACGCAGCCACCCTGCCCTCACCCCGCAGCTTGCAGGCGATCGCGGCACCGACGGCAATTGGCTGACCAGCACCGACTATGCCGTTGGCGCCGAGCATGCCCTTGCCGATATCGGCGATATGCATCGAACCGCCCTTGCCGCCGTTCAGGCCATCACGACGACCGTGAATCTCTTTCATCATGCCGACCACGTCGCAACCCTTGGCGATGCAATGGCCATGTCCGCGGTGAGTACTGATGATGTAGTCGGCGTCGCTCAGATGCTCGCAGGCCCCCACCGCTACCGCTTCCTGCCCGCAGTAAAGGTGCGTGAAACCCGGGATCGCGCCAGCGGCGTTCTCCACATGCGCACGTTCTTCGAATTCACGGATTATCTTCATCTGCCGGTAGGCGCTCAGCAGCTGTTCCCGCGACAGCCCAGACACCCGCCCCATGGTGGTGGCTGGTTGCCCGTCGGTCATTCGTTGTTCTGCAGTCATGTCACTCATCCAAGGCTCTTGTGCGTTTTTGTTAACCATCAGGCCGAGTCGCTCCAGACAACAAAAACAGTCTGGACTGTTTGTTTTTTACCTCAAAGACTTTCCCAGAGCAAAGCTTATTTTTCGCGGAAGGAGATTGGGCTTGAGCAGGTCGGCGCGCGGGTCACGCACGCGCACGGGAATAGTGGGAAGCAGATGGACCGGCACTCGGCTGGCCGCGTGCCGGCCTGACAGGTTATTGCCCGTCTGCTTCGAGAAGCGCGGCTATGTGCCGATGGATGTTCTGCAGTGCCAGCTCATTGGCCCCCAGTACGGGCTGGAAGCCGGCCGGCGCATACTTCATGTTCCGTTGGCCGTCCTGGGACACGGAATAGTCCTCGGTGCTCACCACCTTGTGGATGAAGTCATGCATCTCGGTCCAGGGCGCGGTTTCCGGGTCTTCCTGCATATGACCCGGCTTGTAGGTGGTGATCAGGGTGGTCGCCTCGTCCACCTTCTCGCCAGGGAAGAGTCGCGACATGCCGTAGAACTGTTTGCCGCCCTTGATGCTGTTCACGTTGATCACGACGTTAGGGAAGATGTAGTAGAGCCCGCCGTAGGTCGTTTCCGGCCACTCCTCCTCGGGCTTGTCGCTATAGTCGAGAAACTCCGCGCGCGGCATGGCCATGCGATGGTTCGGCCCGTAGTTGTCGTAAGTCATGATGTTGGACAGGGCCAGCGCACCGATGCTGCTCGGATGCAGAGTTGCAAAGTGATAACCCTCACCATACGTGTCCAGGGCATATTTCCAGTTGCTGTTCACGTCGATCCGAGTGGTTTTCATCGGCCGGGCCTTTTCCAGCTCGAGGTGCGCCAGTTCGCGTGCGAAGTCCTTGCCCAGATGCTCCTCGACATCGATGGGCGCGCCATTGGGCACTGCACGGACGAAGATCAGTCCATGCCACTCACTGACGGGGACCGGAATCAGATTGCGTTCGGCCATGTCGATGCCCTGGAAACCCTCGGCGCCGGGCACCCCGACGAGCTTGCCATCCAGATCGAAGGTCCAACCGTGGAATCTGCAGCTCATCCGGTTCTTGCGCTTGCACTCAGTCACCAGCTTGGCCGCGCGGTGCGTGCACATATTGAGGAAGGCATTCACCTTGCCGGCCTTGTTGCGTGTCAGCAGGATGGGCGGCCCTACCTCGTCGAAGAGGAAAGTATCCCCGGGCTCGGGCAGATCGCCACTTAACGCGGCAAGCACCGGCCGCTGTTGAAACAACACGCGTCGTTCCGCCTCATGGCGGGCACTGTCGGTGTAGACGTTAGGGTAGATCAGCATCGGACCGTCGCTGAGATCCGTGGTGCGGCTCTTGATGTGATCGATGGTCCGGCGGCGCAGATCGTTGTGCGACTCACGCCGCATTGCGACCCAGTCGGGGCAGGATTGCGCGCCACTCTGATCATCGACGCAGGAGAGGGCTTCTTGTTGGCTCATCGTATTCCTCCATGGGCTTTTGTTCTTGTTCGTTGAGAGAGGACCGGCGAATGCCACCAGCCCGGAAACATCCATCCAGCGGCCTGGCCTCAGGTCACTTCTGCATCGGGTATGGGACTGCGCTGCAACACGCGCAGGAGTCCGCGAAAAGTCTCGACACTGTGCGCGAACTGCTCCTGGCGAGGCGCCCGGAGGGAGCGATAGCCCAAGGCGCCGATGAATAGAGACATCAGCAGCGCACCCAGCTCCTGGGCATCCACCTCGCTTGGAATCTCGCCCCGTCGCTTGGCTCGGTGCACTAGGTCCACGGCGACCTGATCGCGTCGCTCAGCGGCCTCGGCGATCGAGGAAAACAACTCCGGATTGCGTACTGCCTCCAGTTGCGCGGTCAGCCCCAGGAGCTGAAGCACGCCATCCTCGCGGTACATCCGGGGCACCAACTCGAGCAAGCGCTCGAGGGCCTCCTGTACCGAATCAAGTGGATCCAGTACGCCACGAAAGGCAGCGACTTCCTCGTCGTACATCAGGCTGACCACCTCACTGAACAGTGCATCCTTGGAGCGGAAGTGGTTATAGATAGCCGGCCCCGACATCCCCGCCTCACCGGCGATCTCGGCCAGCGTGACGCCATGGAGCCCCTTGCGGGCGAACAGTGTCGCGGCAATCCCCAGCAATTGCTCGCGAGTAGCCTGGCCCGAACGACGGCGCGATCGGCCACCCTTAGACGCAATGATCACGTCCACATACCACCTCACCTTGATTCATCCGACATGCACAGGAAGGTGTGTCGAAAATTAATTAATGGTAATTAACTTATGCGCATTGGCCCGATGCGTCAACCTGTCGCAGGCACCCGAGGCCATGGGAGTCGATAGACGGGAGAAGGCGGAGTTCAGACCGCCGCACCCGCCCGGTGGCCTTCACGCATGGCCTCCTGTAACTGCCGCGGCGAGTTTGCGTCACCAACTGCTTCGACCCAAGGCAACTGGTTACGCAGGTCGTCGAAAAGCGTGCGCAAACTGCGGTTTGCCGAGACGAAAACCACAAGATCCGCCGGGACCTTCTGCGTGGAGACGCTGCCTGGCAGATAGGTCGGCCCGATGCGGACGCCATCTGCCTCGACTGCGGTGACACGGCAGCGTACATGCAGCTGGAAATCACCCTGCCCAAGGCGGCGCAGGGCCGGCTCCGTCATCAGCGCGGGCTCGCTGTGCGGCGCGAAGGATGCGTGGCGGGTGACATAGTTCACCTTGATGCCGCGCGTGATCAGGTATTCGGCCACTGCAATCGCCTCGTAGTGGCCCAGGTCGTCGATCACCACCGCCGTCCTGGCGTGCGCCGCGATCCCTGGCTCGCTGAGCACTTCCCAGCTCGATTTCACCCGCGGATCCTCCATCCCCTGCACAGGTTCCCCGGGATTGGCCGATTGCACGCCATCCAGACGCGGCATGGAGCCGGTGGCGACTATCAGCGCATCGGCCCCAAAGGCGAGCACCTCGGCGGACTCCATATAGGTATTCAGGCGTATGTCGACCCCCAGCCGGTAGACCTCCTGCTCCAACCAGGTGCCGAGATCCAGAAGGCCGTGCCGTGTGGGCGCCCGGGCGGCCAATCGCAGGGCGCCGCCCAACTCGCTACGGGCCTCGCAGAGGGTGACCCGGTGACCACGCAAGGCCGCAACTCGTGCCGCTTCCATGCCCGCCGGACCGCCACCGATCACCAGCACCCGCTTCGGCCTGGTTACGGTGTCCAGGCGATGATCGCCGAAACGCTGTTCGTGACCGACCGACGGATTGACCACGCACCCCATGCGCCCGACCGTCAGCAGATTCCCCACGCAGCCCTGGTTGCAGGCGATGCAGGGACGTACCTGCTGGGCATCCCCGGCCAGCGTCTTGCTCACGAGCATCGGGTCGGCAATGGTGGCGCGTGTCATCGCGACCAGGTCCGCGTCCCCGTCACGAATGATCTGATCAGCCTCTTCCAGGGTGCGCACGCGGCCCACGACGATACGCGGCACCCTGAGCTCACGCGTGACCTGGCGACTCAGCGGCAGCTCGTAGCCAGTGGGTTCGTGCATGCCGCCGATCATCTTGTCGAAAGCGTGATAGCTGCCCTGGGACACATTGATGAAGTCGACCAGCCCACGTGCCTCCAACAGCATCGCGACGCGCAACACATCCTGCTCGTTCCAGCCGCCGGCACTCATATCTGGCGCCAGGCGAATACCTACCGCGAAACCATCCCGCCGCACCGCGTCACGCACGGCGCCCATTACCTCCAGGAGAAACCGCACGCGATTGTCGAAGGACCCACCATAGTCATCCTCACGAACATTGGTCGCCGGAGAGAGGAACTGGTGAATCAGGTAGCCGTGGGCTCCATGGACTTCGACACCGTCCAATCCCAGGTCCTGGCACAGCCGGGCCGTTCTGGAAAAGGACTCGACAATCTCGTCGATCATCCCCTTGCTCATCGCGATGGGCACCAGGCCCAGTCGCGGGCCCGGGATATCCGAGGCCGACCAGGGCGGTCCCCCATTCAGTGGCGAACTGTGGTGACCGCCGTGCCAGATCTGCTGGAACAACCGCATGCCATAGGGCCGCACCTGTTCCAACAGACGTGGGTAGCCGTCCACGACACGCGGGTCGAACCCGTTCAGGCCGCTCGGACTGCTCGGGTGCACCGACATGATTTCGAGGATCGATAACCCCACACCGCCGCGGGCACGCAAGGCGTGATAGGCAATCAGGTCGTCGCTCATCACTCCGCCGCCAAAGCGCGTGCCATGGGCACTGCGCACGACTCGGTTGGGCAGGGTCACACCGCCGATGGTGATCGGCCGCAATACGTGGGTGAAGGCCATGCGTTCTCCTTGCCGCCCGGAACGCCGAGCCGGCATCCAAGGCGGTTGGACCAGAACTGGTGGAAAGGAATGTTCGGGACCAGGCCTATTCCTGGCCAAGCCGCTCCAGCCAACGCCGCGTGCGCTGCAGCACCACGCGAGCACGCTCGGCGAAATCCGGGTGGGCGCTGCGCAGGCTGAGTGAGCGGACTTCAAGACTGAGCGGCAGGCCGGACGGCAATGCATCCAGCAGCTCGGCCAGTGGCAGCTGTCCATCTCCCGGGCAGAGGCGATACTCCACTGCCTCCTCGCGGATCGCTGCGCGGTCGGTGGGTCCCGGCCCGCGCAGCGGGGCGTCGCACATCTGCGCGTAGCTGAACCAGTCGGCGGGCACTCGCGCCAGGTCAGCGGCGCCTCCTCCGGAGCGCTGGAGATGCAGGGCATCCACCAGCAGCGCCTGATTCGGCTGGCTGGCTCGATGAAGAATGGCCGCCGCAACTTCCAGGCTGGGCACATCGGTGAAGGCGCCGAACTCCAGCGCAACCCGCAAGGAGGTCGGACGCGCGTGCTCGCAAAGCCGAACGAACTTCTCCAGCGTCGCGTCCATATCAGGATCAGAGCTGACTACCAGCACGTTGGCGGCCCCGAGTTCCGCGGCTACATCGATGGCGTGCAAATGCGCGTCATTGCCGGGTCCCGGGCGCAGCCACAGTACTTCGACGTCCAGTACTCGCAAGCCGGTATCCTGCAGCGTCTGACTCACTTCACGCGTGGTTTGCGCAGTCCAGCACCCAGGCTCGACCCAGAGGCCGAGCGCATCGAAACCGGCGGTAGCCGCTGCCTGTACCGCTTGCAAGGGGCTGGCCTCCGGCATGACGCCACTCGCCAGGGACAAGACAGGCCGGTACGGCATGGCTCACCCCTTGCGCCGGATGGGATTGCGCCCATCCCAGCCGCGGGCCGCTTCGCGGATATTGGCGAAGAACGCACGACCGGCGTCATCCCCTTTCCAGAATTCAACCATGGTGCCCGGCCCGCCATGGGTGTCTACGTAGACGACTTCGGCACTGCCACCACGGAATTGCGCTTCCTGCAGCACCCTGGCGCCGACTTCCGCACACACACGACGCGCCTCGGCCATGTCGTCCACAGCGATACAGACATGATGCAGCCCGTCCAGCCCTTGCTCTCTCCACGTCGTGAAGATGGACGGCGTGCGGTTGTGTTGCTGGATCAGCTCGATCTGCATGTCGCCCCAGTAACCGACGGCAGCGGTGAAATCCACGTCGGCCGGCTCGCCCAGATAGCGGAGGTTCTCCGCCTGGATATGCTCCATGAGGAAGAATGGGCCGGCCCCCATGGTTTCGGTCCAGAAGCGCAGCGCGGCGTCGAAATCCGCCGGGACGAAGGCAAGCTGCATGATCGGACCGAGTGAAGCGAGGGTGTTGCAAGGGCCGCTTCGGGACCACAGGTCAGACATACTCATCGGGAAACTCCTCCTTCAGGGATAGACGTTCTGCAAGATGCCGCCCTTTTTCTCCATGAAGGTCAGGGTCTCCTCCGTTACCGCGGCTTTCAGCACGGCCACGGCGTTCTGATAGCGCGCATCCTGCCGATAGAAATCACCACTCATGACCCGCTCGACATGCGCCATGCTTTCCATTTCCCAAAGATCCACCACTATGGCCGGCTTAACGGAGCCGAAGCGCTCGACGAAGCAACCATGCAGTTTCCAGCCGTGCTCTTCGAGCATGGGAACCAGGTCATTGAGCAGGACATCGAGAAACTCCTGGAGCCTGTAGGCGTCCACCTTCAGTGTTGCTTTCATGAAAATCGACATTGCAACTCCTCATGCCATTGTTCAAATTCGCGTCGCGGCTCAGTCCACGCTCAAGGCTTGTTTCATGACCTTCTGCACCGGCGCATCCGCACGCTTGTCGCCGTTTTCCTGGCAGCTGGCGACCTCGGTACGGTCCGCCTCGGTACGCAGCAGGAAGTGCGACAGCGCAGGAATCAGAATGAGCGCACCTACCATGTTCCAGACGAACATGAAGGTCAGCAGAATGCCCATGTCGGCCTGGAACTTGATGGGCGACCAGGCCCAGGTGATGACCCCCGCCGCCAGGGTTACGCCAACCAGGGCAACCACCTTGCCGGTGAACTCCATCGCCTTCTTGTAGGCCTGTCCCAGTGGCAGGCCGGCACGCTGGTTCTGCAACTGAACCGAGAGCAGGTACAAGGCATAATCCACACCGATGCCCACGCCCAGCGCGATCACCGGCAGGGTCGCCACCTTCACCCCGATCCCCAGCACCGCCATCAATGCCTCGCAGAGAATCGAGGTGATGACCAGCGGGATAACGGCCACCACCACTGCCCGCCAGCTGCGGAAGGTGATGAAGCACAGCACGATGACGGCGGCGTACACATACAGCAGCATCAACCGATTGGCCTTCTCCACCACGATGTTGGTCACCGCCTCGATGCCGGCGGGGCCGGCCGCAAGCAGGAACTTCAGGTCGTCGCCGTCATGCTCCGCGGCAAACCGCTCCACTGCGGCAACCACGCCTTTCAGGGTCTCGGCCTTGTGATCCGTGAGGTAGGCGAAGACCGGTATGGTCGAGCAGGCGGTATCGACGACTTCCGGGTTGTCGGTCAGCGTCCACTGCGAAGCGGTTCCCAGCAGCATCGGATTTCGCGAAATGGTCAGCCATTTCGGATTGCCCTCCTGCAAGCCGGAGACCAGGTTGAGCACGTTGTCGGACATCGCTGTCGCGCTTTGCACACCCGGCACCTGACGCAAGGTCCAAGTCAGGCGCTCGGTTTCCTTGAGCACGCGGTAGTCCGAACACATATCGTCACGCGTCTTGACGATGACCACGAACTGGTCATTGGACAGCCGGTAATGGCTGCCGATGTAGTTCGAGTCCTGGTTGTAACGCGAGTCCGGCCGTAGTTCCGGCGCACCGGGGTCCAGGTCGCCGATCTTGAGGTCCAGGGCGACCAGGAAGCCCGCCACGGTCAAGACCGCCGAACAGATGACGGCGCCCAGGGCCCAGGGGCGGGTGGTGAAACGTTCCAGAACCAGCCACAGGACACCCAGGCCGCGACCACGATGTTCGGCGCCTTCCTTTGCCATGGCACGGGCACTGGCCGCCTGGCTGACGCCAACGTACGACAGCAGCACGGGCAGCAGCAGCAGGTTGGTGAAGATCAGCATGGCCACACCGATACTAGCGGTGAGCGCCAGGTCCTGGATGACCGGGATATCGATCACCATCAGGACGCCAAAGCCCACGGCATCGGCCAGCAATGCGGTGAATCCGGCGAGGAACAGGCGGCGAAAGGTGTAGCGGGCGGCCACGTACTTGTGGGTGCCTCGGCCGATGTCCTGGACGATGCCGTTCATTTTCTGCGCCGCATGGCTGACGCCGATGGCGAACACCAGGAAGGGGACCAGCATCGAGTAGGGGTCGAGGTAGTACC
>RCUR01000476.1_pt1 | contig 14198 bp, 11 predicted proteins | sample 2166151 | NCBI WGS metagenome assembly RCUR01 (sample SAMN09932785, study PRJNA488358) | compost metagenome | isolation source: compost soil in an enriched community | place: Germany: Experimental Botanical Garden
GGACTTGCCTGAGCCTATCGTCGAGCCTGCGCGCGAGCAGCTGGGGTTGCTCTGAGCGGCCGAGTGCCTAGTACGCCACCTCGACACTGCCCTTGACCCGGGTGCAGCAGCTCAGCACATAGCCGTCGGCGATCTCTTCCTCGCTGATGCCGCCGTTGTGCTCCATGGCCGTCTCGCCAGCCACGACACGCACCTTGCAGGTGCCGCAGATGCCCATGCCGCAGGCCTTGGGAATGGTCAGGCCGGCACTGGCGGCCGCCTCGTAGAGGGTCGTACCCTGTTCGGCCTGGACCGACTTGCCGGACTCGCTGAAGGTCACCCAGTGGCTGACCTGCGGCTCGTCGGCCTGGGCCAGGGCCACCGCCGCCTGTTCCTCGGCGCTAGCGATATCCTCGGCCGGGGTCTCGCCGAAGGACTCCTCGTGGTAGCGCGCCATGTCGTAGCCAGCCTCGCCGAGGATGCGCCGCACCGCGTGCATGTAGGGCGTCGGGCCGCAGCAGAACACCTCGCGCTCGAGGAAGTCCGGGGCGATCAGCTTGAGCATCTCGTGGCTCAGGTAGCCCCGGTAGCCGCCCCAGATCTGCCCGGTTTCGCTGCGCTCGCAGATCAGGTGCAGCTTGAAGTTGTCGATGCGCGTGGACATGTAGTCCAGTTCGGCGCGGTAGATGATGTCGGCCGGGGTGCGCGCGCTATGGGCGAACACCATGTCGACCTCGCTGTTGGTGTTGAAGAACCAGCGGGCCATGGACATCACCGGGGTGATGCCGACGCCGCCGGACAGCAGCAGTACCTTCTCGGCGGGAAAGTCGATGCAGTTGAACTGGCCGACCGGGCCGTGCACGGCGATCAGCCCCCCTTCCTCGAGGTGCTCATGCAGCCAGTTGGAGACCCTGCCGCCGGGTACGCGCTTGACCGTGATGGAGAAGCTGTAGGGAATCGAGGGTGCGCTGGAGATGGTGTAGGAGCGCATCACCTGTTCGCCGTCGATCTCCAGTTCCAGGGTGACGAACTGCCCCGGCTTGAAGAAGAACAGCACCGGCTCCTGCATGCTGAAGCAGTAGGTGAGGACGTCCACGGTTTCCCGGATGACCTTGAGGCAGCGCACCAGGTGGCGGCCGTTGGCCCAGGTCTGGGTGTTGACCGGATTGAGGTATTCGCTACTGGTGAGGCTGCTCATGATGGTTTTCTGTATCAGGGGGTGGAAACTACCAATGCGGCCTGATCCAGCCGGGTTGTCGCCAGCCGGATCAGTCCAGTCTGGATTCAGGACAGCTGGATCCAGGTGGTCTTCAGTTCGCAGTACTGGTCGTGGGCATAGATCGACTTGTCGCGGCCGCCGAAGCCGGACTGCTTGTAGCCGCCGAACGGGGTGCAGATGTCGCCCTCGGAAAAGCAGTTGACCGATACTGTGCCGGCACGAATGGCCGCGGCCACGCGGTGGGCGGTGTTGATGTTGGCGGTCCACAGCGAGGCGGCCAGGCCGTAGCAGGTGTCGTTGGCGATGGCGATGGCTTCCTCTTCGGTGTCGAAGGCGATCACCGCCAGCACCGGCCCGAAGATCTCTTCCTGGGCCACCGAGGCGGCGTTGGAAGTGGCTTCGAAGATGGTCGGGGCGACGAAGTAGCCGCCGCTCTGCTCATGCAGGCGCACGCCGCCGGTGACCAGCTTGCAGCCTTCGGCCTTGGCCTGTTCGATATGCCCCAGAACCTTCTCCATGTGCGCCTTTTCGATCAGCGCGCCGAGGCGCACGGCCGGGTCCAGCGGGTCGCCGGTAGCCCAGTCCTGCAGTTGGCTGAGCATCTCCTCGAGCAGGGCGTCCTTGATCGAGCGATGCACGATCAGCCGCGAGCCGGCCGAGCAGTTCTCGCCCATGTTCCAGAAGGCCGCGCTGAGCACGTTGCTGGCCACCGCCGCCAAGTCGCCGGCATCGCCCATCACCACCTGCGGGTTCTTGCCGCCGCATTCGAGCACCACGCGCTTGAGGTTGCTCTTGGCCGAGTATTCGAGGAACAGCCGGCCGACCTCGGTGGAGCCGGTGAAGGCCGCCATGTCGATGTCCGGGTGCAGGCCGATGGCCTTGCCGGCGGTGTGGCCCAGGCCCGGCACCACGTTGAGCACGCCGGCCGGAATGCCGGCCTCGAAGGCCAGTTCGGCCAGGCGCAGGGTGGCCAGTGAGGTCAGCTCGGCGGGCTTGAGGAGCACGCTGTTGCCGGTGATCAGCGCCGGGCCGAGCTTCCAGCCGGCCATCATGCAGGGGAAGTTCCACGGCAGCACCGCGCCGACCACGCCGATCGGCTCGCGCTTGATCATGCCGATGTTGCTCGGGTTGGACGGCGACAGGGTGTCGTACAGCTTGTCGCCGGCCTCGGCGTGCCAGCGGATGGTGTTGGCGGTGTCGGGGATGTCGATGCCGAAGCATTCGCCGACCGGCTTGCCGGCTTCCAGCGATTCCAGCACCGCCAGCTCCAGGCGATTGGCATCGATCAGATCGGCGAAGCGAATCATCACGGCCTTGCGTTCGGCCGGTGCCAACTTGGACCAGACCCCGGCGTCGAAGGCCGCGCGGGCGGCCTGCACGGCCACGTCGATGTCTTCGGCGTCGCAGGCGGCCACCTCGGTCAGCACCTGGCCGGTGGCCGGGTTGAGGGTGCTGAAGGTGGCACCGGAACGGGCGGCGACGAAACGGCCGCCGATAAAGGCCTGGTTGCGGTATTCCAGACGCTCGAGCTGCTGGTCGATGGCGTTGCGGGTGAGGGTGTCGGTCATGGGATTCTCCTGAAGGTTGAGACTCTTAGAGTTCTACGCCGGCGGTCCACTCCTTCCAGGCGAGGGAGGAGCGCACCCCGATACCGAGGAATGGCTCCGGCGGATTGCGGCAAGGTTTCGGTTGTTCGAGCATGATGTGCAGCAGGTCGCTGTCCAGCCCTAAGGCGTATTCGGCGATCAACTTGCCGGAGATGGTGCCGCGGGTCAGGCCCAGGCCGTTGCAGCACACCGCGCTGAACACGCCGGGGGTGATCTCGCCGAACTGCGAACCGGAGTTGCGCGAGAGGCACAGGGCGCCGCCCCAGGTGTATTCGAACTCGACGCCCGGGAGCATCGGGAAACGGTTTTCGTAGGAGTGGCGATGCGCCCGCTTGACCCGCTCCAGGGTGCTGGCGCTGGCCTGCACCTGGGGGTTGTAGGTGAAGGAATTGCGCACGCAGATGCGCCCGTTGGCCAGGCGCCGTACGGTGGTACCCAGCGGATCGGCCGGGATCAGTCCCCAGCTTTCCTCGCCGCCCAGGCGCGCCAGTTCCTCGGCGGTCAGTTGGCGGGTCATGCTGGCGTAGGTATAGATTGGCAGCAGGCGGCCCTTGAAACCGAGCTGGCCGAAGCTTGCGGCGTAGGCGTTGTTGGCCAGCACCAGGCGTGGCGTTTTCACGCAGCCCTGAGCGGTGGTCAGGGTATGGGTCTTGCCGACTTGGATATCCAGCACCGGGCTGTCTTCGAACAGCCGCACGTTTTCCGGCAGGGTCCGGCCGAGTCCGCGGGTCAGTGCCGCCGGCTGCACCAGTACGCAACCGGGGGCATGCAGGCCGGCCTGGTAGAAGTCGCTGCCGGTAACGGCCTTCATATCCTGGGCGCTGAGCATGCGATAGGGCTCGCCGAGCGAGGAGAGGCCCTTGGCGAATGACTCCAGGGCGTGAATACCTCGGGTATTGGCCGCACCGTGCAGCTTGCCCTGCTCGCGCCAGTCGCACTCGATGCCATGGCGCTGGACGATCTCGCGGGTGTAGTCGATCGCGCCGCGGCTGAGGCGGATGATCTTGTGATCGGCCTCGTGACTGCTGGTATAGCTGTGCGAGGTCAGGTCATGGGGCAGGTCGACCATGAAGCCGGAGTTGCGCCCGGCGGCACCGAAACCGACACGTTTGGCATCGATCAGCACGATCAAGGCGTCCGGCTGCAGTTCGCCCAGGCGGCGGGCGGCGGCCAGGCCGGCCAGGCCGGCGCCGAGCACCACCCAGTCGGCCTGTACCGTGCCGCGCAGCGGCGTGCTCGGGGGCGGTGGCGGCAGGGTCTCATACCAACCGCAGTGCCCATCGTCCTGGGGCAGGAAATTACAGTGCAGCTGCATGGTGAGTGCCTCCAAGACGTCTGACGGGTTAACCGCGATGGGCAATCAATTGCTCATAGGTGCGCTTGAAGGCGGCATTTTCGGCCTCATTCAGCGGCAGTAGTGGGCGGCGAGTCTGGCCGACGGGCATACCTGCGAATTCGCAGCCCTGCTTGATGTACTGGCAGAACTTGCCGCCCTGTTCCAGCAGGTTGAGCATCGGCAGCAGGCGCTGGGCCAGCAGGCGGCCCTTGAGCATGTCCTGCTCGACCACGCAGGCCCGGTACAGGGCCACGTGCTCGGGGGCGAGGAAGTTGGAGGCACCGCAGGTCCAGCTGCGCGCGCCCCAGGTGAAGAACTCCAGCACCTGGTCGTCCATGCCGCAGCTGGTCTGCAACTGGTCGGCGTAGTCCTGGGTCAGGGCGTGCATGCGCTCGATCGAGCCGGTGCTCTCCTTGATCGCCTGGAAATTCGGCCGGCCCTTGAGCGCATCGATGAACTCGAAGCTCATCGGCGTGCCGGTGCGGGCAGGGAAGTTGTAGAGCATGATCGGCATATCCAGGGCGTCGTCCACGCACAGGGCATGGGCGAGCAGCTCTTCCTGGGTCGGCTGGCAGTAGTAGGGCGCTGCCAGCAGGATGCAGTCGAAGCCAGCGGTCTTGGCGTAGTGCCCCAGGTCGAGGCTTTCCTCGGTGCTGGTGGCGTTGATCCCGGCCATCAGGGTGATGCGGCCCTTGGCCTGCTCGGCGACGGCGTCGAACACTTGCTTGCGCTCGCCGTTGCTCAGGGCGTAGTACTCGCCGGTGGTGCCGCCGATGATCAGGCCATGTACGCCCTGGCCGATCAGGCTGTCGACGACCTTGGCCAACGCCTCGAAGTTAATAGCGCCAGCGGCGTTGAAGGGCGTTACCACGGGAGTCCAAACACCATCGAAGTTCATACAGTCACCTGATTGCAAAGGGTTGAATATGTTGTTTATTTCGAGAAAAAGGTTAAGGGCGTTTTCCTCCGGGCAATAAGCAACATTTAGGGGCAGTAATTAATAATCAACGGTTATGGATTGGCCCTGCGGGCATATAGCAGGCATAAAAAAACCTGCCGGTGGCAGGTTTATTGACGAACAACCTTGCAAGTGTGTAGGGCCTAATACGCGGTAACTTGAGGGTGAATAACTTAAAGTGCCGGAAAACAATAACCCTGGGTAATCAAAACTGCTGCATCAGCCAGTCGCGCAGTCGGCAGCAGGCCTCGTCATCTTCCTTGTCCTCGCTGAACGTCAGGTAGTGCAGGCTTTCCTTGTGCACGACCTCCTCGGCGACCGGGCGCACCAGCAGCCCCTGTTCGAGCAGATGACCGACCAAGTGCTGCCAGCCCAGCGCCACGCCCTGATGGCTGAGCACCATCTGGATCAGCATGTTGTAGTCGTTGGCGTTGAAGAAGTGCGGGCTGTCATGGGCGCGGGTTTCGATATCGACGTTGTGGAAGGCCAGCCAGACGCCCCAGTCGACGTGCTCGGCGACCTGTGAGCGGCCATAGGGGCTGAGGTTGAGCAGCACGCTGTCGCGCAGGCCATCGAGGCTGCCCAGCTCCGGGTGCTGCTGCAGATAGTGCGGCGTACAGACCGGGTAGATGACGTCATGGAACAGCGGCGTACTGCGGTAGCCCTCGCGGACCTTGGCCATCTTGGTGATGAAGATGTCGGGACGCACGCCCGGCTCCATCGACAGGAAGTTCTGGGTGGTGATCAGGTTGAGATCGATAGCCGGGTTGGCGCTGAAGAAGCTCGGCAGGCGGTGGGCCAGCCAGAGCGCGGAAAATGCCGGCGAGCAGCACAGGGTCAGGACCCGCTTGCCGGCGTTGTGGCTGCGGATGCGTTCGGCGGCCTGGGCGATGTTGACGAAGGACAGCTGCACCGCATCGTAGAAAATCGAGCCGGCGACGGTCAGTTCCACGGCACGGCCCGCGCGGGTGAACAACTCGGCGCCGAGGTAGCTTTCCAGTTCGCGAATCTGCCGGCTAATGGCGGCCTGAGTGACGCACAAGGCCTCGGCGGCGCGCGTGAAGTTCTGGTATTTGGCCGCCGCCACAAAGGATTTGACGGCACGTAGCGACGGCATCTTGATCAGGGACTGATCGGGTTCGGTATGTATGACCATAACAACAGGTATTCAATATCCTGAATAAAAAGTCGGTTCTGTCGACTATAGCCGCACTCTAGACTTCCGGCTGTGGCGATAGCGGCGATGCGGTCTGGCACTTGCGCGGAGGTTATCCGAAAGCGTTGGCAGACAATAGCCCGGATCGCTTGAGCCGAACCAGTTGGATTGTGCGTGGCGTGTGCCGTCGTTGCACAAGCACCTGCTGGATCACCTGGATTAAGTCTTGGAGTGCGTATCAACGTGGATAACAAAGCAAAGGTCTCGGAACTGATCCGCCAGCGCAAGCCGCGCCATGCCTTGCCGACGGCGCTGTACAGCGATCCCGAGGTTTATCGCCAGGATCTGCAGCAGATCTGGCACAAGGAATGGATTTTCGCCGGGCACACCTTCGAGCTGGAGAAGCCGGGTCAGTACCTGACCCTGCAAATCGGCGACTATCCGGTGGTCGTGGTACGCGGCGGCGACGGTCAGGTTCGCGCGTTTCACAACGCCTGCCGCCATCGCGGCTCCAAGGTCTGCGCCGAGCACAGCGGCAAGGTCGCCAAGCTGGTCTGCCCTTACCACAAGTGGACCTTCGACTTGGATGGCAAGCTGATCTATGCCGGTAACATGGGCGAGGACTTCAACAAGGCCGAGTACGGCCTCAAACCGGCCCATTGCCAGGTGGTCAACAGCTACATCTACGTCTGCGTGGCCGAACAGGCGCCGGACTTCGAGAAGTTTCGCGCCGCCGTGTCGCCCTTTATCGCCCCGCACAACCTCGATGACTGCAAGGTGGCCTTCGAGTCCAACCTGGTGGAGAAGGGCAACTGGAAGCTGGTATTTGAGAACAACCGCGAGTGCTACCACTGCGACGGTACCCACCCGGAGCTGCTCAACTCCTTCGTCGAGAACCTCTCGGTGGCCGGAGTCGGCGGCGCCGAGGATCCCGAGCTGGTCGCCCACTGGGATCGCTTCGAGGCCGCCGGCCTGCCCAGCCGCCTGGTCATGGACCCTCTGGGGCAGTTCCGCATGACCCGTATTCCGCTGTCGGCCGGCGCCGTCAGCTACACCATGAATGGCAAGCCGGCAGTGGCGCGGCGCCTGGACAAGAGTGGCGAGGAGAGCATCGGCGCGTTGCTCTACTTCAATTACCCATCGACCTGGAACCACTTCCTCGGCGACCACGCCCTGAGCTTCCGGGTGCTGCCGCAGGGGCCGAACGAAACCCTGGTGACCACCAAGTGGCTGGTGCCCAAGGATGCCCAGGAAGGCCTCGATTACGACCTTGAGACCCTGACCCGGGTCTGGCTGGCCACCAACGATCAGGACCGCCGCCTGGTCGAAGGCACCCAGGCCGGGGTCAACTCGCCGGCCTATCAGCCGGGGCCCTATTCGGATATCGCCGAGAACGGCGTCTGCCAGTTCGATGACTGGTACTGCGCAACCATGGCACGCAAGCTCGCCGACTAGCGTGACGTTCAGTAGTAAAAAAGCGCCCCGCATGGCCGCTCACGGTCATGCGGGGTTTGCGTGTCAGCGCAATCTTCAATGCAGGTATCTAAATCATGCACAGTGCGCCTCCTCTTGTCCGGCACAGCGGCTACGCCAGAGGCTTCATCTTGGTGTTGCTGGCGGGTTTTTGTTATGGCCTGCAGCCGCTCTTCGCCCAGTACGCGTACGCCGGCGGTGCTGACCCGGTGGGCCTGCTGCTGGTGCGATTTGTCATCGCCGTATCGATTCTCCTACTGTTTTTGCATCTGCGCGGGATCGCCTTGCCCAGCTGGAGGCTGACTGGGCAGAACCTGCTGCTGGGGATCGGCTATGGCTTGTCCGCGCTCGGCTACTACACCGCCAGCCACACCACCTCGGTGAGCCTGGCGGTGATCCTGACGTTTTCCTTCCCGGCTTTTGTCACCGTCCTGTCGATCCTCTATCTGGGCGAGCGAACCAGTCCGTTGAAATTGCTCAGCCTGGTGCTGGCGCTCGCGGGCGTGCTGCTGGCCACCGGGCTGAGTTTTCATGGCGAGGTCAGCGGTGTGCTCTGGGCGCTGTTCTCTGCCTTGGTCTATGGCACGGCGATCCTCTACGGCACCCATCGGATTCGTCACGTGCAGCCGCTGGCCTCGGCGGCCATCGTGCTGCTGGGCTGTGCCCTTACCTTTGCCGTGGCCGCGCTCTATTGGGGGGCGGCATTGCCTTCCGGCAGCCCTGCCTGGGGGGCGACCCTGGGCCTGGCGCTATTCGGCACCATTTTGCCGGTGGCTGCCTTTCTCGCCGGTTCGCCGCTTATCGGCTCGTCCACGGCGGCAACCCTGTCGACCCTGGAACCGGTGGTGGCAGTGACCATTGCCGTACTGGTGATTGGCGAGCCCATCAGCGCCGGCATGCTGGGTGGCGGTCTGCTGGTGGTGATGGCCGCGATCATCCTGGCGCGCCAGAACCATGTGCAGCCGGTAGACGTGGCAGCGGTCACGCTGGAGCCGAACGAGGGGATCTAGGGTCTCAGAATTACTGATGCCGAAGGAATAGTTCCGATAGCACTCTGTAGGAGCCCCCAACGAGCAGCGGCTCGACCAGTGCTGCATACCCTGGTAAGCCACGGCTGCCGACAAGACCTTCCCCCCGTGCCTGTTCGAGGTCTGCGGTGCCAGCCGGACCCTATACGTCGCGGTGCGGGACCCTTTGCAGGCCTTGCCTGGTCGCTTTGTTCAGAAAGTTTTTACCCCGTATGCGCGTTGTTTCGCCCCCAAGGGGGCATGTCTGTGCCTGGCTGCCCGGTGGTGCGCGGGGCTGCAACCAATAACATCAAGTTATGGTTTAGGCGGACCAAATGTCGTTGGACTGTTATTCCGTCGATCTCTACTTTTGATCTACCGGATAGCTGCAGTTTTAGCGGTTGTCACTGAGGCGGTGCGGCAGTTGTTTGATTGCCGCAGCACACTTGGTCGAAGGCTACAGTGACCCAGAGTAGTGGGTGTCAACATTAAGTGGTTGGGTGCTGACGCTAATCGATAGTTCAACTAAATAAGAAGAGGACGCTATGACCCAGGCTGACGAGATACTCTCGGTCAAGCATGTATTCAAGGTATTCGGCGCACAGCCGGAAGTTGCCATGGATATGCTACGCAAAGGCGCGGACAAGGACGAAATTTTCCAAAAGACCGGCCAGGTAGTAGGGGTGTTCGACGCCAGTTTTTCGGTCAAGCGCGGCGAAATCTTCGTCATCATGGGCCTGTCCGGTTCCGGCAAGTCGACCATGGTGCGTCTGTTCAATCGGCTGATCGAACCCACCTCCGGCAGCATTCACCTCAATGGCAGGGAAATCACCGGGCTGTCCGACAAGGACTTGCTCGAGGTGCGGCGCAAGGAAATGGGCATGGTGTTCCAGTCCTTCGCCCTGATGCCGCATATGAGCGTGCTGGAAAACGCCGCCTTCGGCCTGGAGATCTCCGGGGTCGGCGAGCAGGAGCGCAAGGCACGGGCGGTCGAGGCGCTGCGCCAGGTCGGCCTGGCCGGGCATGAGAACAGCTACCCGCACCAGTTGTCCGGCGGCATGCAGCAACGCGTCGGCCTGGCCCGGGCGCTGACCAACGACCCGACTATCCTGCTGATGGACGAGGCCTTCTCGGCGCTGGACCCCTTGATCCGCAGCGAGATGCAGGGCGAGCTGATCCGCCTGCAGGCCGAGCAGCAGCGCACCATCATCTTCATCTCCCACGACATCGAAGAGGCGATCCGCATCGGCCATCGCATCGCCATCATGGAAGGTGGCCGGGTGGTGCAGATCGGCACCCCGCAGGAACTGCTGTGCAATCCGGCCAACGAGTATGTGGAGACCTTCTTCCACGGCTTCGACAGCTCCCGGGTACTCAATGCCGGCGATGTGGCCGAGCTGGACCCCGCGGCGGTATGCCGGGTCAATGGCCATGCACCGGCCTTCCAGATGGGCGTTCCGTTTGGCTATCTGATCGATGAGCGTGACCACTTGCTGGGTGTGATCGAGCCCGGTGCCTTGAATGGCAATGCTGCCGAGTTGCAGCGCCTGGAGCAGTTCAGGCTCGACAAGCATCAACCGATCTATGTCGATACGCCGCTGCACGAGGTGCTCAATGTGGTGGCCTCGGTGCCTTACCCGGTACCGGTTTTGGACCATGGCGGTGCCTTCAAAGGCACCATTTCCAAGAATCTGCTGCTGCAGACCCTGAGTCGCCACTGAGTGGCCAATCAGCGCTAGCAGCATTCCAACCAGCAGAATCGAAGAGAAGGTATCCACATGTCAGAGTTCAGTTTTCTCGATCCGTTCCAGACCTTGACCATTCCCCTTGGCGACTGGGTGGAAAGCGCCCTGAATTACCTCGTGCATAATTTCCGCGAGTTCTTCCGCGCCATTCGCTGGCCGATCGATCAGGTCCTCAACGGCTTCGAATACATCCTGCAGACCATTCCGCCGTCGATCGGCATCCTCTTGTCCGCGCTGCTCGGCTGGCAGGTGGCCGGTGCGCGCATGGGCTGGTTGTGCGCCATCACCCTGACCCTGTTAGGCCTGATCGGGGTCTGGTCGGAGGCGATGACTACCTTGTCGCTGGTGCTGACCTCGGTGTTCTTCTGTGCGCTGATTGGCGTGCCGCTGGGGATTCTCTCGGCCCGTAGCGACCATCTGGAGAGGATCGTGCGGCCGATTCTGGATGCCATGCAGACCCTGCCGGCGTTCGTCTATCTGGTGCCGGTGGTGATGCTGTTCGGCATCGGCAACGTGCCTGGCGTGCTGGTGACCATTGTCTTCGCCGCACCGCCGCTGGTGCGCCTGACCAACCTGGGCATCCGCCAGGTACCGGGAGACAAGATCGAAGCGGCCCGCGCCTTCGGCTGCACGCCGTGGCAGATGCTCAGGCGCGTGCAGCTGCCGCTGGCCGCGCCGACCATCATGGCCGGCGTCAACCAGACCCTGATGCTCTCGCTGTCGATGGTGGTGATCGCCTCGATGATCTCGGTCGGCGGTCTGGGCCAGATGGTATTGCGCGGCATCGGTCGCCTGGACATGGGCCTGGCCACGGTCGGCGGTGTCGGCCTGGTGCTGCTGGCGATCTTCCTCGACCGTCTGACTCAGGCGATGGGCGCACTCGGCAACGCCGACCCCAGCCTGCGCTGGTATCACAGCGGTCCCGTCGGCCTGTTGCTGCGCCTCTTTGGCAGCCGATCACAGCCGGCCAAGGCCAGTTCCTGAAGCCTGCCAACACAATCGATAGCCTTAACCGAAAAGAAAACTAGAAGAGGTAGATGACGATGACTTTGCACAAAGGTGGATTCACCCGGAAGTTCCTGCACTGCGCCGCAGTTGCCTCCTTGAGCCTGCTGCCGCTCTATGGTCAGGCTGCGACGGCCGACCAGCCGGGGCAGGGGGTGTCTGTGACGCCGATCTTCCCGTCGATTGCCGAGGAGCGTTTTCGCGGCGAGGTGGCCATGGCCGGTCTGCGCGAGCTGGGCTACGAGGTCAAGGAGCCCAAGGAGACCGAGTACGCGGCGCTGATGGTCGCGCTGTCATACGGCGATGCGGACTTCACCGTGCACCTGTGGGACAAGCTGCACGACACCTTCTACCAGAAGGTCGGCGGCGACGACACCCTGGTCAAGGCCGGTGACGTGATCCCTGGCGTGTTGCAGGGTTACCTGATCGACAAGAAGACCGCCGAGGCGCACAACATCAAGTACCTCACCGATCTGAAGAAGCCGGAGATCGCCAAGCTGTTCGATACCAATGGCGACGGCAAGGCCGACCTCACCGGTTGCAACCCGGGCTGGGGCTGCGAGCTGGTGATCGACCATCACATGAAGGCCTACGACCTGGAAAACAGCATCAGCCACAACCGCGGCTCCTACTTCGCCCTGATGGCCGATACCATCGCCCGCTACAAAGAGGGCCAGCCGATTCTCTACTTCACCTGGGTGCCGCAGTGGATTGCCGGCGTGCTGGTCGAGGGCCAGGACGTAGTCTGGCTGGAGGTGCCTTATACCGATCTGCCCGATGGCAAGAATGACGTCAACACCAGCTTCAACGGCAAGAACCTCGGTTTCGCCGTGGATGAAGTCAAAGCCGTACTGAACAAGGAGTTTGCCGAAGAGAATCCGGCTGCTCTGAAGTTTCTCTCCCTGGTGCAGATCACCACCGACGACGAGAGCGCGCAGAACCTGAAGATGCAGGATGGCGAGAACAGCGCCAAGGACATCAGCCGGCATGCCGCCGAGTGGGTTGCAGCCCATCGCGAGCAGTTCGATACATGGCTGGCTGCTTCCCGCGCGGCGGCCAACTGAGCCCAGCTGCGTCTAATGCACCTCATTTAGGCGCCCCTTGCGGGCGCCTCTTTTTATTTCCTGTGTTCGGGTGTCGCCTGTGGAGTAACCGCATGTCGCTCTATTCGTTCGTCCGTGATTTCAGTTTCAGTCAGGCGCCACGGCATACCCGCGAGCTGCTGCAGACCTGTCTGCTGGATATCCTCGGGGTTGCCGCCGGTGCCCGCGATAACCAGACCAGCCAGGTTCTCAGGCAGTACGCGGTCGACCACTACCCGGCCGGCAGCCTGGCCAGTCGCCTGTTGTTCGACGGTCGCCCGGTGCATCCATTGGGCGCGGCCTGGGCCGGTGGTTTCAGCGTCGACAGCCTGGACGCCCATGAAGGCCACTTCACCTCCAAGGGCCACGCCGGCGCCACCGTGGTGCCGGCCGTGCTGGCGCTGGTCGACGCCTGCCGCCAGCAGGGTCTTAGCATCAGCGGCGAGGAGCTGCTCAGCGCCCTGTGCATCGGCTACGAAACGGCCCTGCGCGCCGGTGTCGCGTTGATGGCCAGCGCCCCCGAATACCATGCCTCCGGAGCGTTTTCCGGGATTGGCGTGGTCTGCGCCGGCACCCGTTTGCTTGGTCTCGATGAGCAGACCTTTCGTCATGCCCTGGGTATCGCCGAGTATTTCGGTCCGCGCTGTCCGATGATGCGCCTGGTCGATCACCCCTCGATGCTCCGCGATGCCCACGGCGCGGGCGCCTATGCCGGGCTCAATGCCTTGTTTCTCGCTCAGGTCGGGGTCAGCGGTGCGCCGGCCGAGACGGTCGAAACCAGCGCGGTGACGGCCCTATGGCACGACCTCGGCCAGCGCTGGGAGATCGATGCCCAGTACTTCAAACCCTGGCCGGTGTGCCGCTGGGCGCAGCCGGCACTGACCGCGATGACCGCGCTCCTGGTCGAGCATCCGCAAATTCGCGGCGAGGCCGTCGAGCGTATCCGGGTCGAGACTTTCCACGAGTCCATGCGCCTGCAGGGCCACACTCCGGCCAACGCTGACGAGGCGCAGTACGCTCTGGCCTTTCCATTGGCGGCGCTGCTGGTACGTGGCCAGGTCGGCCCGCTGGAGGTGACCGGTGAGGCGGTGCATGCCGCCGACATCCTGGCGGTCAGCCGACGTATCGAGATCGTCGAAGCTGACGACCTGTCCGCGCGCTTCCCCAACGAGATCCTCTCGCGGGTGTCGGTGGTGCTCAGGGATGGCCAGCGCTTCGCCAGTCCGATCACCGCCGCCAAGGGCGACCCGGCCACGGCCATGAGCTCGGCGGAGTTCAGCGCCAAGTTCCATCTTCTGGCCGGCGTCAGCCTGGACCAGGCTCGCCGGGAGGCCCTCGAGCAGGCTGTCGCCGAACTGCCCGCCAGTGCCGACTGCTCCACGCTCTTCAAGCTGCTGTTCCAGATTGACGCAGCCCCAACCATGCCAGAACCAATCGATCTCATGGAGATTGCCCAGTTAAGTTGGCCTGGAAAGACACTCTGATCACCGTTGCCGCCCGCATTGTGGGCCCGCGGGTGATGCGCAATGACTGCCTATGGTTAACTACTGCATAGATGCTTGACTGCCTGTGAGTCACGACATGCGATCTTCCTTCGAGAGCTTGCTGAAGAACAAGAATATGGCCCACCT
>RCUR01000478.1_pt1 | contig 14191 bp, 18 predicted proteins | sample 2166151 | NCBI WGS metagenome assembly RCUR01 (sample SAMN09932785, study PRJNA488358) | compost metagenome | isolation source: compost soil in an enriched community | place: Germany: Experimental Botanical Garden
TTGAAGCGTCCGGACAGTGCCGCAATCGCCGCTTCCTTTTCCCGACGCGACGCTCGGAGTGATCGAGTCCAGCAAAAGGCCGCCGCCGTTTTTCATGTGCGCCTTTGCAGCGCAGGAGAGGGTTGTGGGAAAGAGAGGGCAGGCCTGGTGTTCCAAGGCATCCCCAAACAGGCAGTCTCCTCCGCCCTGCAGCATATCGCCGCCGCGTCCCGCGAATGGCTGCGGCGCAAGAGCCTGGACTATCTGGCGCTGATCACCACCACCGCCTTCGCCCAGCTATGGCTGATGCCGAGGCTGAAGCAACTGCGAGTCCAGCATCCCGAACTCCAGTTGCATTTGATCAGCTCCGAGGCAAACCCGGACCATCAGGAGCGCTTCAATGCCGCAGTGACCCTGGGGCTGGAGGAGCATCCGGACTATGTGGCCGAATACCTCTTCTCCGAAGAGATTTTCCCGGTCTGCACACTCGGCTATCTCGAACAGCATCCGCAGATCACGACCCTGGAAGGGCTGACGAGCGTCACCCTGCTGAACCTCAGTGCCAGGCACTGGAAAGCCAGGCTCTGGGCACCTGTCGATTGGTCGTTCTGGCTGAAACGGTTTGGCTTCGACTCCGCCCGGAGCAAGGAAACAATGGATTTCAGCCATTTTTCGATGCTGCTGGATGCGGTCCAGGAAGAGGTGGGCGTCGGTCTGGCCTGGCGCCACCTGCTTTTTCAACAGGCTATTCATCCGCCTGTTGGGTAGGCCGGGCGGCGCTCCGCGCCAGTCCACCTTCACCTGCCGAACCATCAATTGGCCCAAGACCAACTATCAATCGAATCGAGTAGTGGAGTCCCGGGGACGCGACTGAATATCTGCCCGTGCGCCGCAAGGCCACCCCGCATAACCAGAACAGTACGGGACAGATCCAATGACAATCTCGAACCCTGCGGTGCGCTTGCGCGCCCGTTACAGTGCTATCGCCGAACCTTCCCTCCATTCGCAAGCCCCGCTGGGGGCTCCTCCGCTTTCTTCGCAACCACCTGACCTGAACCCGAAAATCGCGGTCCTCGACGTTGCCGTTGTGGTCATCACTCAACCTCGCCTCAGGAGCAGACCATGAAAAATATTCTGATTGTCGGTGCTGGATTCGCTGGAGTCTGGAGCGCCTTGAGCGCCGCCCGCCTGCTGGACAAATACGATTGTGAGGACGTGGAAATCACCCTGCTGGCGCCCCAGGCAGAGCTGCGGATACGCCCACGCTTCTACGAGCCGGACGTTCACCGGATGTATGCGCCGCTGGACGAGTTGTTCGATTCGGTAGGCGTCCGCTTCGTCAAGGGCGAGGCCAATCGCATCGATGAACAGGCACAAGTCGTCGGCTATACCGACGAGACGGGGCAACCAGGCGAATTGCGTTACGACCGCCTGGTGCTGGCGGCGGGGAGCCAGCTCGTCCGTCCGACCGTGCCCGGCATGGACGCCTACGCCTTCGATGTCGACCAGATCGAAGCCGCCGTACGCCTGGAAAAGCACCTCGCATCCCTGAAGGACCGCCCCCGCAGCGTACCCCGCAATACCGTGGTGGTCGCCGGCGGAGGCTTCACCGGTATCGAGACGGCGACCGAGATGCCAGCGCGCTTACGGGCCGTGCTCGGCGATGACGAGGACATCCGCGTGATAGTGGTGGATCGCGGACCGCAGATCGCCGCCGCCATGGGCGACGGGATTCGCCCCTCGATCGCCGAAGCCTCCGAACACCTGGGCATCGAGTGGGTGCTGAACGCCACCGTATCGGCGGTGGATGCCGACGGTGTGACGCTGGCCGACGGGCAACGCATCGAGGCCGCTACGGTGATCTGGACGGTCGGCTTCCGCGCCAGCCCGCTCACCCGGGAACTGAGCGGCACACTCGACGCCCAGGGCCGGCTTCACGTCGACCAGCACCTCAAGGTGCGCGGCCAGGATCGGGTATTCGCCGCCGGCGATGTCGCCTACGCCGCCACCGACGACCTCGGGAATTTCGCGGTGATGTCCTGCCAGCACGCGATCTCCCTTGGCCGGCATGCCGGGAACAACGCCGCGGCGGAGCTGCTGGGCGTATCACCCATGCCCTACCGCCAACCCAAGTACGTGACCTGCCTGGACCTGGGCGCCTGGGGCGCGGTGTTCACCGAGGGCTGGGACCGCCAGCTCAAGCTCGTCAGGGAGGAAGCCAAGGCGCTCAAGACGCAGATCAACACCCTGTGGATCTACCCGCCGGCGGCAGATCGAGCAGCCGCGCTGGCCGCTGCCGACCCGCTGATTCCGGTGGCCTGACGGACCGGGCCGCGGCCTGATCGCCCGCCGTCTATCCTTGCGGCGGGCACCCTCAGCAGTTCAGTCCTGCTGGGCGATCTGGATAAGATTGGCGCAGGTGTCGTCGAATAATGAATCTGTCCTTTTCTGGACAGGCAAGTCGAAGGGAGGCCCTGGCATGAACGCAAAGCAGCGAGAAGCACTACTCAGTACCTTGAAAGCTCGATTCGAACAGAACATGAGCCGGCACGAGGGTGTCGAGTGGTCGAAGCTGCAAGCAAAGCTGGAGTCCCTGCCGGAGAAACTGCGCTCTCTCGATGAAATGGAGAAATCCGGAGGCGAGCCTGATGTGGTGTTTCACGACAGGGAAGCTGGGGAATTCATCTTCGTTGACTGTTCGGCAGAGACTCCTGCTGGCCGCAGAAGCCTTTGCTATGACCGGGAGGCATTGGAATCAAGAAAGGAAAACAAGCCTGCCAACTGTGCCACGGAAATGGCCACAGCCATGGGCATTGAGATGTTGACGGAAGAGCAGTACCGCGACCTGCAGACACTGGGGTGCTTCGACACCAGGACGTCGAGTTGGGTGAAAACCCCGCCTGCCATCCGCAAGCTCGGTGGTGCACTCTTTTGCGACCGCCGCTATGACTGCGTTTTCCTGTATCACAACGGCGCACAGTCCTACTACGCCGCCAGGGGCTTCCGTGGCGCGCTGAGAGTCTAGCCATCCTGCATCCACTGTATGACGCGCTTTTGTCCAATCTGTGTCTGTCGCCCTGTTTTCGACCGCCCTAGATTAGGCTTTTCCCTCCAGGTGTCCGCGATGAACGACATCCCCGGCAACATCGATTTCGCAGGCTTGACGGCTCGTCGGCTCGGGCCTGATGACCTTGAAATCATTTGTGTGCACCGCGAAACGATGTTCCTCGAAGCTGAAGGAGATCCATCGACGTTGCAGGTGATGACCGAACATTTCCGCCCTTGGTTGCGCCAACGCCTGCAGGATGGTCGTTACTACGGTTTCGCGCTGATGGATACGGAGCAGCCCGTTGCGGCGATAGGCCTGATGAATATCGACTGGCCCCCTCATCCATCCCATCCGACCCTGGACCAGCGCGGCTATGTGCTGAACGTTTTCGTTGAGCCTGCTTACCGGCGCCGGGGCTTGGCGTCAGCCCTGATGAAGCTGGCTGAAGCCGAGTTCGCCCAACGCGGTATGAGTTTTGCCGTGCTGCATGCGACCAAGGCCGGCAAGCCGGTGTATGAGGGATTGGGCTGGGCGGGCACGACTGAGATGGCGAAGTCCACAAGGGCTTGACTATGCGACGCAGGTTTTGCCCCGTCGCGGCCAGGGTGAGTTGAGCGATCAGGCTGTCTGGTGCAGCCCGAGCAGTTCCAGGTTGTGCCGCTTCACCGGCACGCTTTCCAGTTCTGCCAGTGTGAACCAGCGACATTCGACGATCTCGCCATGAGGGCTAGCCTTGATGGATGCAGGTACAGCCATCCGATAAAGGTGATGGTCTTCGTCCTCGAAAACATGCCGATCCAGGAATTCGGCGTTCTCGAAGGCAAGCCCCGTTTCCTCTCTCAATTCGCGCCGTGCGGCCTCAACGGGTAATTCATTGGCGTCGATCTTTCCGCCAGGCAACGACCATTCAGGCTCTTCATCCCGTACGAACAGGACCTTGCCGCTCTGGTGGCAAATAACGGTTGCATGCAGTTCCATGGGACTGGCCATCATTTCTCTCCTCTATTTTCCTGATGGCCATCGCAGGAGGCGAAAAGTTCCGGTATCTGCGAGGTCCCGGGAGGGCACGCAGCGCACCCTACCCCGTAGCCCGGCTGAAATCCGGGAATGGCCTTGCCGCCGCCGCTGCTCTAAGCTGCCGGCTTTCTTCCGGACCATCGATCGAGGCACGCCATGACCCAGACACCGAACAACCCGCTGCATGGCGTCACCCTGGAGAAGCTGCTTACCGAACTGGTCGCCCACTATGGCTGGGACGGGTTGGCCCAGCGCATCGATATCCGCTGTTTCAAGAGCGACCCCAGCATCAAGTCCAGCCTGACCTTCCTGCGCAAGACGCCCTGGGCTCGCGAGAAGGTCGAGGCCTTGTTCGTCCAGTTGCGCCAGCGCCAGGGCTGAGCCCGCCCCGGCAGACCCTGTTCAGCGCAGCCTGCGCGACCGATGGACGGCCGCCTCATCCGTTTACCACTGTCCCCCCGTTCACATGGAGCACCTGGCCGCTGACGTAGGACGAGTCGCCGCTGGCCAGGTAGACGAACGCCGGCGCCACTTCGGCGGGCTGGCCCGGGCGGCCCATCGGAGTGTCGGCGCCGAATCTGGAAACCTTCTCCGCACCGAAGGTGGAAGGGATCAGCGGCGTCCAGATCGGCCCAGGCGCCACCGCATTCACGCGAATGCCCCGTGGCGCCAGGTTGATTGCCAGGGAGCGCGTGAAGGAGGTGATGGCGCCCTTGGTGGATGAGTAGTCCAGCAGCACGGGATTGCCCTTGTAGGCAGTAATGGATGTGGTGTTGATGATGCTGGCCCCGGCCTTCATGTAAGGCAGCGCCGCCTTGGTCAGCTGGAACATGGCGAAGATGTTGGTACGGAAGGTCTTCTCCCACTGCTCCTCGTCCAGATCCTCGAGGTTCTTCTCCGGGTGTTGCTCGCCGGCGTTGTTCACCAGGATATCGATGCGTCCCCAGTTGGCCATGGCATCGGCCACCACCTTGCGGCAAAAGGCGGCGTCGGCGGCATCGCCGGCCAGGGCGATGGCCCGTCCACCGTAACGCACCACTTCGTCCAGGGTCTTTTTCGCGTCCTCGTCCTCGTTCAGATAGACCAACACCATGTCCACCCCTTCAAGGGCATAGTGCACCGCGATGGCACGGCCGATGCCGCTGTCGCCGCCGGTGATGATCGCCACCTTGCCGGCCAGCTTGCCGGCGGCGCAGTAGTTGTCGTCCAGGTAGATGGGCTGCGGGGTCATTTCGCTTTCCAGTCCGGGTTGGCGGTCCTGGTGCTGCGGGGGCAAGGTTTCGTTTTCGGCCATGTTGGCGATCCTCCAGAGGGGCGCGGCGTTCCGAATCCTGTCGCCGCCGGTTGCGGGATGGGACGCCGGGCGCGCCGGATTGGCCGCATCGCTCGGCGGCGCTTGCAGCTGTGCAGTGTCGATCAGGGACACTCTGGAGTTGTGAGGGCCGAAACCGTGGTTAGGTTCGAGCTGTTTTCGCCTCCCGGGCCGCGGCAATTTTCCTTGAACTTCCCTTTCCCCTCCCCTTCTACCGACCGTGATGCGCAGAAACGGAGGAACCTGCCATGTTTCGCAATCCGAACTACCTGATGTTCGCGCTGTTTGCCGCACTGACGCTGGCAACCACGGCCCAGGCGGCCGACGAGATCAGTCCACAGGACTTCGTCGACCGAGCCTCCGCCGCCGGCATCGCCGAGGTGGAAGCCGGCAAGCTGGCACTGGAGAAAGGTACGAATCCGAAGGTGAAGGAGTTCGCCCAGATGATGGTCGATGAACACACCGCGGCCGGCAAGGAACTCGCCGCTATGGCCAAGGCCCACAAGCTGGAGCTTAACGACGATGCCACCCTGACCGACCAGGCCAAGGAGAAGATCCTGGAAATGCGTGATGGCGAGTCGTTCGACCGGGCCTACGCCAACAACCAGGTGACCGCCCACAACCAGGCCGTCGCCCTCTTCGTCAAGGCTGCCAATTCGGAAGACCAGACGATCCGCACCTTCGCCACCCAGGTGCTGCCGAAACTCGAACACCACCTCGAACTGGCGAAGAACCTCGCCAGCGAAATCGGTGCCGATCAGTAGCCCGCCCCATCGGGAGCCGGCGCGCCCGGCTCCCCGTTACCCCATTCAATCGCGCCTGCATGACCTCACTTGGAAGCGGGAATGATGGAGATCTTGCCGTTCTTCTCGAGGATGGCGTAGTTGATCTGGTCCAGCCGCTCCAGCCCGTGCTTTTCCCTGGCTGACTCGAGGATGTCCTCCACCTGCAGCCTGGTGGCCTTCAGACGACCTTCCAGCGGCACCCCGTGCTCGACCACTATGAGCGGTGCGCCCTCCAGCCAAAGGTCGACCATCGGCCAGCGACGCTTGATCAGCGACAGGCTGATGTCGATGCCGATCAGGGTGACGATCACCAGCAGCGCATTGGTCATGGAGAAGTCATTGCCCAGCAGCGCTTGCTGGGTCGCTTCGCTGATGATCAGCAGCAGCACGAAATCGAACAGGGTCAGGTCCGACAGCGAGTGGCGCCCGGCAATCCTGAAGATGATCAGCAGGGCGAAATAGATGGCGGCGGCACGCAATACGGCATCCATGGCGGGACCCTCAGGGATAGATGAACTGGTGCAGGGAAAGCGATTCCCCATTGGCGGATACCGTGGAGCGGTAGAGGCCGAGCCCATCGGCCCGAAGCGCCAGGTGCACCCGCGCCCGACCCTCGGCGTCCGGCCGCAGGCGTAGCGCGAGGCCTGAGCCTTCGTGGGTGGCGCTGGCCGCCGGCGTCGGCACCATGCCCTCGATCGTCACACTCTCCAGCAGGTCCCCGCTGATCTGCACATCCAGGTCCTTGCCGGCCGGGCCGCGGAGCATGAGGACCATGCCGGAAATCGCGCCATTGCGCAGGTAACGCTGGTAGTCCAGCGCCAGGCTGCCGGAAACCGTCTGGTCCCGGGCATGGCTCAGCGGTCCCTTGGAAAACAGGCCGAGCATGGTCGCCAGGATGAGCAACAGCAGGACGTAGAATCCAACTCGCTCGATCCGCCAATGCACCTGCTGAATGCTCATATTCTCCCGGACAGGTCCCGCCCTGTCCGCGCGCTCGTCCTGCCGCAACTCCACCATGGTTCGCCCCTTCCAGCGCTGAATTGCCGCCGAATACTTTTCGAACTCGCGCATTCCGGGTCCTCCATGGGGAGCTGTCCTTCCCTTATGGCAGCCATCCGCGCCGACAAGTTCAGGCTATCGAAGTCCCCTGTCGAGATCCCTGAACCTCAGCCTGCCCAGCCAGTCGGAACCTCCAGGAGCGACCTCCAACAGGACCCAGGACCATGAGCGATATCCGCATCGGCATTTCCGGCTGGCGCTACGCGCCCTGGCGCGGCGACTTCTATCCGCAGGGCTTGCCCCAGCGTCTCGAACTCAAGTTCGCTTCGCGTGCGGTCAACAGCATCGAGATCAACGGCTCCTTCTATTCCCTGCAGACGCCTGCGCGCTATGCCCAATGGCACGAGGACGCTCCGGCCAACTTCGTCTTCGCGGTGAAGGCGCCGCGCTACATCACTCACGTTCGCCGTCTCAGGGAGATCGAAGAGCCGTTGGCCAACTTCTTCGCCTCGGGGTTGTTCCAGCTGCGTGACAAACTGGGCCCCATCCTCTGGCAGTTCCCGCCGAACATGAAGTTCGATGCGGAGCGCTTCGGCCGATTCCTCGAGCTGCTACCTCCCGACAACGCTGCCGCCAGGGCCTGCGCCAGCCAATGCAGTGCGCGCGTGGAGAAGGCCGGCTCCCACGACATTCCCAGCCGCGGCGTGCTGCGCCATGCGGTGGAGATCCGCCACGACAGCTTCCTCTGCGACGCATTCATCGGGTTGCTGCGCAAGCACAAGGTCGCCCTGGTGGTGGCCGATACCGCCGGAAAGTGGCCCTATGTCGAGGACCTTACCAGCGCCTTCGTCTACCTGCGCCTGCACGGGGACAAGGAACTCTACGCCAGCGGTTACTCGACCAAAGCCCTGGCACGCTGGGAACAGCGCATCCGCATCTGGAGCCGCGGCGGCCAGCCGGATGACGCCCACCTGGTGGACTCGCGCAAGCCCAGGCCGCGCAAGTCGCGGGACGTCTATTGCTATTTCGACAACGACATCAAGGTCCGCGCGCCCTACGACGCACGCCGTCTCCTGGAGCGCCTGGATCTCGCCGACGAGCTGGAAACGGTCCCCGGCGAGCCCGAGGACGCCGACAAGCTGTAATTCCCCTGCTCGTCTGCCTGTTGGAAAGCGAACATGCGCCTGCCTTATGTGATTTCCGGTCGGGTGACTGCGCCCGCCAGCGTGCCTTGGGCCTGCCTAAGGCGCCATCGATCTAAAAACAGTACGAACAATTCGGGGCCGTTTCGTCTCCGATGACTTAGGTGGCGGTCGAATGGAGGAGCCGGGATGTGCGAGCAGAGACCACCATGGTGAACGACGCGGACCGCCGGTTTCAGTGGGTCCTGGCCGGACTGTTCCTGTTGCTCTTCGTTCTCCTGGGCATCGCCCCGAAGGACCGGCATGACTGGTTCATGGAGAACGCCCTGGTGTTCCTGCTGCTACTGGCGCTGGCAGCGGGCCATCGCCAGGTGCGGTTCTCCAACAGTTCAGCCGTATTGATCGTCCTGTTCCTCTGCATCCATGAGGTAGGCGCCCACTACACCTACTCCCTGGTGCCCTACGACGAATGGAGCCAGAAGCTGGGTGGCGGCGGCTTGAACGCCCTGCTGGGCTGGCGACGCAACAATTTCGATCGCCTGGTGCACTTCAGCTACGGCCTGCTGCTGGTCTACCCGATCCGCGAAGTGCTGATGCGCCTGACGCCATTGCGCGGCTTCTGGGCCAGCTTCCTGGCCCTGGACCTGGTGGTCTCGACTTCCACGCTCTACGAGCTGATCGAGTGGATCGGCGGCGAATACGTGGGCGGCGACAAGGCCGCCGTATTCATCGCCCTGCAGAACGACAAGTGGGATCCGCAGAAGGACATCGCCCTGGCCATGCTCGGCGCCATCCTGGCCCTGGCGGTCGTCCTCCTTCTCGAACGCACCGGCGTACCGCGCCTGAATCCGCCTGGACAGGAGACTTCTCCATGATCGACCAACACCGCTACCTGAGCTGCATCGAATCCTGCAGCAGCTGCGCCACGGCGTGCGAGTGCTGCGCCGCGGCCTGCCTCACCGAAGCCAACCCCACCGAACTGACCCGCTGTATCCAGCTCTGCCGCGACTGCTCCGACATCTGCCGCCTGGCTGCGATGCTGATGATGCGCGAAAGCGAATACGCCGCAGCCATCTGCCGGGTGTGCACGGTGCTCTGTGGCGACTGCGCCGAGGAATGCGGACTGCATGGCAGCCACCATTGCCAGGAATGCGCCCGCACCTGCCAGCTCTGCGCCGAGGAATGCGAGCTGATGGCGGCCTGAACGGATGGCGCGAAGGACCTGAGCGCCCCGTGCGAGCCCGCGGGCCGCAGCCAATGACCCGAAAGGATCGAGGAGATGTGCCATGGGCACCGAAGAACTACCGGACGCCGACGACCCCATCATCGACGACCCGGGCAACGAAGACCCCGGCTCGCAGATCGAGCGCGAAGAACCGCCGGCCGGGCCACCCGACAGCCCTCCGCAGCCGCCTCCCGACCCGAGGCTGCCGGATGAGGAGGATGATCCGCCTGGGCCTTGAGCCGCGCGACCGATCGGGCGGCCCTCAGCCCTGGCGGGCGCCTGTTCCGGCGGCCAGCAGGGCGCGGAGCTGGGCCTGCCGGTCGAGCAGCAGTTCGTATTGGCCACCCACGCAGCCGCGCACCGGGGGTGCCAGTTCGCCCTGCAGAACGGCTTCGTACTGCCGCCTGGCCAGCGTCTCGCCGCGCAGGCACTCATCGAGCATGTCGCGCTCGTCGTTCACGCCCACCAGCGATTTCAGCCCCTGCCAACTGCGGTGCAGCTCCCCGCCCAGGCTGGAGTGGTGGCCCGGACGCCCGCCATAGCCCTGGATCAAGGCCTCGAGCTGCTCGCCAGCCGTTCCCCATTCCCGGGCGCGGCTGGCGAACAGCGTCTTCAGGTCCGAGTCCTGGGCGGCCCTGGCGAAATCCTCGAACCCCCGCTGCTCGTCGTGGCAGGTCACGAGCAGCTGGTTGAGCTGGCTGATGGTCTTGTTCAGGGTTGGCATGTCGGCTTCTCCAATCGACGGGTGTTTCCGGGCCTTCCCCTCAATCGACCGGCCGTGGCGCTGGAGAATTCAATTTGATTAGGTGTCGCCGTGCCGTGCCATTGCGCCAGGGCGGTATGCATCCACGGTGCTTCTGGTCCCTTGTAGGGTGCGCCATGCGCACCGCCTGCCCAGCCAAGCCCCTGAGGCCACGCCCAACCGCTGAACACGCGGCGCACCCTGGCCGGCGGCCGAGTGGTACCGCTCAACCCGCGACTATGGCTATCTTTTCGCGCGTCAGCTCGCGCACCGCAGGCACGCCCCGCGCCGCCATGTAAATGTTTTCGAAGCAGAAGTTGGTGGCCTCGACATAGCCTTCGGCGGAGCCGCAATCGAAACGCCGGCCCTTGAACCTGTAGGCCATCACGCAACCCTGCCGGGCCTGCGCCATCAGCGCGTCGGTGATCTGGATCTCGCCGCCCCTGCCCGGCGCGGTCTGCTCGATCAGGTCGAAGATGTCAGGCGTCAGGATGTAACGGCCGATGATCGCCAGATTGGATGGCGCGTCCTCGGGATTCGGCTTCTCCACCATCCGATCCACCCGCACCAGATCATCACGCAGCGATTCGCCCGCAATGATCCCGTACTTGTTGGTGTCCTCCGGCGCGACCTCCTGGATGGCCACGATGGAGCAACGGAATTGGTTGTAGAGCTGCACCATCTGGGTCAGCACACCGTCGCCGCCGAGGTTCAGGCAAAGGTCGTCGGCGAGCACCACGGCGAAGGCCTCATCGCCGATCAGGGGGCGGCCGCTGAGAATGGCATGACCGAGCCCCTTCATCTGTACCTGGCGGGTATAGGAAAAGGTGCACTGGTCGATGAGCCGGCGGATACCGCGGAGGGCCTTTTCCTTGTCCGTGTTGCAGATCTGGTTTTCCAGCTCGTAGCTGATGTCGAAATGGTCCTCCAGCGAGCGCTTGCCGCGCCCGGTGACCATGGCGATTTCACTGAGCCCGGCCTCCAACGCCTCCTCGACGCCGTACTGGATCAACGGCGTGTCCACTACCGGCAGCATCTCCTTCGGCATGGACTTGGTAGCCGGCAGGAAGCGGGTCCCATAGCCGGCGGCGGGGAACAGGCATTTCTTGATCATGGGAGTCAGCTCCTCGTCGGTGGGGAAGGTATCTGGAATCCTGACTCCTGAATTTCACCCGAGGTTCAATGAGTTTTCCCCTGGTGCCACTACCACTTGTCGCGCGCCACCCGGAGCGGGAAAGCGGGCCGCCGCGTTCAGGAAAAGAGACCGAATCGTCGTTGATCGTCAGCGAAAAACAGCCAGACGAACTCAGTCCAGTTCGCTGAGGATCCGATGGGCCAGCCGAACCCTGTCCTCGTTCGGATAATTCTTGTTGGCCAGCACCACGATGCCGAGCTTCTTCGCCGGCACGAAGGCCAGGTAGGCGCCGAAGCCGTTGGTCGCGCCAGTCTTGTTCACCCAGACGGCATCCTGGGCCGGCATCGGCGGAGTCAGTGCCGTGACGGCATGGCTCTCATAGGCCATCTTGCTGCCATTGCCTTCCAGCAGCGCATCCAGTTCCACCGGGTAGCGGTACTGCTCCCAGATCAGGTCCTGCGTCATCGGACCCAGCGTAAAGTACCCCGTCCGGGTAGCGCCGATGGCACGCTTGAGCGTGGCGCCGGTATCGACGAGGCCGAGGTTGGCCTCGATGAAGCGAAGCAGGTCCTTGCTGCTGGTCCTGACCCCATAGGCTTCAGCGGCGAGCATGCCGGGATTCAACCTGACCGGAGCATCTTCCTTGTCGTAGCCCTGGGCGTAGCGCGGCATCGCGCTGGCCGGCACATCGATAAAGGTGCTGCGCATGCCGAGCTTCGGGAAAAGCGCTGTTTCCATCGCCGTGGCGAAGGGCATGCCCAGGCTCTTCGCCGCGACCACTCCAAGCAGTCCAATACTGGGGTTGGCGTAGGTCCGGTGGGTGCCCGGGGCGAACTGCGGCTGCCAGGACCTGAAGTAGTCAATCAGTTGCTGGTCGTTCCGGATCTCATCCGGAACCTGCAGGGGAAAGCCGCCGGCGGTATGGGTCGCCAGGTTGATCAGCGTCACCTGGTCGAGCTTGCTGCCCTGGAGCTGCGGCAGGTACTTGCCGGGGCTGTCGGTGAGCGACAGCCGCCCGCTGGCCTCGGCATAGGTGGCCAGGGTGGCGGTCAGCGTCTTGCTGATCGAGCCGACTTCGAAGAGCGTATCGCCCGTAACGGCCTGCCGGGTTTCCCTGGACGCAACGCCGTAGTTGTAGAACCGCCGCTCGCCATTGACGGTCAGCGCGATGGCCAGGCCCGGAATGCCGTACTGCTGCATGACGGCGCGGGCGGCCTGCTGCACTGTGGAGTCGACAGCGCGCGGTTCGGCGCTCGCCGTTGCGAAGCCGCCAAGCGCGAAACCGCACGCGAGCAGAAGCAGCCGTGCGCGGAGCTTGCCAATTGGGTGCATCGAGGTGGTCCTTTGCTCGTGAATTCGGGGGGCAGAACCTGGCACTTCAGACAGGTGGCTCCAAAATACCTTCGTCACCGCGTATTGCGCAGCGCATTTGTCAGCTGGAAGGTGGGGCTGTGTTGGTTGTCGCCAGCCAATCGAGCCCTGTAGGAACGAGGGGGACGCCTAGTTGGGGACGCCTAGTTGGGGACGTCTAGTTCTTGCTCGCGAAATGAGCCCGTTCGCCAGCAAGCTGGCTCCTACAGGACCTGTTGCAGCGATGGACCCGCAGCACAACCAATAAGAAAGCCCGCGCACCGGTGAAGGCGCGCGGGCCTTGGCGTGAGGAGGCCAATCAGGGGATGTCGAACGTCACCTCGATGTTGCCGCGAGTGGCCTTGGAATACGGGCAGAGCTGGTGCGCCGCCTCCACCAACCGGGCCTTGTCTTCAGCCGCCAGTCCGGGCAGCTCCACGGTCAACCTGGCCGCCAGGGCAAATCCCCCATCGACGGCCGTACCCAGGGAAATATCGGCGGCCACCGTCACGTCTTCCGGCAGGCGGATCGCGAAGCTCTGCCCGGCACGATGCAGGGCACCGATGAAGCAGGCCGACCAGCCAACGCCCAGCAGTTGCTCGGGATTGCTGCCCGGACGCCCCAGGCCTGGCTTGCTCAGGCGTACATCCAGCTCGCCGTCGGAAGATCGGCCTTGGCCATCACGGCCACCAGTAGTGCGGGTCTTGCCGGTGTACAGGATGTTTTCCAGAATCGCGGGCATCGCAGTGTTTCCTTGCTGAACAACGGGGAAAAGTACCGGCGGACGGGCGCCGGGAATGGCCATTTCGCCGCAGCCATGTATCCGCGACGTATCCGAGGCGAGGACCCTTTGTAAGCAAGAGCCCATGGACCAGACGCGGATACACGGCGATACAGCAGATCCGGAGCCTGCCGACTAAGCGGCTGCACCTCCATAGCGCTTGCAGGAAAACCCGAGGAGCAGGAATGATGAATCAGCCCCTCTTTTGCTACCGTGTAAGCACTGCCCCGGGAGCTCCGCCAAGCATTACCCTGCTGGGGCCATGAAAGGGTGGGGAGCGCAGTGAAGCCGAGAACGACAACTACAATGCGCCTGGCGATTCAGCCGAAACCGCCGGCAAACTTCACGATAGGGATGTCCTTATGCCTGGGCTTGACGACGGACCGAGCGTGATCCTGATCATCGACGACAGCGCCGATAGCATTCGCCTGCTGAGCAGCATGCTCAAGGACCAGGGCCAGATCCTGTTTGCCACCAGCGGGGAAACGGGCATACGGCTGGCGCAAAAGCAGCAGCCGACGTTGATCCTGCTGGATGTCGAAATGTCCGGCATGAACGGCTACGAGGTCTGTACCGCACTGAAAAGCGATCCGACTACCCGGGATTGCGCTGTCATCATAGTCACCGCCAACACCGGCATGGAGTGCGAGATCAAGGCGCTGGAGGCCGGTGCGG
>RCUR01000479.1_pt1 | contig 14162 bp, 13 predicted proteins | sample 2166151 | NCBI WGS metagenome assembly RCUR01 (sample SAMN09932785, study PRJNA488358) | compost metagenome | isolation source: compost soil in an enriched community | place: Germany: Experimental Botanical Garden
TCCAGGGCGGGGCTCACGATGTACGCCAAGCGCTCTGGAATGCCAAACGTCAGTCGGATAACGCTTACGGCCTCGATTATTCCGGCTACACCGATAGCCAGTTAACCGACGATTGGAACCCATCGTTTTTCCCCAACATGACCATCAACCTACACCCGGAAGGGGCAATGGTTATGCGTTTCTTACCGCATCCGAGTGATCCAGGGCGATGCACGTTCAACGTCTGGATATTGATTCCCAAGCTCAAACCCGGTGTTCGTCCACCGTGGTATTTCGGCGTCGAGGACGATGTCGATGTTTCCGGCGCGACACGTCCTGAGCGTCGTTACGCCTCACTGGATGCCCCCGGCCTCGGGGAAGTCATCGAGCAGGACCTGACGAACCTGGTTGCCATGCAGCGCGGCTTGGTTTCTCGCGGGATCCGCGACGGCATACGCCTCGGGGAACTGGAACAGCGGATCCAGCAATTGCATGCCGAACTGGACCGACTCATCGCGAGGATTTGATTATGGAATCGACCACTTCTCTAAAGTTCTTGGACGCCCTGAACATTTCCGAGGTACCGGAAGGCTCGAACAAAGCAATTACCCTCTTCGGCCAATCATTGCTGGTCTGCCATAGCGGTGGCGTCTTCTACACCGTGGCCAATCGGTGCTCCCATCAACAACAACCGCTTGAAGGCGGGCGTCTGCGTGGCAGCTTTTTGTTTTGTCCGTTGCACGGTGTTCGCTTCGATCTGCGTTCCGGCATGCCGACCGGAACACTCACAAGAACCCCCATAAAAACCTGGCCTACACGCGTAGAAGGCGAGTGCGTTCAGATTGCGGAACCACCCGACTCCGACGAATGAAGGCTGTCCCTTGTAAAACAATAATAGATTAGGAAGAAAACGAATGAGCAACAGATACGAAGGTAAAGTAATCCTGGTCACCGGCGCAGCCAACGAGGGCAATATGGCCCAGGGGATAGCCCGACGCTTCGCCGCCGAAGGTGGCACGGTTGTAGTCGCCGGCCGTAAACGCGAGCCGTTGGAGACACTGGCGGCGCAAATCGGCGGTTCCTACGAACTCTGCGACATCACCCGCCAGGAAGACATCCAGTCGATGGTAGACAACACGCTGGCGCGCCACGGCCGCCTCGACGTGGCCATCAACGCTACGGGATGGGGACTGCTCACCAACTTTGAGGACACCACCGAGGAACAGCTCCAGCGCATGCTGGATACCCAGTTCAAGGGGCCGTTTCAGTTCATGCAATCACTGGTTAAGGCCATGACCAATGGCGGCTCGATCATCGTCATTTCTTCGGCCACGGCCACCATTATGCTCGAACAACATGCCGCCTACATGGGTACCAAGGCTGGTATCGACCACGTCGTGCGCTGCGTCGCCAACGAGTTCGGCCACAAGGGAATCCGCGCCAATTCGATTTCCCCTGGCGTCACCCGCACCGCCATGGCCGGTGGCTCCCTGGATATTCCCGAAGTCTACGCCGCTTTCAAGCAGGGTTATCCTTTGGGCCGTATCGGAACGATTGACGACATCGCCAATGCTGCATTGTGGCTGGCCAGCGACGACTGCTTCATGACCGGCCAAAATCTGCAGGTCAACGGCGGCCTGACGCTGCGCGGCAACCCGTCCCTTGCCACGCTCGGCGCAGCCTTCGAGGCGGCAACGACACACCTGGCAGGTTGAGAAAGCCTGGACAACGTTACATTTCACGCTGCAAGAAAATCAAAGACAGAGGACAACGTGAAGGCCGATCACGCGTGACGCGTGACGCGTGATTTGTCTGGCAGTCCAGATTGGCGTGCTACCGAAAAACAAAAATAACAATGAGGATTAGTCGATGCGATCAACAAGCACGAGGCATACCCGTCCCCGGCTGAACGGACTTGCTGTAGCTGTAGCCATTGCCGGCGCTTACATGGCGAACAACGCCCAAGCATACCAATTCGATGCGGGACAGGACTGGAAGGTCCACTGGGACAATACCCTGAGTTACAACCTCGGGGTGCGTATGAAAAGTATCAATCACAATATCGGTGATAGCCCAGTAGCTCAGGAATCGGATTACAAATTCCAGGATCGTGGCGACGTTGTTACCAATCGCGTCGCCCTCCTGAGCGAGTTCGACGCGGTCTTCGACGACCGTTATGGGATGAGGATCAGCGCATCCGGCTGGAATGATTTCGCCTACGACGATAACGTCGAGACCAACCCCGGCTCAGCCGCACCCGGCGTGCCTTATTCCTCACTTGGCTCGCGCTCCAACGGCAAGTACGGTGACGAAACCGAAAAGTATTATCTACACGGCGCTCAGTTGCTGGATGCCTTCGTGTTTTCCAACTTCACCGTAGGGGACTATGAATCCTCGGTCAAAGCCGGACGCTTGACCAAATACTGGGGTAATTCACTGTTTTTCGGATCGCAGGGTATTAGCTATTCGCAGAACGCATCCGACCTGATCAAAGCCGCTGCTACACCTGGCACTCAAGCCAAGGAGCTGGCGATTCCGCGTACTCAGCTCCTGCTCCAGACTCAGCTGTCACCGGAGTGGTCTCTCTCGGCGCAGTATTTCTTGGAGTACCAGGAAAACCTTATGCCAGAGGGGGGAACCTACCTGGGTCCCGTCGGATTCCTGTTCCAAGGCCCGGACCAAGCCTTCGGCGGCCAGCTGCGTCGTGCTCATGACGACAAACCGGACAACATCAATAACAACTTCGGCTTACGCGCTGCATGGACTCCGCAGTGGCTCGACGGCACCCTGTCGGCCTATTACAGGCGCCTGGATGAAACTCAAGCCTGGGCGCCGTTGTTCGGCTTAGATGGCGCACAACCCACTTATCGGCTCGGTTATGCCGAACATGTGAACCTCTATGGCCTGAGTCTGGACACGCAGGTCGGCCCGTACAGCACTGGCTTTGAAGTGTCCTACCGCCAAAACACCGCGCTCAACAGTACCAGCGCGATCGGATCGAATGATACCAAAGGTGCCCGCGGGGACACTCTAAACGTGATTGCCAACGTGCTGGCCGGCTTGACGCCGACCGATCTGTATGACACCGGCACGGCACTGGCGGAAATTGCCTACACCCGCAAACTCAAAGTCACTGACAACAAGCAGCTGTACAACGGTGTGCACGACGAAGGCTGCGGCGTCGGTCAGGACAAATGGGACGGCTGCTCAACCGATGACGCGGTGCAGATCGCGGTGCAATTCACGCCTCAGTGGTTACAGGTCTGGCCAGGTGTGGATCTCGACTCGCCAATGCTGCTCATCCACGGCCTGTACGGTAATGGCGCCAGCCTGAACTCCGGCAATCAAGGCTCGACCGTTTACAGCCTTGGCCTACATGCCCTCATGGTGCAGAAATACAACGTAACCCTCGCCTACAACGGCTATCACGCGCACACCAGCGGCAAGACCAGCCTCGGTGGAAACGATTTCTACGCCGGTGGTAACGGAGCCTGGATGTACAACGACAAGGACTGGCTTTCCCTAACCTTCTCCACTTCGTTCTGATCAGAGGAAATGACTCTCATGAAAACTTTCAAGTTGGTAATGACCGGGCTCCTGATCCCGAGCATGGCTTTCAACGTGATGGCTGCGGTGTCCGAGCAGGAAGCAGCGCAGCTGGGTACTACCTTGACGCTGTTCGGAGCCGAGAAGGCCGGCAATGCCGACGGCAGTATTCCGCCATACACCGGAGGGTTGCCGGTCGACACAGCCCCGCCCGGCTGGAACAAAGGCAGCGGCCGCTACGAAGTGGCGCCCTGGGACAAGGAAAAACCGCTGCTCTCCATCACCCCGGGCAACGCCGAAAAATACGCAGACAAACTGACCCCAGGCGTTCAGGAATTGCTCAAGCGACATGCCAACCTGCGCTTGGATGTTTATCCGACCCATCGCTCCGCGTCCTATGACAACTATACGCTTGGGCTATGCAAGAACAACGCCCTCAAAGCCCAACTCAAACCTTCAGGCAACGGCGTCGAGAACTCGCATGGTTGTGCGCCTTTTCCGATCCCCAAGAACGGGATCGAGGTCATGTGGAACTTTACACTGCGCAATATCTTCGGTCCTCGTATTGACGCGCTGACCACCGGATGGCTGGTCGACACAGCAAATCGTGTGACTGACACCGGTAACGTCTATCTCGACTTCGTTCAGCCCTACCTCGATCGCGATCACGACACCACTCAAAGCACCATCTATCAATATCGGATCGCATCTTGGGCCGGTCCATCATCCCAAGTTGGCACCAAGATCTTGCAGCACTACCCGCTGGACTATGACACGTCGCGGCTGCTCAGCTGGATTTACACCCCCGGACAGCGCCGTACACGGCTGGCTCCGGAGTTTGCTTATGACACGCCAGTTTCCGCCAACGGCGGCGCCATCAACTATGACGAACCCTACGGTTTCGCCGGTCAGCTTGATCGCTACGATTTCAAACTGGTAGGCAAGAAAGAAATGTACGTCCCTTACAACGCCAACCGGGAACTCTATGCTCCCGTTGACAAATTGATCGGGGACGGCATCGTCAACCCTGACCTCAACCGCTGGGAGCTGCATCGCGTATGGGTCGTCGAAGGTACGCTGAAGGAAGGCAAACGCCATTCCCAACCCCGCCGCACATTCTATATCGATGAAGACACCTGGGCGATTTCAGTCTCGGACGCATATGACCAGGGCGGCAGAATCTTCCGAGTCGGTTTAATGCCGGTCATGTCCTTGTGGGATACCCAAACCTTCTACACACCCTATACGTTCTATGACATGAGCAAAGGCAATTTCCATACCGGGGGCTTCCAGTCCCGGCCGACCGACTATCTTCGCTCTTCGTCAGACATGGGAAAGATTTCGCGCTTCACGGAAGCATCCCTATCCGCCAAGGGTATTCGCTAAGTCGCCGCTCACCACTTGAGATGACGGCGTGTCAGTCTCGCCGTCAACGCTCAATCAAGAGAATTGAACATGCCCAGCATTGCCGATCAAATCCGCGCAGCTTATGAGCAAGACCTGAGCAACACGGAGGCTGTAGATGCCATTGACCTAGTGAATGATCACGCTGCTCCCTACTTTGGGAATAACCGACATGCAGCCGCGCTTTACCATTCTGGCATTCATCCGCCGCATCTCCACCGCCATCGATGATCTCGACTCCTTGGCTGGCAGAGGCGGCTAGCGAGGAGGCAGTCGAGCTATGCAGCCGCCCTGGTTACACGCCTCTCAGCAACCAAAACCCGCCCAAGGCATGAGCATCTGCACACTATTAGGGGATTAACGATGCGACGACTAACATCTTCCACGCTGCTGGCAGCGTTGCTGCTGACCCAGTGCAGCGTTCGCGCCGCCGACAACCCGTTCCGCGACCCGCTCGACACCCCGGCCGTCACTCTACAAGGCGCCTTGGCCCCGAACCAGCAACCCTTCCTGGCCGTGACCCTAGCCGGACAACGCCTGGTTGCCGTCGGTCTGCGCGGCCTGATTGTCCTCTCCGACGACGGCGGCAATACCTGGCAGCAGGCGCAGGTGCCGGTGCAGTCGGATCTTACCGCCGTGCAGTTCCTCACCCCGGAGCAGGGTTGGGCGGTCGGCCATGAAGGCGTGATCCTGCACAGCGGCGATGGCGGTCTGCATTGGAGCAAGCAGTTCGATGGTCGGGCCGCCGCGCAGGCGTTCGTCGGATATTATCAGCAACGCATCGACGCCGGTGATGCCACACTTGCACCCTACCTGCAGCAGGTCGAGCTCAACGTACTCGCGGGCCCGGTATTACCATTTTTGAGTGTGTATTTCGATGACGCGCAAAATGGCTATGCCGTCGGTTCCTTCGGCACCCTCGTGCGTACCGTCGATGGCGGCAAGAGCTGGCAACCTTGGCTGGAGCACATCGACAATCCGGACTTTCTCAACCTCAATGCCATCCGCAAAATCGGCTCGGAGCTATACATCGCTGGTGAGCGAGGCAGCGTGTTTCGCCTCGACCGTCAGCAAGGGCGCTTCGTCGCTGTGCCGACCGACTACAGCGGCAGCTTCTTCGGCATCGTCGGCAATCAACACTACATTCTGGCATTCGGCCTATCCGGTAATGCCTATCGCAGCAGCAACGGCGGGCAAACCTGGCAGGCCGTCAACACAGGTGTGCAAAGCAGCCTGACCGCAGGCACCCTGGCCGATGACGGTTCCCTGCTGCTGACCACCGCAAACGGCCTGCTGCTGCGCAGCACCGATGACAGCCGCACTTTTACAATCTTGCGTACCGACACACAGATGCCGTTTGCCGACATCGGCAAGGCCAGCGTCGGACATTATGCGCTGGTGGGCTATCAGGGCGTGGCACTACAAGCTTTGCCCCCGACTCTCAATCGCGCAACAACCGAGTGATCGACCATGTCCTTCTCCCCTCAGATCGATAACATGCCGGTTGTCCGCAGCCGGGCCGAATTCGATGCGCGCTCCGGCAACCCGCTGGAGCGGCTGATCTTCAACAATCGTTTGCTCATCGTCATTGTGTGCGTGCTGCTAACCGGCGTACTGGGCTGGCAATCGAGCCAACTGCGGATCAATGCCAGTTTCGAAAACATGATGCCGCAGTCCCAGGAGTACATCCGTAACTATCTGGACAACAAGGATGCGTTGCCCGGTGCCGGCAATGCTATCCGCATCAATGTCGAGAGTGTCACGGGCGATATCTATGACCCGCAGTACCTGAAGGTCTTGCAGGAGATCCACGATACCGCCTATCTACTGCCGGGCGTCGACCGTGCCTTCCAGAAATCCCTGTGGGCACCGGCAGTACGCTGGACCGAGGTTACCGAGCAGGGATTCAACGGCGGCCCGGTGATGCCCGACGACTTCGATGGCTCGCAGAAGGCCCTCGACCAGTTGCGCTACAACGTCAATCGCGCCGGGCTGATCGGCAGTCTAGTGTCCAACGACCAGAAGTCCAGCGTGGTTTTCGTGCCGCTGCTCGCTCTCAATGCCGAAACCGGCAAGCCCCTGGATTATGCTGCCCTGTCAAAGGCTCTGGAAGACAAGATTCGCTCCAAGCAAAGCGACAAGGTCCATATCCAGATCATCGGCTTTGCCAAGCTGATCGGCGATCTGATAGACGGGCTGGTACAGGTGATGACTTATTTCGTCATCGCGTCGGTGACGGCAGCACTCGTGATCTATTTCTATACTCGCTGCGTGCGCAGCACGCTGCTGGTACTGCTGTGTTCGCAGATCGCGGTGGTCTGGCAACTGGGCCTCGTCCATCTGCTCGGCTTTGTCCTCGATCCGTATTCGATTCTCGTGCCTTTTCTGGTGTTCGCCATCGGCGTGTCGCACGGCGCGCAGAAGATGAACGGCATCATGCAGGACGTTGGCTGTGGCACCCACAAATACGTGGCCGCGCGTTATACCTTCCGCCGTCTGTTCCTCGCCGGCCTGACTGCGCTGATCGCCGATGTTGTCGGTTTCGCTGTTTTGATGGTCATCGACATCCCGGTGATCCGCGATCTGGCGATGACCGCCAGTATCGGCGTCGGTGTGTTGATCCTCACCAACCTAATGTTGCTGCCGGTCCTGCTGTCCTACACCGGCGTGAGCGCACATGCCGCAGCACGCAGCGTACGCACCCAGGACGGTAACGCGCATAACGGCCTGGGCAGGCTCAGTCGTGTCACCGAGCGCCGCTACGCCGTGCCAATTCTGGTAAGTGCATTGGCACTAGGCGTCGGTGGCTTTCTGGTGTCGCTGAAGCTGCAAGTCGGCGACATGGATCCCGGTGCCCCAGAGCTGCGGGCCGACTCGCGCTACAACCGCGACAACGCCTTCATCACCAAAAACTACGGGCTATCCAGCGATCAGTTCGTGATCATCGTGAAAACCCCGCCCGGCGGCGGCGGTACTTTCCAGACCCTGATCGAACAGGACCGCCTGCAACAAAAGCTACGCGAACTGCCCTCCGTGCAGACGGTGGCGTCCGCCGGACAGTTAGTGCGCTTCGCCACTTCCGGCAACTACGAGGGCTCACCCAAGTGGCTGTCGATCAACCGTGACCAGTCGGTGATCTCCCAGGGCGTCAACTTCGTCACCGACAACAATCCTGAACTGCTGAACAAGGCCTGGAGTGTGGGCACCGTCACCGCTTACCTGACCGATCACAAGGCCGCCACACTGGATCAGGTCGTGAAGGTGGCGCAGTCGTTCGCCGACACTCATAACAATGCGCAGTACCAGTTCCTTCTGGCCGCAGGCTCGGCGGGCATTGAGGCTGCGACCAATACCGCGGTCAAGCAGGCCAACCGCACCATGCTGCTGATGGTCTATGCCGCGGTGATCCTGCTGTGCTTCATCACCTTCCGCAGTTGGCGCGCCGTGGTCGTGGCCGTGATACCGCTAATGCTGACGTCGATCCTCTGCGAAGCCTTGATGGTCTGGCTGGGCATCGGCATCAAGGTCGCGACGCTGCCAGTGATCGCCCTGGGCGTCGGCATCGGCATCGACTACGCGTTGTATCTGTTGAGTGTGCAACTGGCGCAACAGCGCAACGGCCTGCCGCTCAAACAAGCCTACGCCGTTGCTGTTAACTTTACCGGCAAGGTCGTAGCCCTGGTCGGCGTCACCCTCGCCGCAGGCGTCATCACCTGGGCTTGGTCACCCATCAAGTTCCAGGCCGACATGGGCATCCTCCTGACCTTCATGTTCGTCTGGAACATGCTCGGCGCTCTCGTTTTGATTCCCGCACTTTCGCATTTCCTGCTTAAAGACGCCGGGGTCACTCCATCGCAAACCACGACGGAAAATTCAGCCTGCTCTCGGACGATGCCCATATTCCCTGAAACAGCTCGACTGGAACGCGTATGAACAACCCAGTGAGTTCTTCGGCGACCGAAACGAAGCATACGCCAGTCACTGCCGACGCGAGCCGGAAAGCTTGGGGATACCCATTACGCAGGAACTCTTTCCGGCTGGCCTCGGACAGCGATGCGCCGCCCGAAACCAGAAAACGGACCTGATGAATCAAAGACCACGGAGAGCAAGCAGAAATGCTGAATTGCGACAGCGTCGATGTTCTGTCATAGGCAACGGCCTGGACGCCATGACGGCAGCGCTCAGTACCTACGAAACGGGTTGCCGCGACGTACTGCTGGCCCGCCGGACCGTCCGGCGGGGTCATCTGGATTCTCTATAACCGCTACGCCCTGGTCAGTTTTCAGTCGGCAGAATAGCCTTTACTGGGTCAGTTTTCGGTCAGTGGCACCAATCACATCTATCCGATTTTTTTGGCGCCATTTTAATCACCGGCTCTGTAAGGGTTTATTGAAGGGTTCCGCGCAATTTTAATTAAAGTAAACCTCATCTCCGAAGACACCTTAAGTGTTGGAAGAGATTTCAACCCCCGATTTTTTGGCCCCGGAGGGGTCCTATATGAATCTAAGATCTTTGAATATTGCGCGTAGAGCATCCATCTGCTTTGGAATAATCACCCTACTGCTATTCAGTCTTGGGGCATTTTCGTATGTGCAGATTGGGCATTTACGCAGCGCGATCCAGGAAATTCAGACAAACTCCCTTCCGAGCATTCAAGTTGCTGATGACATTCAGATAGCCCTCCTCCATGCTCGCCTTGAAAGCATACGAATGCTCGCGAGTACCACTACAGAAGTGCACGCTACTTCTTTGGCAAAGACCGAAAATGCAATACTGGTGCTTCAGTCAAAAACTGAATTTTATAGGAAAAATCTGATATCGGGTGAGCAAGACCAAATACAGCTTGAAAAAGTAAATCGCATGATGAATGACTATATTGACGGTCTAAACAAAGTAAAGTCCCTTGAGTCGTCCAACCACGAGCAAGCTGTACTATTTGCTAATACAGAGCAGGCGCAACGAGCGAGCAGTTACCAAGAACAACTGACAATACTTCGAGAGCAAAATGCGCGCGAGGCTGTAATCTCCGGCCAGGAAGCAGCTAGTGCCTATGACCATAGTGTTAAGGTTCTGATATCCGTCCTGCTTGCAGCTTTAATCTTCACTGTCATACTTGCGATATTATTTACCCGGAGCATTGTTGACCCTATCAGTTCTTCGTTAACACTAGCGGAAAATATTGCTATAGGCGATCTTACCCATGAGCTCGACGTAACTGGCTCGGATGAGGCGTCGCGTCTAATGCATGCACTCAACCTGATGAGAGCAAACTTAAGAAGCACGATACTGGAAATATCCGGGGCGTCAGCACAGCTAAGTACTGCTGCCGTTGAAATGACCTCGATTACCGAGAGCGCTGACCGCACGCTTCAGCAACAGAACAGTGAAATTGAACAGGCTGCCACGGCGGTGAATGAAATGAGCGCAGCTGTGGAAGAGGTTGCCAGAAATGCCACTTCCACATCCGAAGCAGCGAAACAATCCAGCCTGTCGGCTGATCTTGGGAACAGGAAAGTTACCGACACCCTGACTGCCATGAGAAGTCTAACAAACCTAGTCGAAGTTTCCTCAGACCAAGTAAAAGCGCTCGCAGGACAGGCACAAGATATTAGCAAAGTCCTTAGCGTTATCAGGGCAATAGCCGAGCAGACTAACTTGCTAGCGTTGAACGCAGCTATTGAGGCAGCTCGCGCAGGAGAGCAAGGTCGTGGGTTTGCCGTGGTCGCAGATGAAGTGAGGGCGTTGGCGCACCGTACACAGACCTCGACTCAAGAAATTGAACAGATGATATCTGCTATTCAGTTAGGCTCTTCAGCCGCTGTCGACTCGATGCAAAAAAGTACGTCGGAAGTTCACAGTACGCGAGTAACTGCGGAACAAGCGGGCCAGTCTCTTCGCCAGATTACCGATTCAGTTCTTGAAATCAACGACCGCAATCTCCAAATCGCGACTGCATCCGAAGAGCAAGCGCACGTAGCGCGCGACGTTGATCGTAGCTTGTTTAGCATTCGCGACCTTGCCATTCAGAGCTGTGAAGGCACTCGCCAAACATTGACCGCAAGCAATGAATTGTCACGCTTGGCAGTTAATTTGAACGATTTAGTCCTCAGATTCAAAACCTAACATGATATCAATGGCATTATAAGCCCCGCATTATAGGGTCCGACTATTGCCTTACTTCTATAGCTGCTGGGACAAAGACGATAAGTGAGCGCCTAAATGTCTGCTCATGGGCGTATATGCCGAACAGAACCGGCAGGAATCGGCCGATTCCGTTGAAAAATTCGGATTCTCTGCTCTCCTAAACTTAGGCACGCCAACCACTGGAGAACCTGCTCACCACATTGAGTGGTTTCTCGAGTCTTCGTTGACCGTTGCTGCTCTGTTTTTGGGTTGGTTATAGGTTTAATGAGATGGTCAGCCGTATGTTCTAACCGCGGCGGCCAGCGTGAATTCATCAGTCGCGCCGCTCATGCCACGAAGTCGTAAGCGATCCAGCTTCAGGATTCACTTGAGGTGGGTAAACAACATTTCGACCTTTTTAAGTTCGTGGCGAGAGCGCACGTACTGCGCCGTCACTGCGATGCGCCGAGCGGTTTCAAGGACGCTGCGAACGATCTTGCGAAACGCAGTGTTCAGGCAGCACTTCGCTTTCATCGCGCCATGCCTGGCGCACAACGAAAAAGCCCACCGCGATGGCTGGGCTCAAACTCGGATCCAGCATCCAAAGGCTAGCTCTGGCGGCTTGATCCACTCATTTTTTCATGGCTAGCTGGGTGGCTTGTTGCGCCTGCGCAGCGGACAGCGTTCCGTTCTTAGAAAGTTTGTCCAAAGAGTTGCTTGCAGTCATCAGATTGGCGGTGAGAGTGCCCAGCTCCGATTGCAGGGTTCCTACCTTGGCTTGCTTGACCTCTGGGCTCATGTTTTGATCAGCCATCACGGCCTGCATTTCTTGCTGTTTCTCTTCGATTTTCTGCTTCAGCTCGCGAATCATCTTCAGAAGCTTCTGCGCTTGGTCTGGCAGTCCACTTTCCTCGATATCACTGTTCGGGTTAGACCTGCGGTCATCAGCTGCTTTTTGGAGGCCTGCATCAGACAAAGATACCTTGACACCCTCAGTCCCTGTGCCCAGCGTCTTAGATGGGGATGCTTCCAACGTTTCATCACCAGCTTTTTTCTCCCCTACGCTCGGGGTAGACAATTGGTAAACGCTGGAGGTCTGCGTGCCGATGGTAATCATATCTGCGCCTAAAATTTGGGGACTTATGGGACTACATCATCGGCTCCTTGCTCAATTCCTTTAGGGAAACCCTGAAGAAGACTTGCTGATGTTGGCAAAATTCCCGAATTCGCCCTGTCCAGATTTTTGATGAAGCAGATGACCTTTGTCGATGCCGAGTACGCCGGCATCAGCGTCAACAGGCCGCAACCACCCAGGAAGTCGCGAGTCATGTCCAGCGAACAGCGGACGCTACTAAATAGATCAATGTGCTGACCGGTCGCGGCCGCGATGTGGCCCGGGACAGCGATGAAATTGGTACCATCGTCGATGCCATCAAAGGCATCGCCGATCAGTCCAACCTGCTGGCCCTCAACGGCGCCATCGAGGCGGCACGCGCGGGCGACATTGGCCGGCCGATGAGGTTCGTCAACTAGCACAGCGCACCTCGCAATCTACCACCCAGATCCATGAGCTGATCATCAAATTCCAAACGTCATCCAGCAACGCCGTATACATCATGGAAAACGGTCACCGTCAGGCCGAAGAAGGTGTGGCTCGGGTGCTGGAGGCACAAAAGACCTTGGTGGGCATCAGTGAAACCGTCGCTCACATCACCGGCATGGCCACTCAGATTGCCGCCGCCACGGAAGAGAAAAGCACCGTTGCAGAGGAAATCAGCCATAACTTCACCACCATCGCCCACCTCGCCGATCAAACCTCGGAACAGGCACACCAATCAACGGACCTGAGCATGGAACTGACCATGACCACCCCCACCCAGTATTCCTTGGTTGAGCGATGTAATCGATAGCTGCCGGCTCACTGTAGAACGCCAAGACATCCCGGGCTTTTGAACAAACTACCATCGGCTGTGGCCATTGAGTGTGCTCTAGCCATGCGCCATTGCTCGCCAAATTGAGACTGGCGGTGTGAACGCATTACCGAAATGACGGTCTCCATTTTGGATCCATTGTCGATATCAGCCGAGAAGCAAACAACAGATCTCTGCAATGAGATTTCGCCCGACCTGCCTGGGACGGAGTACTTAGAAAAATAAAGGAATTACCTCAGGAATTGGATATATGGCGTGACCTCATCGAGCTAAAGATCCGAATAGCAGCCACTGCCAGCAGTTCCCAGAAGGTAAGCTATGAGAGAGATGCTTCGCGAGAGGCATATGCATCAGGAATGGAGATCCGTTCGCACATGTCTTCGAAGAACTTTAATCCGCAGGCTAAAACCTTCTATCGGCCCATCGACGCAGCGTTGCGTTGGTGCAATCTTATTCGATTCGAAACGCAAATCGTGCAGGCTGCTTGGTCCTACCCAGAGGAACTCAGGCTCCTGTTCCCACAGTGGCCATGCCTACAAACCAATACCGAAGTAATTTATGACGCCGTCCGCAATGGCGAATTACCGTATGGCTGTTTCGGTATTTCTGTTCCCCTAGGCACCCCCGTGGAGCTCTCTCTGTTGACGGTCCGACATTCGGATCTGCGTCATTGGATGCAGATCTACTACCCCGATCAGAGACCCGACTTTCTATTCGAGTCAGGCGACGATACTCGAGACAAAATCAGCCTGGGTATTTACTTTTCACTTCAGGCCGAGCGTGATGCCCTCCTGCGAGAACGCGATACGCTGCAACGTCAACTCCAAGATGTTGAAGCTGACCTTCAGTCACTGGGACTTGAGCAGGAAAGCCTTAAATCGCTGGTGCATACCCAGGGGCAGCTCAGCGAGCGAAGCGAACACACCTACCTGCAGATCATCGGCGCCTTGCTCAACACCGTCTTGGACTCGTCACCTGCGGGCAAACCTCTCTCCGTGTTCAAGAGTCAAGCCGCAATCGTCGATGCTGTGACCGCTCGCCATAGAGACATTCCCGGTCTCAGCAAGCGAACGCTGGATGAGAAGTTTGCTGCGGCTAACCGTAGCCTCAAAAAAACCACCTGAGCCACAGCATTGCACTGCAATGCCCCTGATTGCAGTGCAATGACTCTCAGGCTTT
>RCUR01000483.1_pt1 | contig 14059 bp, 15 predicted proteins | sample 2166151 | NCBI WGS metagenome assembly RCUR01 (sample SAMN09932785, study PRJNA488358) | compost metagenome | isolation source: compost soil in an enriched community | place: Germany: Experimental Botanical Garden
AACGCCCAGCGTAACTTGATGAACACCAACAAATCTCTGGATACCTCCTATACCCGACTGGCATCCGGTCTGCGTATCAACAGCGCCAAGGACGATGCGGCGGGTCTGCAGATCTCCAACCGTCTGACTTCCCAGGTTAACGGTCTGGACCAAGGCAACCGCAACGCCAACGACGGCATCTCCGTCGCCCAGACTGCCGAAGGAGCCATGGACGAAGTAACTTCTATGTTGCAGCGGATGCGAACCTTGGCTCAGCAATCTGCAAATGGCTCTAACAGTAAGGATGATAGAGACGCGCTGCAGGCTGAATATAAACAGTTGAATACCGAGATAAATCGGATCGGTACAGATACTACCTTCGGTGGTCAGAAACTGCTGGATGGGAACTACAATGGTACTTTTCAAGTAGGGGCCGATGCTGGCCAGACCATATCTTTCAAGCTGGATACCCAGTTTTCCATGTCGGGTATTGCCAGCGCCACCAAAGGCAGCGCCACCATTATGGCGGCTTCGACTGCCAGCAGTGGTGATGATGCATGGACAGTGACAGACACTGATTATGTTGCTTCAACAGTTTCTGTTGCATCTGTGAGTTCAACAGTATCAGGTACTCCTGGTGGCGTAGCGGGTATTCCTGCCGCGTCAGCGACAGGTGCACCAGTTAGTTGGTCAAATATCGATGATATCTCCGGCTCTACGGGCTCCAGTGCCCAATTGGCTTTCGCTAACTTGGACAAGATGATTCAGGTGGTAGACAGCAAACGCGCAGAGCTGGGGGCGGTGCAGAACCGTTTCGACTCTACCATCCGAAATCAATCCAACGTCTCCGAGAACCTGAGCGCAGCCCGTTCACGTATCCGTGATGCGGACTTTGCTACCGAGACTGCCAATATGACCAAGCAGAATATTCTGCAACAGGCGGCCTCCAGTATCTTGGCGCAAGCGAACCAACGGCCACAGTCAGCCCTGTCCCTGCTTGGTTAAGACTGACGGGCTGATTGAAATGGGAGAGAGAAGATGACAACAGAACTTGGAAACCTGTCATCTGCTAATGGCTCTTCCGTACAGCTAAGTGACAAGAGCGGCCAAGTGGCCGCTCAATTGCTTTCTGGCGGAGTGGAAGAAGCCGGCGTTGCGCCCCAGAAACGGCAGGAGTCAAAAGATCTGACTCTTTCGGTGCAACAGAGCCAAGTGGATATAGAAAAACAGGTACAAAATTTGCAGGAGTTCAGCCAACAACAGGGTTGGACTGTCAATTTTAGCGTGGAAAAAGAGCTGGATCAGGTGGTGATCAAGGTTATGGATGCTGACACCAAGTCGGTGATCCGTCAGATTCCCAGCGAAGAGCTCATCACTATCAACAAACGGATCCAGGCACTGCGCCTGGGAGAGGCGGGGGCCAACCCCAAAGTCGGTTTGCTGCTCGATAGTGAGATATAAGCCACTCAAAACGAATGAGGAGATAAGACAATGGCAGCGATAACGTCAGCAGGCGCAGGGTCAGGTATTGATTTGGAGAGCGTGATTTCTGCCAGTCTGAACGCCAGAAAGGCACAGCTCCAGCAGCCAATCACCACCAAGAAGACCAACACCCAAATTACGCTTTCCGGAGTGGGTCAGCTGAAATCGGCCATTGCTTCCTATGTTACTACTCTCAAAGATATGGCCAAAACGGATGCGTTCAACAAGCGTGCCGTCAACATTACTCAGGACAAGGACAACCCCATTCTCAAGGTGGAGAGTAAGACGGGTTCCTCCAATGGTCAGTACAATATCACTGTCAATAAATTGGCAACCACCAGCAAGTTTGAAGGGACTTTCGACAGCTCTACCGATGCCTTGATCACTGAAGATGGCACACTGACCTTCAAGGCGGGTGACAAGACGTTCTCCGTCGATGTCAAAGCGGGAGATTCACTGCAGAGTGTGCGCAAAAAAATAAACAACAACGGTGACAACTTTGGCTTGACCGCCAATATCATCAATACATCGGATGGCAAGGCAAAGTTGGTGATGGATTCGGGCGTAAGTGGAACCGGTAGGGATCTGCAAATTAGTGGCAGCACGCCAGGCCTGTCAGGTTTTGTCTCTGCATTGCAACAAGTTGGGGACCCGGCGAGTGACGCAGAGATAGAAGTTGATGGTAATAAACTGACCAGTGCGACCAATACCTTCGATGGTACGATCATGGGTTTGAAGCTCACTATACTGCGCGAATCGGATAAGGACGCTGATGGTAACACCAAGTCGAACAAGGTGGATGTAACGACTGACAAGAATGGCATCAAAGCCATGGTCAAGAGTTTTATCGATGGTTACAACACCTTGGTCAGCAAAGCGGATGCGTTGGGTAAACGCAACAGTATAGTCGCGGGTCAGAGTAAGGATGATGGTGGTGCTCTGGCTGGTGATTCAGTTACGCGTAGTGTAGTCAATCAGATGAGTAGTATTCTAATCACTCCCTCCGACAACTCGAATGTATTTGACACCATTTTCCAGCTTGGGATCAAAATGGATAACAAGGGGGTACTCTCTCTTGATAGTGAGAAATTTGATGAGGCGTTGGATAAAAATTTCGAGCAGGTAGTTGCCATATTCGGTGGTGAGAAAGGGGTTGCAGGCCAGTTAGCCACATCTCTGGAAGACTATTCCAAAACGGGTGGGTTACTTGCTCAACGAGAAGATTCTCTCAACTCAGATCTACGGACACTGGCACAAAAAGAATCCGATACCTCGGCCCAATTGGTGAAATATGAAGCCAGTCTAAGGGCTCGTTATGGTGGCTTGGATACATTACTTGCCAAAATGAACCAGTCGGCATCTTATCTAAGCCTTATCAATACTTCAGGCTCATCATCCTGAGTTGTATTTTCGCGATCCTGAGTAAAGAGGAGCTGTCATGTATCGCAAGAATATCAAAGCTTACACCACTCAAAATCTGCAGGCTGAGATGGCGGTAGCCGATCCCTATCGTGTCATTCAGCTGATGATGCAGGGGTGTATTGAACGTCTTGCTCAATCTAAAGGGGCAATAGAGCGCAGAGATTTTGAAGGCAAGTCAGTTGCCATTTCCAAATGTATGGCCCTGATCAATGGGTTACAAGATTCATTAGACTTTTCATATGGTAAAATCCCTGAAGATTTATTTGCTCTTTATGAATATATGAAGCAGCGTTTGCTTGATGCTAGCCGTAATATGGATGTTGCCCCTCTAGACGAGATTAGCCAATTGATGTTGACAATTAAGAGTGGATGGGATGCGATTCCAGTAGAAGAGCGTGAAAAAACATTAGCTAAGCAGGCGTCATTATGACAGATGCATGTAAGCTGGAACAGCTGACAACTGCGATGATTGAAGCTCTATCGGATAATAATCTGTCTTTAGCTCAGGATTTAGTCGAGAAACGTCTTCGTTTATTACAATCACTTTGTGAAACTGGAGTTTTTAGTCCTGACCTAGTTTCTGTCGCCAAGTCAGTTGTTGCCTTGGACAAAGAGTGGGTATTTCGCCTAGAGGCTGAAAAAAATGAGATACAACACCGATTGGTTGATATTATAGCTGCTGGAAAAGCGACTCAGTCATACAAAATTTACTCCAAATAAAATAGGTTTGTTATGGATATAAATAAAGACATTGAATCTCTCGAAGCTAAAGCTTTCATTTTAAAAAAACAGAAAGAGCAAGAAAGAGCAATGATCGAGGTGCTCCCAGTTCGTTTCGAAAGGAACATGGATGCTTTCCGTAGATATATCCCAACTATTTACAAGGAGTTCAATTCATACAAGCCAAAAAGGGAGTTTGATTTTTTTTGCAATGATAATGGTATCCCTAATCTATTATGGCGTGATGATCCTCGTCCTTTCTATGGGCAGGATCCATATCTAGATTGTAAGCAGCAAATTGAGCGTATTTTAAATCGGGGCAGTTCGATCCAAACACTCAATTTCTCGATAGAGGATAACCCACTTGAGTTCATTCATTTGGATTTCATGAATGAGATGATGCATAAGCAATCCGCTGCATCAGAAAGCCTATCCCCAATTACTTCAGTAGGAAGTGAAATTCCACTAATGTTTATGTATGGTGTAGGTTTAGGATACCAGATTTCTTACCTTTATGAGAAATGTCGGCCAAGCTTACTCTTTATAATTGAGCCAGACATGGATCTCTTTTATGCATCATTGTTTACATTTGATTGGTTTGTGCTTCTTGATTATATCAATGAAGAGAATTTGAAAATCCATATATTCCTTGGGCAGAATAAAGATGACATAATTCAAGACATAACAGTTGCTTCAGCAAAGTATGGCTCTTATCTTTCATCTGCGAGTGTTGGTTTTTGGCATTATAAAAGTAATGATATTCTTGAGCTGATAAAGAAAACAAAACAGGAGTTTTTTTTCTTGGTCAGTGGGTGGGGATTTTTCGATGACAATATTATTGCAATGTCTCATACTATTGCGAATGTCAAAAGGAATATTCCATTTTTAGTCAAAGATCAGAAAATTGATAAGCAATGGGAGGATGTTCCATTATTTATTGTAGGCAATGGTCCCTCGCTTGATGCGGCAATAAATCTACTAAAAGAATATCAAGAATATGCACTTATTTTGAGCTGTGGTAGTGCATTATCTGCTCTACATAGAGCTGGTATTAAACCAGATATTCATGTTCAAGTTGAAAGAACAAAAGTTGTGCCAGACTCGCATCGTATATTGAATGACAGCGCGTATTTAAAGGATATATTATTTCTAAGTGTTGATGTGATTCATCCTGATTGTGCGGAACAATTTAATCGTATTGGGCTAGCGTTTAAAGGTTTTGAACCAGGAGTGTCTTTCCTTGATAAACATGCCAGAATTACAGCACAGAGAGATATATTAAGGTCGGCGAATCCTCTAGTTGGAAATACTGGTCTTGCAACCGCATGTCGCCTTGGATTCAAAAATATTTATCTTGTTGGAATTGATAATGGTTATAAAAGTGACAGTCATCACCATTCTAAATTAAGTTTCTATTTCGATTCCAAGGGAAAATCAAAAGAAAAGTTATCAACACAAATAGCTAAAAAAAGTCGACATCTTGTGCCTGGTAATTTTGGTGGTGAAGTAGAAACAACCAACATGATGATACATTCTAGGACAGTTATGGAGCGGCTTATTGATAGCTATAAAGACACTCATTTTTATAACTGCTCTGACGGTGCGAAAATTAATGGTGCCAAGCCGACTTCATGTGAGCATGTTAAACTCAATCGGTTTGCTTTTGATAAATCGAAAGTGTTGGAAAATATTATTACCGAAGTATACAAACCAATGAATATAGATCTAAAAGCTTTAACTGAAAGCTTAAGGTTTGATTTGTTTTATGATTTCATTGATAGGTTCATCCTTGAGTGGAATAAAAAATTCCTCACTAAGAAAGATATTATTTCATGTATGTCAATAACCTATGATTATTTAAATACTATCGCTATATGTGGTTATGAGTATATCTATAGATGTCTGATTGGCTCTATAAATTATTCATTCAGTGTCATTTTATCTTTTTTATATAAATTTGATGAATCAGATGATTTGTATATATCTGTAAATGAAATAATAGATAGTATGCGAAAATATTTCAGTGCCATGAAAGTAAAATATGCAGGGACTCTGGATAGCATCGATAGAAAAGAGCATGGTCTTTTCGATTGAAATGTATTGTCTATAAAAAACAAAAGACCGATTCATGTAAATAAGTGTACAGATCTAGTTATCACCTGACACCGGCCTCAAACCGGTGTCTTGTTTACGCTATTTTAGAGCGCACTTCCTTCGGTATCAATTTCAGACTCTTTTGGAGCATTCTGTAGGGGGGCTATCCTTTCATCATCCTGCCCTGATGTGGCCGCTTGGTGTTGTAGTGTTCCAGATAGCTGTCCAGGTCTGCTACGAAGTACGGCTTCACCGACATTCAGTGAATGAACGGCTGGCCTCAGGGACAGAATATCCTTGGTCGAGGACCAGGGATGCGGCTTCGAGTTTAAATTCGGCGGTAAATGAACGACGTAATCTTGTCATTGAACATCTCAGGTCATGGTTGTGACTGTACCACCTAAAATGGTGTCCGGAATGATTAGACTACTACAAAGGGACGCCCACTAGTGTTAGACAAAACACGTTATCGCAGGCGAAATGTGGTAGGGCGGTGCTTTGGATGGCTGAAGAAGTTTCGCCAATTCTCAACTAGATACGAAAAGCTGGCGGGAAGTTTTGCAGCTTTCATCAAGCTGGCTTTCTGCCTTCGTTACTTACGGGAACTATTGGCGGACAGAAAACCAGCATTTTGAGAATACAGCCTAGGGTGAGTCCTTGTTTACCTTCCCTAGTAAAATAGCTGTTGTCCATCCTGATGAGGTTAAAAGATGTTCTTTCCTCTCTCCTTCAATGACGAATCCGTTGTTTAAAAAGGCTTTGATGGAACCGATGTTTTCTACATAAGCACCAGCTGTGACCTTGTGAAGTTGCAATGTTGAAAAGCAATAATTAGTTACTAGTTCAATGGCTCCTGTGGCTATTCCTTTCCCCCAGAACCTTTTATCACCAATAATGATCCCGATATCCGCCCTATGGTGATGTTTGTCTACACTTGAGATTTTTATATTTCCAATATGCGTGCCAGAATTGTCATCGATAATGGCAAGAAATAACTCGGAACCATTCTTATTATGATAATACTTTAGAAGAGAGTCTATATCCCATTTTGTGAAACGGGATTCAAGGTAATGATTAACTTCAATATCGTTTAGCCAATCACAATATGTCTCCGTAATATCTGAGATTATCAGGTTTCGGATTGTAATGGATGACTCTTGCCCATCTAACTTCTTTTTTAAGATGACTTTATCTGTGTTCATATCTCAGACCTTTTTAAGGGACGATACCTCCATCGGAGGTGGTTCATTCACGTTCAGACAGGCTTGCAGTCCAGACACACCAGTGCCTTGCCGAGAATGGCACTATTGTTGTGCTCGTACCATTCATTCCCTTCCCGGGCCATGAAGACGTTTTTCTGATGCATATGATCTTCCATTATTTAAAAACTTCGTTGTTTACCGGCGTGTTTGCCAATATAGGTTGAGTAACAGTCTTTCCTATCACATCAGGAAGATATTTGGGCGCCAATCCAAAACCAGGACGTACACTGCGCACCGCATCTGCCGTGATGGTTTCTCCCACCTGCAGGTCTTTGACAAAATAGAGAGATCGCCGAAATTTTACATTTCCCACTTCGCTGGATTTTCGGCTGTAATCCACTTGACCCAGTGCAGACCATGCTGTTCTGGCACTAATACATAGTTGTTTTAATTCTGCCGGCTCCAACGAAAAACTGTCATCAGGACCACCGCCATTGCGATCCAGAGTAAAATGTTTCTCAATGACAGATGCTCCCAAGGCAACACTGGCAATAGCTGTTGTATTGTCGAGCGTATGATCGGATAACCCAGTCACTAATCTGAAGCGCTGCTGCATATCCAGTAAGGTGCGCAAGTTGTAATCTTCAGACGGAGCAGGATAACCACTGACACAGTGAAGAATGGCTAATTCTTTGCAGCCACCAGTTCTCGCCGCCTCAATCGCATCTTCAATTTCTTCCGCGTTTGCCATGCCCGTCGATATGATCATGGGTTTGCCTGTGCTTGCGACATAGCGGATCAATGGTAGGTCAATTGCTTCAAAAGACGCAATCTTGTAGGCAGGCGCATTGAGCTCTTCTAGGAGATCTACCGCGGTGGTGTCAAAAGGAGAGCTGAAAATTGTGATACCGATTTTACGGGCATGCTCAAATAAGGGGAAATGCCATTCCCAAGGCATTTGAGCTTCTTGGTAAAGTTGATAAAGGCTCTTACCACGCCAAAGCCCTTCATGGATTTGAAATTCTGGGGCATTGCTGTTAAGAGTAATGGTATCTGCTGTATAAGTCTGTAATTTTATAGCACTAGCACCAGCATGCTTAGCCTCTGTAATTAAGCGTAATGCATTATTTAGCTTGCCATTATGGTTAGCAGACATTTCTGCTATCACATATGGAGGAAAATCAGCACCAATGCCAACATCATTAATAAATATTCTTGGTTTCATATGCTATCTGCTCCTGAATGCTGTTATTCTTTCTAGTTGAGCAGTTCTATTGCATTCCCATTGGGGTTTTAAAATAGCCAGTCTATGAACGTTGATAAACTCTCCATTAGTAAAGAACTGATCCTTAAAAACCCCCTCAGTTTCAAAGCCAAATTTGTGGTGTAAAGTAATGACAGGGCGATTAAACTCCAATACCTCACAGTATAGTTTGTGTAAACCAAGCGTAATGAATGCCAAGTCGAGCATCAGAAACTCCATCTTAGCTCCAGATCCTCTTGGTGCTGAAGGTGATGTATAAAATGCCCAAGCTGAATTTTTATTACTCAAGTCTATACTGTTAAATGATGTTATGCCACATGGCTGCCCTTCGTATTCATACATATAATATCTTTGGTCTTCACAGAGTTTAATTCGATCCCACCAAGAATAATGTTCCTCTTGCGATATCACATGCTGAGTATACATATTGCTTCTTACTCTTGGTTCATTACGCCAAGCGAGCATGATATTTAGTTCATCTTCTTTTATATGTCGCAAGATGCCAAGAGTGCTCATACGTATCTCTCCATCGAAGTGGATATTATTACATCTGAAACCCGCCATGCACCTAAGCCATCTGTAATATTGGTGGTGCATCTTGTCATTGTAGTGATAATATCTGGCGCTGAAATATAACTATGAAACCAATTTACAATATTCTCTTCCATATTTTCTGTCTGTATGCATTCGGCCGCTCCTGCCGACATTAAATAGTCTGCAACCTTTCGTTGATTGTCTGCAATTATCATCATCAATGTGGGTAGACCGAGACAGCATCGCTCCCAAGATGTACTACCCGCAGCACCGATCGCCAAGTCACTACTCGCCATCAGTTGCGCCATATTGTTAGCACTCACAAGTACTTCGGTTGGCCAGTGTAGGGTTGCAGCGAGACCTTCAATCTGTGTTAGCCATGGGGCCTTTGGTCCCATTACTACAAGGATCCGACAATCGTCTGGTAAGGGAGCACAGCGTAATGCATTCAACACTCGGCCAGTTACATTAAGCTTGTCCACGCCCCCCATAGTGATCAGAACCTGTTTTAGCACCGGGAGCTGGCGCCGCTTTAGAGAGTATTCTCGCAATGCAGCAAATTCTGGGCGAAGCAATGCATAGCGTGGACCGATCAGGAGTTGGCAGCCGGGTGGGGTATGCTTTCGGTAGTCATCGGGCTGTCGGCCCAGATTCTGATCGAGTAGCAGATTGCAATCGTGGGGGCGATCCGCAAGGTCATCGATCACCATGATTCGACCGACATCATTACGGAGCATGCATTCCCAGTTGGCGTCGAGAGCATAGTGGTCGACAACCAACCATGCTGGACGCAGCTCTGCCAGAATTCTTCGGGTTTGTGCTGCATCCGATGTCCAGTGGCATCCAAGCCAGCTTGCGTGTGCCGGAGAGGAGCGATCGCCATTGTCTTGCTCAGACATAACCTCAAGTAAATGGCAGTGGTGGCCACGGGCACGAATAAGATCAGCCAGATGCCCAAAATGGGCGCGGCAGACAAACTTGCACTCAGCCCCTTTCTCACTCAATGCATCGGCCAGGGTCAGACAGCGCATTACATGACCTGAACCGATCTCCAGCGATGCATCGGTACGAAAAACAATCCATTGGCCGTCCAGCCTCATGCTGTCCGATGCTGTGAGTCGAGTCTGCGGCATGTCTGGTTGCACTCAGCGCACCTTGAATACCGGCTGGATGGGTTCACCATCCAGGGCTTGATGAATGGCCTTGTCGGCATCTAGACGGATAAGCTCCGGCAGGACTTCGGCATAGACGGCCAGCAGGGTTCGAATGTCCTCTTCACTATGGGCAAGGTTCAGGTTGTGGCTGCCAAGACTGAGGATGCCTCGCTTGCACAACTCCTGCATTAAATAGCTCTTTAACTGCCAGCTGGTGTGGTTGGCCGAATCACCTATCAGTAAGAAACACCAACTGGGGTGGCCAGCGCTTTGCAGCCAACTCGGGGCGTTCAACTGCAGCAGCAGTGCGTTGAGCCCATCCAGCAGTTGCTGGCCCCGCTCGGCAAGTCGCGCAGGCACATCGAGCCGGCGCATCTTCCTGATGACGGCGTTGGCCGCCGCCAGGGCGATGGCATCACCGCCAAAGGTGCCTGAGAAGAAGATATCCTCCATGCGGCGCATGTACTGGCGGCGGCCTACCACGGCGGAGATGGGGAAGCCGTTGGCCATGCCCTTGCCAAAGGCGGCCAGATCCGGAGTGACCCCGAAAAGGGTCTGGGCGCCTCCCAAATGATTTCTAAAACCAGTGATGGTCTCATCGAAGACCAGCAGGGCGCCATGCTCGTCGCAGAGCTGGCGTAGACCGGGCAGGAACTCGGGTGTGGGCCAGGCGACGTTCATAGGCTCCAGGATCACGGCGGCAAACTCGCCGGGATGGGCTTCCAGCTGGGCCTTGAGGGAGCCCAGATCGTTGTAGTCGAAGCGATGGGTCAGCTCGCGTACGCACTCGGGCACTCCCAGATGGCGGGTGGTGGAGCCGATATACCAGTCCTGCCATCCGTGATAGCCGCAGACGGCGACCCGCTCCCGACCGGTGACGGCGCGGGAGAGGCGGATGCAGGCGGAGGTGGCATCGGTGCCGTTCTTGCCAAAGCGCACCATCTCGGCGCAGGGGATAAGCTCGATCAGCTGTTCGGCAACCTCGGTCTCAAGGCGGTGGGGCAGCGAGAAGATGGAGCCGAGATTGAGCTGCTCCAGCACGGCCTGGTTCACATCCTGGTCGCAGTAACCCAGGCTGATGGCCAGCAGGCCGCTGGCAAAGTCGAGATACTCGTTGCCATCCACGTCCCATACCTTGGCGCCCTGGCCACGCTCGATAAAGAGCGGCGCGGCGCCATAGGGGAAGCAGAGGCGGCTCTTGGAGAAGGTCTGGGAGCCTAAAGGAATGCTCTGCTCGGCACGGGCGGAGAGCGCCAGTGAATGCTGATACCGTGAGGTCATGAATGGTTCTCCTTAGCGAGGGAACGCGCCAGCCCCTCATTGCGTTGATGTTGGGTGTTCAAGGTCGCAAGCGCCGGCTCCCGCGTCAGCAGGGCGAGAATGTCGTCGGTGGCAAATGCCGGGTTTGACGGATAAAGCTGCTGATAAATCTGCTCGACCAGGGTGAAGTCGGTGGACTCGTCCACCGTCCAGCGCAGATGGGCCAGGCTCGGCTGGCGCTCCAGCTTGCCTATCTTGAACTGATCCTCATGCTGGCGGATATAGTAGGTCACGTGCTCGCGCTGAGCCGGGGTGTCCGCGCGTTCGGCGAGCAAATTCAGGGTGGCGGTGCTCAGGATTTCGGCGTCCAGGCCGTCCGGGTAGCTGGGCTCCCAGCCGTTGCTGCTGTAGTCGTAGCCGCCGGTCAGATGCAGTTCGATGAGCTCGTCGATGAGTGCAGGATCCGCTAGGGGGCAATCCCCGGTGAGCCTGACAATCTGGCTGGGCCCAAAGGCTTGCGCCGCCAAATGGAAACGCTGCAACACATCGTCAAGCGGACCGCGGAAACAGGGTACCCCCAGCTGGGTGCAGAGGGCCGCTATTGCCTCATCCTCACGTTGGTCGCTGGTGGCGACCACCAGCTGATCCAGCCTGGTCGAACGCTTGAGACGCTCTATCTGGCGGGCGAGCATGGGCTCGCCGAGCAGGGGCTTGAGCACCTTGCCAGGCAGTCGGCTGGAGCTGGCTCTGGCCTGCAGGATCCCGAGGATCATGATGTTCTCCACAAGGCTGGGTTGATGAGGGTCGGCTCGTCACAGGCGAGGGCAGCTAGGTCGTCGTCATGGCACGGATGCAGATGGGCATAAGCCGAGGCGATGGCCGCCAGCTCGTGGGCATGACAGACCCCCACCACGAAGCGGCTCACCTGGGGCAGGGCCGGGATCAGGGAGAGCGCCTTGTGAAGGGGGGAGAGGTGGGGATGCCACCCATCCAGCCGCGCGAGCAGTTCACCGAAGGCGTCAAAATAAACGGGACGAAGGGCCGGCTGCATCAATAACAGGCCTTGCAGGAAGAGGGATCGCACATGGATTTCACAGCCCATGGCCTGCAACCGGTCGAGCCAGCCCGAGCGCAGGAAGCGTTGATCGAGCAGGTTGGCGGGGAGCTGCACCAGCTCCAGGGGATAACCCTGCGCCAGCCAGAGTGCCAGCTCCTCGGGGGAGTAGACGGAGACCCCCACCTTGCCTACCTTGCCCTGATGCTGAAGATCCGCCAAATGCTCGAACAGGGCAGGGCTGGCATCCTGACTGCGGTGCAGCAGCAAGCCCTCGACGCTGGGGCGAGCCAGTCGTTGCAGACTGGACTCCAAAGAGGAGGCTAGGTTCGCGGCGTCGATGTTCGGTGACAGCTTGGTGATGACCTGAAAGTCGGCGGTGTTGCAAAGCCCTAGTCTTGCCTCGGCCTTGCCGTAGGCCTGGGCTGTGTCCAGGGTATCCATCCCCAGCTTGCGGGCCAGAGTCAGGATGGCGTCGAGTTCGCCATCCGGTACCTGGCCCGAATGGTTGCTGATGCCGTAATCGAGGCCGAACTGGACAGTGCCTAGGGCTAGGCGCATAGCACCGACTCCAGGGCTTCGACAACCTTGTCCTGCTCGGCGGATGAGAGGGCAGGGAACAGAGGAAGGCTGATGGCTTGCCGGTAATAGGCCTGGGCGCCGGGGTAATCGGCGGGATCATGGCCCAGACCACGGTAATAAGGCTGGGCCGGAATGGGCATGTAGTGGACGTTGACGCCGATGCCGGCCTCCCTCAGCTTTGCAAACACCCGGTCCCGGTCGTGAACCCGGATCACATAGAGGTGATAGCCACTGAGGCAGTCATCCATCTGGTTCAGGGGCTGCACCGGCAGCCGAGTCAACAGCTCGTCGTAGCGAGCGGCCAACTGCCGACGCCTGTCGATGAACTGCGGCAGGCGAGCGAGCTGGCTTAACCCCAGGGCCGCCTGGATGTCGGTCAGGCGGTAGTTGAAGCCGAGCACCTGCTGCTCGTAGTACCAGCCACCCGGACTGGCGACCCTCAGTTGCTCTGGATCCCGTGTGATGCCATGACTGCGATAGAGGCGAAGCCTGGCGGCCAGCTCGGCACTGCGGGTAGTCACCGCGCCCCCTTCCCCCGTGGTGATGGGTTTCACGGGGTGGAAGCTGAAGACGGTCATGTCGCTGTGGGCACAGCTGCCGATGGGGTCTCCCTGATAGCTGGCCCCCAGGGCATGGCAGGCATCCTCGATGAGGTGAACGCCATATTGCCGGCACAGGGCGCCAATCTCGGCAAGATCGCAGGGCTGGCCTGCCAGGTGCACGGCGACCAGGGCCCTGGGCTGACGAGCGCTGCCCTGAACGCCTTGCAGCTTCTCGCGCAGCGCCGTCACGCAGAGGTTGCCGGTATCGGGCTCCACATCGACGAAATCCACCTGGGCGCCGCAATAGCGGGCACAGTTGGCGGAGGCGACGAAACTGATGGCCGAGACCCAGACCCAGTCATCTGCTCCCAGTTCAAGCGCGGCGCAGGCGAGATGCAGGGCCGTGGTTCCGTTGCTGCAGGCGATCACATGAGGGGCATGGCAGTAGTCGACCAGTCCCTGTTCAAAGGCGGGGACCGCCTCGCCCTGTGTCAGATAGTCCGACTTCAGGACGGCAACGACGGCTTCGATATCTTCATCTGTGATGGATTGGCGTCCATAGGGGATCATTCGGCTAGCACCTGCTGGTTCATTGTTTTCAATTCCTCTATCGACAGGAAATGGCGATTATTGAGGGAATTGTATTCGAAGCCGGGCTCGACCAGGGTCGCCTGCTCCCCCAGGGCATTGATCGCGAAGTCATTGTTGCGACTCGTGAAGGTGATGCTGGGGGCGATGACGTAGTAGTCCTTGAACTCATAGGTATGGTA
>RCUR01000485.1_pt1 | contig 14029 bp, 9 predicted proteins | sample 2166151 | NCBI WGS metagenome assembly RCUR01 (sample SAMN09932785, study PRJNA488358) | compost metagenome | isolation source: compost soil in an enriched community | place: Germany: Experimental Botanical Garden
TCCATCCTGGCCGGCAGCATAGACAGATTCACCGATCGCCAGCACAAGATAGTGCGTCTCGTGGATGAGTCCGCCGAGGCGCTGGCCATGGCCGCCGACGAGTTCCGCGAGCACGCCAGCGACGGGGAAACCCTGGCCCGTGCCCAGCGCCAGCACATGGACTCCCTGGCCGCCGCCATGGAGCAGATGTCCGCCGCGATCAGGGAAGTCGCCCGCAACGCCAACGACACCCTGCTGCAGACCCGCCAGTCCAGCGAGGAGGCCGCCAACGGCGCCGAGCGAGTGGCCCGCACCATCACGGCGATCCGCACCCTGGCCGACGAGATCGGCAACGCCTCCGGTGCCGTCGAGCGCTTGACCCACAACGCCAATCGCATCAACGAGGTGGTCAGCGTCATCAACGCCATCTCCCAGCAGACCAACCTGCTGGCGCTCAATGCCGCCATCGAGGCCGCCCGGGCCGGCGAGCAGGGCCGCGGTTTTGCGGTGGTGGCCGATGAGGTGCGCACCCTCGCCAGCCGCACCCAGCAGGCCACGGTGGAGATCCAGCAGATGATCGAGGAGCTGCAGGCCGGCACAGGCGCGCTCAACGACATCATGGAGAAGACCGTCGGCCGCGCCGCCAGCAGTCAGGCGCTCATCACCGAGGTGGGGCAGGACATCGACAAGCTGAGCAGCCACAGCGACGCGGTGCTGGAGATGAGCACCCAGATCGCCACCTCCAGCGAGGAGCAGAGCTCGGTCGCCGAGGAGATCACCCGCAACCTGGATCAGGTGCGCAACGAGGCCGGTCGGGTGGAAGAGTCGGCCAGCGCCTCGGTCGCCGGCACCTCAGGCCTCAAGGCCACCGCCACCGAGCTGAGTCAGGCGATGACGGGTCTGCGGATCTGAGGCTCGCCACCGCAAACGACAAGGCCATCCAACGGATGGCCTTTTTTATTGGCGCACATTTTATCGCCCTATAAAACGCTGGATGAAAAAAGGGACCCGAGGGTCCCTTTCTGCCTGCCGACTCAGCGCCCGAAGGGCCACCAGGACTTGTCGTTGTCCTGGATGTCGACCCGGGTCTCCTGCTGATCACCGGCCTGTGCCCCTTGCAGCCGCTGCAGGCTGACCCTGAACTGCTCGGTGGGCTCGACAAACCAGTCGTCGATGACCAGCACCTTGATGGACTTGACGCCGCCCTCACCGGCGGCCCAGCTCACGGATTGGCCGAACCAGGGCAGGAAGTCCAGCCCCCAGCGGGCGCTCAGGCCATCGAGTGCCAGCTGGGCACGGGCGGGCTGACGCAGGTCGCCGCTGCGCACCAGCGGGATCTCGACCAGCCAGTCACCCTCACTCACCTTGATGACGGGACTCTGCAGCGCGATGGTGGAGGGGGCCAACTTGTCCTTGATGGTCACCAGGGTCTGATGCTGCTCCCCCAGGGTGGCACCGCTGGCATCGTGCAGCACCAGGCTGAAGGTCTCATCCCCTTCGTTGCGGGTGTCGCTCAGGATGGGGATCTGCAGGGTCTTCTCCTCCTTGTCCCCGTCCGCCCAGTTCAGCACCCCGCCGAGCTGCGCCACGTCCTGGCCGTCGGCACTGCCGTGCTGCACCCGCCAGCTGACGCTGGCGGCGCCATGGCTGCCGGCCAGCCGTTGCACCGCCAGGCTGAGGGTGTTGCCCTCCTCCACGCTGGCCGCACTCATGCTCAGACTCAGCTCCCCGGTCGGCGGCAGCGGGTACTGGATGGCCACCAGCACGGGATCGTGATCCGAGGCGCTGAACGGCCCCTCGGACTTGGCCAGCTGACCCGAAAACTTACTGCCGTACTCGAAGAAGTTGCTCTCGGCCGAGTTGATGTGCCAATCCTCGATGCCGATCACCTTGCTCACCAGACTCGGGCTCGCCAGGGCGTGATCCAGATTGCCCAGCTCCCCCTCATAGCTGTAGGAGTAGGTGTCGGTGCCGTGGAACTGGGTGTTGAGGTTGACCAGCCCGGCCCCCTTGCCCACCGCGCTCGGCTGCTCCTCATAGGGCTGCCCCGCCAGCTGGGTGAAGCCGGCGCTCATGATCTGGCGGCTCTGGGCGGCCGGATCATAGTCGGTCAGCACCCGCACCGGATCCTCCATCCCGTAGGCGTTGAGATCCCCGATCACCAGCAGATCCCCCGCCTCCTGCTTGAGTCGCTCCCCCAGCACTTTCGCGGCGGAGACCCGCAGCGCGTTGCAGTGCCCCTGCCCATCCAGGGGATCGGCGCTGGCATAGTCGGGATAGTCCTCGTAGCAGGCCGAGCCCTTGGACTTGAGGTGATTGACCACCAGGGTCAGCGGCGCATCCCCCTTGGGTGAGCGGAAGCGCTGCATCAGGGAGTCGCGCATGCCCTGCCGGATGCTGACCGGCTTGCCCGCGTCGTCGACGGCCTCGGCCACCTGCACCGGCAGCGGGATCAGCTGAGCGCCGCCCTCCAGATTCACCTTGGCGGGCCGGTAGATGAGCCCCACCGTGATGGCGTCCGTGCCCATGGGCTGGCCATCCGGCGAGGCCACCCAGGCGTAGTGATCCTGCTCGTCCGGCAGGGCGGCGTTGAGGGCCCCCACCAGATTGGCGATGGCGGAGCTCTCCCCATAGCCGTTGTTCTCTATCTCCATCAGCCCGACCACATCGGCGTTGAGCCGGGTGATGGCGCTGACGATCTTGGTGCGCTGCAACTCGAACTCGGCCACCGTCAGGGCGCCTCGGTTGCTGCCGGTCGGGTTGGCATCACCCCCCACCACTGTGGTGAAGAAGTTGAGCACGTTGAAGCTCGCCACCCGCAGATCCCCCGCAGCGGCCAGCTCCGGGGTCTGCACCCGATCCCAGCCGCGGTGATCCACGTCCGCCGGGGTGATCCTGTTGTCCGCCACCAGCCGGTAGAAGTCATAGGAGTAGCCGATGGCCCCTTCCAGGTTGCTCAGCCGATCGCCGATGCGCAGATAACCCTGCTCGGCATCGAAGGCGGGATACCAGGGCAGGACGCCATCCGGCGCCTTGGCATCGGTCTCGACCACCAGCTGATTCAGCCGATTGCGCTCGGCCCACTGGCTCGCCTGCTCGCTCATGGCCGGGAATTTCTGGGTCGACTTGATGAGCGGCGCGCCGTAGGCCAGCACCAGGTTGTTGCGCTTGCCATCGTAGTCGAAGCTGAAGTTGCGGGTGACCACCAGGCTGGACTCGGGCACCAGCCGCACCCGCATCCCCTCGTGGCGCTCCAGCAGGGTGGTCAGGCTCTCGCCCGCCGTCGCTACCAGATTTACCGCCGGCACCAAGCCCACCATGGGCTGGGTCACCGTCAGGGCGTCGGCGCTGAGCTGGGTCTGGTTGTAATACTCCTTCACCTTGCCGGAGACACACACCTCGGCCCCGGGCACCAGCCCGCTGGTCTGGCTGCTCTGCACGAACAGGCCGTCGGAGCTGGCGGGATCGCCGTCCCCTTGCGCGTCCTGGATGAAGAATCCTTTATAGAGGCCGCTCACAACCTGGGTCACCACCCCGCGGGTGGCATAGGCGGTCCCGGATTCGAACTTGCCGGCCGGCACCAGCGGGCTGCGATCACCGCTGCCTTGAATGGCCGGTACGGAGATCAGCTCGTCCACCGGACAGGCGAAGACCGGCGGCTCTGTGCCATCGCAGCTCTGCTCGCCGCTGCAACCGAGGCCGCTCACCTCATCCCTGGCGAAGCCCTGGTATTCCGCCGCCGGGTCGAAGGCGGCCTCGGCCCCGGTGCGCCCCAGGTTGACGCCGGCCTTGCGCCGCAGCGTCATGTCCAGGGTCGAGACGGCGCCGGACACCCAGGCGGTGCCCGGATCCACCCCGATCTGGCCCAGGCTGTCGACTATCTCGTCCCCCCGATAGAGCACCAGCCCATCGTCGCCGTTGAACACCAGGTTGCCGCTGAGCTGGTTGGCCTTGGCCAGGGTGGCGGCCAGCGCCGAGGGGTGGGCCAGCACCAGGCTGGCGCCGGGGGCCAGGGTCCCTTGCAGGGGCAGGCTGTTGGTCGGTCCCGCCGCCAGGGTGCGGCCGTTGGCGTAGAGGGCCAGCCGGTATTGACCGAGATCGACCGCGCTGGCGCCGAGATTGCTCAGCTCCAGCGCCTTGTTGTTGCCGGATCCTTCCAGATATTCGGTGATGAGCAGCTGTGCCTGCACCTGTCCAGACAATGCCAGCCCGATCGAGAGCGCCAGCAGAGAGTGTCTTCCTGACATGTTAAGCCTTCCTTTCTTGTTTATTGTTGCCAGTGATATTGGGCGACCCTGAGGCCGCAGCACCTTGTTAGCTGCCGCAGGCAAGAGCCAGACGGCGCACATACTGTGCCCGCTTTTCCCGGCTCACACCGCGAGCTGGCTAACAATTGCAGAAGTTTGTTGCCGGCAAGTGACAGATAAGGTTCAGGTTTATCGGGTTGTTTAACATTGGCGGCGCGTCAGGACCGGCGAGGCGCAGGGCGGGCCCACGAAAGCCGCGGGGCAAGGCTGGCTTAAGGCCTCCTTTAACACTAGAATGTGCCCCCTCCTCTTCCTGGCATCGGCAAACACCCATGAGCACATACATCTATCTCGTCAAAGGCCGCGAAAAATCCCTGCTGCGCCGTCACCCCTGGATCTTCTCCAAGGGGATCGACAAGGTGCAGGGCAACCCCATCGATGGCGACACCGTCGAGATCTACAGCAACGATGGCAAGTGGCTCGCCCGTGGCGCCTGGTCCGGCAGCTCCCAGATCCGGGCCAGGGTTTGGACCTTCGATAAGGAGGAGACCATCGATCTGGACTTCTTTATCCGCCGCCTCAAATATGCCCAGGAATCCCGGGATCCGCTGATCAAGCGTCAGGGTCTCACCGGCTATCGCCTGTGCGCCGCCGAATCCGACGGCCTGCCGGGCCTGACCATAGACCGTTACGCCAACTTCCTGGTGTGCCAGATCCTCTCCGCCGGGGCCGAGTTCCAGCGCGAGCTGATCACCCAGGCGCTGCGTACCCTCTACCCCGAGTGCAACATCTATGAGCGCTCCGACGTGGCGGTACGCAAGAAAGAGGGGCTGCAGGAGCGCACCGGCGTCATCCATGGCGAGGCCCCGACCGAGCCGGTGATGATCGAAGAGAACGACGGCGTCAAGATCCTGGTGGACATCCGCAACGGTCACAAGACCGGCTTCTATCTGGATCAGCGCGACAACCGCCAGGCGGTGGCCAAGTACGCCGAAGGCAAGCGGGTGCTTAACTGCTTCTGCTACACCGGCGGCTTCGGCATCTACGCCCTCAAGGGCGGCGCCCGTGAGGTGGTCAACGTCGATCTCTCCCAGAACGCGCTGGACATGGCCCGCCAGAACGCCGAGCTGAACGGGCTGGATGTCTCCAACACCCAGTTCGTCCGCCACGACGTGTTCAAGCTGCTGCGCGAATACCGCGAGAAGGGCGAGAAGTTCGATGTCATCGTGCTGGACCCGCCGAAGTTTGCCGAGAGCAAGGCCCAGTTGCTGGGTGCCTGCCGTGGCTACAAGGACATCAACATGCTGGCGTTCCAGCTGCTGGCGCCGGGTGGCGTGCTGCTGACCTACTCCTGCTCCGGCCTGATGGAGCAGAGCCTGTTCCAGAAGATAGTGGCCGATGCCGCGCTGGACGCCGGCCGCGATGCCCAGATCCTGGAGCTGCTGTCCCAGGCCTCCGATCACCCCATCGGCACCGCCTATCCGGAAGGCTTCTACCTGAAGGGGCTGGCGGTGCGCGCCCGCTAAGCCGCAGCGACCGCAGGGCTCTCTTTGCCAGTAAAGGGAGACCTACCGTGTCACAGAAAAGGCCCGCTATCGCTAGCGGGCCTTTTGTTTGCGCCTTTCCACGGCAAGAGATAACGAGGGTCACGCTGACCAAGGGGCTTGCCACAGTCCCCCGCCCTTCCCTACCTGCCGAGTCGGGCTTGGGGAACTCAACCTCAACGGTTGGAGAGAGAACCAATCTCTTACCTATGCAAAAAACTGCAAATTCAATCACTGATATTGAAAATTCCCCGGGGAAATATCGGCGATATTTTCATAAAAACCCATTTTCATGCATAAAGCATTACGTTTCCCCTGCTGATGCAACTCTCACCCTGCGCACTCGCGATCGGCAAGCTGCCGAGCCTGGCGGTGCGTGCCCGCCAAGCCGAGCGCTCCTCCTCGTCAACGTAAACAGGCCCGCAATTGCGGGCCTGTTTTGTTTGCCGTTTCCCCTCGGCCAGGAGCCAGGCCTGACATGCTTGCCGGCCTGGCGCACCCGAGGATCAGGGTGTGGTGATGTTGAACCAGAACTCGAATTTATCCATGTAGCCCAGCAGCTCGTGCAGTTTCTCTGGCTTGCCGCTGATCTTCACTTCGCCCTTGTCTTGCGCCTGCTGGAGCGTCTCCTCCTTCAGGATGATCTTGTTGAGGGTATCTCGACTCAGGGTCACGGTTGCATCGGCATCTTTGGCTTCGGCATCGGCGGTGTGGTTGAGCACGCCGTTTTCCAGCTCCAGCTTGTACTTGCCGCCTTGAGCACCGAGATCGATGTTCAGTACCGACTTGGCACTGGCCGCCTTCTCACCGTTGATGTGCAGCGCCAGGTAGTCAAAGAACATCTCGGGCGTCATGGCGCGCACCGTATCCGGGCTGGCGGTGTTCGGCGTCGGCAGCTTCACCACCCCGTTGCGCAGCTCTTGCGCGCCGGTCAGATAGAAGTTGCGCCATGGACCGGATTCGGCCTGATAACCGAGCTGTTCGAGGGCATCAGCCTCCAGATCCCTGGCCGCCTTGTTGTCTGGATCGGCGAATACCACCTTGCTGACCACCTGCGCGACCCAGCGGTAGTGACCCTGGGCGAAGTCCTCCTGCGCTTTTTTCAGGATGTTGTCGGCCCCACCCATGTAGTCGACATATTTCTTCGCGGCCTCCACCGGTGGCAGCTCATCCAGGGTGGCCGGGTTGCCATCGAACCAGCCCAGATAGAGCACATAGGTGGCCTTGACGTTATGGCTGAGCGAGCCGTAGTAGCCCCGGTTCGCCCAGGTGTTGGCCAGGTTGGGTGGCAGTGTGAACTTGGCGGCTATCTCATCGCGGGTATAACCCTCGTTCGCCATGCGCAGCGTCTGATCGTTGATGTAACGATAGAGATCACGCTGGCTCTTGATGAGCTGCTTGACGTTCTCATTGCCCCAGGTCGGCCAGTGGTGCTGCGCCATGATGATCTCGGCCTTGTCACCCCAGAGGGTCAGCGCCTGGTTCAGGTATTTGGACCAGGGCAAGGGCTCGCGGATCTTGGCGCCGCGCAGGGAATAGGTGTTGTGCAGGGTGTGGGTGACATCTTCGGCCGTCTGGATGACTTTCTTCTCCTCGATGAACCAGAGCATCTCGGCGGGAGCCTCGGAGCCAGGTGCCATCATGAAGTCATAGGTCAGGCCATCGATGACCCGCTTCTCCCCGGTCTTGGTAACATAGTCGGTGGGCGCGATCAGGGTGACGGTACCGGCGGAGGTGGTGGTGCCCAACCCGGCGCCAACCTGCCCCTTGGCATCCGGCTTGAGCAGGTTGCCATACATGTAGCTGGCCCGGCGGCTCATCACGTTGCCCGCCATGATGTTCTCGGCCACGGCGGATTCCATGAAGCCGGCGGGCGCGTAAATCTTCACCTTGCCGGCCTTGACGTCCGCTTCGTCCACCACCCCGCGCACACCGCCGTAGTGATCGACGTGGCTATGGGTGTAGATCACCGCGACCACAGGCTTCTTGCCGCGCTGCTTGAAGTAAAGCTCCATCCCCACTTTGGCCGTCTCGGCCGAGACGAGGGGATCCACCACTGTGACTCCCTCCTTGCCCTCGATGATGGTCATGTTGGACAGATCGAGGTTGCGGATCTGGTAGATACCCTCGGTGACTTCAAACAGGCCGCTGATGTTGATGAGCTGAGCTTGGCGCCAGAGGCTGGGGTTGACCGTGTCCGGGGCCTTTTCCCCCTCCTTGATGAAGGCGTACTGCTTGGGATCCCAGATCACATTGCCCTGCTCGCCCTTGATCACCGCATCCGGCAATGGCGCGATGAAGCCCTTGTGGGCATCGGTGAAATCCGTCTTGTTGGCAAAGGGCAGCTGTTTATAGAGGGCATCATTGGCCTGCTTGGTGGCCGCTGTCGCCTCTTTGGGGCTCACTTGAGCAAATCCTGGAACGGCAACAGTGGCGAGCATACCCGCCAATGCAACACTCTTGGCAATCTGGGTCAGTCTCATTCTTGAATCCTCGATTAGTTAACGTTTATGGCGTTTTCATACCGGTCACCCTGGATCATTCAGCGATGACAATTCAACCTCAGTCAGGGTGCAGGAATCGAATGAGAATCGCAACCACCTGTTTACATTAAAATATCGTTTCTGTAATCAACCGACCAGGTACGCAACCTGGGATGAGGGTGACCATGGGAGCGGGCTCCTTACCTCTCCCATGATGGACCATAGTCTCAGTCACGATCCGGCGCCCCCAGCGGGAAGTAGTGGCGAAATGGCCGCGCCTCGTCCACCGCCCGGGCGACCGAGGGCCGACTCAGCAGACGGGCACGATAGGCCCGCAGCCTGGCGTGAACGGGCGGGATCTCATGGGCCCAATCCGCATAGAAGAGCGAGGGGGCGGCAGAGCAGTCCGCCAGGGTGAAGGCATCACCGGCGATCCAGCGGCGCCCTTCGAGCCGCTCGTCGAGCCAGGGATAGATACTGTCCAGTATCTCGCGGGCCTCCGCCACCCCATGGCTGTCGCGCTCAGACTCTGGCCGCAGCTGGTCCAGTACCACCTTCTGCATCGGGGTCATCACATAGCTGTCGAACAGGCGATCGAGCATGCGCACCTTGATGCCCGCATCACCGGCCGGGATCAGGCACTGGGGGCCGGGATGGTGGCACTGGAGATACTCGATGATGGTGCTGCTCTCGAGCACGGTGCGCTTGCCATCCTGCAGGACGGGGAAGCGCTTGAGGGGCCAGAGGGCCGCCAGCTCGGCGTTGGCCTGGGGATCCTCCAGGTTGCGATAGTCAAACGGCAGGGCGTTCTCGTAGAGGGCGATCAGCACCTTCTGGCAGTAGGACGAGAAAGGGTGGGCATAGAGTTTCATGACAAGGCTGCTCCGCTTCGGTGGGTGACAACCCAGTCTATCCCCATCCTTCGACGCCTGCCGCCCGCCGACTCGCCAGGTGTGCCGAACCAGCCGTCGCGCCCCTAGCGCCTGATGGCGAGCACCAGTACCCCAACCGCAATCAGGCCGATGCCCAGCCACTCCCGCGGTGCGGGTCGCTCGCCGAGGAAGAGGCAGGCGAAGAGCACCACCAGCACCAGGCTGAACTTGTCGATCGGCGCGACCTGGGAGGCCTCCCCCAGCTGCAAAGCCCTAAAGTAGCAGAGCCAGGAGGCCCCGGTCGCCAGCGCCGACAGGCCGAGGAACAGCCAGCTGTGGCCAGACAGCTGCAGCGGGTTGCTCCACTGGTGGCTGAGCCCAATGTAACAACCGAGCACCAGCAAGATCATGGCGGTGCGGATCAGGGTCGCCAGATCCGAGTTGATATGCTGCACCCCCAGCTTGGCGAAGATGGCGGTCAGGGCGGCGAAGATGGCCGATAACAGGGCCCAGGAGAACCAGCTCAGGCTCATAGTGATGACCTTGCGAGAAAGGGATGCCTAAGTTGTAGCAGAGCCGCTCCCAGCCATCAGGGCCACGGCGGCGCCTGTGCGCCTCGCCCGCGCGCATTCATCTCAATTGCGGTTCGGATCCCGCACTCGCTTTGTGGCATAATGCCCCGTCCCGTGGCCCTTGGTGGCGCTGCTGTGGGGTCCCTGCCCCCGGCGCCCCGTCCGACTCGACGGCCCATTCAGCGGTCCGCCCGCTATGCCAGCCAAGGTCACCCGTTTTCTGCGATCTATCCGTACCGTGATGGCCGCGCCGTTCTCGAGCAGCGTCGCACCAGCCTGAACGAGCTTGAACCAAGAGGGGTAAGTATGTCTTCCATTCGTCTGACCCAATACAGCCATGGCGCTGGCTGCGGCTGTAAAATCTCCCCCAAGGTGCTCGACACCATTCTCAAGAGCCAGATCCCGGGGTTCGACGATCCGACCCTGGTGGTGGGCAACAGCAGCAAGGATGACGCCGCCGTGGTGGACATCGGCAACGGTCAGGGCATCGTCTCCACCACCGACTTCTTCATGCCCATCGTCGATGACCCCTTCACCTTCGGCCGCATCGCCGCCACCAACGCCATCAGCGACATCTATGCCATGGGTGGCAAGCCCATCGTCGCCATCGCCATCCTCGGCTGGCCCATCAACACCTTGGCCCCGGAAGTGGCCCAGCAGGTGATCGACGGCGGCCGCCAGGTGTGTCACGAGGCGGGGATCTCCCTGGCTGGCGGCCACAGCATCGACGCCCCCGAGCCCATCTTCGGCCTGGCGGTAACCGGCATAGTGCCGCTCGATGCCATCAAGCAGAACGACACCGCCAAGGCGGGCGATATCCTTTACCTGACCAAACCGCTCGGCATCGGCATCCTCACCACGGCCCAGAAGAAGGGCAAGCTCAAGCCCGAGCACGAGCAGCTGGCCCCGGACGCCATGTGCACCCTCAACAAGATTGGCCAACAGTTCGCAGCCTTGCCGGGCGTGCACGCCATGACAGACGTGACCGGCTTCGGTCTGGCCGGCCACCTGCTGGAGATGTGCGAAGGCTCCAAGCTGTGCGCCCGCCTCGAGTTCGGGGCGCTGCCGCTGCTGGACGAGGTGGATTACTACCTGGCCGAGGGCTGCGTGCCCGGCGGCACCCTGCGCAACCACGACTCCTATGGCCACAAGCTCGATGCCATGGACGATCGCACCCGCAACATCATGTGCGATCCCCAGACCAGCGGCGGCCTGCTGGTGGCCGTCGGCAAGGAGAGCGAAGCCGAGCTGCTGAGCATCGCCGCCGATGCCGGCCTCAGCCTCTCCCCCATCGGCGTGATGAAGGCACTGGATGGCGAGCGCTTTATCGAGGTCATCCAATGAGTTCATCGCGGTTTGCCGCCGACATGGATCTGGCCCAGGCCTTGCGGGGTGATGCGCGATGAGTGAACTGCCACTCGCCACGGACCTGGCCGGGATCTTCCTGCAGGATGTGCCGCTCATCGACCTGCGCGCCCCCATCGAATTCAAGGAGGGCGCCTTCCCCACTGCCGTCAGCCTGCCGCTGATGACGGACGAGGAGCGCGCCAAGGTGGGCACCTGTTTCAAGCAGCAGGGCCAGGCCGCCGCCATCGCGCTCGGCCACAAGCTGGTGGGCGGCGCGGTGCGCGCCGAACGCCTCGAGGGCTGGCTGGCCCAGTTGCGCCAGCAGCCCGATGCCCTGCTCTACTGTTTCCGTGGCGGCCTGCGCTCGCAGACGGTGCAGCAGTGGCTGCACGAGGCCGGCGTCACCCGTCCGCGGGTGGCCGGGGGCTACAAGGAGCTGCGCCGCTTCTTGATCGACACCCAGGACAGGGCCGCGACCGAGTGCCACTGGACAGTGCTGACCGGCATGACCGGCTCCGGCAAGACCCATATGCTGGGCCAGGTTGCCCAGGCGGTGGATCTGGAGGGGCACGCCCATCACAGGGGCTCCTCCTTCGGCCAGCTGCCGGGCGGCCAGCCCAGCAACATCAACTTCGAGAACAAGATCGCCATCGAGCTGCTCAAGCGCCGTCACCGGGGCGAGCACGCCTTCGTGGTGGAGGATGAGAGCCGTCTCATCGGCCGCTGCGCCCTGCCCCATAGCCTCTATGAGGCCATGTGCCAGGCACCGCTGGTGGTGGTGGATGTGCCGCAGGAGGAGCGAGCCGAGCAGATCCGGGTCGATTACGTGCAGGATCTCTGGCAGCGCTATCAGGAGATGTATGGCGCCGAGGAGGGCTGGCCGCTGTTTGCCGGCTACCTGACCGATGCCCTGGCGCGCCTCAAGAAGCGGCTCGGGGACAGGGATCATCGCGAGCTGGATCAGCTGATGCAGGCGGCCCTCTGCGAGCAGGCCGACAGCGGCCACACCGAGCTGCACCTGGCCTGGATCCGCCTGTTGCTGACCCGCTACTACGACCCCATGTATCTCTATCAGCTCAACAACAAACGGGAGCGGATCCGCTTTCGGGGCGACAAGCAGGCCTGCCTCGCCTTCTTCGCCGAGCAGCAGGCCGCAGAGGCCAATCAGGAGACCCCAGCATGTTGAAATTCGAGGTGATCCCGGTCACCCCTTTCGCCCAGAACTGCTCCCTCGTCTGGTGTGACGAGACCCGCCAAGCGGCGCTGATCGATCCCGGTGGTGAGACAGACAAGCTGCTGGCGGCCATCGCCCGGCACGATCTGGTATTGGAGAAGATCATCCTGACCCACGGTCATCTGGATCACGTGGGGGGCGCCGACCCACTGCGCGAGCAGACCGGGGTCAAGATCATCGGTCCCCACAAGGAAGACGCCTTCTGGCTCGACATGCTGCCCCAGCAGAGCCAGATGTTCGGTTTTCCCCACACCCCCGCCTTCAGCCCGGACGGCTGGCTGGCGCAGGGCGACAAGGTGACAGTGGGCAACTGCGAGCTGGAGGTCTATTTCTGCCCCGGCCACACCCCGGGTCATGTGGTGTTGCTCAGCCAGGCCGAGCGGCTCGCCTGGGTCGGCGATGTGCTGTTCGCCGGCGGCATCGGCCGCACCGACTTTCCCCGTGGCGATCACGGCACCCTCATTCGCTCGATCACCGAGACCCTGCTGCCCCTTGGCGATGACATCGTCTTCGTGCCGGGCCACGGCCCCAGCTCCACCTTCGGTCGCGAGCGGGTCAGCAATCCCTACCTCACCCAGCCGGTCTGGTAGAGAGGCTGACGACAAAAAGGGCGACCCGCGGGTCGCCCTTTTTCATGGCCGCTACAAGAACGCCAGAATGCAAAAAGCCACTCCGGAGAGTGGCTTCTTAATTCAACCGGATCGACGCGATTAGACGCGAACGAAGTCCAGGTGAACCAGCTTGTAACGTACCGGGTGACGCTGGATAGCCTTCACTTTTACGTTAACTTCTTCGCCGTTGATGACCATGGTCAGTACGGACTCGTAGAATTCCGGCTTTTCTTGGGCCAGTACTACTTTTTTGTGGTCCAGGGTGATGGACAGAGCTTCTTTGCCTGCACCGTAGATGATGGCAGGAACTTGGTCAGCGTGACGCAGGCGGCGGCTCGCACCTTTCCCCAGGTCAGAACGGACTTCAGCTTGGAATACGAAAGACATAGTGGTTATCTCTTTTAAGATGAATATATGGTGTTGACTGCGACCGGTCAGCACCTCGCAAAACGAGCGCGAATACTAGCATGGGCCCGGGGTGGATACAAGGTACGAGCGACTCGCCATCCATACCTCCCTGCCGCGGCACCAGATCTTATCCGAACGCAGCTCAGCGCTGCTGCTCCAGGCGGGCAAATTGCTGCTGACGCTGGGCCGGGCTCATGGCGTCGAACCGAGCCAGGGTCTCGGCATTGGGGCAATAGAGACGCTGGCCTGTTTGTACCCTTATCCCCTTGCCCATCCCGGGGCGGTTCTCCTCCACCAGCGCCAGCAGATAGCTGTAGGTATCAGACCCGCTGCCCACCTGCGCCTGGAGCTGGCTGGCGATGCGCCAGAGCGTCTCCCCCGCCGCGACCTGGTGGCAGACTCGCGATGCCCCTTCCGCCGCTGTCGTAGACAGGGTCAGAGTGGTCCCCTCGGCTCCCTGGCCGAGGGCAGCGATCTGCACAGCCCCGATCTGAGCGGCGGTTCTCTGAGGGATAGGCGCCGCCCGCCCCATCAGGTTGGCCAGCAGCCGCTCAGCCTCCGGCATTCGTCCCCTCCCCGCACTCGCCCCCGGCAAGGAGAACTCGGCGATGAAGGGTGCCACCCCCAGTTCCTGAGAAGAGAGAGAGGTGGTGGTGACGGGCAACACGGATGAATGCGGGGCCATGCCATAGGCCATCTCATCGATGCGCTTGAGCCTGGCCAGATAGGCCT
>RCUR01000487.1_pt1 | contig 14021 bp, 11 predicted proteins | sample 2166151 | NCBI WGS metagenome assembly RCUR01 (sample SAMN09932785, study PRJNA488358) | compost metagenome | isolation source: compost soil in an enriched community | place: Germany: Experimental Botanical Garden
TGATGTACACCGCCTCGCCCGGCGCCAGGTCGCGGATCAGGGTGAAGCCGAGCACATCCAGCGACACGCTTTCCGAGGCGATCATGTATTCCACGCCTTCGTCGGTGTGGCGCTGGCCGAAGACGATCGGACGAATGCCGTTGGGGTCGCGGAAACCGACGATGCCGTAACCGGTGATCATCGCCACCACCGCATAACCACCAATGCAGCGCTCATGTACCTGGCTGACCGCGGCGAAGATGTCTTCCTCGGTCGGCTGCAACTTGCCGCGCTGGGCCAGCTCGTGAGCGAAGACGTTGAGCAGCACTTCCGAGTCGGAGTTGGTGTTGACGTGACGCAGGTCGGATTCGTAGATCTCCTTGGCCAACTGCTCGACGTTGGTCAGGTTGCCGTTGTGCGCCAGGGTGATGCCGTAGGGCGAGTTGACGTAGAACGGCTGCGCCTCGGCCGAGCTGGAACTGCCGGCGGTGGGATAGCGCACATGGCCGATACCCATGTGGCCGACCAGGCGCTGCATATGGCGCTGATGAAAGACGTCGCGCACCAGGCCATTGTCCTTGCGCAGGAACAACCTGCCGTCATGACTGGTGACGATACCGGCAGCATCCTGGCCGCGGTGCTGGAGGACGGTCAAGCCGTCATACAGCGCCTGATTGACGTTCGATTTACCGACGATACCGACAATGCCACACATGTGCCGCAACCCCTAGTGAAGTGAAACAGGCTAATTCCGAATGCGTTCAAGGCAGTTTATGCTGCATCAGCGCTTCTTTGAACGGCAGCTCAGCAGGTGCGCTGATGCCGCCGGCAAGCCACTGGCTGGACACCCCCAGAATGAGGTTCTTCGACCAGTCGGCAACCATTAAAAAATGTGGCAACAGCGTCGATTGCCGCCACCATGGATCTTCCTGCACCGGCGCCAGGCTGAGCAGCCCGACCAGCACGACAACCAGCAAGCCACCACGGGCGGCACCGAAAACCATACCGAGAAGACGATCGGTGCCGGACAGTCCGGTGACGCGGATCAGTTCGCCGATCAGGTAATTGACCAGCGCGCCAACCAGCAAGGTGACGATGAAGAGTAAGGCGCAGGCTGCTATCACCCGCGCCGAAGGGGTCTCGATCCAGGCGCCGAGGTGCTCGGACAGCGCCCCGCCGAACATCCAGGCAACCACACCGGCAATGATCCAGGTGAGCAAGGACAGGGCTTCCTTGACGAAGCCACGGCTCAAACTGATCAAGCTCGATACGGCGATGATGGCGACAATCGCCCAATCGACCCAAGTGAATGCCACGATGCGAGTTACCTACGGACAAGGCGCTGCATTTTAACAGAGCCCCCGCCACTGGGGTAAACAAAGGATGCCCGGTTCACTGGAAAACAGCCGCACCCGCTCATATCGCCTCGCCGCACCTAGCGTACCGGCGACCTCAAGCTCCGTTCGCCTGCTAGCTGCGCTCCGGCTGAAAGCGCACCACTATGCCGCTGAGTTTGTGCTGGCGGTTCAATTGGTCACGCAGGCGATCGGCTTCCGCTCGCTCGATCAAGGGACCGACGAACACTCGATTCATCCCATCCACGTTGCGGATATAGGCGTTGTGGCCTTGACTGCGCAGGGTTTTCTGCAGGTTTTCCGCCCCCGCGCGGCTGGACAGACTGGCCAATTGCACCGACCAACTGACCGGCAAGCCGTTGGCATCCAGGCGACTGGCGGGAGCTTGAGCCGCAGCAGCTACTGGTGCGGGAGGGGCCGCCACCGGCTCAGGCGGCGCGGGTAGCGGAACCGACGCCAGATCGGCAGTGGCCGGAGCCTCGGCAATGGACTCATCCGCGAGCGAATCCTCAGGCTCCTCAGGCAACAACTGAGGCTCAGGCACGATCACTGGCTGCATTTCAATCTGCGGCATGCTCGGCGCCTGCGGCATCGCCGGCGCATCGACCACCACAGGCTGCATCTCGTCTTCACGCGACAACAGCATGGGCAGAAAAATCACCGCCAAGGCCAGCAACACCAAAGCGCCGACAATGCGTTGCTTCAATCCTTTATCCAGCAAAGCCATCCTGCACATCCCCCTTGGCATGGCGGGCCAGCCAGTCCAGGGCCTCGGCCACGCAGTAAAAAGACCCGAACAGCAGTATTTCATCGCCTGCCGACGCCCGCGCACATTGCGCCTGCAACGCCGCCTGCACATCGGCATGGGCCGTCACCTGCGCGCCACAATTGTGCAGATACGCCTGCAACTCGCCGGCCGGACGGGTGCGACTGGTCGGTAGCGGCGCCACCGCCCACTCCACGATCTGATCGAGCAAGGGCATCACCACCCCGGCCAGGTCCTTGTCGGCCAGCAGGCCGAACACCGCCAAGCGCTTACCGGCCAACGGCCTGCCGGACAAGCGCTGCGCCAAATACTCGGCCGCGTGGGGATTATGCCCAACATCCAGCAACAGCGTGAGGGGCTTACCCTGCCAATTCAGCATCCGCCGATCCAGGCGACCGGTGACCCGGGTGCGCGACAAGGCGCTGGCGATTCGCTCGGGCTGCCAGGGCAGATCGAGCAAGGCATAAGCCTGCAAGGCCAGCGCGGCATTCTCCATCGGCAGATCGAGCAATGGCATGTGCTGCAGACGCACGCCCTCGCCCTTGCCATTCAAGCCGAACCAGGACCAGTCCTGCCCTTCGATGCTCAGGCTGTAATCGCGACCGCGCAGAAACAATGGCGCATCCAGCAACGCCGCTTGCGCCAGCAACGCCTGCGGCGGGTCGAGATCGCCACACAAGGCTGGCTTGCCCGCGCGAAAGATGCCGGCCTTCTCGAAGGCCACCGACTCGCGGTTGTCGCCCAGCCATTCGGCGTGGTCGATGCCGATACTGGTCACCAGGGCCAGATCGGCGTCGATCAGGTTGACCGCGTCCAGGCGCCCACCCAGCCCGACCTCCAGCACCACGGCGTCCAGGGCTGCGCGCTGGAACAGCCAGAAAGCCGCCAGGGTGCCCATCTCGAAATAGGTCAGGGAAATCTCGCCACGCGCGGCCTCGATCGCCGCGAAAGCCTGGCAAAGCTCGGCATCGCCGGCCTCGACACCGGCAATCTGCACACGCTCGTTGTAGCGCAACAGGTGGGGCGAGCTGTACACCCCGACCCTGAGCCCCTGCTCCTGCAGCAAAGCGGCAAGAAAAGCACAGGTCGAGCCCTTGCCATTGGTCCCGGTAACCGTGATCACCCGCGGCGCAGGCCTGGACAAGCCCAAGCGCTGTGCCACGGCCCTGGAGCGTTCCAGCCCCATATCGATGGCGCTTGGATGCAATTGCTCCAGGTACGTCAGCCAATCGGCCAGGGAGCGCCCGGTCATGCAGTGACCGGCAATGCAGCGGCAACGGGCGACGGCCGCCCCATCAGCTGAGCCAGCAGCCTGGCCAGGCGCGCGCGCAACTCTTCGCGAGGAATGATCATGTCGATGGCACCGTGCTCGATCAAAAACTCGCTGCGCTGAAAACCTTCCGGGAGTTTTTCCCGCACCGTCTGCTCGATCACCCGCGGACCGGCGAAGCCGATCAGCGCCTTGGGTTCGGCGACGATGACATCACCGAGCATGGCCAGGCTGGCGGAAACGCCGCCATAGACCGGGTCGGTCAACACCGAGACGAACGGAACCCCTTCTTCACGCAGACGCGCCAGCACAGCAGAGGTCTTGGCCATCTGCATCAGGGAAATCAGCGCTTCCTGCATGCGCGCACCGCCCGAAGCGGAGAAGCACACGAACGGGCAACGCTGCTCCAGCGCCACGTTGGCCGCACGCACGAAACGTTCGCCGACGATCGCCCCCATAGAACCGCCCATGAAGGAGAACTCGAAGGCACAGGCCACCACGGGCATCGACTCGAGCGTGCCGCGCATGGCGATCAGTGCGTCTTTTTCGCCGGTCTGCTTCTGCGCGCCAGTCAGGCGGTCCTTGTACTTCTTGCTGTCGCGGAATTTCAGGCGATCGACCGGCTCCAGCTCCGCGCCGATTTCTTCGCGGCCTTCGGCATCGAGGAAGATATCCAGACGCGCACGCGCATTGATGCGCATGTGGTGGTTGCACTTGGGGCAGACATCCAGAGTCTTCTCCAGCTCGGGCTTGTACAACACCGCATCGCAGGACGGACATTTGTGCCAGAGGCCTTCGGGCACCGAACTCTTCTTGACTTCGGACCGCATGATCGATGGGATCAGTTTGTCTACCAACCAGTTGCTCATGCTTTTGATTCTCCAAAACTGTGGGCTCGAACAGGCGTCTGGCACAGGGCCTTGCCGGCACATCCAAGCAAATTCACGAGGGCAGTCTCAACAGGGGCCGTCCGCCACCTTGACCTCGACTGCCAAAGGCGGTCACTGCATCTGGGTTATGGACGGCCAAGCCTGCAGCGCCGTCACATCGACCGAGCATTGGCTCAGGCACCCCTGACCGCATGTACGAACGCATGAATCTTGTCGCTGTCCTTCAGGCCCTTGCTCGCCTCGACACCGCCGCTGACATCCACCGCATAGGGGCGCACCTGCTCGATAGCGGCGCGCACATTCTCGGGCGTCAAGCCACCTGCCAGGATAATCGGCATACGCAAGCCATGAGGCACCAATGACCAGTCGAACGCCTCGCCGGTCCCCCCCGGCACACCCGGCACAAAAGTATCCAGCAAAACACCGGCGGCGGAGCCATACAAGCCGATCCGCGCGGCAATATCCTCGCCCGGCCTGACCCGCAGCGCCTTGATATAGGGGCGGCCGAAGCCCTCGCAAGCGGACGGAGATTCATCGCCATGGAACTGCAACAGATCGAGCGGCAACACATCGAGAATGGCGTCCAACTCACTGCGTTCGCTATCGACGAAAAGCCCCACCGTGGTCACGAACGGCGGTAACGCCGCCAGGATCGCCTGCGCCTGCGGCACCGTTACGGCGCGCGGGCTCTTGGCATAAAACACCAGACCGATAGCGTCCGCACCAGCCTCAACGGCAGCCAATGCGTCTTCTACGCGGGTAATTCCACAGATCTTGCAGCGAACGACTGGCAACGGGCGAATACCTCCAGTAAAGGGTCGATGGTAGCAAAGGAACGCCTAGGCGTCTGCCGTCACATCCGGCAACCCCGAGAGGAAATGCGGTCCCAGATAACGCGTGGGCAAGTCGAACTCCTGCGGGTAGTCGACTTGCACCAGGTACAAGCCGTAGGGGTGCGCGGTCACCCCACCCGTGCGCCGCACCCCGGTTTCCAGCACCTCACGTGCCCACTCCACCGGCCGCTCGCCGGCACCGATGGTCATCAATACCCCGGCAATATTGCGCACCATGTGATGGAGGAACGCATTGGCACGAATATCCAGAACGATGAAGCGGCCGTGTTCGAGCAATGTCAGGTGATGCACGGTCTTGATCGGCGACTTGGCCTGGCACTGGCGGGCACGGAAGGCACTGAAATCGTGCGTCCCGACCAAGGCTTGCGCCGCATCGCGCATGCGCCCGATATCCAGCGGCCGATGATTCCAGGTCACTTCCTCGGCCATATGCGCCGGGCGGATCTGATCGTTGTAGATCACATAGCGATAACGCCTGGCCATGGCACAGAAACGCGCATCGAAGTGCGCCGGCATGAGCTTGGCCCACACCACGCTGATATCGGCCGGCAGATTCCGGTTGGCCCCCATGACCCAGGCGAGCGTGGAGCGCTCGACCGGCGTATCGAAATGCACCACCTGAGCACTGGCATGCACCAGCGCATCGGTACGCCCGGCACAGCTCAGGGTGACAGGCGCGCCACCTGCCACTTTCGACAAGGCTTTTTCCAGGGATCCCTGGATGGTCGGCACGCCGGCACGCTGGCGCTGAAAGCCACGATAACGCGAGCCTTTATATTCGACACCGAGGGCGACTCTGTAAATGCCAACGGCAGCCGAATCGGCTGCCGCTGCGGGTATTGCATCAGACATGCATCAAACCAAGTTGGAGATCAGCTCACGCGCTTCCTGCTGCTGACCATCGTTACCTTCGGCGATCACTTCATCGAGGATGTCACGCGCACCCTCGGTATCGCCCATGTCGATATAGGCGCGCGCCAGGTCAAGCTTGGTCGCGGTTTCATCGGTCCCGGAGAGGAAGTCGAAATCATCGTCGCCATCCAGATCCGCCCCTTGCAGCGCAGCGTCAGGAACGGGCTGAGTCAACTCGGCGGGCTGGCCCAGACTCTCCGACAACTGATCCAGCTCTGCGGTCACCTCATCGAGCTGGGCAGCGAAACTATCGCCGCCGGGCTGAACCGCAGCCTCATCGCTTAGCGACAGATCGAAGTCATCGGACAGGTCGAAATCCTCACCCTCGGTTGCGCCCGGCAAATCGAAGCTCAAAGCGGCCAGTTCATCGGTCACAGGCTCGGCAGCCGGCTCGTCGTCCAGGCTCAACAGAAACTCCTCTTCATCGGTTTCTGCCGACTTGCTCTCGGCATCCAGATCCAGGCTGAAATCCGCCAGATCCCCAGCCAGCTCCACATTCTCGGCGCAGGCATCGTCAAGACTCAGGTCGAACTCCAACTCATCGTCTTCCACCGGCTCGACCGGTGCAGCCAGATCCAGGTCAGCGTCCAACGACAGGCTGTCCAGGTCAGCCAGAGAAGCATCGCTACCCGACGCATTCAGATCACGCTCGAGGTCGGACTCAAGATCGTCCAGACTCAGGTCGAAGGAATCATCCAGGTCGCCTGCAGCAGCCGCCGGCTGATCGGGCTCATCCAGACTCAGATCATCCAGACTGAAGCTGGAAAAATCATCATCAGCCAAGGTAGCGCCAGCCACACCGGCGCCGGCGAAAGCCGCGATCGCCGGATACTTGCCTTTCAATTGCTCGACCTCGGTAGAGACACCGCCAATTTCATGTAATTCGCCTTCCTGACGGGCGAAACCTTCACGATCCCCCAGTTCGGCGTAAACCTCCATCAGCTTGAGCCGCAGGTCACTGCGTTGCGGTTCATCGTTGATGGCATTCTGCAACAACTCGGCAGCCTGATTGAAACGGCCATAGGCGATATAGATGTCCGCCTCGCCCAGCGCATCGTTGGTCTGCGCAATCACACGCTCTTCGCCTGGCTCGGCAGCAGCCGGGCTCTCGAGGATATCATCGGGGAAGCTGTCGGCCGGCAGCTGCATATCGCCATCGAGACTATTGTCGTGGCTCTCGGCAGCCTGACGTTCGTGCAGCTCGGCCTCCTTCAATGCGTTGCGACGCGACAGCAGCATCAGCCCGATCAATAGCACCAGCAACGCGCCGCCACCGACCAGCCCCAGGAGCATGGGATTGGCGAGCAGGTCATCGAGAGTACTGAGCTGTGGCGGCTGCTCAACTGGTTTGGCCGGAGCGACCGGAGCGGCGGCCTTGGCCACCGGAGCTGGCGGCGCCTCGGCGACGGGCGCCGCTGCAGGCTCAACGGCTACGGCAGGCGGAGAAACCGACTGCAGGGGCTCGGCTTCGCCAGCCGCTGGCTCTTCGCCGTGGTTAAGGTCGGGGGCTTCGGCTGCTGCGGGGACAACCGGCGCAGCGGCGGGCGCTACCGGTACAGCCGTGACGGGCGTCTCGGTCTGGACTTCTGCCGCAGGAGCCTGCGCTTGCCCGGCGAGATCGGCCTGCAGCTTGGCCAGCTGATCGTCTTTGAGTTGAATCAAACGTTGCAATTTATCGAGCTGACCTTGCAGGTCACTCATGCGCCCTTTCAGCTCCTCGTTCTCGCGGCGGGTGGAGTCCAGCCCCTCCTGGGTCACCGCCAACTTGTCGCTCAGCGCCTTGCTGTCGGCGGCACCTGCGTCGCTGCCACTGGCGGCCTTGCCGGTATCGGCGGCAACCAGTTTCAGACTGTCCTGGGTTTTGGCCTCGGCAGGCGCTGCACCGGCGACACTGCGCCTGGTCGCATCCAGTTGGCGTGTGCTGGCAGCAACGTCACGCCCCTCGCGCCAGGCGGCATTCTGTTCGGTAACCTGGGCCACGGCTTCGGCCTGGGCACGGCTGGCAATCTGCTGCTCTTGAGGCAGGCGCAACACCTGGCCGCTCTTGAGACGATTGATATTGCCCCCGATAAAGGCATCAGGATTCAGATCCTGAATGGCCAGCATGGTTTGCTGCACACTACCGCCGCCGCGCACGCGCTGGGCGATTTCCCACAGAGTGTCATTGGCCGTGGTCTTGTATTCGTCGCCAGACAAGGCACTTGGCGCAGCGGGTGGCGCGCGCACTACCGGAGCACTGGCTTGCGGAGCTGAACGTTGAATGGGAGCACTGACTTGCGCGCGTGGTACCGGAGCGGCTACCGGCAGCTGCGGCGCCGCGGCAACAGCGGTTTGCGGCGAGTAAAGCGGCGGATCGAGCAGTAACGTGTACTCACGCAACAGGCGGCCATTGGGCCACAGCACCTCGACCAGGAAATTCAGGTAAGGCTCACGCACCGGTTTGCTCGAGGTCACACGGATGACGCTCTTGCCATTGGGCTTGAGGATCGGGGTGAACTTGAGGTCGGTCAGGAAGTACTGACGTTCGACCCCGGCCCTGGTGAACTCTTCGGGGGACGCCAGGTTCGGCAGCAACTCATTGGAAGCCAGGTCGCGCACCTCAAGCAATTCGATCTCAGCCACCAACGGCTGATTCAGCGCCGACTGCAGGGTCACCTCACCCAGTCCCAGCGCGTGCGCCATACCGGAGGACAGTGCCGAAGCAGCTGCGATTGCCAGCACCAGTTTGCGAACCCGAACCATAGCGTTATCCCTTGTTTTATCTTTTTTTTCTCGATATTCGAGAAGATCTTGATAACTGCTGCCTGCATTCACCCGAAGGTGGCTCCCCATTCAGCAATCAACTCAGCCAATGTTGCCAAGCTCGAAAGATTATTCAGATTTCCAGCTAAGTATCTTTTACAGATAGTCTTTTATCAATAACTCAGCCAATTGCACAGCGTTCAGGGCGGCGCCTTTCCTCACATTATCAGACGCAATCCACAAATTGAGTTCCGCAGGGTCATCCTGCCCGCCACGCACGCGGCCTACATACACCACATCCTGCCCCACCGCATCGCCCACAGCCGTCGGATAATCGCCGGACTCGATGTATTCCAGGGCGGGACATGCCTGTAGAGCCGTACAAATCGCCGGCAGATCGACAGCAGCATCGGCCTGCAGCGACACACTGAAACTGTCGCCAAAGAACACCGGCGCCTGAATACAGGTTGCCGATACCTTTAACTGCGGCCGAGCAAGCAACTCCTTGAGTTCACTGGCCAGGCGTTTTTCCAAGACGCCATGGCCGGCGCTATCCGGCATTTCCACTTGCGCCAGCAGATTAAAGGCAACCTGGCGGTCGAACAACTGCGGCTCGAATGAACGGCCGTTAAGCAACTCGGCGGTTTGCCGGGCCAACTCGGACACGCCTTGACGCCCTCGACTGGAAACGGCCAGACAAGCCGTGACCGCCACACGCTGCACATCGACCCGCTCGCGCAGAGCGGCCAGCACCAGCGCCACGGCAATCGCCGCGGGACTCGGGCTGGTCAATTGATAGGGCGCAGCGAGGGTCTTCAAGACCTCGGGGTTTACTTCAGGCACGACCCGAGGCGCCTGCTCGGTCGGCAAAGCGGCGGTCAGATCGATCAGGGTACAACCGGCCGCATGGGCCCTGGACGCATAGCTGCGGGTAATCGCCTCACTGGCGGCGAAGAAAACCAGGCCGACGCTGGAGAAATCGAAAGATTCCAGGGTGCGCACCCGCAGATTCTTGCCCTTGAACGACAAGGAACGCCCGGCCGACTCGCCACTGGCCAGCAGGTGCAGGTTCGCCACGGGGAAATCGCGCTCTTCGAGCAGTTGCACGAGGGTTTCGCCAACACTGCCGGTGGCGCCGATCACGGCGATATCAAAGGTACGGGTCATGGACAGGCTTCTGACGGAATAAGCAGCGCACTGTATAGCGCAGCCCCACAAATGCAAAGGAGCCAGCTATGCCGATGATCGCTCAACAGCTCGATCATCGACACCACTCGCTCCTATTCATTGCTCGCTCAGGCCAAACTCGATCAGCGCTCCAGCAGAATCCGCAGCATACGCCGCAGCGGTTCGGCGGCGCCCCACAGCAACTGGTCGCCGACGGTGAAGGCGCCCAGGTATTGCGAGCCCATGTTCAGCTTGCGCAGACGCCCGACCGGTACGCTCAGGGTGCCGGTGACGGCAGTTGGGCCCAGCTCACGGATACTGGCTTCACGCTGATTGGGCACCAATTTGACCCAGGGGTTGTGCTGGCTGATCAGCCCTTCGATGTCGGACAGCGGCACATCCTTGTTCAGCTTGATGGTCAACGCCTGGCTGTGGCAGCGCATGGCGCCGATGCGCACGCAGAGGCCATCGACCGGGATCGGGTTCTTGAAGCGGCCGAGGATCTTGTTGGTCTCGGCCTGGCCTTTCCACTCTTCGCGGCTCTGACCGTTGGGCAGTTCCTTGTCGATGTAGGGAATCAGGCTGCCGGCCAGGGGCACGCCGAAGTTGTCCACCGGGAAGGACTCGCCGCGCATGGCCTCGGCCACCTTGCGATCGATATCCAGGATGGCACTGGCCGGGTTCGCCAGATCGTCGGCCACCGCGGCGTTGATCGCGCCCATCTGCTTGATCAGCTCGCGCATGTTCTGCGCGCCGGCGCCGCTCGCGGCCTGATAGGTCATGGCACTCATCCACTCGACCAGACCGGCTTCGTAGAGACCACCCAGGGCCATCAGCATCAGGCTGACGGTGCAGTTGCCGCCGATGTAGTTCCTGGTGCCGGCATCCAGTTGCTGGTCGATCACCTTGCGGTTGACCGGATCGAGCACGATCACCGCGTCATCGGCCATGCGCAGCGAGGACGCGGCGTCGATCCAGTAACCCTTCCAGCCAGCCTCGCGCAGCTTGGGGAAGACTTCGCTGGTGTAGTCGCCACCCTGACAGGTGAGGATCACGTCCAGGCCCTTCAGCTCGTCGATGCTGTAGGCATCCTTCAGCGGGGCAATGTCCTTGCCGATGGCCGGACCCTGACCGCCGACATTGGAGGTGGTGAAGAACACCGGCTCGATCAAGTCGAAATCCTGCTCTTCCAGCATGCGCTGCATCAGCACGGAACCGACCATGCCACGCCAACCGATCAGACCTACACGTTTCATAACCACTACACCTATATGAACAGACCGCCGGAAACGTTCCGGAGAACCTGGAAGATTACAGACTACGCAGTGCTTCGACTACCGCATCGCCCATGGCGGCGGTGCCGACCTTGGTCGTACCGACAGAATGGATGTCGCCGGTGCGCAGGCCCTGATCCAGCACCTTGCTGACCGCCTGCTCGATGGCATCGGCGGCCTGGCTCTGGCTGAAGCTGTAGCGCAGCATCATCGACACCGAAAGGATGGTCGCCAGCGGATTGGCGATGCCCTGCCCGGCGATGTCCGGCGCCGAACCATGGCACGGCTCGTACATGCCCTTGTTGTTGGCATCCAGCGAAGCAGACGGCAGCATGCCAATGGAACCGGTGAGCATGGAAGCCTCATCCGACAGAATGTCGCCGAACATGTTGTCGGTGACCATCACATCGAACTGCTTGGGCGCGCGCACCAGTTGCATGGCCGCGTTGTCGACGTACATGTGGCTGAGTTCGACGTCCGGGTAGTCCTTGGCCACTTCCTCGACCACGGTGCGCCACAACTGGCTGGAAGCCAGCACGTTGGCCTTGTCCACCGAGCAGAGCTTGTTGCCGCGTACCCGCGCCATGTCGAAACCGACCCGGGCGATACGGCGGATCTCGCTCTCGCTGTACGGCAGGGTGTCGAACGCCATGCGCTCGCCATTCTCCAGCACCCGCGATTCACGCGGGCTGCCGAAATAGATGCCGCCGGTCAGTTCGCGCACGATCAGGATGTTCAGACCGGCCACCACTTCGGGCTTCAGCGACGAGGCATCGGCCAGCTGCGGGTAGAGGATGGCCGGGCGCAGGTTGGCGAACAGGCCCAGTTGCGAACGGATCTTCAGCAGCCCGCGCTCGGGGCGCAGGGCCGGATCGATGGCGTCCCACTGGGGCCCACCCACCGCGCCGAGCAGAATCGCATCGGCGGCGCGCGCGCGCGCCAGGGTCTCGTCGGCCAGCGGCACGCCGTATTGCTCATAGGCGGCGCCGCCCAACTGGTCGAACGACAGCTCGAGCCCCAGGTCGAACTTCTCGTTGGCCAGCCGCAACACCTTGACCGCCTCGGCCATGATTTCCGGGCCGATACCGTCGCCGGGCAGAATCAGAATCTGTTTGCTCATCTTGTCCTCAATACACCGTAGGGTGCGCCGTGCGCACCAGACCTTTCATTCAATGGTGCGCACAACGCACCCTACTTGATCGCACCGAACAGCCAGGGGCTCTTCTGCTGGTAATCGACTTCGAAGGCCTTGATCGCCTCGGCATCCTGCAGGGTCAGGCCGATGTCGTCCAGACCGTTGAGCAGGCAGTGCTTGCGGAAGGCATCCACCTCGAAAGCGTATTGCTTGCCATCCGGGCGGGTCACGGTCTGCGCCGCCAGGTCGACGGTCAGCTGATAGCCTTCGCTGGCTTCGCTCTGCTGGAACAGCTCATCGACATCCTGTTCGTCGAGGACGATCGGCAGCAGGCCGTTCTTGAAGCTGTTGTTGTAGAAGATATCGGCAAAGCTCGGCGCGATGATCGCGCGGAAACCGTACTCTTCCAGCGCCCAGGGCGCATGTTCGCGGCTCGAGCCGCAACCGAAGTTCTCCCGCGCCAGCAGCACACTGGCGCCCTGGTAACGCGGGAAATTCAGCACGAAATCCTTGTTCAGCGGACGCTGGGAGCTGTCCTGGTTGGGCTGACCGACATCCAGGTAGCGCCACTCGTCGAACAGATTGGGGCCGAAGCCGCTGCGCTTGATCGACTTCAAGAACTGCTTGGGAATGATCTGATCGGTGTCGACGTTGGCGCGATCGAGCGGCGCGACCAGGCCGGTGTGTTGAGTAAAGGCTCTCATGTTCGGACTCCTTAAGGCCGGATCAATTCACGCACATCGATAAAGTGGCCGGTCACCGCCGCCGCCGCCGCCATGGCCGGGCTGACCAGATGGGTACGGCCGCCGGCGCCCTGACGGCCTTCGAAGTTGCGGTTGGAGGTGGAGGCGCAATGCTCGCCACTGCCGAGCTTGTCCGGGTTCATCGCCAGGCACATGGAGCAGCCCGGTTCGCGCCACTCGAAACCGGCCTCGATGAACACCTGATCGAGCCCCTCTCGTTCGGCCTGGGCTTTGACCAGGCCGGAGCCCGGCACCACCATAGCCTGCTTGATGGTCGCCGCGACCTTGCGGCCCTTGGCCACCGCGGCGGCGGCGCGCAGGTCTTCGATCCGCGAGTTGGTGCAGGAGCCGATGAATACCCGGTCGAGCTGAATGTCGGTGATCGCCTGATTGGCACTCAGGCCCATGTACTTGAGGGCCCGCACGATCGAATCGCGCCTGACCGGATCGGCTTCGAGCGCCGGATCCGGCACGCGCTGATCGACGGCCAGGACCATTTCCGGCGAGGTGCCCCAACTGACTTGCGGCTTGATGTCTTCGGCACGCAACTCGACGACTTTATCGAAATGCGCGTCGGCGTCGGACACTAGGTCTTGCCACTGGGCGACCGCCGTGTCCCAATCCGCGCCCTTGGGGGCGAACGGGCGACCTTCGACGTAGGCGATGGTCTTCTCATCCACCGCCACCAGACCGACCCGGGCGCCCGCCTCGATCGACATGTTGCAGATGGTCATGCGTCCTTCCAGCGACAGCTCGCGGATCGCGCTACCGGCAAACTCCAGGGCATGGCCATTGCCACCGGCGGTGCCGATCTTGCCGATCACCGCGAGGACGATGTCCTTGGCAGTCACGCCGAAGGGCAACTGGCCCTCCACGCGAACCTGCATGTTCTTCATCTTCTTCGCCACCAGGCACTGGGTGGCCAGCACATGCT
>RCUR01000488.1_pt1 | contig 14005 bp, 15 predicted proteins | sample 2166151 | NCBI WGS metagenome assembly RCUR01 (sample SAMN09932785, study PRJNA488358) | compost metagenome | isolation source: compost soil in an enriched community | place: Germany: Experimental Botanical Garden
ATCATGGACTTGAAGAAGGAGAAGAACTTCTTTGAGACGCGGGTTATTGAATATCAGACGGGTGGGGCTTTGAGCTGGGATTGATTCTGGCTTGAGAGGCTTGCTTGGGAAAAGGTCGCCGAATGGCGGCCTTTTTTTATGCTTGATACTAGGCCTATCGACCTTAAAACTCCTTTCTTCATGAGACCGCATTTGTAGAGGCTTGAAGCAGCTCGTGCCTCCACCTAGCTCTCCACAGGTAATCTCTTACAGTGCCGAGCGAAACCATCACCTAGCCACGTCTCCGAACCACCACTACTCTATCCAACTGTGCCTAAGAAACACCCAACGTAGCGATTACTTCCTAATCTCAACAACGCCAACCGGACTTCGATAGGTCCTCCTGGGTCGGTGAGATACGGTGTAGTCTGTTGGGGTTACTTACAGTCGTCGACATTACGAATGGTCATGCTAGCCATGACACCCTCCAAAAAATCATCAATGATTGCATCAGCGACAAATCAACCCGCTCAATACCGCCCCTTCCCCTCCAACCGCGAAGCCCAATCCTCCACCTCCCGCACCTCAACCCGCCGCTCCAACGTCCGCCGCCACGAAGCCACCAACGGCAACTCCAAGCACTCCCGCGCCACCTCCACATCCACCTGCCGACTGAACAACACCCCCGACAACCGCGCCAGCGACCATTCCCCATGCGCCCGCTCAACCACCTGCAACCGATCCCCCGCCTTCACCACGCCCGGCTCCAGCACTCGGTAATACCACCCCGTGCGCCCGGACTGTTGTACGCGCAGGGCCATGTCGGTCACGGCGAAGCGGTCGCTGAGTTTCCAGCAGGGCATGCGGCCCTGGGAGACTTCCAGCAAGGCGGTGCCGGCGCGGATGCGGTCGCCCAGGCAGATGTCGTGTTCGGTCCAGCCGTGGCTGCTGAAGTTTTCGCCGAAGGCGCCGGGTGTGGTCAGCAGCGGATGGGCGCCGAGCTCTTCGGACCAGGCGCTGTAGTGTTCTCGGGGGTAGTGGTGGATGGCTTTTTCGATGCCGCCGTGTACGCGCAGGTCGCCTTGTTCATCGCCGGCAAGGCCCATGGTGGTGATTGCGAGTGGGCCGGGTTGCGCGGTTTTGGCGATGGCGCTGTGTGAGCCGGGCCGGGTGAAGGGGACGGCGCGGCCGGTCAGCAGGGTGTCCAGTTGGATGCTTGGATTCGGCATAAGGACCTCTATGACGGTTCGTGAGCGGGCTGGTGTTCGCGGCAGATCAGTTCGATGTCGGTGGCGGCCAGTGGCTCTGCAGTGAGACCGCAGAACGGGCCGCCGGCGACTTGGCGGTGGAAGCGGCAGGTTTTGCACAGGCCGAAGCCGGGCACGTCTTCGTTGCGTTGTACATTGCGCAGCAGTTCGAGGAGCAGGTGTTCCAGTTCATCGGCTTGCTTGCCCATTCGTTGGGCGGCGGCGCTGATGAAGGCTGGGGGCAGCACGGCGGCGAGCAGCGATTGCGCCGGTGCGGTCAGTTCCAGGTGCACGCTGCGTTTGTCGCGGGCGTCCTGGTGTTTGACGATCAAGCCTTTGGCTTCCAGCGCCTTGAGTGATTGCGAGACGGTGCCCTTGGTCAGGCCCAGGTAATCGGTGACGGCCAGCGGAGTGTTGGAGTAGCGGTTGCAGCGGGCCAGGTACATCAGGGCACTGAGCTGGATGGGCTGCAGGTCGGCTAGCAGTGGGTGCTCGCGAAACCACACACGCATCAGGCTGGAGAGGCGTTCAAGAAGGTCGTACAACACGGGGGCGTGTCTCAGGCTATGGCATTGATAGATAGTATCGAATAAAAACCATATTGACAAAACAGGCGTCGGGCGTAGGATCAAATACAGTATCGATCCGATACCTTAACTGGAGATTGGAACATGACGACTGCTCGTTACTATCACGCGGGTTGCCGGGTGTGTGTTTCCGCGGAACAAACCCTGCTGAGCGTGCTGGACCCCAAGGTACAGGTAGAAGTGGTGCACCTGGGCGAGCGCGCCGACCGCGTGGCCGAAGCCGAAGCGGCTGGGGTCAAGTCGGTGCCGGCACTGGTGGTGGATGGCCAGGTGTTGCATGTGAACTTCGGCGCGGCGCTGGCCGATCTGAAGTAGGGAGTACGTGATGACGACGCACCTCGCGGCTTCCGTGCCGGCGGCTTATCAACCGATGAACTGTGACCTGCACGACTACCTGGAGATTGCTTGCATGCATGGGTATCGCTTGCAGGTTGAGTTGGTCGATGGGACGAGTATTGAGGCTCGGGCGGTGACCACGCGCACGGCTTCGAGCAAGGAAGAGTTCTTGTGCCTTGCGGGAACAGAGGGGTCGTTTGAGGTGCGGCTTGATCGGTTGTTGGCGATTACGCCATTGGGGGATGGCGCGAGTTTCAAGCGGGTGGAACTGACCGTTGGAGCCTGCAGGATTTGATGGCTAGCCTGCCCACGGCGCGATGACGCGTATTGACAATGCATACACAACGGCACAGGATCATGTGTATATACATTGTGAGGACGCGTCATGCGCGACGTATCAATCAACCTCCGAGCTCATTCGGAACAACGCGATCTCATTGACCGCGCCGCCGAGAGCCTGGGCAAGAGCCGCTCGGACTTCATGCTTGAAGCGGCCTGTGAAAAGGCCCAGGGCGTGATGCTGGAGCGTACATTTTTCGCCGTCGGCCAAAGTGCTTTCGAGAAATTTGCGGCACTGCTGGAGGCGCCTGTTGCACCAAACCCCGCGCTTGAGAGCCTGCTTGCCAGGAAGCCTCAATGGGAAAGTTGAACAAGCTGCGGCCCCCTACGCTTCTCGTCTCAGAACATAGCATTGCGAACTTCAGCTCATCAGAGTCGGTCATGGATGACTGGCTCAAGAAAAGGGCATTGGCCAATCAACTATCAGGGGCCTCTCGCACTTTTGTTGTCGCCGACCAGGATAGCGTTGTCTGTGGCTATTACTCTCTGGCGGCTGGCGCTGTTGACCACGCTACGGCGGTGAGCTCAGTGCGCCGCAATATGCCCGACCCAATTCCTGTGATGGTGCTTGGCAGACTGGCTATCGATCAAAGGTACCAGGGCATGGGCCTGGGTGCCGATATGCTGCGCGATGCAGTATTGCGTACGACCCGCTTGGCTCAAGAAGTAGGCATTCGTGCGTTGTTGGTCCATGCGTTACATGACCGGGCCAGCGCCTTTTATCTTCGACACGGTTTCAGCGAGTCGGGGCTTGATCCTCAGGTATTGATGTTGCGTATTAAATCGGACTGAACTCAATACAAGACTTGGTTGGTGGATTCAGACGGCACTGGAATAACGTTGCCGCAACAACGCCAACCGCTGCTCCCTGAACTTGGCCACACCCGCATCCGCGACCCCGCAGAATTTCTGCAGCCAGCAGGCAAGCATTTCCTCCTCCGGGTAGAAATACTTGCCTTTGAGGGCTTTGCTGGTGCGTGGGGTGGCGTTCATGTCATTGTCGAAATTCACTACCGCGAACTCATTGGGCGGTAAACATCCCGACGCATGGGCGATGTCCTGATATATCCAGAGCGCTTCGTTGATATGGCCCTGGGCACTGCGCTCGCCACGCTTGAACATGACGTACTGGCTGGTGAATGCCATGAACTGCTCACCAGCGGTAGGCATTTCGATCCAGTCGAGCACACCATCGCGCATGGCGAGCGTGAGCACTCCTTGAATCCAGCGTTGGCAAAAATCGTCCAGGAAGGCGTCGACATCAGCCTTCTTCATGTCGCTGAAGAACATCATGTAACGCGTGTCGACGTGAATAGCGACCAGCACGTGCTTGCGCCGTATGACGGTGGCGTGGAGCAGCCACTGATCGGCCTGCGCCGCATCGATGCCGTCCCGGGACATGGCGGCGGCATCTTCCTCTATTCGGGCAAAGGGCGGGTTTTGCACTGGGGTAACTTTCTTGCCCTTGTACACGCGAGCGAAGAAGTCCGCAGCAGCTTGAGTGCAGTTGAAGATGAGCATTACGGGACCTTGATCCAGGGTTCAGTCAGCTAATACCGTCGATGGGACCTTCCAAAGCAAGGTCCCATCGACTGGAATCAGTGCAAACAGCACTGCTTGAACTTCTTCCCACTCCCACACGGGCAAGGGTCGTTGCGCCCTACCCGCTCCTCGCGACGCACGGTCTGCGGCGTGCGCTGCACCACGTAGTACGCATGCAGTGCCACCACCGCAGGTTCGATCGCCTCGATCGAGGCTTGAAGTTCTTCAGCGCTCAGCGCTTCGACGCGTTCGAAGTTGCTTTGCTCGCCATGCAGGGCAATCGCTTGCAGTTGAGCGGCCTGCTCCGCCGGCAAGCCTTGCCAGCCGCCACCCAGCGCCACGCCGCGCATGTAGCCGATGCACCATTCGTCGACGATGACTTCGTTGTTGCCGCTTTCGCGGTTTTCCAGGAACACGGCTTCGAAGGTGTCCGGGGATTCCATCAGCTCGGCGGCCAGCGAATTGAGATGGCGCATCAGCAGCTTGTAGAAGCGGTCGGCCTGGGCCGGGTTGCTCCACTTGGGCTCCTTGTCCTTGCCACCCCAGACGGCGGGCATCCACTGGTTGGGCATGACCATGACCGGGCCGGAGACGATGGCGGTGAAGAAGCCGTCCAGTTCCGAGGCGTTCTGGATGGCAGCGTCGTTGCCGTGCTTCATGAGCACGTCGTCCACCTTCTGCAGTTCTTCGTTATCCAGGGGTTCGAAATCTGAGACTTGCATGGCGGTGGCCTGTGTATGAAAGATCGGGGGATTTTACGCAGTCAGCGTGGTGCGCGATATTGAAAAGAGTGCGCACACGACACAGTGCACCCGTTCAAGCCGCGTGGAGTGATTCGCCGATACCTGAGCCAACCTGCGCTTTGCAATCAATGGCCAATTCTGTGAGGGCGATCATGCGGTCATAGCGCACCAGGGTGAACTGCACGAACACACACAATGCAAAGGCCAGCACGTTGAAACCGGCCAAGGCATAGATCCAATCGAGGTGGGAGCCGGATGCCGCCCCTCCCGCCAGAGCGGTGGCGACTGACTGCGCGCCGACAAAGGAAGCCAAAATCCCGGGAATGATGCCGATCTTTTCCAGGGGCCCAACCACCATGGCGGTACGCTTCTCAAAGCTGTTGCGTTCGCTCTTGAGCTCCAGCATGCCGAGTTTCAGCGTCAACGCAGAGAGTTTGATCAACTGCGGCAGATACTCGGCGTCCGATTGCATCGGCTGTTTGGCATTAACGTCCAGTAAACTCGAATACGGCAAGGTGAACGCTTTTTTCAACGATGCGCGATACAACCAGGCGGCCAGGGCCGGGTAGAGCACAATCATCGAATACGAGAGGAACAACAGCCCCCAGCAAACGTAGAACACACCGCGCAAAGGCTCGTACAAACCTATCGGTGCAAGCAGGACGGAGAGCACGGCAGGCATGACGACGCCAAACCAGAACACCCTGGAACCCAGTCGATACGCACGCGTGGATTTTTCTGCCAGGCGCTTCTGTTTGGCCCGGTGTTTTTCGGAGCGTTCTATGGCTGCATTGATCGCGAAATAGCGATCGATTTCTTCTTCCATTGCTCATGGTCCATTGAGTGTCGAGAAGTGCCGATTAACGCCCGCTAGACAGCCTGCCTGGTATCAGAATTGGGGCTTTTTATTAACAGAAAAGCCCCAATCAAATGCAGGTACCACCCCTACATATCGGTAGGATTTTTCTGGACTGAGGCAGATCCTCAACGCAAGCAGCACTGCTTGTACTTCTTGCCACTGCCACAGGGGCACGGGTCATTGCGGCCGACCTTGAGTTCTATGCGCACCGGCTCATGGCTCACCACGGCTGACCCGGAACGCTGCTGTGCCCAGTACTGATGCAAGCCAACGGCGGCCACCTTGAGCACTTCGGTGAAGGCTTCTTCAGTGCTGAATTCCTGCCCAGGATCATCGCTGTTGTTGCCAATCACATCCACGCCGACTGTGTGCATGCTGATCAGCCCCAGCAACCCTTCCTCATGCTCCGGCAAGCCAGCCCAGCCGCCCGCTACGTTGACCCCGCGCTGGTAACCCAGGCACCAGTCCTCGACATCGAGGCCTTCTCTACCTTCGGCTTCATTGAAGATGGGTGAGTAGTCATCCGGGTGATCCAGCAGCATCAACGCGATCTGGTTCATGTGCTGGATCAGCAGGTCGAAGAACCGCTGGTAGGTCTGTTCGCTTTTCCACTTGGGCAGGTGCTCGGCACCGCCCCAAAACGCTGCGTACCAATCGTTGAAATGGATATCGTCGATGTAGGAGACGATGGCGGCGAAATAGCCGTCCATTGCCGAGATGCTGCCGATGGCGGTTTCCCTGGCATGCTGGTCCAGTTGGTCCTGGATGAAATCGAACTGGGCGAGGGTCAGCGGTTGGTTGCTGATGGTGTAGGCCATGGGGAGCGCTCTTGCGGGGTGGGTGGCGACTATTGGCGGAGGATATCAGATCGTTTGGGGCGGGGGATTGGGGGCGTTTGGATGGCCTCATCGCGGGCGAGCCCGCTCCTACAAGGTATCGCGTGGCCCATGTAGGAGCGGGCTTGCCCGCGATGAGAACGCTCCAATCCACCTGAAAAAATGCAAAAAAAAGGGCGACCCTTTCGGATCGCCCTTTTTCACACCGCCCAGCAGAGCGGATTTTGTTTGGTAGGCGCGATTGGACTCGAACCAACGACCCCCACCATGTCAAGGTGGTGCTCTAACCAACTGAGCTACGTGCCTGCTGTGAGGCGGCATTCTACGGAATTGCGCGCGGCTGTCAACTTTGCGTTTGAAGTTAGTTTCGACGCAACGGGCTGGCGCGATCCTTGAGGTAGCCGACCAGCTCCCAGGCCGATTCCGGCACGCTCTGGTCATCGAAGGTCACAGCGATTTCACGGCCGTCGTCGATTTTGATTTCGTACTGTTGCATATCCCGCGCGGTATCGCACAGGTGGGTACCCGAGGCGCAAATGCCGCTTTCACGGACCATGCGCCGGACGGTTTGCGCTTCGTCATGGGCCAGGGCGTCGGTGTCCAGGTGGCAGACCTTGACGGTGCCGATAAACCCACCGGTTTCCTGAAACTGGATTTTCATGAACGGCCCTCGCTGCAAGCTGGCTAGAGGTTGATCCCGACTTTTTTCCACGCCGCTTTCACGGTTTTCCTGGTGTGGGCGTCATACAAGGCGCCGGCGACCTGGACGCTGATGCGCGCGCAGTCCTGGAACTGGCTGTGGGCGTTGAGTTGCAGCAGGGTTTCGTACCAGATCCGCCCCGCCACGTCCCAGGCATTGCCGCCGAGCGCCTTGGCCACCAGGACGAAGGCACGGTTGGGAATGCCGGAATTGTAATGCACCCCGCCATTATCCCCCGATCCTGTGACAAGTTTTGACATGTGGTCGGGTTGCGGGTCGTCGCCCAGGTACGGGTCATCGGCAAAGGCAGTGCCGGGGAATTCCATATCGCGGATGCCGCGCCGGGTCGGCGCGGGTATCAGCACGTCGGCACCGATCAGCCAACTGGCGCTGGCGGCCGGTTCGTTGTTGTGCCACTGGCGCACCAGAATGCCGAAAACGTCGGAGAAGTGCTCGTTCAATGCGCCGGATTGGCCGTAGTAGGTCAAGTTGCTGGTGAAGGCTTGCACGCCATGGGTCAGTTCGTGGCCGATGACCTCCAGCGAGCGGGTGAAGCGTTGCGACCACAGCCCGGCGCCATCGCCATAGGCCATCTGCGTGCCGTTCCAATAGGCGTTGTCCATGGGCACGTAGGTCTTGGTGCGGTAGTCAAACCGTTTCACGTGCACGGTGGAGATCAGGCTCATGCCATTGCCGTCCAGGGAGTTGCGCTGGAACAGCTGCTCATAAAAGTCATAGGTAATACCCGAACCGTCGTAGGCTTCGTCCACCGCCGCGTCGCCGCTGGCACCCTGCCCCTCTTCCCGGACCAGGTCGCCGGGCAGTTGGCCACTGGTGTTGGCGGCGTAGACCAGACGGTGTCGGGTCTGGTTCGGCGAACGGTTGGCCAGCAGTGCTGGCATGCGCTGGGCGCTCTCGCGGTTGGCACGAAAGCTGGCATCGGCCTTGAGATTGGCGATGGCCTGGGCCCGCACTTGTGGGTCATCGGACAGCGCCAGGCGTTCGGTGATGTACGGCGGCACGATGCAATGCAATGGGTTACGGCACATGGTCGACCCTCCTTGGGCGGGGTTATGCACACAGCGTAGCCAATCACACCGCGACCACGGAGCCACCTGTCTCCACCTCTGTCGTGTTTTTCCACCCGCAAATCCACCCCGGGTTGGACGCGCCCGGCGCACCTGGCTTGTTACAACGTCGAGCATGCCCGGCCCGACGAGACATGCCATGACCGACCTATTGCTCAATGAACGCGAACTGAGCTTCCAGCTCTACGAAATGCTCGACACGCAAGCGCTGCTGCAACGTCCGCGTTACGCCGAGCATGACCGTGCCGTGTTCGATGCCACTCTCGATACCGCGCGCCAGCTTGCCGCCGACTATTTTGCCCCGCATAACCACAAGGGCGATGCCAACGAGCCGACCTTCGATGGCGAACACGTCACGCTGATCCCGGAAACCAAGGCGGCGTGGGATGCCTTTGCCCAGGCGGGTTTTCTGGCGGCACACCATGATTACGCCGACGGCGGCCTGCAATTGCCCGAAGTGCTGTTGCGCGCCTGCATGGCCTATTTCAATGCCGCCAACATCGCCACGGTCGCCTACCCCTTCCTCAGTATTGGTGCCACCAACCTGGTCAAGAGTTTTGCCAGCGCTGAACTGTGCGAGCGCTTTCTCGCACCCATGTTGGAGGGGCGTTTCAGTGGCACCATGGCCCTCACCGAAGCCGGCCAGGGCTCGGCGTTGGGCGACCTGCGGACCAGTGCCCGGCCCATGGCTGACGGCACGTATCGTGTGTTCGGGCAGAAAATGTTCATCTCCGGCGGCGACCACGAACTGACCGAGAACATCGTGCACATGGTGCTGGCCCGTATTGAGGGCGCCCCGGCCGGGGTCAAGGGTATCTCGCTGTTCCTGGTGCCGAAGTTTCTGGTCGAGGCCGATGGCCGCCTCGGCGCGCGCAACGATGTGGCCCTGGCCGGCTTGCTGCATAAGCTGGGTTACCGCAACACCACCTCCACGGTGCTGAACTTCGGTGAGCACCAAGGTGCGGTCGGTTACCTGGTTGGCGAAGCGCACAAGGGCCTGGGCTACATGTTCCAGATGATGAACGAGGCGCGCATCGGTGTCGGCCTGGGGGCGGCCAGCCTGGCCTACCAGAGTTACCTGCACGCCCTGGCCTATGCCCGCGAACGTCCGCAAGGGCGCCTGCCCGGCAACAAGGACCCGCAGGCACCCCAGGTGGCGATCATCCAGCACGCCGATGTGCGGCGCATGCTGCTGCAACAGAAGGTCTACGCCGAGGGCAGCCTGGCGCTATGCCTGTATGCCAGCAGCCTGGTGGAAGACGCCCACAGCGCCGCCACCGAAAGCGAGCGACGCGAGGCGGCCGAGTTGCTGGACCTGCTCACGCCGATGGTCAAGTCATACCCTTCGCGCTATGGCGTTGTCGCTTCGGATATCGGCATCCAGGTGCTCGGCGGTGCCGGCTATACCCGTGAATACCCGCTGGAGCAGTACTACCGCGACAACCGCCTCAACCCCATCCATGAAGGCACCGAAGGCATCCACGGCCTCGACCTGCTGGGGCGCAAGCTCGGTCCGCGTGGCGGCGATGGCTATCGGCTGTTCCTGGCCCGGGTGCGCGAAACCCTCACCAGTTCCCACGGCGATGCTGCGCTGGAACCCTTGCAGGCCGCCCTGGCCGACAGCCTCGGCATCCTCGAGCAAGTGACCCTGGCCCTGCAGTCTCAGGTCGCCGCCGATGCCGACCTGGGCCTGGCCAATGCCACTACCTATCTGGACCTGTTCGGCCGCATTGTGGTCGGCTGGCTATGGCTGCGCCAGGCGCAACTGGCCAGGCGCGCACTGGCCGCCGGTGCCGCAAGCAGTGAAGCCGATTTCTATCGCGGCAAAGTGCAGGCAGCGCAGTACTTCATGGACTGGGAACTGGCCCCACTGCCCGCCCAGGCGCGCTTGATGCTGGCCGGTAACCGCGTCTGTTTCGACATGCAGGACGCCTGGTTCTGAACCGGTCGCCCCTTCCAATCGAGCAACACCAAGGAACCTCTATGAGCAACCTGATCCACACCCGAATCGAAGACGACCTGGCCCTGATCGGGTTGGCCAGCGCCCCGGTCAATGCCCTCGGCCAACCGTTGCGCGCAGCGCTGTTGCAAGCCTGCGAAGCGGCCGCGGCCAACCCGGCCGTGCGCGCCATCATCCTCCACGGCGAAGGCCTGGCATTCAGCGCCGGGGCCGATATCAGCGAGTTTGGCAGCCCTGCTTCCCATGCCGAGCCATCCCTCCCCGATTTGCTGGTGCGCCTGACGCAACTGGACAAACCGCTGATTGCCGCCATCGGCAAATTTGCCTTGGGTGGTGGCCTGGAGCTGGCCCTGGCCTGCGGTTACCGCATCGCCGAGCCAGCTGCCCGCCTCGGCCTGCCGGAAATCAACCTCGGCTTGCTGCCTGGCGCCGGTGGCACCCAGCGCTTGCCGCGCTTGATCGGTGCGCAAGCGGCATTGGAGATGATCGCTTCCGGACAGCCGATCGGCGCCGCCCGCGCCCTGGAGCTGGGTGCTGTCGACCGCCTGGCCAACAGCAGTGAAAACCTGCTGGACGACGCCCGCCAGTTTGCCCGCGAGCTGATCGCCAGTGCCGCCACCGCGCGCCCGCAATGGCCGATGGCGAACCCTGCCAGCGAACTGCCCAGCGATTTCTTCGTGCACTACCGCGCCAGCAACGCGCGCCGCTGGAAAGGCCAGCTGGCGCCCTTGCTGGTACTGGCCGCCGTCGAAGCCAGCTGCACCCTGCCCCTGGAAGCCGGCCTGGCTGAAGAAAAAACGCTGTTCAAACAAGCCGAGGCGTCGAGCCAGTCCGAAGCCCTGCGCCATGTGTTCTTCGCCGAGCGTGAAGTGGGCAAGGTGCCGGGCGTGGACGCCGGCACGCCAATCCGCCCGATCAACAAGGTGGCCGTCATCGGTGCCGGCACCATGGGTGGCGGCATCGCCATGAACTTCGCCAACGCCGGCATCCCGGTACAGCTGCTGGAGCTCAAACCCGAAGCCCTTGACCGGGGCCTGACCCAGATTCGCAGCAACTATGAAATCAGCATCAAGCGCGGCAAGCTGACCCAGGCGCAACTGGACCAGCGCATGGCCCTGCTCACCGGCACCCTCGACTACGCCGACATCGCCGATTGCGACCTGGTGATCGAAGCGGTATTCGAAAGCCTGCCGATCAAGCAGCAGGTGTTCCGCACCCTCGACGAGGTGTGCAAGCCCGGCGCCATCCTGGCCAGCAACACCTCGACCCTGGACGTGGATGCCATTGCGGCGGTGACCCGCCGTCCGCAGGATGTAATCGGCCTGCACTTCTTCAGCCCGGCCAACGTCATGCGCCTGCTCGAAGTGGTACGTGGCAAGGCCACCGCCGCGGATGTGCTGGCCACCACCCTCAAGGTCGGCAAACGCATCGGCAAGATCCCGGTGGTATCGGGCGTGTGCTTCGGCTTTATCGGCAACCGCATGCTCGAACCCTACTCACGCGAAGCCCACCGCCTGCTGCTGGAAGGCGCAACGCCTGCGCAGATCGACAACGTGCTGACTGACCTGGGCCTGGCCATGGGCGTAATGGCCATGCATGACCTGGCGGGTATCGATGTCAGCTTCCTCGTCCGTGAGTCGCGCCGCGCCGTGATTGCCCACGACCCGAGCTACTGCAAGGTCGCCGATGAGTTGTATGCCCTGGGCCGCTATGGCCAGAAGAACGCGCGGGGTTTCTACACCTATGAAGGCCGCGAGCGCCAGGAAGCGCCCGAAGTCGTGGCCGTGGCCGAAAAGCTCGCCGCCGAACTGAACATCACCCGCCGCGAGATCAGCGAGCAGGAGATCCACGACCGCTGCCTGTTCATGCTGATCAACGAAGGCATCCAACTGCTCGACGAAGGCATCGCCGAACGCAGTGGCGACATCGACCTGGTGTGGATCAACGGCTATGGCTTCCCGGCGTGGCGTGGCGGCCCGCTGCACTATGCCGAGCAGGTTGGCCTGGACAAGGTCCTGGCAGGCATCGAGCACTACCACGACGCGCTCGGCGCCTACGGCCAGATGTGGTTCCAGCCGGCCCCGCTGCTGCAGCGCCTGGTCGCCGCCGGCCAACGCCGTATCGACAAACACTGATCCTTGCGCGGCCGCTGCCCGGGTGGCGGCCTCACCCACTTATTGCAGGATATTCACCATGAAAGAAGCTGTCATTCTCTCCACCGCGCGCACGCCGATCGCCAAGGCTTTTCGCGGTGCCTTCAACCACCTCAAGTCACCGAGCATGGCCAGCCACGCGATCCGTGCCGCGGTGATCCGTGCCGGTATCGAAGCCGGTGAAATCGATGACCTGATCATGGGCACCGCCATGGCCAGCGGTACCGCTGGCTGGAACCTGGGCCGCATGGCGGCACTGGCCAGCGGCCTGCCCTACAGCGTCAGCGGCCAGACCCTGGACCGCCAGTGCGCCTCGGGCCTGATGGCGATTGCCACGGCCGCCAAGCAGATCATGGTCGATGGCATGCAAGTGACTGTCGGTGCCGGCCAGGAACACATCAGCCTGGTGCAGCAACGCAACATGGAATGGGCCATGGCCGAGCGCGACGAGCTCGTGGTGCGCAATGCCGTGCACGCCTATATGCCCATGCTGCAAACCGCCGAAATCGTCGCCCAGCGCTACAACATCAGCCGCGAAGCCCAGGATGCCTACGCCCTGCAATCGCAGCGGCGCACCGCTGCCGCGCAGCAAGCCGGCTTGTTCGCCGATGAGATCGTGCCGGTGACAGCCACCAAGCAGGTGGTCGACAAGGCCACCGGTGCCGTGAGTTTCGAGCAGGTCACCCTGACCCAGGACGAAGGCAATCGCCCGCAAACCGTGCTCGATGACCTGAGCAAACTCAAAGCCGTGATCGACGGCGGCTGCATCACCGCCGGCAACGCCAGCCAACTGTCCGACGGCGCCAGCGCCTGCGTGCTGATGGACGCGCGCCTGGCCGAGCAACGCAACCTGGCCCCGCTCGGGCGCTATTGCGGCATCGCCGTGGCCGGCCTGGCCCCGGAAGAAATGGGCATCGGCCCGGTGCTGGCGGTGCCCAAGCTGCTCAAGCAGCACGGTTTGCGCGTGGATGATATCGGCCTGTGGGAGCTCAACGAAGCCTTCGCGTGTCAGGTTCTCTATTGCCGCGACACCCTGGGCATCGATCCGGATAAACTCAACGTCAACGGTGGTGCCATCGCCATCGGCCATCCTTATGGCATGAGCGGTGCGCGCATGGTCGGGCACGCCTTGCTCGAAGGTCGGCGCCGTGGCGTGAAGTATGTGGTGGTGACCATGTGCGTCGGCGGTGGCATGGGTGCGGCCGGCCTGTTCGAGGTGTTCCAATGAACCAGGATTTCGCCCAGCACTTCTCCCTGGCCGGCCGCACCGTTCTGGTCACCGGCGCTTCCAGCGGCATCGGCGCGCACCTGGCCCGGCTCGCCGGCCGCGCCGGCGCCCGCGTGGTACTGGCTGCGCGGCGCGTCGAGCGGCTCGAACAGGTTGCCAGGGACATCGAGTGGAACGGGAGACAGGCGCTGTCGGTCGCCCTCGACGTCACCGACCGGGCCAGCGTCGAGGCAGCCTTCGACGCCGCCGAGGCGCGTTTCGGCGTGGTCGACGTGGTGCTCAACAATGCCGGCATCGGCAACGGCCAGCGCCCGCTGGAGATCACCGAAGACGACTGGCGCGCCATGCTTTCCACCAACCTCGACGGCGTCTGGCGCGTCGCCCAGGTGGCCGCCCAGCGGCTGGCCA
>RCUR01000493.1_pt1 | contig 13951 bp, 14 predicted proteins | sample 2166151 | NCBI WGS metagenome assembly RCUR01 (sample SAMN09932785, study PRJNA488358) | compost metagenome | isolation source: compost soil in an enriched community | place: Germany: Experimental Botanical Garden
GTAACGATCATGCGCGCCAGGTGCGCCAGCAACATGCGCCAGGCCTGACGAGGCTCTTCGATATCGGTGATCATCGCCAAAAGGTCGCGCGACAGCGGGCCGGACAGGCCGATGCGTTGCAGGCGACGCCAGAGGTTGGCCTGGTCCGGACGGCTGCCTTGCAGCTGATTCCAGGCCAGGGAGCCGAGTTGTACTTCCATGAGTTCGCGCAGGCTGTTGAGCTCGAAACGCATCGAGTCGAACGCGCGCGGGTCCACGCCAGTGGAGGCTGGTGCAGCGGCCGGTGCGGGGCGACGGGGTTCGGCGTAGGTGGGCTCGATCAACGGCTCGGCTGCGGTGAGCGGCAAGCCGGCGAACAACTGGCGATTGGTCGCATTGTCGCTCTCGCCGTCGCCACGCAGGCTCAGTTCGGCCTGGGCCGTGACGATCCGCGACTGGGTCTTGCGCAGCTCGTCTTCGAGTTCCATGTTCGGAACCCGCGGCGCCAGCGCCGACAACTTGTAATCCAGCGCTGCCGTCAGTTCGACACCCCCGGCGATCCGGCGGTTGCCAATGATGGCGGCATCAGCGCCCAGCTCATCACGAACCAGCTTCATGGCCTGACGCATATCGGCGGCGAAAAAACGCTTAACTTGCATAACCCACTACCTCAGCCGTTGGGCCCTACTGTCGCCACGATAGTGACTTGCTTGTTGTCCGGTATTTCCTGGTACGCCAGCACATGCAGGTTTGGCACAGCCAGGCGACCGAAACGCGAGAGCATGTGGCGGATCGGCCCGGCCACCAGCAGGATCGCCGGCTGGCCTTGCATCTCTTGGCGCTGGGCCGCTTCGATCAGCGATCGCTGCAGCTTTTCAGCCATGCTCGGCTCAAGCAGAGCACCTTCTTCCTGACCCTGGCCGGCCCTCTGCAAACTATTGAGCAATATTTGTTCCAACCTTGGCTCAAGGGTGATCACAGGCAGCTCGGACTCAAGCCCGACAATGCTTTGCACGATGGCGCGACACAATCCGACGCGCACCGCCGCGACCAGCGCGGCAGTATCTTGACTCTTGCCGGCGTTGCTGGCGATGGCTTCGGCAATGCTGCGGATATCGCGTACCGGCACCTGCTCGGCCAACAACGCCTGCAAGACCTTCAACAGACCGGACAACGGCAGGATGCCCGGTACCACTTCCTCGGCCAGCTTCGGTGAGCTGCGCGCCAACACGTTCAACAGTTGCTGGACCTCTTCATGGCCAATCAGTTCGTGGCAATGCTTGTACAGGATCTGGTTCAAGTGGGTGGCAACCACGGTGCTGGCATCGACCACCGTGTAGCCGAGCGACTGGGCCTGGCTGCGCGAGCTGACCTCGATCCACACAGCCTCCAGGCCAAAGGCCGGGTCCTTGGCGGTGATGCCGCTGAGTGTGCCGTACACCTGCCCGGGGTTGATCGCCAGCTCGCGCTCGGGGTAAATCTCCGCCTCGGCCAGGATGACCCCCATCAATGTCAGGCGGTAGGCGCTAGGCGCCAGGTCGAGGTTGTCGCGAATATGCACGGTGGGCATGAGGAACCCCAAGTCCTGGGAGAGTTTCTTGCGCACCCCCTTGATCCGCGCCAACAACTGGCCACCCTGGTTGCGATCGACCAGGGGGATCAAGCGGTAACCGACTTCCAGGCCAATCATGTCGATCGGGGTAACGTCGTCCCAACCGAGTTCCTTGGTTTCCAGGGCACGCTGGGGCGATGGCAGCAGATCCTGCTGGCGCTGCACTTCGGCCAAGGCCTGCACCTTGACCTGGTTCTGCTTGCGCCACACCAGGTACGCCGCGCCGCCTGCCAGCACCGCCAGGCTGATGAATGAAACATGCGGCATGCCCGGCACCAGGCCCATGACCAGCATTAACCCGGCGGACACGGCCAGCGCCTTGGGCGAGTCGAACATCTGCCGGTTGATCTGCTTGCCCATGTCTTCGGAGCCCGAAGCCCGGGTCACCATGATTGCGGCAGCCGTGGACAGTAACAGGGATGGCAACTGCGCCACCAAACCGTCACCAATGGTCAACAGCGCGTAGACCTTGCCGGCATTGGCGAAGCTCATGTCGTGCTGGAAAATACCGACGGCCATGCCGCCGATCAGGTTGATGAACAGGATCAACAGGCCGGCAATGGCGTCACCGCGCACGAATTTGCTGGCACCGTCCATCGAACCGTAGAACTCGGCCTCCTGGGCCACTTCGGTACGACGGCTCTTGGCCTGGGCCTGGTCGATCAGGCCGGCATTGAGGTCGGCGTCGATCGCCATCTGCTTGCCGGGCATGGCATCGAGGGTGAAACGTGCGCTGACTTCGGAAATCCGCCCGGCACCCTTGGTCACCACCACGAAGTTGATGATCATCAGGATCGCGAACACCACGATACCGACCACGTAGTTGCCGCCGATCACCACCTCGCCGAAGGCCTGGATCACCTTGCCGGCGGCGGCATGGCCGTCATGCCCGTGGAGCATCACCACCCGCGTGGACGCCACGTTCAAGGCCAGGCGCAGCAGGGTCGCCACCAGCAGGATGGTCGGGAACACGGCAAAATCCAGCGGCCGCAGGGCGTATACGCACACCAGCAGGACCACGATGGACAGGGCAATGTTGAAGGTGAAGAACACATCCAGGAGGAACGGCGGCACCGGCAACATCATCATCGCCAACATCACCAACAGCAGCAGCGGCACCCCCAGGTTGCCACGACCGAGACCGACCAGATTACTGCGGGCCGTGTTGATTAATTGAGAGCGATCCACCGGTTTTCCTCGTGAACTCAAGCAAACTTTTGACGCCAGAGGCGTTGCGGCGCTGTTATTGCAAGAAGCTTTCCAACTCTTCGAGTTCGCATGAATTCCCCTCCCCTCACCCCAACCCTCTCCCCGTGGGGGAGAGGAAGCAGATCGGTTGCGATCTCGAAGACCATGCAATTAAGTCCCCTCTCCCCTCTGGGGAGAGGGCTAGGGTGAGGGGTGGGCGCTTCAGCCTCTTTCAGGAATCGCGGCGCAAATCCGGCGGAATCGGCACATCCTTCAACGGCTCCGGTGGCTTGCCCTTGCCCGCCCGGTACTGGCGTATCTGATAGACATACGCCAACACCTGCGCCACCGCCAGGTAAAGCCCGGCCGGGATCTCCTGTTCAAGTTCGGTGGAATAGAAAATCGAGCGCGCCAGCGCCGGGGATTCGAGCAACTGGATGTTGTGCTCGCTGGCGATTTCGCGGATTTTCAAGGCGATGAAGTCCGTGCCCTTGGCCAGCAATATCGGCGCGTTGCCCTTCTGCGCGTCATACTTGAGGGCCACGGCGTAGTGCGTCGGGTTGGTGATGACCACGTCAGCCTCGGGAATCGCGGCCATCATCCGGCGCTGCGACATCTCGCGTTGTACCTGGCGAATGCGCTGCTTCACTTCCGGGCGCCCTTCGGTGTTCTTGTGCTCGTCGCGCACTTCCTGCTTGGTCATCAGCAGCTTCTGCCGCGCCTGATAGAGCTGCAGCGGCACATCCACCGCGGCAATCAGGAGCAGGCCGAGCGCCATCCACAAGGCACTCCAGCCAACCACCTGAACACTGTGGACAATGGCCAGCTCCAGCGGCTCATGGGCGATGGCGACCAGATCATCCTGATCACTGGACAGCACGGCCAACGCCACCAGCAGCACGATGATGAACTTGGCCATGGCCTTGAGCAGCTCGGTCAATGCATGCATGGAAAACATGCGCTTGAGCCCATTGAGCGGATTCATGCGGCTGAACTTGGGCGCCAGGGAGGCGCTTGCGAACAGCCAGCCACCGAGCGATATCGGCCCGACCACCGCCGCGATCAACAGCACCAACAGCACCGGTTGTGCGGCTATCAGGGCCATTTTCCCCGAGGCCAGCAGAAACAGCGCCATGGAGCGCTCGTCAACGATCACTTCACGGCTCAGGCTGAAGTTGATGCGCATCAAGTCCATCATCATCTGCGCCAGGCCACCGCCAAATGCCAGCAGGCCACCCGCCCCCGCCAACATCACCGCCAGGGTGTTGAGTTCCTTGGAGCGGGCGATCTCACCCTTCTCCCGGGAGTCCTGCTTGCGTTTCTCCGTGGGGTCTTCTGTTTTGTCCTGACCGCTCGCGCTCTCTGCCATGCTCAGCGTGCCCGTGCCAGTTCACGCAGCCACTGCAAGGCCTCGGAGGCCAGTGGCTGGTATTGGTTGAGAATATCGGCCAGGCCGATCCAGAGAATGACCATGCCCAGCACCAGGGTCAGCGGGAAACCGATGGAAAAGATGTTCAACTGCGGCGCTGCCCGGGTCATCACCCCGAAGGCAATGTTGACCACCAGCAACGCCGTGATCGCCGGCAATACCAACAGCAGTGCCGCGCCCAGCACCCAACCCAACCGCCCGGCCAGCTCCCAGTAGTGATTGACCAGCAAGCCGCTGCCGATCGGCAAGGTCGTGAAGCTCTCGGCAAGCACCTCGAACACCACCAGGTGGCCGTTCATGGCCAGGAACAGCAGCGTCACCAACATGGTGAAGAACTGCGAAATGACCGCCACCGAAACGCCGTTGGCGGGGTCGACCATGGAAGCGAAGGCCATGCCCATTTGAATGGCCACGATTTGCCCGGCGATGGCAAAAGCCTGGAAAAACAGCTGCAGGGAAAAGCCCATCAAGGCACCGATGATGATCTGCTCGGCAATCAGCATCAACGCACTCAAATCCAGGGCTTGCACCTCGGGCAACGGCGGCAGCGCCGGCACGATGACCACGGTGATGGCCAGGGCGAAGTACAGCCGCACCTTGGTCGGCACCAGCGTGGTACCGAACACCGGCATGGTCATCAACACCGCCGCGATGCGAAACAACGGCAGGATGAAACTCGCGACCCAGGTGCCGATCTGAGCGTCGGTAAGTGCAAGCGCCGACATGGCTCAGCCGATCAACTGCGGAATGCTGCCATACAGCTGCAGTATGTATTCCATGAACATCTGCACCATCCACGGCCCGGCCACGATCAGCGTCACCAGCATCACCAGCAGGCGCGGCAGGAAACTCAGGGTTTGTTCGTTGATTTGCGTGGCGGCCTGGAACATTGCCACCAACAGGCCAACCAGCAGGCTGGGGATGACCAACACGGCGACCATCACCGTCGTCAACCACAGCGCTTCACGGAACAGATCGACTGCAACCTCAGGCGTCATGCCGCTCTCCTCGCACTAGACACCCCCGAAACTGCCGGCCAAGGTACCAATGATCAGTGCCCAGCCATCCACCAGCACGAACAGCATGATCTTGAATGGCAGGGAAATGATCAGTGGCGACAGCATCATCATGCCCATGGCCATGAGCACGCTGGCCACCACCAGGTCGATGATCAGGAAGGGGATGAAGATCATGAAGCCGATCTGGAACGCCGTCTTCAGCTCCGAGGTCACGAAGGCGGGCACCACGATAGTCAGCGGCGCCTGGTCGGGGCTGGCAATGTCGGTGCGCTTGGACAGGCGCACGAACAAGTCCAGGTCGCTCTGCCGGGTTTGCGCCAGCATGAAGTCCTTGATCGGCCCCTGGGCCTTGGCCACTGCATCCTGGGCGCTGAGTTTTTCGCCCAGGTACGGTTGCAGGGCATCCTGGTTCACCCGGTCGAACACCGGCGCCATGATGAACAAGGTAAGGAACAGGGCAATGCCGGTGAGGATCTGGTTCGACGGGGTCTGCTGCAGGCCCAGGGCCTGGCGCAGGATCGAGAAGACGATGATGATCCGGGTGAAACTGGTCATCAGCATGACGAACGCCGGGATGAAACTCAGCGCGGTCATGATCAGCAGGATCTGCAGGCTGACCGAATACTCCTGCTGACCGTCGGCACCACTGGACAGGGTGATCGCCGGGATCGACAGCGGGTCGGCCGCCAACGCCAGCGGCGCGGCCACGACCAGCAGCAGCGACAACAATATGCGCAGCGCGCCCATTACTTCTTATCCTTCTGATCCTTGCCCAGCAACTCCATCAGGCGCTGGGCGAACTCGGGCGTGGCGTGCTGCGCCGAGGACGGCACTTCGACCGGCTGTGCCATGACATGCAACGGTGCGATACGCCCGGGAGTAAGCCCAAGCAGGATCTGCTCGTTGCCAACCTGAACCAGCACCAGACGATCACGCGGCCCGAGCATCTTCGAGCCGACCACTTCGATGACCTGGCCCCCGCGCGGCGCGGCCTGTTGTACCCGCCGCAACAGCCAGGCCAGGAAAAAGATCAGCCCCAGCACCAACAGCAAACCCAGCACCAGTTGCGCCAATTGCCCAGCGATGCTGCTTGCCGTCGCCGGCGCCGCAGCCGATTGCTCTGCCAGCGCCGACACCGGCAGCCACAGGAAAATGGCCAGTAACCTGTTCACTCAGCGCAGCTTCTTGATGCGTTCGCTTGGGCTGATCACGTCCGTCAGGCGGATGCCGAACTTTTCGTTGACCACCACCACTTCGCCATGGGCGATCAGCGTGCCGTTGACCAATACGTCCAGTGGCTCGCCGGCCAGGCGATCGAGCTCGATGACTGAACCCTGGTTGAGCTGCAGCAAGTTACGGATATTGATATCGGTACTGCCGACCTCCATGGAGATGGTCACCGGAATATCCAGAATCACATCCAGGTTGGGGCCATCGAGCGTCACGTGTTCGTTGTTGTTGCGCGCGACACCGGCGAACGCTTCCATTGGCAGGCGATTGGACGCCGGCACGTCGGCGGCCAACAAGGCATCGATATCGGCCTGGCCGGCATCGCCGGACTCGTTCAGGGCCGCTGCCCACTCATCGGCCAGGGCCTGGTCTTCGGCGGAAGTGTTTTGGTATTGGTTAGCCATCAGATGTCCTCGACGAGCTGAAAATCAGGTGAATGCCGCAACGCCGTTCAACGACGCTCGATCGGCTCGACTATTTGCAGGGCCAGATTGCCTTTGTGCGAACCCAGCTTGGCCTTGAACGACGGCACGCCATTGGCGCGCATGATCAAATGGTCCGGCAACTCGACCGGTATGACATCGCCGGGCTGCATGTGCAGGATGTCGCGCAAGCGCAACTGACGACGGGCAACCGTGGCGCTCAACGGCACACTGACATCCAGCACATCTTCGCGCAGGGCCTTGCTCCAGCGCTCGTCCTGATCGTCCAGGTCGGACTGGAAGCCTGCGTCGAGCATCTCGCGCACCGGCTCGATCATCGAGTAAGGCATGGTCACGTGCAGGTCGCCGCCACCGCCGTCCAGCTCGATGTGGAAGGTCGAGACCACCACCGCCTCGCTGGGGCCGACGATATTGGCCATGGCCGGGTTTACTTCCGAGTTGATGTACTCGAAGTTGACCTGCATGATCGCCTGCCAGGCTTCCTTCAGGTCGATGAAGGCCTGGTCCAGCACCATGCGCACCACCCGCAATTCGGTCGGGGTAAATTCACGGCCTTCGATCTTGGCATGACGCCCGTCGCCACCGAAAAAATTATCCACCAGCTTGAACACCAGCTTGGCGTCGAGGATGAACAAGGCGGTACCGCGCAACGGCTTGATCTTGACCAGGTTCAAGCTGGTGGGCACGTACAGGGAGTGCACATACTCGCCGAACTTCATCACCTGGACGCCCCCCACGGCCACATCGGCCGAGCGCCGCAACATATTGAACATACTGATGCGGGTATAGCGGGCAAACCGTTCGTTGATCATCTCCAGGGTTGGCATGCGCCCCCTGACGATGCGGTCCTGGCTGGTCAGGTCATAGCTCTTGACGCTGCCCGGTTCTACCGCATTTTCGGTCTGGACAAGCCCATCGTCGACACCATGCAAGAGGGCGTCGATTTCATCCTGGGACAGCAGGTCCTGCACGGCCATGTCGTGTTCCTACTGCAATACGAAATTGGTGAAGAGCAACTGGTCGATAACCACTTTGCCCAGCTCTTTCTGAGCCACTTCCTGCACGCTGGCCGTGGCCTTCTGACGCAGCATTTCCTGGCCGACCGGCGTCGCCAGGTTGTCGAAACGCTGGGCGGAAAACAGCATCACCAGATTATTGCGAATCAGCGGCATGTGTACCTTCAGGGCATCGAGCCCCGCCTGGTCGCGGCCTTGCAACGTGATACTGACCTGCATGTAGCGCGGGCGGCCATTCTGGGTGTAATTGGCGACAAAGGCAGGCGCCAGCGCTTCATAGATGGCTGCGGCCTTGGCCTGCCCGGCCTCTTGCGGCTCAGACGCAGGCTTGCTGTCGGCTTTTTGCAGAAAGAACCAGGTGGCGGCCACGGACAAGCCCACGGACAACAGCACCGCCAACGCAAGCAGGAGTATCAGTTTGAGTTTGCCTTTGCTGGCGGGATCTTTCGCTGCGTCGCTCTTTGCCATGCCAATAATCCGTCGCTTTTTGTGTATTCACATTCGTGCGGATTGGCTGGAGCAAGTGTTATGCCAGAATGGATGGGTAGTTCGGGATGCGGGGCTGCTTTGCAGCCCTATCGTGGGCGATCAGGCGTAGTCATCAACCACGCTGCTCCCCAGCACGACGCTGGAGACTGCAACCTCTGCCGCAGGGCTTGCTGGGTCGAGCGCCTCGCCCCCATCACCCCCTCGCTGGGAAGAGGCACTACCCCGCTGCGCCTCGCGCCCCTGGTCCTGGCCGCGGGACTGGTCGAAAACACTGACATCCAGACCTCCCAGCCCCTGCTCGGCAAACATGTCCCTGAGCCGATGCACCTGGCCCTCGAGCGCTTCGCGCACCCCGGCATGGCCACTGCTAAAGGCCACATGCGCCTGCTGGTCCGGCGCCAGGTTGACGCGGATGTCCAGGCGCCCGAGTTCGGCGGGCTCCAACTGAATATCGGCGGACTTCAAACTCTGGCTCGACAGGTACATCACCCGGTTGACCAGCCCTTCGGTCCAGCCACCCTGCTGCATCGCCAGGGGTTGGTTCAAAGGGCCAGGCAGGGGCATGGCATTCGCTGTCTTGGCGGTCGCGGCCTGGGTCAGGGTACCGAGGCGCTCGGCGAAGTTGTCGATGCGGGTATCGCTCGCTGCGCTCTTGAGGTCCTTGAGCCCATCATCGAGCAAACCGCTGAAGGTGTTTTCGCCGGGTTCGCCATCGGTGCTGTCCTTGGCCTGTTGATCGAGCAGCGTCGCCAAGCCGTTGGCACCCACCTGCCCCGGCGCGGCTTCAGGCTGGTCGGCATTGGACGGTGCCGACGCGGCGTGGGCCGACGTCTTGCCCTGGGCCTGGGCGCTTTGCTCCAGGGCCAGGCGCACCGCCGGCAAATCCGCCAAGGGGTCGGTGGACGGATCGAATGCCGGGGGCAATGGCTCCTCGGTTTGCGCGGCAGCAGCCGGCTCGCCCGCCGAAACCGTCGAGCTTGCCGCTTGCAGCCACTGTGCATCGGCCAAGGCACCTGCTTCCCCTGCATCCACAACCGGCGGTTCAGTGACAGCTGCCGGAGCAGTTGCGGCCTGCTCCACGCCATCGGTTTGCAAGTTTTTGCCGTCAGCGGCAACGCTGGCATCTTCGGTGGCAATTTTTTCGTCGTCTGCGCTGGTTGATCCGTCGGCAACCTTGCCATTGGTGCAAGACGCTGAAGTGTCCCTGCCTTGCGCAAGCTTTTTGTCCTGGGATTGCTGCGCATAGACCAGGGCGAAGTCGGATGCCTTGCTGGCGCTTGCGTCGGCGGCTTTATCGGACCTGGCAGCATTGGCTGCCTGGATCTTGGCCACAGAGAGGGACTGCAACAATGGATTTGAAGCGACAGGCATGTAGGTCTCTCCGGACGCGGAACGTGACACAACTAACGATCCATGCAGCAAGAATCAGGCCAAATTCCAGCTATATCAACGCACGGAGATAGGAAACTTCTGGCGCTCTTGCCCGTACAATCGCCGGACCGTGATGAACTCCTGCTCGATGCTTTCGATCAGGTCTTCCACACCCAGCAAGCGGCCATGCTGGGCACGCACCTCCAGCTGCCGACATAACTCTGCCAGCACCTGGGCACCCATATTGCTAGAACTGCCCTTGAGGGTATGGGCAGCCTCACCCAGCGCCTTGGAATCCTGCGCTGCGTGCAACTGGTTCAACAGTTTTTGCGAGTCATCGAGAAAGGTATCCAGCAACAACGGGTACTGATCCTCCATGATGTACTGCAAACCATTGAGCACATCGTCATCGAGATGCTTCACTTGCTCACTCCTTGATCAAGTTTGAAATTATGCCAGAGCCTCCCAGGCAAACTCTATGCGTGCGACACGCCCCTCGTCGGCCCACTCGGCATTGTGGCTCAATTGTCGCACCAGGCTCAGCCCGCGCCCAAACAAACGGCGCTCCGCCGCAGGCTGAGCCAGGACCTGGCCAACATCGAAACCACGGCCACTGTCCTGGACCTCCACCCGCAACCGCCCACCTGTACCCGTCGGCTCTATGCGCAAGCGCAGCCGCACGAAACCTACCTGCAATTGCTCGAGGCGCTCGCCGCGCTGTTGATAGTAGCGGGCAAATCCCGCGGCATCGCGCTTGAGCCCCGAGTCGAGGCCAAGCACCCCATGCTCCAGCGCATTGTTGTACAACTCGCTCAATACCGTATAGATCGCCCCGCTCTGGGCCCGCAGGCCATGAATTTCCTGCAGCAGTTGCAATACGTAGGGTAGCGGATTGAAGCGCTTGAGGGTGTCGGCACGAAATTCGAAGGTCGCCGACCAATCCAGCGGGCTGGACTGCCCGCTGTCGGAATAGATCATTGGCGGTGGCGCAAGACGATCAGGCGCAACCAGGGTTATTTCGACCATGCTGATGTCATCGCGCGATTGCCCACCGAAACCGGCCACCGCCTGCAGGATGTCGTCGAACAGGCATTCAGGCCGTTGATTGGCGGCAAACACTTGTTGCAACCGCTCCACCCCGAACAGCCGCTCGGACGCATCACGGCTATCGAGCACACCATCACTAAGCAGAAAGACACGGTCACCAGGCGCCATCGGCAATACCTCGGTACGCTCGTCAAACCGCTCGGGAGAGAGGATTCCCAGCGGCAGGTGGCGCGACACCAATGGCTGGCGCTGACCACTGGCCACGCAATGCAGGTAGCCATCGGGCATCCCGCCGTTCCACACCTCGACGCAGCGTCGCTGAAAACTCAGGCAAAGCAGTGTCGCACAACAGAACATGTCCACCGGCAGAATACGCTTGAGCTTGGCGTTCATTTCCCGAAGGGTTTGCGCCATGCCGTAGCCCTTGGCCGTCATGCCATAAAACACTTCGGCCAATGGCATGGCGCCGACCGCGGCCGGCAAACCATGGCCGGTGAAATCCCCCAGGAACAAGCGCATGTCGCCCGAGGGCGTCAGGGCCGCCAGTAGCAGGTCACCGTTGAACAAGGCGTAGGGTGATTGCAGGTATCGGATATTGGGCGCGCTCAGGCAACCGGCGTGGGCCACCTGGTCGAACACCGCCTTGGCCACGTGCTGTTCGCGCTGTAGATGCTGATGATGAAGTGCAAGCTGGTCACGCTGCTCAAGCACCGTGGCCTGCAAACGCCGCAAGCGGTCCATCGCATTGATCTTGGCAGCCAGCAGCAAGTGATTGTAGGGCTTGACCAACACATCATCGCCGCCCGCCTCCAGGCACCGCACCAATGCCTGCTCCTGGCTCACGGACGTCAAAAAGATGATCGGGACCAGCGTTTCTCCCGCCAGCGCCTTGATCTGGCGAGCAGCCTCGAAGCCATCCATCACTGGCATCAGTGCATCGAGCAACACCAATTGCGGGCGCTGCCGCTTAAACATTTCCACCGCCTCGGCGCCGTTGGCCGCAGCCAGTACGGTGTACCCCTGGCGCCTGACGATGCTCGACAGCAGCAGGCGTTCGGCCGCATTGTCTTCGGCGATCAATACCGTCAATGCTTCGGTGCAAGACATGCTCAGCCCTGGATCTGGAACAGGCTTTCGAAATTGGCGATGGCGAGAATCTTGCGCACATCCGAACCGCAGTTGATCAGGCGCACATCGGCGCTATCGCCACCGGCGTGATCACGCAGCAACAGCAACATGCCCAGGGCAGAACTGTCGAGGTAGGTCGCCTCGCGCAGGTCGATGATGAACGTCTTGGCGGCCAGTCGCTCATAGGCATCGCGAAACGCCTGGTGCCTGGCGAAATCGAAGCGCCCCTTGATGGCGATGGTCAGCTCGCGCCCATCCTCGGACAAAGCAGTCTGTACGGCCATGCGATGAGCTCCCTGGGGTAGACGAGGTGCGACAACGAAAGGTTTAGCAGCCAGGGGCGTGCGCGGCAACCAGCCCGGGCACTTTTCGTACAAAGCCTGGGGCTCAATAGCGATCGTGCCGGGGCAGGCGCTGGGACAGCTCATCGAGCAGCTTTTGTTCGCGCTTGTCCTCCAGCTGCCGGGCTTCGTCGAGATAGCGCTGCACCAGTTTGCGCAACCCCTCGACCCGCGCGTAGGCCTGCTGCCAGGTGCCGCGGGCATTCTTGAGGTTGTTCTGGTGCCAGGCCAGGCTTTGCTTCTGCTGGGCTACGGCAGTTTCCAGTTGGTTGAGAAAGCGCTGATAGTTCATCAACCACATCCCGCAAACCCCTTTGCTGCCCTGGGTGATCCACTGCTGCTGGTAGTCGGCGCGAAACCGGTCCAGCTCGGCGAGTTTGGTCTCGGCCAGGTTGACCTGCCCCTGGAAATGCCCGAGACGCTGGGCGGCCTTGCGCTCGGCGTCTTCAGCCATGGCAACGACAGGGGTCAAGCGCGCGGCGCGACTCTGGGCCATGAGCGGTTAGCCTGCCGCCGGGGTAAAGATCGACACCAGTTGCTCGCGGCTCTGCTGCAGGCCCTCGTTGTCGTGCAGCCCTTGGCGCAGGAACTTCACCAGCCCCGGCTGCAAGGCAATGGCCAGGTCGGTTTCGCGATCGCCACCGGCCACATAGGCACCGACGCTGATCAAGTCGCGGCTTTGCTGCAGCCGAGACCACAACTGCTTGAACTGCTGGGCCAGGGTCATCTGTTCGGGGCTGACGACCTGGGGCATGACCCGGCTGATCGACGCCTCGATATCAATGGCCGGATAGTGCCCCTCCTCGGCCAAGCGTCGCGACAACACGATATGCCCGTCCAGTACACCCCGGGCCGAGTCGGCAATCGGGTCCTGCTGGTCATCGCCTTCGGACAGTACCGTGTAAAACGCCGTAATAGAGCCACCGCCCGCTTCGGCATTACCGGCCCGCTCCACCAGCTTGGGCAGCTTGGCGAAAACCGAAGGCGGGTAGCCCTTGGTGGCCGGCGGCTCGCCGATGGCCAGGGCGATCTCGCGCTGAGCCTGGGCAAAACGCGTCAACGAGTCCATCAGCAACAGGACGTTCTTGCCCTTGTCGCGAAAGTATTCGGCGATGCGCGTGCAATACATGGCCGCGCGCAGGCGCATCAACGGCGCATCGTCGGCCGGTGAGGCCACCACCACCGAACGCTTCAGGCCCTCTTCGCCAAGGATATGCTCGATGAACTCCTTGACCTCCCTGCCCCGCTCACCGATCAGCCCAACCACAATGATGTCAGCCTCGGTAAAACGGGTCATCATGCCCAACAGTACACTCTTGCCCACGCCGGTACCGGCGAACAGGCCCAGACGCTGCCCACGGCCGATCGTCAACAAACCGTTGATGCTACGGATGCCTACATCCAATGGTTGGCTGATCGGGTCGCGCTTGAGCGGGTTGATGGTCGGGCCATCCATCGGCACCCAGTCCTCGGCCTTCATCCCGCCCTTGCCGTCCAGCGCGCGACCGGCGCCGTCGAGCACCCGGCCGAGCATCGACATCCCCATGGGCAGCCGGCCGGTATCCGGCAACGGCACCACGCGGGCGCCAGGGGCAATACCGGAAAGGCTGCCCACCGGCATCAGGTAGATCTTGCTGCCGGAAAAGCCCATCACCTCGG